>Ga0105248_10004786_pt1 | contig 14983 bp, 15 predicted proteins | sample KBSS34metaG_FD_81524 | JGI IMG/M metagenome (GOLD analysis project Ga0105248, IMG submission 81524) | Switchgrass rhizosphere microbial communities from Kellogg Biological Station, Michigan, USA - KBS S3-4 metaG | ecosystem: Host-associated > Plants > Roots > Rhizosphere > Soil | place...
AACTGATGATGAAGTGCTGGAAGATGAACCTGCGACCGGGTCAATACAGTTGGTGGGGACCGCTGGCGTGGCGCGTTGGCGCGCTGGGAATGTGGGCCTACAAGCTGCGCGCTCTTAATGGTCCAAACTTCACCTGGCCGTTGATGATGTTTTCGGGCGCGATTTCCGAAAAGAACCTCCAGCGCATGGGAAAGATCTACGCCGGCAAACCAATCAAGGTAAAGACTCGCAGGGAACTGATCGCTTCATTGAGGCCTAAAGACTGGCAGTACCTTCGCGCTGACAACGGCGACTTGCCGGTCGAGCATGTGCCGCCACCACTAACGGCACGTGCAGTAGCGGTATGATCCCGCCTACATGGAAATCATTGCAGAGGCTATCCTTGGATTCATAGTTGAGATTCTAATTCCGATCGTCGGCGAGTTTGCATTTGACTTCCTGTTACGCAGCCTCGGCGAACCATTCATGTCACGTGAACGCCGGAATCCGATCGTCGCAGGTCTCGGCTATTTTCTGATCGGACTGGTCCTCGGCGGCATCAGCCTGCTGATATTTCCACGCTCATTCGTACGCAGTGAGAGATTTCACGGCATCAATCTGCTGATCACACCGCTGGTGTCCGGGTTCGTAATGGGCGCGCTGGGACGGTGGCGCGAGCGACATGGTCAAACGATTTTGCGGCTGGATAGTTTTGTTTACGGCTTTGTCTTTGCTTTCGCCATGGCTCTGGTAAGATTCGTTTACACAACATGAAAGATTTAAAACGAATTCTCGATCGGAACCGCGCCTGGGCTGAGAAGATCAAAGCAAGCGATCCCGAGTTTTTTCCAGCCCTGGCCAAACAACAGTCGCCACGCTTCCTTTGGATCGGATGTTCCGATAGCCGTGTGCCGGCGACGCAACTTGCCGGCATGCTTCCCGGAGAGATGTTTGTACATCGCAACGTCGCGAACGTTGTGGACCATACGGATTTTAATTGCCTGTCGGTGATGCAGTATGCGGTCGACGTGCTCAAAGTCGAGCACATCATCGTTTGCGGGCATCATGGCTGTGGTGGCGTCAAAGCTGCTATGGACAACTTGCAACTCGGTTTGATCGATAACTGGCTGCGCCACGTGCAGGACGTGCTGCACGAACATGGAGAACTACTCGCGGACATTCAAGACGAAGAGAAGCGTCTTGATCGTTTGTGCGAATTGAACGTTATCGAGCAAGTGCTGAACGTCGGTCGCACGACAATCCTTCAAAGCGCGTGGCAGCGCGGCCAGGAAGTTGTCGTACATGGTTGGATCTACGGCTTGCAAGACGGACTACTGCGCGACCTCGGCATCTCGATCGACAACGCTGAAGATCTTTCACGCAAAGGCGCAAAGACGCAAAGAAATACCCCCTAGAAACGCGGCAGCGCTTTGCGTCTTTGCGCGAGAAATTACCTCCGTTGACGGGCGCTCTCGAATAGTAAGACACCCGCAGCTACCGCAACGTTAAGACTCTCAGCCATCCCTTTCATCGGAATACTCACTCTACGGTCTGCTAGTTCCAGTTCCTCCGTTGCCAACCCGGTTGACTCCGGTCCAAGTATCAAGGCGCTTGGGCTGGTCCAGTCGATTTCGGTATAAGAAGTGGTCGCATCGACATCAGCACAAACCGTCAAGATGCGGCGTTTTCGACACCACTCGATCATTTCCGTATACGAAGGTCCATTCCACATTGAAAGCCGGAAAGCAGACCCCATCGCGCCGCGCAAAGACTTCGGCGAGAACGGATCGCTGGTGTTTTTTGTGGCTATGACCCCCGCAGCCCCGGCGGCTTCAGAAGTGCGCAGGATCGCGCCGACATTCACAGGATTGTTTATCTCGTGCAACACGACGAGGAGAGGATTAGCGTCGAGTTGTGAAGCCAGGCGCGACTCCGAAGCCTCCGGTCTTTGCGAAAGCACGATGATGCCCTGCGGCGTCTTCGTGTAAGAAACTGACTCCAACAGCTTCTCACTGACTGACGCAAACCGTTTCGAAGCCTGCGACAACGCCTGAACCACGGGCGCCGCTCGTTCTTTGCGCAAAAGCTCTTCCGAAACAACTACCGCCTCAATCTCGAGTCGCGAGCGAAGCGCTTCTTCACAGAGCCGCAATCCTTCGATAAAGATCAGTTCGTCGATCTTTCCATCGCGAACCGCGCGCACCTGGCGCAGCAGGGAATTATCACGACTGGTGATGTGCATCAGAAAACGATCTCTGCCCAGATGGGCCAATGGTCGGAGACGTTCAGCGGACGAGCCACGCCCCAACGCTCAATCTTAACGCCGCGCACGAAAATCCAATCGGCGTGCATTCTCAATCCACCACCACGCCACGTCGCCATGCCGGTCGGATACGGTGTCGTGTAACCCTGCGACTCGAGAAATTTTCGCGTGTCAATACATTTCTGTCGCGAGAGCGTGTTGAAGTCTCCGAGAATAATCGTGGGCACAGTCGCAGCTTCCGCTTCAGCCGCGACCACTTCGAGTTGAGCGAGCTGCCCATTGATCGCCGCGTGTGGATCGATGTGCGCATTAAAGAGTCGCAGTTGCTGTGGTCCAACTGAGATCGTAGCTGCGATCGCCAGTTTCGGACGCCATTGGCATTCATGCCACGGCAGCTCGATGCGCTTCACGTCCGCCAGTGGCAGTCGACTCAACAGCGCCACACCCGTGTCGCCACTGTCGTTTAAATCGATCGGTTCTTCGAAGTCGAGCCACCATTGTCGTTTAACTGGGGGAACACCGCGCGGGATTCGAGCCGGTTCGTGGGCCCAGTGCATGTTCATCTGCTCGGCCAGTTCCTTTGCGACGTGATGACCACCGCTGCGTTTGGTGCGTTCGTCCGCTTCCTGTAAGGCGAGCACGTCGACGCGCGGCAGGAGTGTGCCCTCCGAGAATACGTTCGCGGCGGTTGAGATCTGTTGACCGACGTGCTCGGGGCGCCGAGCGAGATTCATCAATCCAATCTTACGCCGCAGGCCGCCCGTGATCAGATAAGGGCCGCGCGCGTAACGGATGTTGTATGATGCGACGACCAGACGAGGGGAAATACTCATGGGTCAAGCGATTATAGCAGTTGTTGACGACATGTTTTTTGTGTCGAAGATCCGCGCTGTGGCAGAAGCGGTGGGTGTGGAGATCAGTTTCCCGCGCAGCAGGGAAGCGTTAGTTCAGAAGGCACGTGAGACGAAGCCGCGGTTGATTGTAGTGGACTTGCACAATCAGAAGATCGACTCACACGCGCTGGCTAACGAATTAAAGACAGACGAACAACTGCGCGACATTCGGCTGCTCGGTTTCTTCTCGCACGTCCAAACCGAGCTGCAAAGAAATGCGATTGCGGCAGGCTTTGATCAGGTGATCCCTCGCTCGGCCTTCGCCCGCGACCTAGGAAAAATCCTAACCACAGATGACACGGATTAAAAAATCGGATTTATTTCCGTGTCATCCGTGTTACCCGACTGTCGCGGGGACGATCACTTCGTGAATCGATCTCACCTCGCGAACCAGGTCCTCATACTGCTCGAGCGTCAACGCCTGCGCGCCGTCCGAAAGCGCGAACTCAGGTTGGTCGTGAACTTCAACTATCAACCCGTCAGCGCCCACGGCAACACCGGCGCGCGCAAGTGGCGTCACCATGAAGTTCTTTCCGGTTCCATGTGACGGATCGACGATCACCGGCAGATGTGAAATACGCCTCACTGCGGGAATGGCAGCGAGATCCAACGTGTTGCGCGTGTGCTGCGCAAAAGTGCGAATGCCTCGTTCACACAAAACAATCTGGTAGTTGCCCTCGGCCATCACGTACTCAGCCGCCAGCAACCACTCATCCAACGTCGCCGACAATCCTCGTTTTAACAACACCGGCAACTTCGCTTTACCAGCACGTCGCAAGAGTGAAAAGTTCTGCATGTTGCGCGCGCCGATCTGGATCATGTCGCCGTATTTTTCAACCAGGTCGACACCCGCTTCGTCGAGGGCTTCCGTAACGATCTTGAGCCCGTAAGCGTCGCGGATGTCGGCGAGTATTCTCAACCCTTCTTCACCGAGCCCTTGAAACGCGTACGGAGAAGTCCGCGGCTTGTAAGCGCCGCCACGGAAAAATCGCGCACCACTTCGCCTGACTGCTTCAGCGACCGCAAACGCCTGCGCGCGACTCTCAATCGCACATGGACCAGCAATGATCGCCAGTTCATCACCACCGATCGTTGCATCACCGACGCGGACGATCGTCTTTTCCGGTCTTAGATCGAGTGAGATCAGTTTGTAGGGTTTACTGACGCGAATGGCTTCGGCAACACCGGCAAGGTTCTCAAAGTGTGAGGGATCGACGGCGCCCTGGTTTCCGGTAATTCCGATTGCGGTGCGAGTAGCGCCGGGCATCGGATGGCCTCTGAAGCCCAGTTGTTCAATCACGCGCAGGACAGCCTCGATTTGACTGTCGGTGGCGTCAGATTTCATTACTATTAACATATTTTTTACATTTGGTCGGGGACGTTAATTCCAAGGATCGAGAGCGCGGTTGTCAATTGAGTCTTCACTATTTTCGTAACCGCAGTCAGGACACTTCTTCTCACCTCGTCCGGTTCGGTAAGAATTCGATGATCGTGATAGAAACGACTAAACGTCCTGGCAAGCGAGAAAGTGTACTTCGCTAGATTAGCAGGTTCAGCGGAATTTCGACACTGCAAGATCACGTCGTCAAGCTGCTGCGACAACATCACCAGCGACCAGATTTCCGTGCCGCCTTCACCCGCTAAAACCTCTGCGACTCTCGCCTGCAAAGCGCTGTCGCCAGCTATCTCTTTCATTAACGAATCGGCCGCAGCCACAGTTTCGTTTCCGAGCTTGCGAAAGATCGAGTTGGTGCGCACCGCGGCGTACTGGCAGTAAGGTCCGGTTTCGCCTTCGAACGATAGCGCCTCTTTGAAGTCGAAAGCGATCACCGTGTTGCGCGTAAACTTCAGCAGGAAATAGCGCAACGCCGCGACCGCGACTTCATGCGCCGTTTCCTTCTTTTCAGACTCGGGAAGATCGGGATTTCTCTTTTCGACCTCCGCAAGCGCGCCTGTTTCGAGTTGGTTTATCAGGTCATCAGCTTTGACGCCAAGGCCCTTGCGCCCGCTCATCTCGATGTACGGTCGCGTGCGATCTTCAGCGCTCAACTCGATGCCGAGTTCCTCACAAGCCGCGGGAGAAAGCGCGACCATCTCGTAACTGAAATGAACGCTCGCATCCTCGCCGATCTCGGGCACAACTGCCGCGACGCCACGCGCCACGATCTCCTGCGGATATGACTGTCGCGAGTCGATTACGTTGTAGACCGTGACGCCACCGCCGAATTCTGGCCGCTCGCTGCCCGGTTCAGTTTGAGTGACCCACAGCACGTGACCGTCAGGATAATTGCGGAACACGCGGTAATGAAAATCGAGTCCGAGTTTGCCGAGCTTCCAGAGTTGATATGCGATGTCTTTGCCGGTGTAGGTGACGGTGCCGTTTGAACGCACGATGATCTTGTCTGACTCGTGTTCGTCAGTGCCTGTGTGTGATTCAAACGGCATGACCCAGCAGCCTGCGTGACGACCAACGGTTTCCTTCCGAATGACGCCCGCGTTCTTCATCAACTCAAAGGCACGTTCCCAGAAGTGCAGGTGCAGAATGTCTGACTCGCGTGCGAGCAGGTCGTAACGAATGCCGAGTCGCTCCATCGTGTCGATAATGCACTCGACGTTGCGCGTGGCGACGTAATCGGCGAGCTCGGCAATCGAGTTGTTGCCTCCTTCTTCAAGTGCGTGCAGCACTTCGTTGCGCAGTTTGGTCTTTTCCGGATTCATGTCTCCGCCGGCGTTGCCATCGCGATAGAAGAGGCCGACTTTCGTATACAGATCCCAGCAGTAGTAATCGAACGGGTAATCTTTCGTAAGAGATGCATCGAGCGCTTTGATCTGGTCGAGGTCCATCTTCTCAAGGTGGAGAAAACCGACGACGACGTCAGCGACCTGGACGCCGGTGTTGTCGATGTAATTCTGCACTTCGATTCGATCGCCGGCGGCTTTGAGGATGCGCACGAACGTGTCGCCGAGCACGGCATTGCGCACGTGACCGATGTGTGCCGCTTTGTTTGGATTGATACTCGTGTGCTCGACCATCTTCTTCGGCTGCTCGCCGTGAGCCGTATCAGTCGTTGTTTCTGGCCGAGCAAAGATGCTGAGCAGCCGGGCGCGATCGAAGAAGACGTTGATGTAACCTGCGCCGGCGATCTCGACGCGCGACACTTCCTCGATGTGTTCGAGTTGCGACTTTAGCTTTTCCGCGATCGCGCGTGGCGCTTGTTTCTCACCTGTGGCTTGTTTGATCAGTTTGGCGAGTTCGAAAGAAACGGGGAAGGCGAGATCGCCGAGTTCGGGACGCGGCGGCGCTTCGGCCGCGAACTGTTGCAGCTCAACACCAAACAATTCGCGGGCGGCGCTGCGGATTCGGTCTTTAAGTTTTTGCTGTAGTTCGGCCAGGGTCATAGGGCAAAAGCGAAAATATAGGCCTTATATCACTTATAAGTCCAATAGGTCGTACAAAGATCGATCTGTTACCATCGCGTGGCAATGCACATTTCGGCGGAGTTGCGGCAGCTCTTTGCAGAAGCGAATCGGGTGCTTGTGCTTACCGGCGCCGGTGTTTCCGCGGAGTCGGGCGTGCCGACTTTTCGCGGCGGCGGCAACACCGCGGTCTGGAAAGGGATGCCGTTCGACGTGATCTCGTCCGCGGAAATGGTCGAACGCGATCTGCCCGCGGTTTGGGAGTGGTTCGATTATCGTCGCGATTTTCTCGCGGAGCTGACTCCGAATCCGGCGCACTACGAAATCGCACGCTGGCAGGAGAGTTTTGTAGAGTTTACGCTCGTCACGCAGAATATCGACGGGCTGCACCAGAAGGCCGGATCGCGCGAGGTGATCGAACTGCACGGCAACATCTGGCGTGCGAGATGCACTGCGTGCAGCACCGCGTACAGTATGGTGGAAGAGCAGCGTCCGGAAGCATGTCTCGAATGTGGCGATCTATTGAGACCGGACGTGGTTTTGTTTGGCGAGATGTTGCCACCCGGTGCGTTTGAGCTCGCGGCCGCACGTGCGCACGCATGCGAGTTATGTTTTGTCGTCGGCACGTCAGCGCTGGTATATCCGGCTGCCGGACTACCGGAAATCGCGAAAGCCGCGGGCGCTTATGTTGTTGAAGTGAATCCTGAGCACACACCGCTTTCGAGTCTCTGTGACGAAGTGCTCACAGGCAAGGCAGGTGAAGTGTTGCCATTGTTTCAACGATGAAGACTCTCTATTTCGATTGTTTCGCCGGTGCGAGTGGCGACATGATTCTCGGCGCGATGGTGGCCGCGGGCGTCGAGCCCGGTTACCTGCGCGAACAACTCTCGTTGCTGCCGGTCGGCGGTTTTGATATCAGCTTCGAAATCGTGAATCGGTCGGGACTCAGCGCAACGTACGCGCGCGTCGAGACAGCTCACGAGCACAAACATCGCCACCTTTCCGATATCAAACAGATCATCGAAGCGTCTGGTCTGAAAGAGGGGATGAAGCAACGTGCCGTGCAGATCTTCACGCGTCTCGCCGAAGCAGAAGCACGCGTACACAATGAGCCCGTCGATCACGTTCACTTTCACGAGGTGGGCGCGCTCGACGCGATTGTAGACGTCGTCGGTGCTGCGATCTGTTTTGACGCCTTGCAGATCGATCGTTTTATCTGTTCGCCGATTCACGTCGGCAGCGGCATGGTTAAGATGGCCCATGGCCAATTTCCGATCCCGCCGCCGGCAGTGACCGAGTTGCTCAAAGGCGTGCCGTTTTATGCCACTGAGATCAAAGGCGAACTCTTGACGCCGACGGGCGCCGCAATTATCACGAGTGTTTGCAGTGAGTATGGTCCAATTCCACGGATTACCACGGATTTAAGCGGATACGGGGCTGGGACCCGCGAGTACCAGGATTTTCCGAACGTTCTTCGTGTGCTGATCGGGCAAACGGAAGACACTGGCGCGACAGACGAACGGTTGTGGATGATCGAGACTAATCTCGACGACGCATCACCGCAGATCATCGGCCACGTCATGGATCGCGTGCTCGAGTCGGGCGCATTGGATTGTTTCTTTACCCCCGTGCAGATGAAGAAGAATCGTCCGGGCGTGTTGCTGTCAGTGCTTTGCAGTGCCGGCGACAAGGAAACGGTGATGAAGTTGTTGTTCACTGAAACGACTACGCTCGGCGTTCGTAGTTACGAAGTCACACGGCGCGCATTAGAGCGAAGCCTCGTGCGCGTGGAAACGCCGTATGGACCGATCGATGTTAAAGTAGCGCATCTGGACGGGCGCGTCGTAAATGAAATGCCGGAGTTTGAGCAGTGCCGTCAGGCTGCGGCAAAGACAGGCGTGCCTTTGAAAGTAGTCGAGGAGGCGGCGCGAAAAGAATTATGGAAACAAAAGTTATAGAAGCGAATCAAGATAGCAACCCGCCTAAATCTGTGCCACCTGTAGATCTCGATCTGATTGCACAGGGCGTGCGCATGATTCTCGAAGGCATCGGCGAAGATCCGGAACGCGCCGGACTGCGCGGCACGCCACGTCGCGTGGCCGAGATGTATGCCGAACTAACCTCGGGCATGCGCGAAGATGCGACAGAACACGTCATACCTCTGCCGGGCGACAAGCACGACGAGATGGTGATCGTGAAAGACATCAGTATCGCCTCGTTGTGTGAGCATCACCTCGCGCCGTTTGTCGGACGATGTCATATCGCGTATATCCCGAAAGGCGGTCGCATTCTCGGTATTTCAAAACTGGCGCGGCTGGCGGAAACTTTTTCGCGCCGCTTACAACTTCAGGAGCGATTGACGACCGATATTGCAAACACGCTTTTCGAAGGTCTCAAGCCACTCGGTGTGATGGTCGTGATCGAAGCTGAACACACGTGTATGACTTTGCGCGGCGTGCGAAAAGCCGACGCGAAGACCGTCACGTCGGCAGTGCTCGGCGGTTTCCGTTCCGACCCGCGCACACGCGCCGAAGCCATGTCGCTCATCAAAGGAAGAGACTGAGGAGATTGGAATGTTTCGCATTGTTCTCACATTCGTTATCACCGCGGCGCTATTTGGCAATGTCGTCTCTCAACAGCGGCCGAGTGCATCAGGAATCAATGAGGCAACACTCAAGGCTCATATCAGGTTTCTGAGCGACGACATGCTTGAGGGTCGCGGCACAGGCGCCCGCGGTGGTGAGCTCGCGGCAAAATACATTGCCGCGCAACTCGAGGCTCTCGGAGCGAAAGGCGCGGGCGCTGATGGCAGTTTCTTTCAACCCGTGTCGCTCGTCGGCGTGAAAGCGGATCCGAATACGACTTTGACGATCTCGGGCGCGAGTGGCAGTGAGTCGTTCAAGTTTGCCGACGACTTCGTCGCGTTCACTGGCGCGCAAACAGAGTCGGTCGATGTCGATACGGATCTCGTTTTCGTCGGTTATGGCATCGAGGCGCCGGAACAACATTGGAACGATTACAAAGGCGACGCGACTGATTATCGCGGCAAGATCCTCGTGATGCTCGTCAACGATCCGCCCGCAACCACGCAGGAGCCAAATCTCTTCGGCGGCAAAGCGCTTACTTATTACGGACGCTGGACCTACAAGTACGAGGAAGCGGCGCGCCGTGGCGCTGCCGGTGTGATCCTCTTGCACACAGATCAATCCGCGGGTTACCCGTGGGGCGTGGTGCGGACCTCGAACGGATCGTGGCGTTTCGATATTGCGCGCACACAAAACGACACGACGCCGTTTCTGCAATTTCGTTCGTGGGTTACCGACGAAGCCGCACGTCGCTTGATGAAACTTGCCGGTCAGGATCTCGATGCGCTGCGCACGAAGGCGGCGACCCGAGAGTTTCAACCAGTCAAACTCGGGCTGAAAGGGAAGTTGAATCTCAAGAGCGAAGTGAAACGCGTGGCGGCGCCGAATGTGGTTGGCGTGATTGAGGGCAGCGATCCGCAGTTGCGCAATGAGTATGTTGTTTACTCGGCGCACTGGGACCATCTCGGCGTCGGTGCACCCAATAAGAATGGCGATACGATCTACAACGGCGCGCTCGATAATGCTTCTGGTGTGGCCGTCGTCCTCGCGATTGCGGAGACGATTGCGCGTACGCCGCCGGCTCAGCGTCCTAAGCGATCGAGCCTGTTTCTATTCCCGACCGCGGAAGAGCAGGGACTGCTCGGCGCGGAGTGGTACGCGAAGCATCCGGTCGTGCCAATCGAGAAGACTGCGGCGAACGTTAATCTCGACTCGATGAACGTGCTTGGTCCAACACAGGACTTCATTCCGTTAGGCGCTGAGCGTTCGACGTTGAAGGGAGTGGTTGAGGCAGTCGCGCGCGACATGGGTTTGCATGTTTCGCCGGATGCGAGACCGGAGCAGGGATCGTTTTTCCGCTCGGATCACTTTCCGTTTGCGAAGGCGGGCGTACCATCGATCAGTTTGAAAGAGGGAAATGATTACGTGGGCCACTCGAAGGAGTGGGGCGAGGAGCAGTTCCGTGCGTACAACACGGCACACTATCATCAGCCTTCGGACGAGATGCGCGACACGTGGGACTACCGTGGCATGATCCAGGAAGCTGAGATCGCACTCGCTATCGGCCGCCGCATCTCCGACATGCCGGAGAAGCCACGCTTCAACCCCGGGGATGAGTTTGCAAAAAAACCTTAGTAGTTTATCTTTGCGGCCTTTGCGTAATCTTTGCGTTCTTTGCGTGAAAACCATTTCACGCAAAGGACGCCAAGGCTCCGCGAAGGCCGCAGAGAAATCCAGATGATGAACACTTTCTACGTCACTACACCAATCTACTACGCCAACAGTCTTCCGCATCTCGGTCATCTCTACACGATGATCGTGGCTGACACGGTCTCGCGCGCCAAGCGACAACGCGGCATCGACACCTACTTCTTAACCGGAACTGACGAGCACGGCATCAATATCGAGCGGGCCGCGCAGAAGGCCGGCCGTACGCCCAAGGAACAGGCGGATTACGTCGTCAGTTACTACAAGAAGATGACGAGCGAGTTTGGTCTCGACACCGCACACGGCGGCTACGACATCTTCATGCGTACGACCGAGCCGTTTCATTACCAGGGCGTCAGCGAGCTCTGGCGACAAATCGCGCGTAACAAGACGCCGCGCGGCAACGACGCGTTATACAAAGGCCACTACGAAGGCTGGTTCTGCGCCGCCTGTGCCGAATACAAAACCGAAGACGAGTATCAGAAACCGAAGAACGAAAGCGAACCGCCAACGTGTCTCATTCACGACACGGCGTTGGACCGCGTGTCGGAAGAAAGTTACTTCTTCCGTTTGTCCGATTACGACGAAGCGTTGTTGTCGGTTTATGAAAGCCGTCCCGATTTCATCAGACCTGAGTCAAGACGTAACGAGGTGATTAGCTTTGTGCGCGGCGGGCTTCAGGATCTTTCAGTCAGCCGTTTGAAGACTTCGGTGAGTTGGGGCGTTCCGGTTCCGGATGATCCGGCGCACACGATGTACGTCTGGTTCGACGCGTTGATCAACTACATCACCGCGATCGGATTTGGAAACGAAGAGCGCCAGCAAAAAGCCGGGTTTGAGAAGTACTGGCCTGCACTGCATTTGGTCGGCAAAGACATCCTGCGTTTTCACGCTGTCTACTGGCCCGCGTTTTTGATTGCAGGCGGTATCGAACTGCCGCGCGCGATTGTGGCGCATGGCATGTGGCTCGATCCCAACGGCCGCAAGATGTCGAAAACACTCGGCAACACAATCGAGTTGGACGTTCTGCAAAAACACTTTTCGATCGACGCTATTCGCTATTTTGTTTTGCGCGAGATGGTGTTTGGACAGGATGGACGCTTCGGTTACGAAGGTTTGATCGATCGTGCAAACAGCGATCTCGCGAAGGGTTTGGGAAATCTTTCCAGCCGCACGCTCACGATGATTGGAAATTACTGTGATTCTCGGCTCCCGTCCAATGTGATTCCTGAAGACAAGCTGCTACTGGCTAAGCGTGTAGGAATTGATACTGACGAAACCACTCTGGCCGGTTTTATTGAAACCGCGCGCGATCAGTTTGTGCTGCACTTCGAGAACCTTGCATTCAGTCGTGCACTCGAAACCGTCTGGTCTGTTGTTGCCCGCGCCGACAAAATGATTTCGGATGCCAAGCCGTGGGATCTCGCGAAGGATGAGAATCAGAAACATACGCTGGGCGCAGTTCTCTATCGCGCCGCTGAGTCGTTGCGATGGTTGAGCGTGTTGCTGTATCCGGTCATGCCGGATGCAAGCAAGGCGATCTGGAGTCAATTGGGACTCGAAGACTCGCCCGCTCACATCGACCCGACAAAATTGAAATGGGGTGAGCTGAAGGCCGGCACTGCTATTGGCAACGTGCAGCCCATCTTCCCGCGCATCGACAAAGCCAAGACGATGGCGGAAATCAACGCTGATGAAAAGACAGATGCAGTTCCCGACACCGCACCTGAACCGCCGATGAAACACGCCACCGAAGCTGATGCAGTTCCTGGCGTGACCAGCTTCATCGAGATCGACGACTTTGCCAAAGTCGATCTACGCGTCGGGCAGGTGTTGTCGGCGGAACGCATACCGAAAGCTGACAAGCTGTTGCTGTTGAAGATCGATCTTGGTGAAGAGCAACCGCGACAGATTCTCGCGGGCATCGCTCAGTACTACGAGCCTGAAAAACTCGTCGGTCGCAAGGTCGTCATCGTCGCAAATCTGAAGCCACGCAAGCTCCGCGGCTATGAGTCGCAGGGAATGGTCGTCGCCGCCTCTTACGGTGAAGAAGGTCGGCCCGTAATCGCGACGTTCACCGAAGACGTGCCGAACGGTGCGCGTCTAAAATGAGCCACAAAAAGGCACATAAGGCACAAGATGTTCATTGACTCACACGCGCACATTGATGGGCCGGAGTTTGATGCCGATCGCGAAGAGGTGCTCCAGCGCGCGCAGGATGCCGGTGTCCAGTTTATTCTCAACGTCGGCACAGGGGATCCGCACAGTGGAGCGTTAGAGCGCGCTGTCGAGTTTGGCCGAGCACATCAGAACATTTACACCGCCATCGGGACACATCCTCACGACGCACGCCTTTACGACGACCGCGCTGAAGAGAAGATCAGAACGCTGATCAAGAATGAACGCGTGATAGCGTGGGGTGAGATCGGTCTCGACTTTCACTACGACAACTCACCACGCGACGTGCAAGTGGAGGTCTTCAAACGCCAGCTTCGGGCGGCGCGCGAGTGTGATGTTCCTGTGATTATCCACACGCGCGAAGCAGAGTCTGAAACCATCGAGATCTTGCGAAGCGAGTATGCCGGAACACAACGTGGTGGCATCTTTCATTGCTTAGGCGGCAGCCTTGAACTCGCACAAGCAGCCCTCGAACTCGGCTTCATGATCTCTTTTTCAGGCATTCTTACCTTCAAGAAAGCTCACGACTTGCGCGAAGTCGCAAAGCACGTCCCGCTCGCGCGTATGTTGATCGAGACCGATTGTCCCTATCTGAGCCCAATCCCATATCGCGGGAAACGCAACGAACCTGCCTACGTAGTCGAAGTGGCGCGCTGCCTGGGCGAACTGTACGACGTCGAGCTCGAAGCAATGGGCTACTTGACCAGTGACAACTTTCATCGTTGCTTTGGGCTCAGCTAACATTAAGCTACAAAGTAATTTGCGCGCTTTTCGACCCTTGTGGCAACTTTCACATGCTCACGTTTTGATGTTATTCTCGCTATCAAATGGCGCAACAGAACTCCTTTGACATCGTCTCGCAGGTCGACAACGCCGAGATCGGAAACGCGCTCAATCAGACCATCAAAGAGGTGCGGCAACGTTTCGACTTCAAAGGCAGCTCCGCGACTGTCGTCCACGAAAAGAATGAGCTCGTGCTCACCGCCGAAGACGAAACCAAGTTGCGCAACATGAACGACATCCTCCAGCAAAAACTGGTGCGACGTGGCGTTCCCTTGAAAGCCTTGAGTTACGGCAGGATTGAACCGGCCGCAGGCGGTACGGTGCGACAACGCGCACAGATCCAGGAAGGCATCCCGCAGGACAAAGCCAAGGAAGTGGTGAAGTTCATCAAAGACACCAAGGTCAAGGTGCAAGCTTCGATTCAGGGCGACATCGTGCGCGTGTCCGGCCGCGACCGCGACACGCTCCAGGACATAATCGCCAGGCTGAAGGATAAAGACTTCGGCATTCACATGCAGTTTACGAACTATCGTTCGAACTAAACTCAGTCGTCATGACTACGCCAGCCAACACAATTACGCTCGATGAAGAGGCGCGGATTTCTGCGCGCCGTATCTTCAGCATCATCGCCAATGAGATGGTCCAGGTGGAAGTCGAATTCGAGCGCCAGGCGCGTTCGAACGTCCAGGTGATCGACTATCTCGGCGAATACCTGCGTGCATCGGGCGGCAAACGCGTGCGGCCCGCACTCACGATTCTTTCAAACTATGCAGTCGGAGGCGATGGTTCCCGTTACAACTCGATCCGCATGGCGACGGTGATGGAGTTTCTGCACACCGCCACGCTCGTCCATGACGACATCATCGACAAAGCCGACATGCGGCGTAAGCGTCCGACCGTGAACGCTCTTTACGGAAACGAGACGGCCGTGTTAATGGGCGACTGGTTGTACATGTCTGCGTTCGAGACCAGTCTGGCGGAGAGATCTCTGGCGATACTCGACATTCTGACGCGTGTCACGCGCAAGATGACTGAAGGCGAGTTGTTGCAGTTGACGTTGCTCAGTGATGCGGCAGTATCGGAAGCGCAGTATTTTGACGTTCTCAAACGTAAGACTGCGTATCTCTTTAGTGCGAGTTGCGAGATCGGAGCGATACTCGGTGGAGCGACTGAGGAGC
>Ga0105248_10004790_pt1 | contig 14977 bp, 6 predicted proteins | sample KBSS34metaG_FD_81524 | JGI IMG/M metagenome (GOLD analysis project Ga0105248, IMG submission 81524) | Switchgrass rhizosphere microbial communities from Kellogg Biological Station, Michigan, USA - KBS S3-4 metaG | ecosystem: Host-associated > Plants > Roots > Rhizosphere > Soil | place...
ACCAAAGAAACACGCGCTGGTTAGTGAATGACCGCTGGGAAAGCTGTACGTCTCCGGCGCAGTGAGATTAAAAAACGGCACCGGCCGCGGACGCTTGAACGTGAGTTTAAGCGTCACGTTCAAAAGGCCTGCCCCGATCATCGTGATCGCGAAGAGCTTCGCCTCGCGACCCCATTTCAACATCGCCAGGCGAACCACAACGATGGTGGTCCCGATTGCCAGCGCCAGCGTAGACCCTACAAACGACACGCCACGCATGATCGTAGTGAGCAATGGTGAAGCGAGTTGATGAACTGCGTCGCGGGTAACTTCGTCGAAGTGTCGCGTCTCGCCTTCGAGCGCTTCGTCGGCTAACCAGCCAAAGAAAATCAGCGTCGCAATCGCCGCCGCCAACCCCAGTAAAAGCGAGAGACTAAGAAACTTTTCGGATCCGCGTTTATCTGAGTTCATTTGCGGCTTGTTTTCTTACTCGATTTCTTGCGCGGTCTTTTCGAGGGCTTCTTTTCGGCAAGTTGGTCGTGGGTGCGAACGCGATCCCAGAGCCGGTGGCGCGTATGATACTGCTCAGTTTTATGCGCAGGCGTGGCGCCGATCGTGTCGGAGAGATCGCTAATTTGCTTCAGCACCGGTGCATTTGCGCCTGTCCTGATCAGGTCCTTGTGTAACTGGTCCAACTCCTTCACCGCGGCCTGCGGTCGTTCCAATGCCACCAGACAATCGACGCGCTGGCTGACGAGCTGTCGATAACTGAGGTTCAAAGACTTCTGTCGCGTCTTTCGATACAGATCTACCGCCGCCTCGGTCAGCTTCAGCGCCTCCCGGGGCTGAGCTTTATAAGCTCGAGCAAGCTTCAGATCTTCGTCTGTCTTTACGAGGTGGAAAAACGGCTGCGTGAGACCATTCGCAACCGTCATCGAAAGCTTCGCTCCCAGCAAACTCTTCGTGTGCTTCTCGCTCATCTCGCGCAGCAAGTCAAAACCCTTCTCGAGGTATTGCGAACGCGAGCCCTCGAGATAAATATTCATGCCCACTTCGTAAGAAAAATAATCCTGCGCGGTGCGATCGAGATCGCGTGTCAGCGGCGTGCCGACGCGTAAACGATGCACGTTCGAAGGTATCAACAGATCACCAGCGCCCTGGTACAACGCGCGCACGTAATACTCGCCGGGCACATCGAAATAAAATCCATAACGCCCATAACTAATCAACACCTCTTCGCTGTAACGATCCGGCCCCGGCTGCTCATCCGGCGCCAGGGGCAGCAGCAGCTCCGGCTTTAAGCGGCCCAGCTTACACATCACCGGCGCATACTCCAGAATCCGGCCATCCGGACGCCGGATGTAAATCACAATCCCGCCGTATTCCGGATGTAAACGCGTATTCAGGTTAACCGGAAGGTCGGTAAGCATGTTGCGCAACCGTAACTCGATCGACACTGGTTCCATAAACTCGAAATAGTCTTTCGACCGCACCAGCAGCTCAACCGTCTGTTCTCCTTCAACACTGGCCATCGCGGCCGACGGGGCATCAGCGTCTGCCCCTGAAGAGACTTCGCCGGAACCCCACGGGTCGCCACCCATAATCACTGCCGAACGATTGCCGTGTCGCAGGTGGACCAGTTCGTCATCGTCGAAGCGGAACATAAACTTGGACCAGAAGCTGCCCGGTTCACGCGCGTTGCCGTCGTAAACCCAATCGTAATTCATCCACGAGAGCGCTTCGGTCCGGCCCTTCTCCCACGAATGAACGAAGTTGAAGGCGTGACCGGCTTCGTGGACCCACGTGAAGAGAAACTGGCGCATCGCCGCGGCCTGAGCATCGGTAGTCGTTGCACCGTCGATTAGATTCTGGAACCACTCGTGGTTGCGGAAAACAGCGAAGCCCTGTCTTTCCGGTGCTTTCGTTGTTCCCAGTGCGGCGGCGTTGTCAAACATCATGCCGCCCATCTCCTCGTCTTCGTATGTGCCGGCGAGCAGACCCCACGTTTCCCACTTGGGCCATGGACCACTCTTTTGACTAAAGTAATGCTCCATTGCGTTGTGCAGCTCCGCGTCCGACCACTTTTTGAATTCGGGATTGCTGTCGTCGACAACGCTGTGTGTCGGGCGGATCGTTACCGCTACGCCTGCTTCGCGATAGGCCTCTTCGATGGTCAGCACGCGTTGTGGAAAATTAGCGGGTTTGTTTGGATGACCGGTGGTATCCCACACCGGCAACAGCGGTGGTTGGTTAACTGACTTGCAGACGTCGATTTCCAGATTTACCGTCCGAAACGCATCGGACTTCTTTGTGCAGTTGTAAACCGCCGGCGGGCCACCCGGCCGGTTGAATGACACAATACAGGAAGGGATAACGCCTGTTTGCGGCGGCGCCATCGTTATCTTCATTGTGTTGACGGGATGGGTGCCCTTCCAGAAAGTCACTTTACCTGAGATCTCGATCTTGTCAGCCGTTTTCGTCACCTTCGGCTGGTGGACGATCCACGATTCCCGATAAACGCGTGTCACTTTCGGCGGAGTACCAGGCACAGAGATTTTATTCAGTTGGTAGAAGTCACCGCTGACTTTTTTCAGGACCGGCGAGTTTTGGTAGCGCTGGTCAACGTCGATACGGAGGTCGAGAAACGAAAGACCGCTAGTGGGAGCGGTCATTTCGCCTTCATATTGTCCGCTAATGCTCTTTGGTGGAGACGACATGTTTGGCAGCGGACTATTGTCTAAGCAAGCTATTGTTCGATCAACTCGATTTCACCAACTACAGGTCTCGCTGTGGCTTCAACCTGATCCGCCGGCGCAATGGTTAACTCCGGCGTCGCGGTAAGCCGTCCTGCAGCCGCCAGTCGCTTTGCCAGGTCTGTGATGTCGAAACTGAAGAACTTCTGATTTGCATTTGCCGCGGCTGGAGCGTGGCCGCCATGCGGCACGGCATCGAAAAAGTGAATGCTGCCAATCTTGTTTGCCTCAGCAGCACTACCTGTAACGTCGCCGGGCAACTCCAGAAACACGTCGAAGTGTGTTCCCGGCGCCGCTTGCGCACTCAGTTTTTTAATCACCAGGTACAAGCGCCGGTTGCCACTCAAATTTCTAACACGTGCGGCGAGATCGCTTAAACCCGCACCCGGACCTGGCGGTGGCAGCAAGCGGGCCTTCGCGGGCGTACTGCTTAACTGAAGTGCAGTTGCCACTCGTACTCGTCGTGGTGGACCGGCAGCGCCGGCTCCGGGCGGACAGGTAGGCACCGTCGCTAACTGCTCGTACCGGTAACGTAGCGATGCGATGTCTCTGAAGTCGCTCACTTTCCCCACCACACGCACGCCATTCTCGTCCGCGAATACAAACGTCTTGTTTAGCCATGCGGTGGTGTTCGGATTCCGACGGCCGGCACTGTTCCAACTCGCCCAGAGCCGGTCGATGTTGCAGTGGTGTAAATAGAAGATCGGATCGTTAGCCGCCCATGCTATCTGTCCCATTCCCAAATCATTGCCCACTCTCACGTGTACCCGGCCGTGTAAATTCAAGTCCAGATCCATGTTGAATCCCGGGATAGCCGAGCCGACTGGTGAATACGTACACTGCCTCAGCGCATTGAGATTTAAGAGTCCCGGACTACCCGCATCGATCGGATTACCGGCATTTACCGACGGTCTTCGATTTTGCCTGAATAGCGAGTTTGAGGTGTTGCCCGGGTTAATGAATGGAGGGGGCAACCTTGACGACGTATTAGTGTAGTCCCAATACGGCAAAGCGAAATTCGAGTTACCACTTACCTTCTGGATAATTCGCTCGAAGAAGAAAAGATACATGCGATGCCACGGCAGGAAGAAGTCTTCGATGTCTCCGTCGTGGTGCGCCTGGCAAGTTTCCCAGGCCTGTTGGGCCAGCGTTTTCTGGGGGCTCGCAGTTGGGTACACTCGCGCAATCTCAGTGGCTTTTGTTCGATTGTTATCGTCTCTTACACCGTGCGTGTACCACTGAAAGAGCCAGCCAACTGGATTCCTCTCAGGAGTGTTCATCATGGTTCGGACGGCATTGGCGTAGATATTGAGCATCGCCTGGCCCTGCGTGGAGGCCACGTTCGGGCGTATGCGTGTCTGCTGGGCAAACAGATCATATTTTTCAAGCCAGAGAACAAAGGGAACGGCAGAAATTCCGGCGATGAAGGAGCGACGCGAGAAAGTGGTCATAGATCCTCCTATGTAGAAACCATTTGAATGATCCACCAACTTCCGTAGGTGGGATTCGGAGTTGTGCAAAAGCTCGATGGCGGCGCATCCTATTTCGGCAGCCCTGTACTGTCAATGAAATTTTAAAGCAGAAACGTGTGTCTACTGTTCGACCAATTCAATCTGGCCGATAGTGGGCACTGCGCCGGCTGCGGGCGGCTCGGCTGGAATGATTGTGAGTGTGAGTGATTCCGCGAGTTGTTTTTCCGCACTGAGCTTTTGCAAAGCTTCCGTGACGTCAAAACTAAAGAAGACGTCCGCGCGCGGTTCCTTGCGGGCGTTGTAAAAATTGAGTACACCGGCGGGCTGATCGCTCGTGTTGGGTGTCTTGCCAGGTTCGACGTTCAGGTAAACGTGATAAAGCTCACCCGGCTGTTTGTCTGTTTGCGGGTTTTTGAAAACAAGGTAGAAACTTTTTCCGGGGGCAAGCTTCGCGATGCGCGCCGATATTGATTGACTCTTCTGCCGCTCTTCGGGCACGAGTTCAACCGCAACGCGCACGCCTTCCGGCTTCAACGTCACGGCGCCGGTAGTCTTTGCGATGACTGTCCCGTTCTTCAACTTCGTCTTACCGGCCGCGAAAATCTGAGCGCTCGCCAAAACAAGAAGACACAGAATCACCGCGGATAGTTTATAAAAGCAGCGCCCTGTTCTTTTTGCGGTCAAACTCATTACGATTTGCTACCTTACCAATACTCCTGCCGCTTATGAGATGCAACAGCGACCAAAAGATTTGGCCGCAGCGAATGCAGATCGATTACGTTCGGATTTATCAGCAATAAGCCTTCTGTTTTGTTCTTTTTGAGCCTTTTTGTGGCATTATCCGCGCTATGACCAAGACCCTTCTCGCGCTCCTTCTTGTCTGCCTGTGTGCCGGCAGCCTGGCAGCTCAACAACCCGCAGATGATTACAACAGCATTTTCAAACCGCTGAAGTGGCGCTTGATTGGACCATTTCGCGGCGGGCGTTCGGTCGCCGGCTGTGGTGTCGTCGGCGATCCGAAGACTTACTACATGGGAACAACCGGTGGCGGTCTCTGGAAAACAGACGACATGGGAATCAGTTGGCGCAACATCTCCGACGGTTTCTTTAAGACCGGTTCGGTCGGCGCGGTGGCTGTTGCCGAAAGCGATCCGAATGTCGTTTACGTCGGCATGGGCGAACACGCGGTGCGTGGCGTGATGACGCACCACGGCGATGGCGTCTACAAATCAACTGACGCCGGCAAGACGTGGAAGCGGATCGGGCTTGAATCGTCGCAGCACATCGCGCGCATCGTCATAGATCCGAAGAATCCCAACATCGTTTTCGTCGCCGCTCAGGGTGCGTTGTACAGCAGATCGAAAGAGCGGGGCGTGTACAAGTCTGTCGATGGCGGCGCCACCTGGAAATCGGTTTTATACGTGGACGATAAAACGGGCGCGTCTGAGCTTTCGATGGACATGAACAACCCGCGCATACTTTACGCGGCGATGTGGGAACACGGACGACTGCCGTGGAAAGTGATCAGTGGCGGTCCGGGCAGTGGTCTCTACAAATCGACTGACAGCGGCGAGACGTGGGAAAAACTGAAAGACGGTTTGCCTGAAGAACTGGGGAAGATGTCGATCGCGGTCAGCCGTTCGAACCCTGAAAAAGTCTATGCACTGATTGAAAGCGACTCGGATAAAGAAGCAGGCGGTCTGTTTGTCTCGAGCAACGCCGGCAAGAAGTGGAGTCGCATCACCAACGATCATCGTCTCGTGCAACGAGCGTGGTACTACATTGAGCTGTTCATCGATCCGAAAGATGAAAATACGATCTATGTTTTGAGCGCGTCCGCGATGCGTTCGAACGATGCCGGCAAAACGTGGGAAACGTTGTCAGGCACGCACGGTGATTACCACGACCTCTGGATCAATCCCGACAATCCAAACAATTTCATCATCTCCAACGATGGCGGCTCGGCGGTAACTTTCAACGGCGGCAAGAGTTTCAGCACGCAGAGCAACATGCCGACGGCGCAGTTTTATCGCATCAACGTCGACAATCAGTTTCCGTATCGTATTTACGGCGGGCAACAGGACAACACGTCCGTGTCGATCGCGAGTCGCGAGTTAGGCAGTGGTGGTATTTCAAATGCGAGCTGGACGCCTTCGGCCGGTGGTGAGAGTGCTTTTCTCGCTTTTGATCCGAACGATCCGAAGTATGTGTTGGGCGGTAGTTACCAGGGAACGATCGAAGTGCTCGATGTAAATGCGAAGGCGAGCACCAACGTCATGGCGGCGCCGATTCAGTACCTCGGCATGGACGCGAAAGACATCAAGTATCGTTTCAACTGGAACTCGCCCATCGTTTGGAGCAAGTACGAACCCAACACTTACTTCCACGGCTCGCAATACGTGTTGAAGACCAGCGACATGGGTCGCACGTGGAAAGAGATTTCACCGGATCTCACGCGTAACGAAAAAGAGAAGCAAGGCAAGGGTGGTGGTCCATACACGAACGAAGCCGTCGGCGCGGAGAACTACGGCACGTTGAGTTACATCATGGAGTCGCCGGACGAGAAAGGCGTCATCTGGACGGGCAGCGATGATGGACTTGTATATGTAACTCGCGATGGCGGCGCGAACTGGAAGAACGTGACGCCAAACGGTCTCGCGGAATGTTTGATCAATGCCATCGAAGTCTCGCCGCACGACAAGGCAACTGCTTACATCGCGACCACGCGTTACAAGTTCAACGACCATACACCGGGTTTCTACAAAACCACCGACTACGGCGCTACCTGGACGAAAATCAATAACGGCCTGCCGGCAAATGCATTCACGCGTGTCGTGCGTGAAGACGACGTGCGCCGTGATCTTCTATTTGCCGGCACTGAGCTGGGGTTGTTCATTTCGTGGAACGGCGGGCGAGATTGGTCGCCTTTTCAGTTGAACCTGCCTATCACGCCGATCACTGACCTGCGCGTATACAAAGGCAACCTGATCGCGGCTACGTCGGGCCGAGCGTATTGGATCCTCGACGACCTGAGCGTACTGCGCCAGTACCGGAAAGAGGCGCCTACATTCTCGATCTATGGTCCTGATGCTACCTACTACGTGAATGGATCGAGCGAGCTCGATCGAACCGAAGACGAGTTTACCGGAGCGAACACGTTTCGCGGCGTGAATCCAGCGACTGGCGTAGTGCTCTACTACCACTTACCCGAACTGAAAAAGACTGACGAGATTTCTCTCGAGATCAAAGACGCGGCCGGTGTCACTGTACACAGCTTTTCTTCGAAGGCCGATGAAAAGTTTGTCAGGTACGATTCTGGTCCAAGGCCGGACCCGCTGCTGCCGAAGGCTAAAGGACTTAACCGGTTTGTATGGGACACGCGGTATCCGACGATGGTCGGTGTGCCGAACGTGCGTATCGAAGGCGGTTTCGCGGGACACAAAGCGTCGCCGGGCAAATACTTCATCACGTTGAAGATGGGCGGCCAGACAGTTTCAACCGAAGCCGAGATACTCGCGAATCCGCTCTACCCAACGACACCTGCAACCTACAGTGAATATCATCAGACCATGTTGAGCATGGAAACTGAACTGACTGCGATGCACCGCATGGTCAACAGTCTTTACGAGAAGCAGAAGCAGTTGGAATCACTACTCGGCTCGTTACCCGCCGGCGAAAAGTTCAGCGCGCTCAAGAAAGACGGTGAGGCGCTGTTGAAGAAGATGAAGGCGTGGGACGAAGACATGGTCCAACGCAAGTCGAAGGCGTACGACGACGTTGAAAACTTTCCGAATAAGTTCACGGCCAATTACCTGTTCATGATCAATCAAACCGAGAGTGACATCCCGAAAGTTAATCAACCGTCGTTCGACCGCCTGAAAGAGCTCAACGCGACCTGGGCCACCCTAAAAGCACGCGGCGCCGAACTGCTTGAGCGAGATATCCCGGCATTCAACAAACGACTCTGGGACGCGGGTCTCGGCGCGATCTGGAAGGATAGTTAAAACCTGGCCACAAAAAGGCACAAAAGGCACACAAAAGGATTAATTTGATCCCTTGCTAAGTAAAATTCTTATTTGTGCTTTTGTGCCTTTTTGTGGCTAATTTTCTGGCGATGAGAATCGGGATCGATGGCATACCGCTGGCCGAGCTGAAGACTGGTGTAGGGCATTACACTTTTGAGATCGCACTCGAGCTTGCGCGCCAGGCGCCGTCAGACTTGTTTGAGATCCTCTCGCACCTGCCTTTTGCTCATGCAGCCGTTGCGGATCTCGATGCGCCGGACAATCTGACCTTCATCAAACAGCCGGTGAATCAGGCCACGCGCCACTGGTGGACCATCGGACTTCCACTCTACATCAAGCGCGCTCGACTCGATTTGTTTCACGGAACCAACTACGACATTCCCATCTGGGGCGGCTGTCCCACTGTTCTTACCATTCACGATCTCTCACTGCTCCTGTTCCCGGAGACACACGAGGAACGCCGCGTCGGGCGTGCGCGTCGCCGCCTGCCGGTCATGTCACGTAAGGCAACATTGATCATTACACCGACGAACGCAGTGAAGTCAGAAGTCTGCGAGCACCTGCGAGTTCCACGCGAAAAGGTGGTCGTCGTAAACGAAGCGCCGCGACGTAGTTTCCAGCCGATGCTAGTCGAGCAAGCCTCTGCGGCTGTGCAGCGTCTCGGAATAGATGAAGAGTTCATTCTTTACGTCGGCACGATCGAGCCGCGCAAGAACCTCATCACGTTAGTGAAAGCTTTCGAAGAAGTCTTGCGTTCGACGAGCTTGCGCCCTCAGCTTGTAATCGCGGGGAAAAAAGGCTGGCTCACTGACGAGTTGTTCACGTACATCGAGTCGGCAAAACTCGGTGATCGCATACATCTCACCGGGTACCTCGGTGACGATGAACTGCGAGCGCTGTATTCCTCGTGCAGAGTCATGGTCTATCCGGCCCTGTACGAAGGCGCCGGCTTGCCGACGTTGGAAGCGATGGCTTGCGGCGCCCCGGTAATCACGACCAACACTCCCGCAATTTCCGAGATGGTTGGCGACAAGGCATTCCTCTTCTCACCGGCAGACTCCGGCGCGCTCGCCCGGCACATCGTCGAGCTACTCACAACTCCCGCGGCCCGCGAATCGATGTCACGCGAGGGCATCCATCACGCCGCGCGGTTCACCTGGGAACGCGCCGCCCGCGAGACTATGGACGTCTATCGCCTCGCATGGACAAGGTAAGTACCACCACTCAGCTAGAACAAGTCAGGAAGAGGGGCTTGCCTCCGCTCAAAAAAGAATTAATCCAACAGCGGGGGCAGGCCCCTCTTCCTAACTTGTTCTAGCTAGCGGGCGCTCTTGGACTCAAGGCTCGGGCCGTGGTGTAATAGCGCCCGCGTTCCCTTAAGACCGATCCCCCAACCAGCTGCGCGAACCCCATGACGGGCAGCTTTGCCCTGCACCCTTTATGAGTAACAACGTCAAATCGACTCCACAATCGATCCCTGATTGGCTGGTTGGAGGCGGCGAGATGGGCGCGCTCATGCGCGAGCTCGACTGGGAACAAACGCCCCTTGGTCCACCGGAATCATGGTCCCCGACATTAAAAACGATGACGCGCTTCATGCTCGTCAATCGTTTTCCAATGCTGCTCTGGTGGGGACCTCAATTCTGTCAGCTTTATAACGATGCTTATCGCCCAATTCTCGGCGCCAAGCACCCGCATTTTCTGGGGCGACCAACTGAGGAGTGCTGGTCTGAAATCTGGGACATCCTACGCCCGTTGATCGAGACGCCGTTTAATGGTGGACCGGCCACCTGGATGGAAGACATTCAACTCGAGCTCAATCGTTATGGCTTCACTGAAGAAACTCATTTCACCATCGCGTATAGCCCCGTGCCCGATGAGACAGTCACCAGCGGCATCGGCGGCGTGCTCGCCACCGTTCACGAGATTAGCGAAAAAGTAGTCGGCGAACGCCGCATTGTCGTGCTTCGAGATCTCGGTTCACGTACCGTCGAGGCCAAGACTGCCGAAGAAGCCTGCGCCGACGCAGCGACAACTCTCGTACGTCATCCGAATGACATCCCCTTTGCTTTACTTTATCTGATCGATAACGACGCGCAGCAGTTGCGATTGGCTGGAGCAGCGGGCATCGATACCGGAAGTTCGCTTAGCCCCCTAACAATCGACCTTGATTCCGACCAGCCCTGGCCTTTATCAACGACCCTCCAATCTGAAACAGCACAGACCGTAGATGATCTTGCGGCACTGTTTGGCGCTGACGTTCCGCAAGGACCATGGTCCGATGCGCCACGACAAGCTGTCGTAACACTGATTCGCTCGAACGTCGCTCACCAACCAGCCGGCGTCTTGATCGCAGGTATAAGTTCACGACTTCGACTCGACGACGCTTATCTCAGCTTCATCGAACTCGCTGCGACTCAGATCTCAACCGCAATCGCAAACGCGCGCGCTTACGAGGAAGAAAGAAAACGAGCCGAAGCGCTCGCCGAGATCGATCGGGCGAAGATCGCGTTTTTCTCGAACGTCTCTCATGAATTTCGCACGCCGCTGACGTTGATGCTTGGTCCACTCGAGGACGTCATCAGCGATCATCTCCTGTCGCGTGACGCACACGAGCGATTGTCGCTGGCCCATCGCAACAGTTTACGTTTGCTCAAACTGGTCAATACGCTGCTCGATTTCTCACGTATCGAAGCGGGACGCATCGAAGCAGTCTACGAACCAGTTGATCTTGCAGCATTGACCGCGGAGCTGGCTTCGAACTTTCGCTCCGCTATCGAGCGGGCCGGACTCTCATTCGTCGTAGACTGCGAATCGTTGCCGGATAACGTCTACGTCGACCGCGAGATGTGGGAAAAGATCGTGCTGAACTTGTTGTCAAACGCTTTCAAGTTCACTTTGAGCGGCGAGATCAGAGTCGAGCTCCGGCAAGCGGGCGAAACGGCGGAACTCTCGGTAAGTGACACTGGCACCGGCATACCGGCGGAAGCAGTGTCTCACGTGTTTGAGCGGTTCCATCGCGTAAAAGGAGCGCGTGGCCGTAGTTACGAAGGCTCAGGCATAGGTCTCGCGCTGGTCCAGGAGTTGGTAAAGCTGCACGGCGGAAGCGTTAGTGTTCAAAGTGAGATCGATCGCGGCAGCACTTTTACCGTCACGATCCCGCTCGGCAAAGACCACTTACCGGCGGAACGTATCGGCGCTGAGCGACAGCTTTCTTCAACCGGACTGCGCGGTCAATCGTACGTCGAAGAAGCATTGCGCTGGCTGCGGCCACCCGACGGCGACAAAGTATCTGATTCAACGCTTGCCTCGGGAACAAGCGATCTGGTGGTTAAACCTGCGCCGCTGCGAACTGAGTCCGTGGCGCGTAAAAAAGTTTTGCTCGCTGACGATAATGCCGATATGCGGGATTACGTACGCAGGCTGTTGAGCAACGAGTATGAAGTCATCGAGGTAGGCAATGGCGCGGAAGCTTTACGCGCGGCGCGCGAGCATAAACCCGATCTGGTGCTCACCGACGTGATGATGCCCGAGCTGGACGGCTTCGGCCTGTTGAGCGCATTGCGCAAGGACAATCGCCTCAACTCAATTCCTGTCGTGATGCTTTCGGCGCGGGCCGGTGAGGATTCACGCGTCGAAGGGTTCGAGGCAGGAGCCGATGATTATCTGGTTAAGCCTTTCGCCGCTCGTGAGCTACTGGCTCGCGTCGGCAGCAGCATTGCCCTCGCCCAGATGCGTGACGAACGCCACCGGGCGGAACGTGAGCGTGAACGCGCCGAAGCAAGGAATCGGTTTCTGGTCCAACTTGATGACGCTATTCGTTCGCTGGACGATCCGGAACAGATCACTAAGACGGCCGCGCGTATCCTGGGCCAACACCTCAACGTGGATCGCTGCGCCTACGCGAACGTTGAGCCCGACGAAGATACGATGTATATCGCCGGCAATTATCTGGGTACCTCGAAAGTGAGGAGTCTCATCGGGTGGCTCAAGTTTTCTGAATTCGGCTCGGAAGTGTTGCGGTTAATGCGCGAAGGCAGACCGTTCGTTGTCAACGACGTCGAGTCGCACCTGCCTGAGATTGAAAATCTTTCGAGTTATCATGCGACGCAGATTCGATCGGTCATTTGTGTGCCGCTGCACAAGCGCTGGAACTTTGTTGCCGCGATGGCTGTACACATGAGTACGCCGCGGCGTTGGACCGACGACGAGGTCGAACTGGTTTCTCTCGTGACTGCGCGGTGTTGGGAGAGTATTGAGCGAGCTCGAGTGACTCGCGAGTTGCGCGAAAGTGAGACGCTGTATCGGGCTTTTGTTACCGCCAGCTCTGACGCGGTCTATCGCATGAGCGCTGATTGGAGTGAGATGCGTCAGCTCGATGGACGTGAGTTTATTGCCGATACCGAGCATCCCAGTGGCGAGTGGGTGCACAAATACATTGTTCCGGAAGATCAGAAGCTCGTGCTATCGGCAATAAATCATGCGATTCAGACGCGTACGAAGTTTGAACTCGAGCACCGCGTGATTCGTCGCGACGGAACCTTTGGCTGGACTTTTTCGCGCGCGATTCCGATTCTCGACGGCAGAGGCGAGATTCGCGAGTGGATCGGGACGGCGAGCGATATGACGCGGCGCAAGGAAGCTGAAAAAGCGCTGCGCGATTCGGAAGAGAAGTATCGCACCGTGCTTGGATCAATGGACGAAGGTCTGATGATCGCGGAGGTCTTATTTGACGAAACCGGACGCGAAGCGATCGACTACCTGGTGCTGGAGACTAACGAAGCGTTTTACAAACACACTGGCTTACCGCGCGGAATGGTTGGCAAGACTATTCGTGAAATCGTCGTTGGCGATGAAGTTCCGTGGCTGGGAATTTATGGACGCGCGGCTTTGACGGGGGAACCGACGCGCTTCGAATACGAGATCACGGTTGAGCCTTTGGTCGGCTGGTACGACATCTTTATTCAGCGTATCGGCGAGCCGCACCAGCATCGCGTGGCAGTGATGTTCCAGGACATCACCGAACGCAAGCGCGTTGAAGAGTCGATCGCGAAACAGAATGAGCGGCTGAGTTTACTGTGGGAAGCCGCCGGAGTGCTGCTGACAACCGATGACCCTGACGCGATGTTGAAGTCGTTGTTCTTGAAGATTCGCAAGACTCTGGGACTCGATGTTTATTTCAACTTCATGGTGACGGAAACGGGCGATTCGCTCCGGCTGGTCTCGTACTCCGGAATCGGCGAAGGGATGGCCCGCTCGATTTCGCTGTTGGAGTTCGGACAGGCGGTCTGTGGGCGTGTGGCGCAGCAGCACAAGCCTATCGTGGCGACGCGGATACAGGAGTCGTCAGAACCGATGGTCCAACTCGTCAAAGGATTCGGAGTCAGGGCTTACGCGTGCAATCCGTTGATGGCCGGCGGGTATTTACTGGGTACCTTGTCGTTCGCGAGTCGCAAGCGCGACTATTTCGAACAGGACGAGATCGAGTTTTTGGAAACGATCTCGAAGTATGTCACCGCAGCGTACGAGCGTTTAAGGTTGATTGAACAGTTGCGCGATCAGGATCGTCGCAAGGATGAGTTTCTGGCGACGCTGGCCCATGAGCTGCGAAATCCACTTGCGCCGATGAACAATGGTTTGCAGTTAATGCGGCTGGCGGCGAGTAATCCCGCGACGCTCGAACACGCGCGCGCGATGATGGAGCGGCAGCTTCAACAGATGAAACGTCTGGTTGACGATCTAATGGACGTCTCGCGCATCAGCCGGAACAAGCTCGAATTGCGCAAGGAGTTCGTCGAGCTCGCGACGGTGGTGAATCGTGCTACTGAGACGAGTCGTCCGCTTGTGGAAGCCGCTGAACAGGAGTTGTTGGTTTCGTTACCGGACGAGCCGGTTCTGATCGATGGCGACCCGGTGCGGCTGGCGCAGGCCTTCTCAAATCTGCTCAACAACGCTTCGAAATACAGTGAAAAAGGAAGCCGGATCTGGTTTCAGGCTGAGCAGGTGGGTGATGAGACCATCGTCAGAGTGCGTGACACTGGCATCGGTATTCCGGCGGATAAGTTGCCGAACATTTTTGACATTTTCATGCAGGTTGATCGATCGCTGGAGCGTTCGCAAGGTGGCTTGGGAATTGGACTGACGTTGGTTCGTCAACTAGTGCAAATGCATGGTGGCAGTGTTGAAGTGCGCAGCGATGGTCCGGGTCGCGGGAGTGAGTTTATCGTGCGGCTGCCGGTTGTGATCGTCGCGCGGCCGTCCAGTCAAACTAAGTCTGATGGTAAGCCGGCTGAGCGAGCAACGACAGCTCGCCGCATACTCGTCGCGGACGACAATCTCGATTCAGCCGACAGCCTTGCGATGATGCTAGAGATGCTCGGACACGAAGTCTCTTCAGCACACGACGGGCTCGAAGCGCTCGAGACAGCGAAGCGCTCGAAGCCCGAACTGATCTTTATGGATCTTGGTATGCCGCGAATGAGCGGCTACGACGCCGCCCGCCTGATTCGCAGTGCTCCGGAATGCAACGGTGTTGTGCTCGTTGCGCTAACAGGCTGGGGCCAGGAGGAAGACCGCCGCCGCTCTTACGAAGCCGGCTTCGACCACCACATCGTCAAGCCGATAGACTTCGCCATCGTGGAAAAGCTCCTGAAGGATTTAAACGGTTCTAGTAAAAAGTAACGCCTGGACCTTATCCACAGATTACCCAGATTCTATAAATCGATCTGTGTAATCTGTGGATAGAGCT
>Ga0105248_10004791_pt1 | contig 14977 bp, 13 predicted proteins | sample KBSS34metaG_FD_81524 | JGI IMG/M metagenome (GOLD analysis project Ga0105248, IMG submission 81524) | Switchgrass rhizosphere microbial communities from Kellogg Biological Station, Michigan, USA - KBS S3-4 metaG | ecosystem: Host-associated > Plants > Roots > Rhizosphere > Soil | place...
ATTGTCGGCATCCGCACGACGATCATGAAGGGCGCGACCGTCACGCGATCGATTCTGATCGGCGCCGACCACTTCGATGAAGGTCCGGGCGAGCTGCCGCTCGGGATCGGGCGCGATGCCGTTCTGGACCGCGTGATCGTGGACAAGAACGCGCGCATCGGCCAGGGCGCCAGGCTGGTGAACGAACGTGGTATTCAAAGCGCCGACGGCGATGGGTACTACATCCGCGGCGGGATCATCATCGTGCCAAAAGGCGGAGTGGTGAAACCCGGCACGGTGGTGTGAAACTCCTTCACGCGTTGCCGGCTGCGAGCGCTCGCAGCATCTTCGGCGTCGCCAGCCAGACGAGCTGCGCGTCCGACGCCGGCGGGAAGGCCGACACATCGATGCGTGCCATCCCTCCCTTCTTGAACACCAGGGGTTCGCGCGCGCCAATCAGCCACGCGGCGAGTTCTCCGAGATCCGGCTCATGTCCGACGAGGGCAATCACGGGCCGGCCGCGCTGTCCACTGAGCCTGGCGGCGACGTCGGCCGGACGATGACCTGGTGTGAGCGCGTCGAGGACCGTGAGGTCCGGCTTCGGTGAGAGACCAGACACCAGGATGTTCGCGGTCTGACGGGCGCGAACGAATGGGCTCGTCAGCACCAGATCGATCTTCGGATCGAGCGCGGTCAGCCCGCGCACGGCTTGACGCATGCGACTGATTCCGTCGCGCGTCAGCGGGCGCTTGGAATCATCAGGATACTTCTGGCCGCGCTCCGCGGCGATCGCGTGACGGACGAGGTAGATGGTCCGTTGGGCCCGCGTGCCTGATGCGTTCGCGGCCGCCATCACGCCCCCACGGCCATGCGCCGGCCCGAGCGCCGGGCTCTCATGCGCGCCATGCGCCCGACGCGGCGTGGCGTCACCCGCGAGGCGATCGCGGCCGACAGTCCGTCCAGCATCGTGACGATGGCCTGGCGCTCGCGCAGGAGCTGGCCGTGGAGCTGCCGGCACTGCAGATCGATGGCCCGATCGATGACCGCGATCTGGGCGGCGACGGTTGCCGTCACATCCGATTCGGTCTGGGTTGCGCGGACGTACCGCTGGGCCACCTGCAGGTCGTGGATGTGACCCAGGTGCTCCTGAAAGCGCTTGAGCCGGCGCCGGGCCCGGTCGTCAGCGCGATCGAGCGTCCCTTCGACGGCCTCCAGCGCGTAGCGCAGCTTCTTCGTCGCGATCCGCGCGCGATGAAGTGGCTCGACGCCGTACACGGTGCCTGCGATCTCGACAGCTTCCGACAACTTGCGCGTGCGGCGCCGCACTTCGGCCAGGATGACCGCGAGCGCACGTGCCTCCGGGTTGGTGGTCTCCAGGCGCGACGCGATCGCTTCAATACGTTTTTTGATCGCGCGGGCGCGCACACCGGAGAGGGCCTTGCGCATCGCGTCGCGCCGGTCACTGCGGCGCACCATCGTGGCGCGCTCGATGCGCGCGACCACGAGTGGCGGCCAGTCGTGACGTTCGGCCATGTCCAGGATCAGCTCGCGCACCACGTCAGCTTCGCGCACATGACCAAAGGCGCGGGTCACGCGTTTCAGGTCGCGGGCGAGATCCCGCTCCCCGAAGCGGCCCATCTTCTCTGCGAATGACAGCGCCGCGCGCAGGCGCCGCGTCGCCACACGGACGTGATGCACCGCGGCGACGTCACCGCGCCGCGCCGGCGACATGTCGCTCGCGAGCGCTTCGGCGTTATGCCGCAGCACGCGACACAAAACCTTCACGACCTGCGTGGTAGCATGGGGCATCGTCTGACCCCTTTCACCGTACCACATGCGCCTCGCAGCAATCGACGTCGGCAGCAATTCCATTCACATCATCGTCTGTAATGTGCGGCCGGATCTTTCATTCGAGGTGATCGACCGCGAAAAAGACATGATTCGGCTGGGCGCCGGCGTCCAGCGGGGGCGGCTTCCGGACACGAATCTGGCGGCCGCGATCGAATCGCTCGCCAAATTCAAGCGGCTCGCCGAGTCGCACCAGGTGGACGAGATCGTGGTGGCCGCGACGAGCGCGGTGCGCGAGGCGGACAACGGCACGGATCTCATTACGCAGGCGCGCCGGCAGCTCGGCCTGCGCGTCCGTGTCATCTCCGGCGTCGAGGAAGCCCGCCTGATCCACCTGGCGGCGGCCTATGCCATCGGCAGCCGCAGCGATCGCGCGGTGACCATCGACATCGGCGGCGGCAGCACGGAAATCACGCTCGGGACCGCCGCGCGCATGGAAAGCGGGCGCAGTTTTCAGCTGGGTGTCATTCGCCTCGCCGAGCGCTTTGCGAAGCACGATCCGCTGACTGGCGACGACGAAGAGCGGCTCGTGCGACACATCCACCGCGAAACCGCCGGGTTTCTGGCGCAGTTGCGTCGCCGTGGATTCCAACGCGTCATCGGTACGTCGGGCACGATTCAGGCGCTCGGGGCGCTGGCGGGCGGCGCCCGCGCCGCGGAATCGGCCGATGGCCGTCGCGTCGTGGTGCAGGCCGCCTCGCTGCGACGGCTGCGGAGGAAGCTCGTGGAGCTCACGCTGGAGGAGCGCCTCAAGTTGTCCGGACTGGACCCGCGCCGCGCGGACCTTGCCGCCGTGGGCGCCGTGCTGCTCGATACGCTGCTCGACCGCCTGGGCGCCGATGAGTTGACCCTGTGCGATTTCGCGCTGCGCGAGGGTCTGGTCCTCGACTACATCAAGCGCAACACGTCGCATATCCGGACCGCGGAGCGGTACCCGGACGTTCGGCGGCGCAGTGTCATCGAGTTGGGCGAACGCTGCGGCTATTGGGTCGAGCACTCTCAGCAGGTCGCCAAGCTGGCGCTGGCCCTCTTCGACGCGACCCGGGACGCACACCGTCTTGGCGCCCGCGAGCGCGAGTGGCTCGAGTACGGCGCGCTGCTCCACGACATCGGCACGCACATCAGCTACGACGCCCATCACAAGCACTCGTACTATTTGATCCGTCACGGTGAGTTGCGCGGCTTCGATCCGGAGGAAGTGACGGTGATTGGCCTGGTCGCGCGCTATCACCGGCTGGCGACGCCCAAGCGCACGCACGAGGGCTACAGCACGCTACGACGATCGCTGCGCCGTACCGTGAAGTTCCTCGGCGCGTTCGTCCGACTGGCGGAAGGCCTCGACCGCAGTCACGCCCGCGTCGTTCGGGGCGTCCAGATCAGCAGCGATGACGAGGGATTGCACATTCGGCTGCGGACCAGCGGAGACGCCGAACTCGAACAGTGGGCCGCCAGGCGCCACGCGGCGCCGCTGGCCCGGTTGCTCGATAGAGAGATCCATTTTCAGTCTCCGTCGAGGCCGCGGACCGCGGGCAAGCCCAACGGATCGGTCGGACATCAGAAAGACCACTCACCGGTGCCCGCACGCCCACCCATTCGCGGCCGACGCCCTCGACGAATTCCCACGAAGCACCCCGGCCGATCGACTCCCTTGACCAAACGCGCGCGACGAGCACGGGCATGACACCCCCAAGAACGTCACTTCTCCCCTGCTTACGGTTGGCTCTGCAAAGAGGGTCTTCACCGCGAAGGAGCGCACCGGTGAAGGGCGCTATAGTTAACGGCTAAGGAGTCCCCATGCCACGCGCGTTGATGACGGCATTGCTGTGTGCGGCCCTGCTCGGCTGTCAGTCGTCCACACCCGCCGCCGCCGATCAAGCGGCCGCCGCGAAACCGGCGCCGCAGACTCCGGCGTTCGACAGCGGCAAAGCGTACGAGCATATTCGCCAGATGGTCCTGCTGGGCCCACGGCCGGCGGGTTCCGCCGCGCTCAAACAGACGCGCGACTACATCAAGGCGCAGATGTCGTCCTTCGGCGTCCAGGTGGAGGAACAAGCCTGGACGGCGCAGACGCCGATCGGTCCGGTGAACATGGTGAACCTGATCGCCAAGCTGCCGGGCCGCCGGACGGATCGCATCCTCATTACCGGGCACTACGACACCAAGCCGATCAAGACGTCCACATTCGTCGGGGCGAGCGACGGCGGCTCGAGCGCGGCGATGGTCATTGAACTGGCGCGCGCGCTGAAGAACCGGCCGCACGAATACACCTACGAGTTCGTGTGGTTCGACGGCGAAGAGGCGTTCTGCTTCGGTTGGGACGAATGCGGCCGGCCGGGCGCCCCGGACAACACCTACGGCAGCCGGCATTACGTCGACACGGCCAAGAAGAACGGGACGCTCTCATCCGTCAAGGCCATGCTGCTGCTCGACATGGTCGGCGCCAAGGATCTGAAGCTGCGCAAGGACACCGAATTCGCCGCCGCGTGGCTCAACGACATCTTCTGGGGCACGGCGAAGAAGATGGGACACGGCTCGACATTTATCGACTTGCCGGGCGACGTCGGCGGTGACGATCACCAGCCGTTTTCCCAGGCCGGCGTGCCGACCATCGATCTGATCGATCTGCACGACTATCCGCAGTGGCACAACGACCAGGCCTGCTGCGACGACATGGATCATGTGGCAGCGCGCGGCCTGCAGATTCTGGGCGACGTCTTTGTCGCCGCCATGCCTGAAGTGGAAAAACACCTCATGGCCGGCAAGTAATTCTCGCCGACACAGGTTTTTCACCGTGTAGGCCGAGTAGGGCCATATAGATCAGTCCGGTTAGGTTGGGTTTGGTAGCCCGGCAACGCCGGGCTTAGCGTGGAATGCGCTATATGGTGAAGAGTTTTTAAAGCAGCGCTCGGATCTCAGCCTCCGTCAGCACACCTGACGACGCCTTCGCCTTGGTGAAGATCCGATCCACGCGTTCGTCAGTGGCCTCGAGGCCGCGGCGTTCCAGCCAGTAGATCACGTTCGAGCGGCCGGACATCGGGCCGACCTCGATCGACTGCTCGCGGCCGACCGCGCTCGCGGGAATACCGGAATACACGGCGTCCACCAGTGCCGGATCGTTCTTCTTGTACGCTTTGATCACCGCGGCCGCGTGCACGCCGGTGGCGGTACGGAACGCGTCACGGCCGACCACCGGATAGTTCGCCGGTACCGGAATCCCGGTCGCGTCCGACGCCGCCGCGCAGTACTCCGGCAGTCTCGCCAGATCGGCCTCGCGGCACCCCATCAGCACCAGGTTCACCAGCAGCGCGTCCATGGGCGTGTTCCCGACGCGCTCGCCCAGACCAATCGCGGCGCCGTGCAATCGCGTCGCGCCGGCGCGCATCGCGGCGAGGCTGTTTTCGATCGCCAGATCGCGGTCGCGATGGCCATGCCAATCCACGCCGACACCGCCGCCGCACTCGTCCACCACGGATCGCACGAACGTCACCACCGCCGCGGCGCCGGCCGGCGTCGCGTGCCCCACGGTGTCGGCGATACAGACCCGCTTGGCGCCGGCGCGAATCGCCGTCGAGTACAAGGCGCGCAGCGAGTCCGGATCGGCGCGCGTCGTATCTTCCGTCACGTACATCACGTCGAGCCCCTGCCGCACCGCGAATCGCACGGCCTCGTCTGTCAGCCGCCGCAGGCGATCGAGCGTCCAGTCTTCCGCATACTGGCGGATCGGACTCGATCCGATGAACGTGCACGCCTCGATCGCCAAACCCGTGCGCTGCACGACCTCCGCGATCGGCACGATGTCGGCCTCGACGGTCCGCGCCGCGCAATTGGCACGGACCGACAACTTCGCCGACACGATCTCGCGCGCGAGCCGCTCGACGTCCCGGACGACGTGCGGACCGGCGCCGGGCAGACCGATGTCCGCGGTCTCGATCCCGAGCGCGTCGATCAAATGGAGGATGCGGATCTTCTGATCGATCGTGGGTGTCCGAACCGACGGCGACTGCAACCCGTCGCGCAGCGTCTCGTCGTCGAGCATGACGCCGGACACCGGCTCCCCCGGCGCGCCGACGGTGTTCCAGTCGTAAATGAGCGGATGCATGGCCCGCCGGCGCGATCAGGCGCCCGCGCCGAGGTACCGAATCGCCATGCAGGTGATGTCATCGCTCTGCGGCGCGCCTTTCGTGAACAGTTTCACGGCGGCCACGATGCGCTCGACGACGTCCGCCGACGACGAGTCCATCATCGCCGAGGCCACTTCCTCGAGTCGCGCGTCGCCAAACTCCTCGCCGGCCGCATTGAGCGCCTCGGAGACGCCGTCGCTGAAAACGACGATCAGATCGCCGGGGTCGAGCGGGACGGAGGCTTGTGCGAACGGCGCGAACTCCAGCAGCCCGACCACGGGACCACCCTCTTCCAGCCGCCGCACGCCGGACTTACCGAGCACGAACGGTGGATTGTGGCCGGCATTGCAGTAGGTCAGCCGGCCCTCCTTGATGATGCCGAACATCAACGTGACGAACCGGGACTCGAGACCACGGCGGCACAGCGCCTTGTTCATGTGCGTCACGGCCGAGGCCGGGCCGTCGGCGTACTGCGCCTGGGCCGCGAACATGCCCTGCATGAGCGCGCTCATCAGCGCCGCCGGCGGCCCCTTGCCGGCGACGTCGCCGAGCGTGAACCCGAACGTCGAGGCCGGCTCGTGGACGTAGTCGAAGAAATCTCCCCCGATCGACCGGCACGGGATGCTGGCGGCAAAGGCTTCGACAAACCCGAGGTTCACGCGCGGCTTCGGAAGCAACGACTGTTGAATCTCCGCCGCGATCTGCATCTCGCGCTCGAGCTTGGCCTTCTCGAGCTTGTCGCGGTACAACCGGGCGTTTTCGATCGCGACCGACGCTTCCGACGCCAGCGTCTCGAGCGCGCCGCGCGTCGTCTCCGACAACAGCGTGCCCTTTTCGCGGCTGTCCAGGTACAAGACGCCGATGCGCTGGTCGTCGCCGCGCGCCTCGTTGGATTCCACGTAGCGGACGACGTTAAGCGGGACGCACACGACATTGCGGATGCCGAGCGCGACCGTGCCCATGTGGGCGTCCGCCAGGCCGCCGTCGAGCAGGTCCGCGACGGCTTTGGTACGGCCGACCTTGAAGACCTCCTCGGGAATCTTCCGGCTGATCTTGAAGGTGCTGTCCGTGAGCGACTGCTTGGACCGGCCGCGCGCGAGCTTGAATTCGAGATTGCCGTCTGCGCCCGCCAGCATGATGAACGCGCGCTCGGCGCCGGAGATCTCGACGGCCGCGTCGAGGACCAGCTCGAGCACTTCCTGGAGCACGCGGCCGGATCCGAGGGCCCGGAACCCTTCGAGCAGCGCGGTAATCTGGCGCAGATCGTCGCGCGCGCCGGTGGTCGATCGGCTGTTCAGGCTGCGCTCTTCGTCACCCGCGAGGAAGAGCAGGTCGGCGCCGCCGCCGCGTCCGAGCCGGATGCGATCGCCCGGCCGCAGCTCGCATTCGCTGGCCGGCTCGCCGTTGACGAACGTGCCGTACCGGGAGGCCTTGTCTCTCAGGACGAATTTCCCCGCTTCCACGGCGATTTCCGCGTGCTCGCGCGAGACTTCGCTGCCGCCGAGTCGAAGGTCGTTGGTTTCGCGGCGGCCGATGGTGAATGGCAGCCGATCCATGCTGACGATCCGCTCGCCGAGCACGTCCCGGACCTCCAGACGAGGCGTAGACATAATCGACCGGAGTCTATCGCAAGCCGGAGGATGTGTGAACCGCGGCCGAGGCCGCGCGCCTATCCTCCGGTGGCGGACCGGTAGGCAAAGTACACGATGAGCGCCACGACGGCGAGAATCACCACGATGATCCGCGCGTTCGAGATCCGGCGCCCGCCAGGGGGCGTCCGCAGCGCCTGCGCATCGGCGGTCGGCGCACCGCACCGATAACAAATAATGGCCTTGGCGTCGATCGTCGCGCCACAGGTTCGGCACGTCACTGGCGGCTCCTCTCTGAACGTTCTATCTTAAGCGGCATGATTCCGCTCCGCGATGTGATTCCGTCGCGCACGACGCCGTGGGTCACCGTCGGGCTCATCGTGGCCAACGTGGTCATGTTCATCCGGCAGCTCACGTTCCCCGGCGGCCTCGAGGAATCCGTGTTCGTCTACGGTCTCGTGCCGGCCCATGCCACGTGGGTCTCGCTGCTGACGTCGATGTTCACCCATGCCGGCTGGATGCACATCGGCTCGAACATGCTGTGCCTGTGGATCTTTGGAGACAACGTCGAGGACCGCATGGGGCATGCGCGGTACCTGGTGTTCTATCTGGTGGCTGGGGCGGCGGCCGCCATTTTTCAGATGCAGGCCGGCAGCGCGCCCCTGATCCCGCTCGTCGGCGCCAGCGGTGCCATCGCCGGCGTGATGGGCGCGTACCTGTTCATGTATCCGCACTCACGGATTCACGTACTGATCTTCCTGCTCTTCTTCATCGACGTGATCGAAGTGCCCGCGGTCATCTTCCTGGGCATCTGGTTTCTGCTGCAGATTCTCGGCGGCGTCGGGCAAGTGACGGCCACCCAGGGCGGCATCGCCTTCTGGGCGCACGTGGGCGGATTTCTGACCGGTGCCGTCGCGGCGCTGTTTTTCAGGCGCGCGCAACGGGACTGGACGCCGGTGGAGTGACGACGTAGGAGGCGGGCTTCAGCCCGCCGCTCTCCGGCGGCCTAAAGGCCGCCGGCTACGTACGGGCAAGGCCGCCGGCTACGTGCCGCCCTTGCGGCGGACGTCGCGCGAGACGGTCGCCAGGTCAATGATCAGTTTTTCGAATTCGCGATCGAAGTCTTCAGCCGGCATGGACGCGCGGCGCCGCCGCAGGTCATCGATCTGCTCCGTCAACTGCTGCCGGCGAAGGAGCAGCGCCTGGACCGCGGGATCCGACGATTTCGGCGCCTCGATGACGTCCAGGTACGTCAGCGCCGCCACGGCGCCATCGTCACCCGCCTGCGCCGCGGTGCGGCCTTTGCCGTCACCGTTGTCGTCGAGCATCGCGGTCTCGGTCGACATGTATCCCACTTGTTCGTAATGCTGAGCCACCAGCCGTGTCGCGTACGTGAACGCCTCCAGCAATGAGATGCGGCCGTTCTTGTCCGCGTCAGCCTCGGGCGCGGTCAGGGCCTGGATGAAGGCTTCCGGAAACACCGTGTGGAAATGCTCGGCGTATTTCCCGGTGGCGGTAATCACGACGCGATTCTTGCCGGCGAGCCCCGCGAGGTAAGCGAAACTGGAACTGGTACTGTCCACCACCGCGAGTCGCGCGGGAATGGGCTGCAGCAAGGCCGACCATTCCTCTCCACTCAGATCCGGGCCCACGAGGTTGAACTTGGCGGCTGGACCGTCACCGCTGCCATGGCCGATCAGCATCACAAAGACGAGATCTTCGGCCTTGGCCGTCTTGGCCAGGCCAGCCAGCGTCGCCTTGACGTTCTCGGCGGTGCTCTTGAGCTCACTGCCCTTGGGTTCTTCAGTCAGCACAATCAGATGGGTCGCGTCGATCCTCAACTTCTCGCGCAGAACTTTCGCGAGTGCGTCCACCCACGCTCGATGCTGTGTGGCGTACTGAGGATCTCCTGACGCGCCTTCGACAATGACGGCGTAGCGCGCCTGCGCCGCGGCGGGTCGAACGTCAGCCAGACTGATGAACGCGACGACCAGCGAGAACCAGAAGAGGCGTCGCATCAGTGCCGTCCCAGAATCGCGAGCAGCAAGTCCTGCGCGCGCGCGTACGTGGGGGCCTGCTCGAGAGCAAGAATGACCTGCCGCTTGGCTTCTTCCTTCCGGCCGATCTTGAACAGGGTCTCGCCGACGTCCGCATAGGCCTCGGCCATGTTCGGCGGACCGAGCGCCAGCGCGGCGCGGAACTCGATCAAGGCGGGCTGCAGCTTGTTCTGCGCCAGCAGACGTCGGCCCAATTGCCCGTGCACCGACACGTCGAACGGATCGAGATCGGCGACGAGTCGAAGGGCGTAGTCGAGATCGTCGGCGGCGGCTGGATCGGCGCTGAGGGATGCCAGCTTACGGGCGGCGTTGGCGTTGGTGTGATCGTAGGTCAGCAGCGCGCGCAACTCTCGACGCGCACGGGCGAGGTCGCCCGCTTTCTCTGCAATCAGCGCCAGGATCGCGTGCGGGCTGTCGTCACCCGAGGCCTCCGGCGCCAGTTGCGCGGCACGCTCCAGCGGCGCCCGCGCCTCATTCAACTGGCCGGCTTTCACTAGCGCCACGCCCAGCGAGTGCTGGCTGCCGAAGTTGCCTGGCGCGGCCTGGGCACGCTGCCGCAGCGCCGCGATATTGCCCGGATCCACCTTGCTCGGCGGATCGGCCAGCGCCTTGCTCAGCGCGCCGTACCGCTGCTCGAGAAATGTCTTGAACGACGATTCGACGTCGTCGACGCTCTTGCCAAACGCCTTGGAGAACGCGTCGGCGTCCTTGGCGCCATCCGCATAGGCCAGCAACAACGTTCGCAACCCGGCATCCCCGTTGAGACTGACGAGGTGTTCGACCAGCAACGAGGCTTCGAAGTACGCCAGCGCGAGCATCTCCGGATCCTTGAACGCGTCCGGCAGCTTCTTTACGCCGAAGTTCTTGCCGCGGCCGTAGGTATCCGCGAACTCGAGCGTCAACTCCCGCCCCCAGGCGGCTTGACGCCGGTGTTCTTCGAACACGGAAATGCCTTCCGTCAGCCAGCGCGGAACACGGTAATTCGAGAGCTGCAGCGTGTAGACGTGCGCGAGCTCGTGCCAGAGCGTAGCCTGCCAACTGAACGGCGGCATCCCTGGCGCGCTCGGCGAGTCCATGGCAATGACCCGCCCGAAACATGCCCCCAGCGCGCCCACGAGACCAGGCAGGCCGAGCGTGCGGACCGCGAAGGAATCGTGCATCGGGAAGACCTCGATGAGGATCGGCCCCTTCGGCGTGAAGCCATAGCGATCGCCGAACGTCTTCATGGCCTCGTCGGCCAGCGGCACGGCGTAGGTCTTGAGCACGGCGGCTTCCTTGGCGTCGAACTTCAGGACAAGATCGCCGGACGTCACGGTTTCCATCGCGTCGATCTTGCCGAGCACGCGCAGCATGTTCTCCGTGACGCGATTGCTGTTGTCCAGCTTGATTGCCGTGTCGAGTGCCGCGCGCGCCCCGGCTTCGTCACCCGTACGCATCAGATACAGCCCGAGATCAGAGAAGGCAAACGGGTCGTCGGGATCAAACTGCGTCGCGCGCTTGGCCAGGTCCGCGGCTTCATCAAAGCGGTAATCACGCCCGGCTTGCTGCCCCATCCGTCGCAGTCCCAGGGCCGAGCGCGCATCGATGGCCTTCAGGCGGCCGAGCGCGGCATCGACGCCGGAGGTATCGCGGCCGGCGTACGCGATGGCCGCCCTCAAGGCCGCCTCGTCCGCGGTGCCGGGACGCGCGGCCGCCAGCTTGTCGAGTGATTCCGCGGCGGCCTTCTTGTCTTCGCGCTGGATCTGCTGCTCGGCGGCAAAGAGCCAGATGTCGGGATGATTGGGCGCGAGTTTCTGCGCCTTGACCATGAGCGCGTCGGCCTGTTCCGGACTCTCCTCGACCAACGCGCGCGCCAGGCCAACCAGCGCGGGAATCCAGTTCGGATCGGCCTCGAGCGCCTTGCGATAGCTCGTTCCGGCTTCGTCGGGCTTGTGGCGCTGGGCAAACATGTCGCCCCACTCCGCCTGAACGTCGGCCCGCGCCACGTCCTGAATCTTGTTGTACGCGTCGTTGGCGAGCAGGTACTCGTGAGTCGCTCGCGCGGCCCGTGCCAGACGGTAGTAATCGTCCGGCCCGGAGAAGGTCCGGACGGCGGCGATCGGATCCAACCGCTTCATTCCCTGCTCGCGCTGGCCGTGCCGAATCTCCAGCAAGCCAAGTTCGAGCGCCGCATCACCGACGATGTTGACGCGCGCCTGTGGCTCCAGCTTGGGCCGGGCCTCGTCGTCTTTGCCCTCGAAGATGTCCACCAGTGCGGATGCGACATCGCGACCGGCCGCCCCCGGGATGGCGCCCGCCAGCCGCCGTGCCTCCGACACCTGTCCGTGCCCGAGCGCGATCCGCACCTGCTGGATCTGCCCCGCTTCGGTCTGCGGCGCGGTGGCGCCTCGTCCGCCGGGGGCGCCGGTCGTCTGTCCGGCTAGCGTGGCCGACGCCAGCGCGCACGCCACGAACACCGCGGCGGATCGTCGTCGAACCGCACTCGCTGGCGCGGCGGCTTGAATCTTCTGCCCGTTCATGCGTATTCCTTCAGGGCGCGCTCTTCGAGGCGCGCGCGCCTCAGCAGCACCAGGCTGTACACGCCGACACCGGCGGTCCCCGTTATGAGCGCTCCACACATCATAGCCGTGCCGGCGAGCTCGCCGATGACGGCGATGAAGTTCGGGTGCGCGACAAATCGATACGGTCCGCTTCGAACCAGTGGCGCGCCGGGCAGGACAAGGATCCGAAACGTCCAACGCTCGCGCAGCGCGCTGATGGCCCAGTATTTGAGGGCCTTGCTGGCCACGAACAGCAGCAGGCCCGAGGCAAACCATGCCGGACCTGGCTCAGACACGGCCCGATTCGCGCGCTGGAGGCCTTCGATGCCCATGCCGAACAGCAGCACCGGATAGAGCACCGCCACCAGGGCAAACAAATCACCACGCGGCCCGAGAGCGCCTCGCGCGAGGAGCGCGCGTTCGTGGGCGCGAGAGACGCGGGTCTCCGCCAGCATCAGGCCGAAGATGACGGCGACCACGATCTCCACGACCGTGGCAGATGTCATGCGTGGGCCCGCCGGATCATCCGCGTGACAGGACCAGGGCGCTGTTTTTGGAACCGAAGCCGAGGCAATTGCAGAGCGCCGCCTCGACATCCATACGCCGCGCCTGGTTCGGGATGTAGTCCAGATCGCACGACGGATCGACGCGCGTCTGGTTGATCGTGGGTGGAAAGAGGCCGTCGCGCAGGCCCATCGCGGTCGCGACGACGCCCGCCGCCCCGCTGGCGCCCTGCGGATGGCCAATCATGGATTTGATCGACGAGCCCGGCAGTGCCTCCGCGCGCGCGCCAAACAGCCGCCGGACGCACTGGGACTCGACCCGATCGTTGAGCACCGTCGAAGTGCCGTGGTAATTGACGTAGCCGATCGTCTCGGGCGCACGGCCCGATCGCGCAATCGCCTGCGTCATGCACCGGACGATCTCTCGGCCGTCTGGGTCCATCTGGACGCGGTGGTAGGCGTCGCACGTCGAGGCGTAACCCTCGATCGTGGCGTACACGCGGGCGCCGCGCGCGCGGGCGCGGTCGATCCGTTCGAGGACCACGATCCAGGCGCCTTCGCCCAGCACAAACCCGTCGCGCTCGCCGTCGAACGGGCGCGAGGCCAGAGAGGGGCGATCGTTGAAATGCGTGGACGTCGCGCGCATCCGCCCGAATCCGAACAGCATGCCCACGGTGGCGCACGCGTCGGCGCCGCCGCTCACGACGACGTCCGCCTCGCCCTGACGGATGAGCGACGTCGCATACCCGATGGCGTCGGTCGAGCTGGTGCAGCCGGTCGACAGCACGTGACTCGGGCCGCGAAGTCCGAGCGCGATGGACATCTCGCTCGACACGATGCCGACGATCGATACCGGAATCGCATACGGCGAGACGCGGTGATAATCGGCGGCGAAGAAATCGCCGTACTGCCGCTCCGCCACGTCGATGCCGCCGGCGCCGCTGCCGACCACCACACCGATTTCATCGGACCCCGGGGTCAACCCCGCGTCCTTGAGCGCCTCGCGCGCCGCCACGACGGCGATGCGCGACACCTTGGCCGCGCGGCGATCCGATCGCCCCTCGGCCGTCCGATCCTCATCCGTCAACTGCGCTTCGGCTGCCGCCAGCGCATCATCCGGTACCCGCGCCGCGACGCGCGTCGGCCAGTGCTCGGGGTCCACGCCCTCGACAGCGGTGATGCCGCTGTCGCCCGCGGTGATCGCCCGCCAGAACACGTCGCGCCCCACGCCGAACGGCGACACGACGCCGATGCCGGTGATCCCGACATCGATCCGCCCATTGTGCATAAGGTTTCTATAATACGCGGCGGAACATGAAGCCGCTCTTCACCTCCGGCCACGCGCGCGTTTTCGCGATGACCGGCGCGCTCGCCTTCGCCGTGTCGATGCTCTATGCTGCGTATGTCTACGGCGTGACATTCAGTCACGTCACATCCGCGTCATCCGCCGCGCGTCCGCTCGCGATCGACGTCGCGCTGTTTGCGGTGTTCGCGCTCCACCACTCGATCTTCGCGCGCGCAGGCCTCAAACAGCGCGTGCGCGCCTGGGCGGGACCGGACGCGGAACGATCCGTCTATGTCTGGATCGCGAGCGTGCTCTTTGTGCTGATGCTCGCCGGCTGGCAGCCGGTTCCAGGCCTGCTGTGGCGTGCGACCGGCCTGCTCGCATGGCTCCTGCCCGTGCTGCAACTGATGGGACTGGCGCTGATGGTCGGAGCGGGCCGCTTCACGGACGTTCGCGACCTGGCCGGGCTTCGCGGGCCGGACGCCTCCGCGTCACGGCCAATCGCCTCGGTCTCCAGCCGCGGTCCGTACGCCGTGATCCGCCATCCGCTCTACCTCGCGTTTCTCCTTCTGCTCTGGCCGATGCGCGACATGACGCACACCCGCCTCCTGTTCGCGGCGTTGTTCACCGTATATGTCGTGGTCGCGATCCCGCTCGAAGAGCGAGACCTGCGACGCGCCTTTGGCGACGCCTACGAGCGATACGCCAAACGCGTCCGGTACCGGCTGGTGCCAGGAGTGTACTGACAGGTGACGACAGGTGACGACAGGTGACGACAGGTGACGACAGGTGACGACGGGTAACGACGGGTAACGACGGGTAACGACGGGTAACGACGGGTAACGACGGGTGGCGATGGGTGACGAGGGGTGACCTGTCATAAGATCTTCCCGTGATGAACGAGCGGGATTGCTTCACCGAAAAGACCGAAATGAAACCGATGTCGCTGGCCTGTCCGCAGTGCCGGCATCGGGACGACTACCAGATCAAGTGGTCGCGGCGGACCAGGAAGGAACGGCCGCCGTCCGGCGCCGACGCGCGCGATCGGGCGCTCG
>Ga0105248_10004793_pt1 | contig 14976 bp, 8 predicted proteins | sample KBSS34metaG_FD_81524 | JGI IMG/M metagenome (GOLD analysis project Ga0105248, IMG submission 81524) | Switchgrass rhizosphere microbial communities from Kellogg Biological Station, Michigan, USA - KBS S3-4 metaG | ecosystem: Host-associated > Plants > Roots > Rhizosphere > Soil | place...
CCACGTCGGCGACGATGAGATGGTCTGCCTGATGGACACGGACATCTTCCTCTACGGGGAGCTGCGCCGCGAGATCTTCCCGGCCGCCAACGCCGTCGCGCAGAACTGGATCGTCGAACAGGATCGGTACTTCTCCTTCGGTAGCGAGACCGTGGGTGTCGACCTGCAGCAGTTGCTCTCGGCGATGGGGTGCACCACGCCGTTCCGGCCGGGTGCGGTCACGATCTTCCTCACCGGCGAGACGGTCAGGAACACGAAGTTCGTTCAGGACTGCTTTCGCTTCACGCAGGTGCTCTTTCTCCTCGGCCAGATTCTCGGCGTGCCCAAGGTCTGGACGGCGCACATGGCGTCTTTCGCCCTGGCGATGACCGTCAACGGCATCGACTATAGCGTCCTGTCCGCGCCCGAGCTCTCCACTCGCAACAGCGACGAGGATCGCATCGGCCCGGGCACCTGGTATCACTACTTTCGCGACCTCGCCGACGGCGGCGGCGGCGCGTTTGCCGGCTCCCCGTGGTGCAAGCAGCAGTTCCGCGACACGGATCTGCTCGGCCATGACCTGACGCGTTTCGCCGGCGGGGCGCGGACCGATCACGAACGGTACTTCTTCGATCTCGCGCTGCGGGCCCAGCGGAAGCTTCATGCGTGAGGTTCCCGATCACCTCGAGTTGCTGACCGTCAAGCAGCAGGCCATCGTGCCGGCCCTCGGCCTGGGGTTCCTCAAGTCCCGCGTTCCGGAGCCCGTCCGCCGCGCGCTCGCCGAACACTTCAGCCGTTCCCGCCCCCGGTCCTGTCCGGAAGAGCGGACCGAGTACCTGCAGCCGGGCGACCCGGACGAGGTACCTGCCCTGTTGATCGAGGACAGCGAGTTCAATCGCGGCATCCTCGACGCGCTGCGCCCGCTCCACGAGCAGTGGGCCGGCATGCCGCTCCGCGGCAGTGCGTGCTACGGCATCCGTGTCTATCTGAAGGGGAGCTATCTCTACAACCACGTCGACCGGATCGACACCCACGTGATCAGCTCGACGATCTGCGTGGATCACGATCTCGCGTCGCCGTGGCCGCTCTATGTCGAAGACCTGGAAGGGAGCCCGCACGAGGTCGTCATGGCCCCTGGCGACATGGTGCTCTACGAGAGCGCTCGACTGAAACACGGGCGTCCATACCCGCTCGAGGGCGAGTTCTACGCCGGCATGTTCGTGCACTATGCGCCGGTGGACTGGCCGTACACCGCGGCCGACCTGCGGTGACGAGAGCCCTGCAGTACCTGTACTACAACACGTACTGCTCCGGCCGGGCCGGGCTGAGCAACGGAATCATGTCGGTCGAGATCGGCGTGATTCTGTCCGCCCTGATGAATCGACTGCTCGTGCTCGATGGCAACGTCTCCCCGACGGCGAACGTCGTGGAATACGGAGACCTCGCCTGCGACGCTCGAAGCCGCATCACCGACCTGTTCGATCTGCCGGTGCCGTGGACGGAGGCCGACGCCTGCGGCCTCCGCGATCTCCGCGCGGTGGAGCTCTCGCCGACCAGTCTCTGGAACGCGGTCTTCTACTATCCCCCAGGACTCGACACCACGAGCCAGGACTTCCGAGCCTTCGCCAGGGGCCGCGATTGCTGGCTGACGTACGGCGACGATCTCGCCGCATCGCCCGTGGTCAGCCTGTCCGGCGGTCCGGACAAGCTCTACAACCTGAGCTTCTATTGCTACTTCTTCTACCTGGACGCGCCCACCCGCCGGAAGGTCGAGGACGTCCTGCGCGCCATGACGCCGAAACGACCCCTCGCGCAGTTCGCCGGACGCGTGGCCCGCACGCTCGGGGCGTTCAACGCGGTTCACGTGCGTCGCGGCGACTTCAAGCGGACCTATGGCGTGACGACGCGCGATCGGCGGCCGGAACATGCCCTCGACGTGCTGGATCAGAATTTCTCGCGCGACGATGTGCTCCTCATCCTCACCGATGAACGGGACGACCCGTTCTTCGACGAGATCCGCCGGGCCTACCCTCGCAGCGTGTTTGCCGACGACCTCATCCGCCGCGATCACGGCGCGGACTTCGCACAGATGCCCTGCCGGGACAGCATCGCGATTGCCTTCCTCTCTCAGTTGATCGCGGCCGAGGCGAAGGACTTCGTCGGCACGATGACGAGCACGTTCACCGCCCTCATCCAGCGGTATCGCGGCAACCGGGGCGTGGGCCGCGACTTCAAGTTCCTGTGGAACGAGCTGCCGGACGAGGGATCCCCCCTCGAGCGGGGCAGCCACGCACTCAGCGACTGCGTGCCGATGGCGCGGGGAGTCATGCTCGAGCAGTTCGACGGACCATATTCCTGGAACCGATTCAACCGTCGGATCAATCCCGCGTGGATGCGGGAATGGCCCGAAGCGTTCCTCTCGCCGCGCGCCCTGAACGAGATCGGTGAGGATGCCCCAGCGGCTGTCGCCGGCGGAGCCGCCCCCGCCGGCCCCGGCGAGCGGGACACGCTCTTCATCCGTTTCGGTGACGACCAGGTGGAGGTCGTCGCCTCGACGCTCGAGGTCAGAGAGACCATCGAGGCGCGATTCCGACCGATGATCGCGGTCCGTGGCGGGCGGCTCGTCGGCACGGTGTCCGCGCATCGCGAGGGCGACAGAGGGTGGGTGAGGGACGCCGACGGGACGTGCCCGGCGGCGACGCTGTCCGACATGATGAGCGTCCTCAATCGAGCCGTCGTCCGCGCCTTCATGCGCGCCCGAAGTGACCTCGTGTGGCTTCACGCGGCGGCCGTGGACCATGCAGGGCGCGCGCTGGTGCTGGTTGCTCCGTGGGGCCGCGGGAAGAGCGCCCTGTCGACGAGCCTTCTCGGGCTGGGGTGGAAGTACCTGTCCGACGACATCGTGCCGTTCGACCCGGCGACGCTGGCCGTTCATCCATTTCCCAAGACGCTTCGGATCAGGGAGCATGCCGGCCGGGCGCTGGATACCGAAGACGTCGCGAAGCTCGCCAAGCGGGACGTGCCACTGCGCGGGGACGACATCGCGGTCCAGCCCACGGCGTGCGGCGGCGTGGTCTTCCCGAGGTTCGGCTGGGATGTGCCGAATCGTCTCTCGCCGTGCCGGGCGCCGTTCGCAGTTCTGGAACTGCTTCCAGGCTGCTTGAGCTTCGCCCAGCATCCGGAAGCAGCACTGCGCTTCGCCGGCATGCTCGTCCAGGCCGTGCCGGCGTTCCACCTCTCCTTCCATGACAGTCGGATGGCGGCGAAACTCTTGACCGAACGGTTCGCCGTGTCGCCCGCGGACCGGTCGAGCCGGAGCGCGCCGAAGGATCAGCGATGAGCTCACAGCACACATCGAGCGGCCTCGACGAGCGGAGCGACAAGGTCACAGACGTGGACGTGGACATCCTCCTGAGCGGCGGCCATCGCTATTCCGTCACGCTGCCGTCGGATTCGATCATCCTGGTGAATCTCGTGCGGTCGCTGGCGGCCAAGCTCGAAGGAACCGGGGCTCTGGACGCGGCGCTGTTCCAGATCCCGCTTCAGGACGGGCGCACCGCGTTGACGTTCTGCGACCGAGACCTCGCCGCCATCACGACCACGCCCCCCGTCCTCGCGCAAGCCGGCGACCCCGTGTGGAGGCTCAAGCCGCCCACCGAGGCCACTCCCCCGCCCGCGTTGGCGGCGACCGTCATCCCGACACCATGGCTACAGATCGACGACGTCCTCGGCGCGGAGGATCTCGCACGGCTCGTCGACTTCGTGCTCGCCCGGGAAGCCCAGCTGCGTCCGAGCGAGGTCACGACCAAAGTCGAGGGGTATCGCCGATCGCGGGTGTTGTTCGACTTTCCCGAGCTCAGCGAGCTCGTTCTGAGCCGCGTTCGGGCGTATTTGCCGGCCGCCTTGCGGGCACTGGCGGTGCCGCGGTTCCATGTGGCAAAGATCGAGGCGCAACTGACGGCCCACAACGACGGCGACTACTTCAAGGTCCATCCCGACAGCGGCTCGGAGGACACCGCCGCGCGGGAAATCACGTTCGTCTACTACTTCAATCGGGAACCGAAAGGCTATACCGGCGGAGAGCTCGTGCTGTACGACTCCAGGCTCGTCAACGGCGCGCTGGAGAAGGCCGAGTCGTTTTCACTGATCGAGCCGCGGCGGAACAGCATGGTCCTCTTCCCGAGCCACTGCCACCACGAGGTGCTCCCGGTGACCTGCGCGTCCAGAACGTTTCCGGACAGCCGGTTCACGATCAACGGCTGGGTCCGGCGGGACCACTGAGCGGCGCGGACGAGTAGTAAGCCTGCAGCGCCTCGTTCGCCGCCGGCAGGACCGCGTTGTACAGGAAGACATTCCGGTAGGCCTCGGCCCGCACACGGGCGTCGTCCCTCGAGGTGTACGCCGGGCTCTTCGTCGATTCGCGGGAGTCCAGCAGCCGTGCGTCCACGGAGAGATCCGCAGTCAGTCGATTCAGGACCTCGGTGTCGCCGGCCGCGGACACCATCGGCAACAAGGGGCGCCCGGCGTCGTCGCGCATGGCGAACTCGTGATGGTCGTGCTTGGTCCAGGAGTACGAGCCAATCGACAGCTTCTGGCAGTAGTGGACCACGACCAGCGGAAAGCGGAAGCGGGGACGGCCCTCGGCGTCGACCGACGCGAGATCCCAGGGCTCGTTCTCGTCGAACGGCGACGAGATCATCAGCGGCAGCCGTGCGTGCATGATCCCCAGTCGGATCGTCGCGATGGCATACGCGTACATGTCCGTGCACCAGCCGGCGATGGCCGCGATACGGGCATCGCGTCGCATACGCTCCATCACCTCGACCCAGACCGGCGCGATGGCCTGCAAATCCCGGCCGTAGAGGACATACGGTGCGCCGATGGCGATGTTGGCTCGAACTGCGTCGTCAGCCGTGGAGCCCAGGCCATTGCAGAACTCGTCGGCCCACCTGTCCAGGAAGGACGAACCGATGCCGTAGCCTGCTGCCAAGGGACCTTGGGCGGCGACTCGTTCGAAGAGCGCGTTCCAGGATCCGGGCGATCCGACAATCACCTGATCCGGGTCGAGCAGGACGACGATCTCGTTCGGGTCGATGTACCCGGGCATCTGCTCGAAGATGTGCACGAGGCTGTGGGGCCGATTGCGCAGCGGATACCAGTCGCCGTCGAGGGGATCGAACCTGGGAACCCGCACGACGCTGTAGTCGGAACCTGAACCCTCCGGGGGCTGCCATGCGGCGTCGCCGCTCACAATCCGGGTGATTCTCCCGCCCAGTCCGTTGCGCCGATGGCTGTGCAAAAGCACTTCCGATTGCCAGTCGTGGAACGCGAAGCCCTCCGTCGAGAAGATGTAGTGAGGCCGGATGGCGGCCGTCATGCCGATGCGTTCTCCCGCTCGCGAACGTCGGACCCGAAATACCGCCGGTGAAAATCCTCCATGTGCCAGATGCGCTGCGAGTGGAAGTGGTAGTGATAGGTCTGCGGCTGGGGAACCTGGTCGACCGGTGGCGACAGGACATAGCTGGTCATGCCACGACCGTAGGGAACCACAAACGACCGACTGCGTGTCGTCCTTTTGCCTGCCGCGATGCGATTGCAGATATCCTCGACCGATTCATCGCAGCGGTTCTCCGCGACCCAACGCCCGATCGCGACGTCGTCCGGCTCGGCGCCGTTGTTCGCCGCGATGATGGCCCGGGCGCGGCTCGACAGGTCCGCTGCCAGGTCCCGGGACAGCAACATCGACGCGCCCGAGACAAAGGGAACGCGGCCGGGGCCGTGGATCCCCACCGGCCCCTGATAGACCCCGTCGGTGGGCAGACCGTCGACATACTGACGCAACACGTCGACATCGACGTAACTCGCCGCGCAGACCGTGTAGACGAATTCGTAGCGCGCATGATCAGCCAGGTAGCCAAACGCGATCAGGCGCTTGCGCAGCACGCAGTCGCGCTGTTCGACGGCGAGATCCGGCGTTCCGCACAGGATGATGTCACCGGATACCCACACCTCGTGGTCGCGCAACGTCGGCCTCGGCTGTCCGATCAGATCTTCTATCGGCGTGAGGTCGGAGACCGGGTTCGCGTGTTGTCCGCCGTAGACATAGTAGATATCGACACGGTCGACAGGCTTCGATCCCCAGGTCGATCGGATCGCTCGAATACATTGGCGATAGACCGGGAGGAGACAGCCGACCACCAGGATGGCGATCTTCGGTTCCCGCGCGGGTCGAGGCCGAGCTGCGCCGCCTGATGGGGCGCGGGCGCTCACGCGCGACACCGGGACTTCCCGGCGACGCCGGCGAAGGTAGGCCCCGGTCTGGCGCACGGCCTCGGCGACCTCGCACGGCAGCCGAGGCACCGCGTCGATCCGGACGCCGACGCCAACGGTCGCTTCGATCGGCAGCGGCCCGCGCTCGGGAAGCGCCCGAGGGACCGGGGCGGGCCTCCGGGGAGCCTGGTCCATCGGCGTGTGCGATCCTCGAGAGCGAGCGCAACCGCTTCGGGCGGGGCCGCAGCCACGAGAAAGACGATGTCGCACAACCATGTCGGACGGATCAGGCCCTCCGCGAGCGCGTGCAGACACACGAGTCGCAGCTGATCCTCGGGGCCAAGCACACGGACGCTTCCCGGGCCCAGCGGGTACGAGACGGGAACGTTCGAACGCCGCGTCGACGTCACGGTCGTCAAGATAGCTCATGCCCGGATGGACGTCGACGGCAAAGACGCGTCGGGGAGAGCGGGCGGCCAGGACGGCGAGAAGACGGCGACGGTCGGCTCCAATCGAAAATGTGTCCGGCGGCAAGGCGTTGCTCCAGCCTCACCCGTCGCGCGCCGATGGCGTGTCCGACAAGAGTAAAATGAGCGCGGTGATCGTGGGGAACGGGGTGGACTGGAAGAACCGGCCGGTGTTGGTCACGGGCGGGGCATCGTTCATCGGGTCGCACCTGGTCGATGCGCTCGTCGCCCGCGAGGCAGTGGTCCGCGTCGTCGACGATCTGAGCAGCGGTCGAGAGGACAATCTCGCGGCTCATCTGGCGAGCGGACGGGTCGAGCTCATCCGGGCCGATCTGACCGACCCCGGCATCGCCGGGCGCCTCGTGCGGGGCATGAGCGTCGTCTTCCATCTGGCCGCCGATCACGGCGGCCGGGGATACCTCGAGCTGCACCAGGCGGCCTGTGCCTCGAACCTGGTGCTCGACGGGCTCGTGTTCCGCGCGTGTCACGAGGCCGGGGTCGACAAGGTCGTGTTCGCCTCGTCGGGCTGCGTCTACCCGAATCACCTGCAGACCGATCCGGGGCAGACCCTGTACCTCACCGAGGAGATGGTCGGCCCTCCCTACGACCCCGACGGCATGTACGGCTGGGCGAAGCTGATGGGCGAGATGACACTGCGCTCCTATCATCGCGACCGCGGCCTGCGGGCCGCCGCGTGCCGGTACTTCACCGTGTACGGCGACCGAGGGCACGAGAACCACGCGATCATCGCGATGATTGCCCGCGCCTTCGTGGGGCAGGATCCATACGTCGTCTGGGGCAACGGCGAGCAGATCCGAAACTGGACCCACGTCAGCGACGTCGCCCACGGCACCATCCTCGCAGCCGAGTGCATCGACGATGGCTCGGCCGTGAACCTTGGCACCATGGAGCGTACGCGCGTGATCGACGCGGTGAAGGCGGTGCTGCGGTATACCGGCCACGAGCCGCGCCTCGAGTTCCACCCGGAGATGCCGACGGGCCCGCTGAACCGGGTGGCCGACAACGCGATGGCTCGCAAGCTGCTCCGCGGCTGGGCGCCCGAGGTGAACTTCATGAACGGTCTGCGGCGCACCATCGATTGGTACTTCGCGACGCACGAGCGCGAGGCGGTCGCGACGAGCCTGGGGCGCCGGCTCACCGAGCGCTGACGAAAGGTCACGCGCAAGACGCTCAAACCTGCACACCTGGGGCGAGAACCTGCGGTTCTACCACAGCGCTCTCCCCCTCCTGCAGGCCTTCGAGCAGGTCGGCATCGATACGGTCGTCCTCAAGGGACTGGCCCTGATCGCGCGCTTCTACCGCGATCCGGGCCTGCAGCCCATGGCCGACGTGGACGTGCTCGTGTCGTCGCGAGGTGCCGGGACACGCACTGAGCCTCGCCCGGCGACGCCTGCTCTCCTCGTCATGGAGAGCGTAGTCAACACTATCCGCCCTACGGCTTCAGCGTCCGATAGTGCGCGCTTACGTCACGGTGACGGGGCCCACGGACGGAGCCACCGCCGCCGGACGCGGGTAATGTTGCCTACGCTCTGACGTCACGATCGCGGAACGACCGGCCGTCGGGCCGTCGTTCCGCGGTCGCGTCCTCCGTTGTCTCCGGTCCTCGCCCCCTTCGTGTCGCCGCGGCCCTCCCCCGCTATTCGACAGCACGAGGAGGCCCGCGGCGATGCGGTCGATCAGGGCGTCACCGTGATCGCGGCACTCGAGGGCTTGCAGTTGTTGGTCTCGTCGGTCTCCACCACTGCGTTCGCGCCGTCGGCACAGGCCAGCAGGAGATACGTGCCGAGCGGCGTGGCCGCCGGGATCGTCACGGTCGCGGTTCCGGAGTGGCTGGCGCCGGCCCCGAGTGCGGGGACCGCGCGGCTCCCAGTCAGGAGCGTGTCGCCGGCGCTCTTCACCGCGTCGAGCGAGAGGTAGTACCGCGTGGTCGAGGGCCCTGAGGCGACCGCCCCGGCATTCTGCACCGTGTCAGCGACCGCGAACGCGGTGCCGCGCGCCTTTGTCGCCGGCGGCGACGAGACCGCGCTCGCCACCAGGTCCGGCCGCGTCACCGTCACCGCGGCAGTCGGCGAGGCGAGACAATTGTTGCCCTCGTTGCTCTCCACCACGGCGTTCAGGTCGTCGGCGCACGCGAGAAGGTAATAGGTGTTGAGCGGCGTGGCGGCCGGGATCGTCACCGTCACCGTTCCGGAGTGGCTGCCCATCGCACTGAGGGCGGAGGTGACCGATTCGATGACGGGGACGGCGCGGCTCCCGGTCAAGAGCGTGTCGCCCGGGCCCTTGCTCCGGTCGAGCGAGAGGTAGTACCGCGTCGTCGAGGGACCGGACGCCGCGGCGCCGAGATTTTCGACCGTGTCCGTCACCGAGAACGCGGTCCCCGGCGCACGGACCGGCGCCGGGGGATTCATCGCCAGCGCGCTCTCAACGAGATCAGGCCGTTCAACCCTGATGATAGGGTCGGGCGTGGCGAGACAGTTGTTCCCCTCGTCGCTCTCGTCCACGGCGTTCTTGTCGTCGGCACAGGCCAGCAGGTAATAGCTGGCGAGCGGCGTGGCCGCGCGGATGCTCACGGAGACCGTGGCGGAGTGGCTCGCTCCGGGATCGAGGCCGTGCGCCGAGTGGCTGCCGCCGAGCAGGACGTCGTCCGGGCTCTTCACCGGATCGCGCGAGAGGTAGTAGCGCGTGGTCGACGCGTCGGCCCGCGCCGCTCCGATATTCTGGATCGTGTCCGTCACCGAGAAGCTGGTGCCGGGGGCCCGCACCACCCTGGGCGGGGTCGTCGTCAGCGCGGTCTCCACCAGGTCGGCCCTCGGCGGCTTCACCTGGATCGTCTGGGTCAGGGTGACCTCGCCCGCGTTCTCGGACCACGCGCGGATCTTGAATGTCTTGGGGCCCGGCGTGTCCGCCGTGAAGGACCAGAACGCGCTGCGCGGGAAGCCCGAGTAGACGTTGCCGAGCGTCAGCGCATCCGTCACGCCGAGAAAGCTCATGTCGACGCCGTCCCAGCGCCGCGTCGCGACGCCCTTCAGCGTCACGCCAAGCGGGATCAATGTCGGCTCGATCTGCACGCCCGTCGCCACGTAGGAGGAGTTCTCGATGGTCGCCGCCACGCCGAACCCGGATCCGAGGTCGACGGTCGCCGGCGCCGAGAGGAACCCGGTCATGGACGGGGTTGGATCGCCGAGGATCGCGATCGCCGCCAGGCCGAACGGGAGCGAGAAGTCGGTCGGCGCCGAGAACGGCGAGACCTTCAGGCGGTACGTGCCCGGCGTCGGGTTCTCGATGACGACGTACTCGGTGTTGTCGATGCCCGAGTTCGATGTCCACTCCCCGCACGCGCCGGCGGGATCGCTGCAGTTCGCGCCGTGGTCCACCCACAGGTCGAGGTCGTACAGGAGGGCCTGGCTCGCCCCGGCGCTGGCCGCGGGCTCGTCCCACGTGAGCACGACGACCAGGCGCTGCGTGCCGGGCAGCACCGTGATGTCCTGGAACGAGAACGACGACGCGTTCACGGTGCCTCCGACCCACGTCGTGGCCCATCCCGCACCGTCGAACTGCGCCCAGTGCTCGAGGTAGCCGGAAACCTTCCCGAGTCCATAGTCGAAGGTCTTCGCCGTCACGTCGCCGTGCACGGCGGCCGTCGCCATCATGTGCGCCCGCAGCATCGCCGGGTTGGTGCGAAATTCCGGGTAGTGCTCCATGAGCGACGCCGCGAGCCCGGTGACGTGAGGCGTCGCCATGCTGCAGCCGGCGTCTTGCTTGTACTCACTGGTGGTTCCCGCCATGGCCGAGGTGATGACCGCGCCGGGGGCTGCGACGTTCGGCTTCATGCGGCCACCACCGGTCGGGCCCCGGCTGCTCCCGAGGGTGATTTGCCCGACCGAGAGGTAGCCGTGGTCGAACGCGCTCCCCACCGTCAGGGCGTTCTTCGCGACGCCCGGGATCCTGATCGTCTGGTCCCCCGGTCCTTCGTTGCCGGCGCAGACGACGTAGGTCTGGCGATTGGTCCACACCGCGTTGTCCAGCTTGCGCGACGTCGAGTCGGTCCCGGTCAGGCCGACGCCCGCGGCTCCTCCGCTGTAGTTGATGACGCGCGGCGCCGGGCCGCCGCACTGGGACGGCAGCGCCATGAAGTCGATGGCGCGCTCCGTCCAGGACAAGGGCGCGGTGTTGGCGAGGTTGAAGACCTTCGCCGCCCGGATCCGGACGCTGCTGCCGACATCCGGAGCCACGCCGCGGTAGCGGATGTTGGCCGCGCCCGTGCCGGCGATGGTGCCCAGCACGTGCGTGCCGTGCCCGAGCTCGTCGTTCCAGACGCCCGCGGCGTCCGTCGTGAAGTTCAGCCCGCAGCCGAACTTGGCGAGGTCGTCGTGCATGACGGCCGCGGCGTCCCCCATCATGAAGCCAGTATCCATGATGCCCACCGGCACCGAGGCGCCGCCGAATCGCGGCGGCGACGAGATGAACCCGCGGCGGATCAGGTCCGCGTCGACGAGCGGCGTGCTCTGGTCGTGCCCGAGGGACGCTGGGCGGATCAGCTCCACGAACAGCACGGAGTCGAGCGAGCTGATCGCCTCGATCGCGGGCCACGTCGCCACCGCGCGATAGAAGTGGAGCGCCGGGTCGTACTCGCCCACGGCGGCTCCAGCGGCCTCGAGCTGGCCCCGGAAGGTCCCGTTCTGATCGCCCTCGAAGAGATTGATGACGATCGGGAGCCCCGTCTCGTCGCCGACAGCGGCGGCCTTCTCCCGAGGGGCGCGCAGGGCCGTCAGTTCGGGGCTGAGCTTCTGCTCGCGCGCGCTGACCCCGACCCAGTCCACGTCGGGCAGTGCGGCCACCTGGTGGAGCGCTGCAAGCGGCAGTCGGGCCTTCTCGTGGCCGTCGTGCGGCCCGAGGAGCTTCACGCCGTGGCCGGCGAGCGTCTTCTGGAGCGCCTCGTCCATTGGGGAGCGCAGACGCAGGAAGCCGTAGACGAATGCCCGCCCCTGCGCGCGGGCGCCGTCGGCGTGAGCCGCCAGCGCCGGGTCGAGCCCGGATGACGGTGGCAGCACGCCTGACGAGAAGCCGAGCGCGCGCGACGTCTCGGGCGGCCGCTGCCGCCACGAGTTCGATTCGTAGCTGTCGCTCGGTGACTGGGCGGCCGTCTTCCGTCGCGCGGCGAGCCGGGGCGGAATCCGGACGCTGATGCCCTCGCGCACCGGGCCGATGTGGGCGATGGGCGGCGCCGGATCGGGTGCACCGGTGGCGATGGCGAGCGCCGGCGCCACAGCGGCACCGGGCGACGTCGGGTCGGGATCGGACTGCGCGGCGGTCGCCCCGTTTCTCAACACGTCCCGCGCAATCTCCGAGAGCGCCGCGCGATCGAGCGCCGGTGCCGCGCGGCCTTCCTGTCCATGGGCGGCGGGTATCGCGAGACCGGCGCACAACAGCGCGGCGATCGCAGCGGGCAGCGCTCGTCTGATGCGGAGAAGCAAGAGCGGCGGACCGCAGAGGGTTCGAGAGCGTTTCGCGAACATGGTCATGGCCTCCGTGGAATCTGGCTCGGCGGGGTCGCCGCCGAGGTTGGTTGAATGTGCGCGTCGTGGCTCGACGGCGGCTCACGCGAGCCCGGTCGAGCCGGTCACCTCGGATGACGGGTCCGGCCGACGGCGACTCACGGCTGCCGCGGTCGGCTCCTCGCTCGCCTGCTGCTCCGCCGTTCCTTGCTCTGTTCCCGGCGTTCAAGCGGCGGCGAGCCCCGGCACACCTCCGTCTTACTCGCGGGGGCGTATGCGCCCCGTCTGTCGAAGCGTCAAAAGTTGCGTTACGTGGCGAGCCGGCCCGTCAAACAGCGCGGCGTGGGTCGGAGCGACGCGGCCGCGGGCGTGTTAAGTTGGCGCGGTTGCGATGGCACATCTGAGCCTCACGTTTCTCGGCGGATTTCGAGCGCGCATCGACGGGAACATCCTGCCCATCGCGATCAGGAAGGCGCAGGCGCTCCTGGCCTACCTGGCGCTGCCGCTCGGCCAGGCCCGCAAGCGCGACGAGCTCGCGGCGCTGCTCTGGGGCGACATGCGCCCGCCGCAGGCGCGGACGCGGCTGCGTCAGACGCTGTTCGCGCTGCGGAAGGAGTTGGGGAATCCCGAGCCGCTGCGGTTGATTGGCGACACGGTCGCGCTCGACGCCTCGCTCGTGTCGGCCGACGTGGAGGCATTCGAACGCTGCGTCGCCCGCGGCAGCCGGCCGGCGCTCGCGGAGGCCGCCGCCCTGTACCAGGGCGAGCTGCTGGATGGCCTCGCGCTGGACGCGCGAGCGTTCGAGGATTGGCTCGACGCCGAGCGCTCCCGGCTGCGGGACGTTGTCCTGACGGCGCTCGCGACGCTCCTCGCCGAACACCGGAAGGCGGGGGCGCTCGCCGAGGCGGTGCAGGCGGCGGTCCGCCTCATCGCGCTCGATCCGCTGCAGGAACCCGTGCACCGGGCGCTCATGGAGCTCTACACCCAGCTCGGCCGCCGGGCAGCCGCGCTCCGCCAGTACCAGCTGTGCGTGGCGCTCCTGCGGCGCGAGCTTGGCGCCGAGCCCGCCGGCGAGACGAGGGCGCTCTACCAGAAGATCCTCCAGCGGTCGGCGATGGCCCCTTCGCCGCCGCCCGCGACATCGCCGGCGGAACCTGGCGCGCCGGTGGTGCTCTCCTCACAGGAGACGCCCGCGGAGGAAGCGCCTCTCGTGGGCCGGGAGGTCGAGTGGGCAGAGCTTCGTCGCGCGCTCGAGACATCGCTCGCCGGAGTCGGCCGGCTCGTCGCGGTGACGGGCGAGGCCGGGATCGGCAAGAGCCGGCTCGTCGCCGAGGTCGTCGCCGAGGCCGCCCGCCGGGGCGCGCGGGTCCTGCTCGCGCGCTGCTACGAGACGGAGCAGGTGCTGCCATTCGGACCGTGGATCGGCGCGCTTCGCGCGAGCGATCTCACCGCGGATGCCGAGATGCTCGAGCAGATCGGCCCGGCGGCGCGAGCCGCGCTGCAGAGGCTCCTGCCCGAGATCGCGGTCGGCGCTGCGCCGAGTCGAGCCACGTTCGATCACGGCCAGCTCTTCGAGGCCGTCGCCCAGCTCCTGGAACGAGCGGCCACCGCCCGGCCCGCGCTCCTGGTGTTCGAGGACCTGCACTGGGCCGACGAGATGAGCCTCCGGCTCCTCGCCTTCGTCGGCCGGCGCCTCGAGCGATGGCCGATGCTCGCGATCGCGATCGCGCGAGACGAAGATCTGCCGGACGCCGCCTCTCTGCGCCACCTCCTCGACGAGGTGGAGCGGGCCGGACGGCTGCGGCGCCTGGCGCTCGGTGCGCTCTCCCGGCACCACACCCTGGCGCTGGCCCGCACCCTCGGGCCGCCGGCAGCGATCTCGCGCGTCGAGGAACAGCTGTGGGCGGCGAGCCGCGGCAACCCGTTCATCGTCGTCGAGACCCTGCGGGCGCTCGGCGGAGACCCCGCGATCCCGGAGACGGGCGCGCTCCCGCTCGCCGAGGGCGTGCGCGAGCTCACCGCGCGGCGGGTGGAGCGGCTCGGGGAACGAAGCCAGCGCCTGCTGGCCGTGGCGGCCGTGATCGGCCGGCCGTTCGACTTCGCCCTGCTGCAGCGCGCATCCGATCTCGGTGAGGCCGAGGTGGCGGAGACCGTGGAAGAGCTGGTGCGCCGTCGGCTCCTGCACGCGAGCGGCGACGACCTCGAGCTCACGCACGACCGCGTCCGCGACGTGGTGTATGGCCAGCTCGGGCCCGCGCGCCGCGCGCTGCTCCACCGCCGCGTCGCCGAGGCGATCGAGTCGTCTCACGCCGGAGGGCTCGAACCCGATCCGCTCGCCCTGGGGGCGCACTACCGGGAGGCCGCGGTCTGGACCAAGGCCGCCCGCTACCTGGGCCGCGCGGGCGACGTGGCTGGGCTTCGCGCCGCCCTGCCGGCCGCGGCCTCATGCTACGAAGAGGCGCTCGCCGCGCTGGCTCACCTTCCCGAGAGCCGGGAGACGAGCGAGCACGGCGTCGAGCTGCGCTCGAGCCTCGCCCAGGCGCTCCTGCTGACCGGGCAGTTCGCGCGCGCCAGGGAGAACTACCTCCTGGCGGAGGGGCTCGCCGTGTCCCTGGACGACCGCGGTCGGCAGGCGCAGATCCACACCGGCATGACGTTCCTGCTCGTTTTCGAGGGCGAGCTCGAGGCTGCCGTGCAGTCGGGGCATCGCGCGCTCACCCTCGCCACTGCGATCGGCGACCAAG
>Ga0105248_10004795_pt1 | contig 14969 bp, 12 predicted proteins | sample KBSS34metaG_FD_81524 | JGI IMG/M metagenome (GOLD analysis project Ga0105248, IMG submission 81524) | Switchgrass rhizosphere microbial communities from Kellogg Biological Station, Michigan, USA - KBS S3-4 metaG | ecosystem: Host-associated > Plants > Roots > Rhizosphere > Soil | place...
TCACTTGGACGATGGGTCGATCGCGCGAATCAGGATGCCCATGTTGCGAATGTAGGCTTCGATCGAGATCCCCATCAGCTTCGGATCGGGAAACGGTGACGTGTCGGTGTCATCGCCGACGTGGGTCTGCGAAAAATCGCCTGACTGGACCGTCTTCGAGCCATCGCCCTTATAGGGATGGCTGTTGTAGCCGATCGGCGTGAGCCAATAGCCCTCCGCACTCAATGCCGCCATGATCTTCGGCGCATCGCCGGCCTGACCCACCGTGTTGTATTTCGCCAGTGGCACCTTGCCGGCACCGAGCTTGAGCGGTGAGGTCTTCACGACTTCAGACGGCGGCGTGTTGAGCGCCTCCTGGTAATGCTTTCTGAGCCCGGCGACGTCGATTCGCCGGAACGAGCTGTAATGCTGGATCGTGCCTTTCGGATTCTTGTCGATGTAGTAACGGCCATTGACCACGTTCGAGCCCTCGCGGTGCACATACAGCGGCTCGTTCGTGCCGACCTCGATAAACGTGGGATGCGTGCGTCCGGCAGGCGCGATGCCCGGCGGCAGCGTCAGCTTGTCGAGCCAGTCGATCGCTTCCGGAATGCGCGCGAGGAACTTGGTTTCTCCCGTCAGCTTGTAAAAGCGAATCAACAACTCGATGTTCGTCGCGGTCGTGTGCGTGACCAGCGCCTTGGGTTCATACGATCGCGCTGCCGCCGGCAACAGGTCGAGGGTGTGCTGCAGGCCCCATCCGGGCTGCGGCTGGCCGAGTTGCGTGACGATGAACGCGTTCATGCCGCGGACGATCGGATCGAGGAGCTTCTCATCGCCGAGCGCCTGGTAGCACATCAGCAGGAAGTCCATGTTCTCCCCCGCCACATCGTCGTTGAAGGTCGCATAGGCGGTGTAGTCGGGCATGCCGTGCAGCGGCGCCGCGGCCGCCTTCGGGAATCGCTGCGGCCAGAGGCCGATGGGGTACTGACTGTCGAGGACGAACTTGATCGCCTTGTCGAGCGGCACCCGGTACTTCGCGTCTTTCTTCTCCAGATACAGGCGGAGGAAGAACTTCGCCGACTCGGCGGTGCCGGCATCGTCAAAGGTCGCGTTGCCGTAGTAGTGCTGGAATTCTTCGAGACGCCAGCCGTTTTTGCCGATCGTGTCGTACCACTTCTTGAGCGCGTCCTCACCGGCAAAGTCGGCAATGTAGTTCCAGCCGCCGGACGGATGCTGCGCAAACGCGAGGGCGGACGCTACCTGCTCGGCGGCGCGATAGTAATAATCGTCCCCAGTGGCGTGAAACGCATCGAGCAACACGTGCCCCATCGACGGCGTGCCCGGCGGTTGAATCCAGATCATCGTTGGCGTGGCTTCCATTTCGCCCCAACGACGGGTCATGTCGGGAAGGTAGGACCATAAGTATCCGCCCTTGTAGGACACCTTCTCCACCATGAATGTCGTGGCGCGCTTCATGGCCGCGAGCACGGCCGCGCGATCGGCAGTAGCGCCTGCGGACTCTGCGTGTTGGCCACGCGGTGTCGCGGTTGACACGGCAAGGGCAATGGCGACCAGCGCAATGCGCGCGTTACGTACCCGGCTGAACATATGGCACCTGTCCAAACATGCGTCGCTCGCGTCCGCGCGGATCATCGACCACGCGTGACTCACGATCGAACACCATCGTCGAGCGGTTCTTGAGATCGAAAGCCGGCCACTTCGCAAGGCCCTTGGTATTGGGATTTCCAGTCCGGGCGAACGCGATCCACGTGCGGCTCATGAGGTCGGCGAGCGCCAGTTGCTCGGCGCCGCTGCCGACGAGGTGCGGCGTGATGGCGGCATTGTCGAAGATGAACGGCACGTCGAGCCCATGGTGCGCGCCCCACTTGCCGCCGTCGATGGGCGTCGGCCAATTGAACTGGAAGACCCAGGTCGGCGCCGCCCCAGCCGGTTGCGCTGCGCGACGGTCCGCTTCGATGACCTGGCCGCGCCACGATCGAGAATCCGTTGTCGCTGCAAAGAAGACGTCGGCCGGCGAATACTCCGGATGCCACTCGCGATATCGCGCGATCACCTCGCCGCGGTCAAGGTTGCCCATGAACGGCGAACCCGCTTCGAGCTTCGGGCGCAACGTCTCCCAGGTCAGTAGGAACAACGTCGGGTCGCCGCGGCCGATGAGCGTGCGCGTCTCTCCCTTTGTGTTCCCCAGGATCATCGGAAGGTTCGCCGATTGCGGCGGCGCATCGGGATCAAACGGATCGCGCGGGAGCGACCGGCCATCCTTGACCGGGCCGAGATAAGCGGGAGCGCGGCTCACCTTGATCAGCGCTTCCATCGGCAGTGTCCGCAGCCGATCGACTTGCGTCCGCTCGAGGCCAAGCGCTTTGAACAGTTGCAGGGCGTGATTGGTCGCCGTCTCTGGGCGGCTGGCCGTGATCTGCTGACCGCTGTGGGTGGCGACGCGATGAAACAGGCCCTTCGCCGCCGGCATCGCCATCAGCGTGGCGCACTTGGCCCCGCCGCCGGAATGGCCAAAGACGGTGACGTTGGATGCGTCACCACCAAACTCCGCAATGTGATCGCGCACCCATTCGAGCGCGAGAATCAGGTCCAACTGTCCCGCGTTACCAGCATCAACGAGATCGCTCGAGCCGAACTCCGCAAGGTGCAAATAGCCGAACGCATTGAGCCGGTGGTTGACGGTGACGACAACGACATCGCCCTTCTTGGCCAGGCGGGCGCCGTCGGTCTCGATCTCATTGCTGGTGCCGCCGGAATAGGCGCCGCCATGGAACCACACCATGACTGGACGGCGAGCGTTGTCGCGCAGACCTGGCGTCCAGACGTTCAGGTGGAGGCAATCTTCGCTGACTGGACGGTCACCTGACGAGGGCTGCGGCGCGATAGGCCCGAATTCGAGCGCTTCACGAACGCCCGTCCACGGCGACGGCGCGACTGGAGGAAGGAAGCGGCGCCGAGCGGTGTCGGCGCCGTATCGGAGACCCTTGAAGATGTGGAGTGCGCCATCGCGATAGCCGCGCCACTGCCCGGTTGCCGTGGTCACGATCGACTCGCCGCGCGACTGTGTGCGAACGGAGGCGCCGATGAACGGCGCCCCCGCGGCGAGCATGTGCAAGAACGATCGACGACGCATTGCGTGCTCTGTGCTTCCGCTTCTGTGGCTTCTGTATCTTCTGTGCTTCTGTGCTTCTGTGCCTTAGAAGACGAAGCGGACGCCGAGCTGGATTTCGCGGCCCTGGCTGTCCACCCGCTTACGCGTGACCTTGCCAAAATTGGCGCTCGAGAGGTTCACTTCCGGCTGGTCCCAAACGATCATGTTGAACACGTTGTAGGCCTCGATGCGCGCTTCGAGCCGGTACTTCGAGGTCATGTTGAACATCTTGGTCAGCGTCATGTCGGTGAACGCGGCGGCCGGACCGTTCAGCCCGCTGTAAACGTACGGGTTGCTACGCGGAGTGAACGAATCCTGCACGGCGAACATGCTGGTGTCGAACCACTTGTCGAACGTCGGCGACGAGAGCTTCGGATTGCCGGACACCACGTAGCTGGTGTTGAAGAACACCGGACGACCGGAATAGAAGCGGCCCGACCCGGTGTATTGCCAGTTGCCGAGCACGGCATCGACGGCCGGATGCCAGTCCGTGCCGACGGCGTGTCCGCGGCCGATCGGCAGCTGCCACGTAAACGCGGTCGTCAGCCGATGCGCCGGCGTATCGGTCGGCCGCCATTCCCAGCCGTCCTGGCCGTTGCTCGTCAGCACCTTGTAGTTGGCGATGTCGTCAAACCACTGCTGCACGCGTTCGTAGTTGTAGGCATACGCAGCCAGCACGCTGAAGCCGTTGCGGAACGGCCGCTGCCCGCGCAGCTCGAAGGTCTGCGTGTTGAGCTTCTTGCCATTGGTGTTGGTCTGCGTAATGGCGCCGTATTGCGGATACGGCACGAGCAAGCTGCTCAGCGCCACGGTGCGGTTGTTGCGAAGTGAACCAGGGAACTTATCTACCGTCAGGTAACCAAAGAACGGGTTGTTGACCTGTGCGTTGATTGCCGTCTTCTGTTCGTACCGGAACGCCGGATCCATCATGTTGAGGTTGATGTCGTAGGGAACGCGCGTGCCGATGTTCAGGAAGTAGCTCCCCTCCACAACGGTCTTCGCCCACACCTCTCGCTGGAACGAGAAGCTGAAGCGATCGTTGATCTGCGGACGCAGTTGGTATTGGTCGAGGCTGACGGCGCCACCAAGACCGGTGTAGCGGCCGTAATCCTGGCCGTACGGCTCGATCACGGGGTTGTTCGACGGGAACGGATCGGCGAGCTGCTGTTGCGGCGTGCCGTTCGACAGTCCAAGCGTGGTCGTCGTCTGCGCGAAGCCCGTGTACTGGTTGACGAAGTCGCCGAGGGTGTCGCGCACCTGGCTAATCGGCATCAGGAAGCGCGCATAACCGGCGCGGACGACTGACTTGTCGTCGAGCCTGAATGCAGCGCCGACACGCGGCATGAAGTTGCGCCCGGAGGTGCTCCAGGAGTACGGGTTGTCCTGGCTGGCGAAGATCCACTCGCCGGTGTAGCTGTAGTTGTATCCCTTCGATCCCATCAGCTGCGTCGCCTGCGACGGCATGACGGGCGGTGTGGTCTGCATCTCAGGAATCGGAGTAGTCAGGTCGAGCCGCTGCGACAAACGATTCTGCGGATCAGTGGCGCCCGGTTCATATTCCCAACGCAGGCCGAGGTTCAACGTGAGTCGATCGCTGATCGTCCAGTCGTCCTGGAAGAACGCGGAGTAGCTCTTGAGGTCGGGGTTCTGCAGCGGCACCAGGCGCGCGGACGTCTGTGAGTCGAGCGCGCCGATCAGGAACGAGGCCCACTGGTTGCCCGAATTGGTCACATCAGGAGTGTCCGAACTGTTGGCGGTGAGTGCGGAATTGAACACGAGGTTGATGGGTTCAAAGCGCGCCGCTTCGCCGAAGTAGGACCGCATTTCGCCGCCCCACTTCATGCCGTGGTTACCCATGTAGTAGTTCATGCGCGCCGACGAGGTCCACGCATCGGGATGCTGGTACCACTCGCGGCCCTGACGGCCAAGACGGTTGGTTGTCGCCGTGCCGGTGCCGGTCGTCACGTCGAGCGCCGGGTAATACACATAGCCGCTGTTGTAGAGCGACTTGTACCAGGGACTGGGCCAGTAGTTGGCGAGGCCGGCTTCACCAAGTTCCAGCGACGGGTTGTAGAACTCGTCGACCATGTTGTAGAAGCTGCCGCGCACGTTGAACGTCATCTTGTTGGACATGATCCAGACCGCGTCGGCCGCGGTGCTCATGCCGTCGCGATTGCTGCCGGCGAGCGGAAAGAAGCCGGCGTCGGTCGGGTTCTGCTGGTAAAGGTCGGCCTTGAACTGCCCGTAGCGGGCGAACATCTTGAACTTGTCGGTGAAGTTCAAGTCCACGCGCTGCGAGAAGTTCCAGTAGTTCGTGTTCTCGTAGAGGCTGCCCTGCCAGTTGTCGGTATTGCCCGCGACATTCGGTAACGGGATGTCCGCCAGCATTTTCACAGCAACGGGATCGAACATCCCCTGCGGGATCTGGTTGTTGGCGAAGGCCGAGCGCACGACGCGGCCGCTCGCATCGAGCGCGGAGGTGTAGGGGTTGTAGACCGTTCGCACGCGTCCGTTCAGGACCGACTGGCTGAAGTCGCCGCGGCGCTCGAGCTCGGTCGGCACAGTGCGGACGATGGTCAGCGGGCGCTTGTCGTTCCAGTTCTCGTACGACGTGAAGCTGAAGATCTTGTTCTGCTTGATCGGGCCGCCGAGGGTCGCGCCGTACATCCGCAGCTTGGTGCCGCGCAGCACCGACGTGTCCTGCCCTGGCGCCACCGCGATGGTCGGGTCCGCCAGCGAGTTCATGCTCGGGTCGCGGCCGAAGAAGTACGCCGAACCGCGCAGCGTGTTGGTGCCGGACTTCATGTTGAGGCTGATGAGGCCGCCCAGGCTGTTGCCGTTCTCCGCATCGACGCTGTTCTTGGACACGGTGATTTCTTCGACCGCGTCCATCGACGGCGTGTACGACGTCTTGTAGCTGGCCCCCAGGGCGACACCGTCGAGCAACACCGCATTGGCGCGGCGCGTGCCGCCGCCGGCGTCGTAGTCGTTGGCGTAGGCGTGGTGGTACGGCCGATTTTCAGCCGCGGTGGTGCCGGGCGTATTCACGATCGAGGGATCGAGGTTCGCCAGGTTATATGGATTGCGGCCGCTGATCGGCACCTGGTCGACCAACTGCCGCTCGAGCGTGAGGTCCGAACTGCTCGAATTGAACTGCACGAGGGGCGACGACCCCTGTACCGTGATCGTTTCGGCCACGGTGGCCAGTCCCATCACGAGATCGACCGTAACGTCGCCGCGCTGCGGCATGCGCACCGCCTTCTGCACCGCGCTGCGGAAGCCCTGCAGCGCCGCCGTGACCGAGTAGGTCCCCGGATCGACGAAATCGAACCGATAGCGCCCTTCCGCATCGCTGATGCGGTCGACCGTGACTCCGGTCGCGTCGTTGCGGAGCGTCAGGGTGACGCCTGGCAACACGCCGCGGCTGTCGTCAACGACCTGGCCTTGCAACTTGCCGCGGTATTCCTGCGCCGCCGCCGGCGCGGCGAGCCAAACGACCGCGCCTACGACTCCTAGCGTCATCCATAACCTGTTCATGAGACGACTCCTTCTCCAAGACAAACGCGGCCCTCGGGGCCGCCAGCTTTGTTATCTCTGTTCGCGCCCGCTGGCGTCTCCGGCACTGAGCCGCGCAACTTCCGCAACCGACACTTGGTTGAAATCCCCTGGAATGATTGCTTCAACGCACTGGCCGCCACGACACAGTTCAACGTGGAATCCAGATCGCGTCCGCTGACGAACCCGTGGATCAGCCCTGCGGCGAAGCTGTCGCCGCCGCCGATCCGGTCAACCACGCGCACGGTGTAGCGCTGGCTCTGAAGGAAGCTCCGAGAAGAGGCGTAGTACACGACGTCGACGCGAGACATGACGGCGGTCATCGCAGGTACCTCACGAGACCGGTCAGGCCCAGGCCGAGCGCAAACAATAGCGTCACCGCGAGCACGAGGTTGCGCCCCAGGCCGGCCTTGAATTCGCCCATGCGCGAGCGATTCACGAAGTAGAAGATGATCGCAATCGCCAACGGCGCCAGCAGCAGGTTGCCGGTCATCGCGATGATGGCTTTCAGCAGCGCCGGTAATGCCCAGAACGGCGTCAACAGCGCCGGCACGGCGATCCACAGGGCAAACACCGCCATGAACGGCTTGTTCGTGCGCGTGAAGCGCCAATCCATCCGCGCGATGTCCATGCTGAGATACGTCATGGTCAGCGACACCGAGATCAACGTCGTGAAGCCGGCGCCGACCAGGCCGAGCGAAAAGAACCGCGGCGCCAGGAAGCCGAGGAATCCAGGGAATGCCGGACCCAGCACCTGGCCCGCGACCGGGATGCTTTCGATCTGCGAGTAGTGCGTGACGCCGAGGAACGACGGGCCGTTGCCGGTGTAGACGTTGTGCAACGCGGTCGTGCCGGCGACGATCACGACGACGGAGAACAGCCCCCAGATGAAGCCGAGGTTCTGCACTGTTTTCCAGAACGCGCGTTTGATGTCGGCGGTCGTGTACCCCGCGTTCGAGGCGAGATAGCCATAGGTCAGGAACACGGTTGGCGGCAGCGCCTGACCCGCAATCGCCAAAATCTGCGTAAATCCTTCGCGCACGCGCGTCGTTCCAACCACGGGCACATCCGCCGGAATGGACGGCACCACACCTCTGGCCAGCGCAGGCCACGTGGACCAATCGAACAGGCCCTTTGCCGCGACGATGATGAAACACAACAATTTGGCGACCAGCAGGAAGGTCATGATGCGTTCGACCCGCTTGTAGCCACCAAGGACGGCCAGTGAGACCGTGCCTGCGGTCAACACCGTCGTGAGCGCGACGAACGGTACCGTCGCCGACGCCGGCGGCAGCATGCCGAAGGCGCCGTAGGCCCCTTCCGCCATCGCCGCCATTTGACTCATGTTGACGACGATATTGACGGCGAACGCCGAGAGGAACACGAGCCACGCGAGCCACGCGCCGATGTCGTCGCGGATCATGCCGAGCATGCCGCGGCCGGCATTCACGACCGCCACGCGCGACGCGGAGTCCAGCGTGAAGATCACCATCGGGATCACGTAGAGCGCGACCCATAACAAATCGAATCCGAACCAGGCACCGGCGAGCAGGCGCGTCGCGACCGCGCCGGCGCCAATCATGCCCGCCGCGGTCAAGGCCGCCGGCCCGACGAAACGCGAGAACACAGTCGTCGCGCGCTGCAGCATGTTCAGCGGCCCATCCATCCGCCGTCGACGACGAGCACGTGACCGTGCACATAGTCGGAGGCCTTCGAAGCGAGAAATACGGCGGCACCGGCGAGATCGTCCGGCGTGCCCCAGCGTCCGGCTGGAATGCGTTCGGTGATTTGACGATTGCGCTGCGGATCTTCACGCAACGCCTTGGTGTTGTCGGTTTGCATGTAGCCCGGCGCAATGGCGTTGACGTTGATGCCGTGCGAGGCCCACTCGTTGGCGAGCGCCTTGGTCAGCTGCACGATGCCGCCCTTTGCGGCCGCATAGCCGGGCACTGTAATCCCGCCCTGGAACGACAAGAGCGATGCGACGTTGATGATCTTGCCGGGGCGGTTCGTGTCGAGCAGGTGCTTCCCCATCGCCCGACACAGACGGAAGGCGTTCGACAAGTTGACCTCGATCACCTCGTCCCAGTCTTCGTCGGAGTGCTGCGCCGCCTGGCGCCGGCGAATGATGCCGGCGTTGTTGACGAGAATGTCGATCTGTCCAAACGACGTAATGGCCTGCGCGAACAAGGCATCGGCCGCGCTGCGATCCGCAAGATCGGCGGTGAAGAGTTCCGTGCGCCGGCCACTCTCCTTGCAGATGCGCTCCGCGGTCTGCGTGGCGGGATGCTCATTGCTGTGCAACGCCACCGCCGCGCCGGCCGCGCTCAAGGCGGATGCCATGGCGGCCCCGAGCCCGCGTGAGGCCCCGGTCACCAGCGCCACCTTGCCGTCGAGGGAAAAGGCTTCGAGGGTCATGGGCTACCGGGTCTTGTTGGCAAGAAACTCTTCACGCGGCGGCGAGAAGATGTCGATCAACACCACATCCTCCTCGAGCATCGTCGCGCCATGCTGAATGCCCGACGGAAACAGGAGAATGTCGCCCGCGGCGGCGTTGCGCTGCTGGCCCTCGACGAAGAAGGCGACCCGGCCTCGCTCGACGAAGGTCATTTGCTCGTGCACGTGCGAATGGATGGGCGTCACCGTGCGCGCCTTCAATTCCAGGCGGCACACCATCAGGCGATCACCAACGACCATCTGCCGCGTCACGCCCTCGGCGATGGTTTCCACGGGCATCGCGGACCAGTCCACATGCTGAAACGCTGCAAGCGCATTGGGCGGCGTCATTTCTTCCCCTTGTCGAGTCCCGAGCTCAGGTTGCTGAATTCCGGTTGCACATTGACGACACCGTAAAGCCGGTCGTCGTCTTCGCGCACGGCGGCCATCATCCACAGGAAGTTGATCGATCCGCCCGGCGCGGCGACGTTCGGGTGGTAGCCCTGCGGCATCATGACGACGTCGCCTTCGCGGACGATCGTGGCCAGCTCCGGCTCGCGCGGATTCGTATAGAGGAGCTGAATGCCAAACGCCGGCGCCGGCATGTCGATGTAGAGGTACGCCTCTTCGAGCATCGCGGCGTGCTCGTGCGGCGGCCACGACGTCCAGTTGCCCTGGTCGCTGAACGTAACGCCGGCCATGATGCGGCCCGCCTGGACGTTCTTTCCGATGAGCACGTTCAAGTCGCGCTTGGATGATGGGCCGCCGGCATTGAAATGAAGCCCGGGATCGGCCCGCACGTCGGCGAAACGGACCAGTTGCACCGGGTGCATCTTCTCTACCGGCGCGGATATCTCCGCCAGGTCGCATCCATCGCTGCCCGGAGCGATCGTGACCGACGCTCCGCGGGGCACATAGAGCGCGTCGTATTGGCCGAGCGTGTACGACGAACCGTCAACGGTCGCGACCGCCGATCCTCGCAGCGACACGAAGCCGGTCTCCCTGTCGCCGGTCTGAATCGTCATGGCAGGCTGGCCGGCATCGAGGATCACGCGGCCGTAGTGAAGGTGCCGCGATGCGGCGGTCCGGCCCGGCGCGATCGCCGTGGTGCGTCCTTTGCCCGCGTGCGTGTTGCGGACGATGCAGGTGTCTGGCGTGATCGAATGCAATTCCATCTTCAATGTCCTTAGGCGACGACGGGCGCCGCAAACGCAGGCGCGGCGACCAGCGCCGCGGCGCCGCGCAGGCGCGGATATTCGGTGGCGGCAACCGGGCGAATATCAGTTTCGGCGGCAGCCGGCGTCAGCGTGCGCTCGGCCATCGCACTGCGCACGGTGGATTCAATGAGGTCCCAGGCCAGCGTGATTTCGCCGCCGACATACACGCGCAACGGATCGAGCACGTTGATGACGGACGCGAGGCCCAGCCCGAGATACCGCGCGGTGCTGTCGAGCGCGGCGGACGCCTTGGCGTCGCGCGCCCGCGCGCGGGTAATCAAGTCTTCGATGGTGAAGTGCCGCTGCTCGACCGGCGTGGGCCCTCGTTGATCCGCCGTGCGGCCGAAGTACCGGGCCAGCGTCGCCGGATTCGAGACATACGCTTCCCAGCAGCCATTCGACCCGCAGGAACACCGCGGCCCATCGAGCGACAACGGCAAATGGCCGAACTCGCCGGCGATATTGTGACGGCCGCGAAGCACTTCGCCGTGAATCATCACGCCGACGCCCACGCCATCCGACACGCTGACAAACACGATGTCCCCGGAAGGACCGCCGTGGTCTTCACGCAGCGTCCACGCCTGCGCGAGCGCACAGGCACGACCGGAGTTTTCGAGTTGCACGGGCAGACCAGTGGCGGCCGCGAGGCCTTCGCGAAGGTCTACGTTTCGCCACCCCAACGTCGGCGCATGCAACACCCTCATCGTCGAATGCTCGACCATGCCGGGGACCACGACGCCAATCCCTTCGCACGCATCGACTTCAGGGTGGTCCGCAAGCAACCGCTTGATGCGGTCGGCCAGCAGGGCGATAAATGCTTTCGGATCGCGCAAGGTCGGAAAGCCAATCGCGCCCGTCATCGGAGTTCCGAGCAGGTCGGCCAGCATCAAAAAGGTCTCGCTCGCGCGGACGTCGGCGGCGACGACGGCGCGGCGGCGGGAATCGATGTAGAGAAACGTCGGCTTGCGACCGCGGACCGTCTCGCCGGTCGCTCCTTCGAAAATGAGGCCTTCGCGCAAAAGGTCGTTGACGATGAGCGTCACCGCGCCACGCCGCACATCCATCACGCGCGCAAGGTCGGCACGGGAGATCGGCTGTCGCGCACGCACCAGATTCAACACGATGCTGCGGTTGATTTCACGCGAGGTGCCTCGCGTGGCGACTCGGAAGCGCGATGGGTTAACTCGACGCATTTGTATGTTCAAAAGACTAATTACCGCTGTCCCCAACCATGTTTCCGCCGTAAAGCACTAAAAACAGGCCCAAATCGTCGGCACGATCCGGGCCTGACGAGGAACTTACGGGGCATTAATCTTACGGTTGGACAAGATAAGGCTGTCGCGGCAATCTGTCAAGCGGGGAATGGGATGTGGGCCGCCTAGCCGGGCGTTGCCCCGACGCCGTGCATGCGCACGGTGAGCTCGACATCGCGAGCGGCCTGCTGCCCGCTTTCGACGGCGCCATTCATGTAACCCTGCCACTTCCGGCTGGTGTGATCACCGGCAAAGAACATGCGGCCGACCGATCGCGCCAGTTCCGATCGCCATTCCGGTTTGAAGTCGGGACCGAACACTGCGTAACCGCCGCGTGCAAACGGGTCGAGCTCCCAACTGATGCTGCGAAAGTCGCGCGCATCTTCGGGCTCGCCCAGCCACGACAGCCTGCGGACCACTCGCTGTGGTCCGCCTTCTTCGAGGAGCGATCTCAACGCGACGCTCGCCCGGCCTCCGGCCAGCATCGTGAGACCAGGCACGCGGCTTCCGGTGGTTTCCCACATGGCGCCCGTGTCGAGATTCGTTGCAAACGCGCGCGGACGTCCTGCCTTTCGCCACCAGGGCCGATCAAACAACGCGTGGGCCTTTGTTGCCGCACCGATCGTCAGCGCCTGCCATGCGCGCTTCAGTGACGCCGGAATCGCCGGCGTGAATTCGATCGTGCGCGCCACTGTCGGGGGAATCGTGAGGACCAGGTAGTCGGACTTGAGTACCGTCCCTCGCTTGGTGCCATCGCGCACGATCACGCGTGCTTCGCGTTCATCCTGTTCCACGCGTGTCACGACCGACGCCAGGGCGATCCTCGCGCGGGCGTTCTTGGCCAACGCCTGCACCAACCGATCGTTGCCACCCTTGATCCGCGAGGTCGTCACGTGCCCGGGATCGATCATGCGCATCGACAGTTCCACCGCTTCAAGAGCGGAGAGTTGATCGGCGTCGGCGAGAAAGAATCCACGCAGCGCCTGTGCCATGGCCAGCACTTCGCGCGAGGAATGACGGGCTTGCAGGAGCGAACGCGTCGACTGACGGCCAATCGTCTGCGCCGCGGTCGAATGTCGATCGCCCTCAGCCGCTTTCAGCGCATCCGCCTCCGCCGACAAGGCGCGCTGGAAGGCCGTCCATATCGGCCGCATGCTATTGGAGACCTGCACTCGTCCATTGACGTCGAGTGCCAGGCCGAATCCATCCTCGAGCACCTGCTGCAACTCGAGCTTCAGTTCCTTGCACAGGGAGCGAATGGCGTGATGGTCGCTGTCGATGAACTCGCCGCCATATTCCAACGGCGCGTCGGCGAAGTCGGCAGCGCGTTCGGTGAACACGCGACCACCGAGGCGCGTGCGTGCTTCCACCACCTGCACTTCGGCGCCGCGCGCTGACAGCTCGCGCGCAGCCACGAGTCCGGAAAGGCCGGCGCCGACGACGAGGACGCGTTGGCCTTTCAGTGTGGCATCTAGCTTGGGCATGACGAGTTCAGGAGCCGCCATGACTCGACATCGATCACGGCCTGCTGGGGGCCGGGATCATGAGCGGTGCCTCCTGGACTCGACGGCATGGCCGGCGCGATGCGCACGTGGCTCCCGACACCAATGCCCGCCTGTTGAGTGTCGGCTTTCTTGATGAGGCCGCTGACCTCGACCATCGATCCTTCGTGTGCCTTGATGTCCTGCAGCGCCTTCTTGTTGCCTTCGAGACGCAGGTGGCGCCCCTCGGCCAGATCGGTGCCGCGCGACTCGTGCTCAGGGCTTCGGTAGACGGTGAACACGCGTCCTTTTGCGCAACCGGATATCGACAACCGGATCGAGTCTTTCGGCACCGGCTTTTCTTCCTGTTGCGCGAAGAGCAGGCTCGACGATGCTACGGCGAGGAACGTCAGGACGGGCAGTACTTTCATGCTCCCAGCTTACCGCCACACGCGTCAGTGGATCGAGCTTTGGCGGGCGCGGACCACGCGGCCGGACGCCCGTTTCGAGCGGCTGATACGCCAGTTCCACGCCGCTGGCGGCGCTGCGGAGGAGGAGGCCGCCGCGGCTCATGTCGCCGCGGCCTATGAACGATGTGGGATAGCGCAGGCGATCGCCGAGGATCGGCAACAGCACGTCGACGTACTTTCCACTGGCGACGCTGCCCAGCAGAACCACCTGCGCGCCAGTATCAAGGCGGCGCGCCAAGGTATTGGCGTCGCGCTCGAGCGCGCGGCGATAACCGGGATTGTCGAGGTGGACGTCACCGACGGCGAATTCGCGAAGCAGCGCCAAATTGAACGGCAACGATGGCGGCTGCAATCCGCGCGTCGGCGTGATGACGAAGGCTTCGCCGAAGCGTTCGGCATACGCAAGCTTGCCGCGGAAATACAGTCCGCTCATGAACGCGAAGGCACGACCGAGCGACATCTCGCCAGCGCGGAACTGTCGCGCGGTGACCGCGTCGGATTTCGTGTTCAGCAGGATCGCGGCGCGGCGTCCGCCGCAAAATGCCGGCGACAGCAGGAAAATCGTGGGCACCTGCGTTCTAGTCTATTTCCACTCGTATAATTCGAAGCGCCCTTGCCTCTCGCGCCCGGTAGCCGTCTCGGTCCCTATGAAATCGTCGCCCCGATTGGCGCAGGCGGTATGGGCGAAGTCTATCGCGCGCACGACGCGCGCCTCGGACGCGACGTGGCGATCAAGGTCATGCCCTCAGGCATGGTCGATGGCGACCGACAAACGCGGTTCGAGCAAGAAGCGCGCGCTGCAGCGGCGCTGAACCATCCGAACATCCTGGCCGTGTTTGACGTAGGCGTGCACGATGGTCAGCCGTACATCGTGTCCGAACTGCTGAACGGCGAATCGCTCCAGGCGGCGCTGCGCGACGGCGCCCTGCCGCTGCGCCGGACGCTCAACTACGCGGTGCAAGTGGCGCGCGGCCTCGCCGCCGCACACAACCGCGGCATCGTCCATCGCGACCTCAAGCCGGGCAACATCTTCCTCACCGACGACGGCCACGCGAAGATTCTCGATTTCGGTCTCGCGAAACTCGCCGGCCCTCCGTCGACACCCTCATCGTCTGAATCGGTCGCGGTGACGACGCCGGTGGGAACGGCGCCTGGTCTGGTCTTCGGCACGGTCGGCTACATGGCGCCGGAACAGGTCATGTCGCAGCCGGCCGATGCGCGATCCGATCAATTCGCGCTCGGCGCGATCCTTTACGAGCTGCTGACCGCCCGCCGCGCGTTCCGCAGCGAAACGCCGTTCCAGACGCTGTCGTCGATCATCGACGAGGAGCCGCCGGCGCTGGCCACGATCCGCGCGGATCTTCCGCCGCAGCTGATCGCGATCGTCGAGCGCTGCCTGTCCA
>Ga0105248_10004797_pt1 | contig 14966 bp, 14 predicted proteins | sample KBSS34metaG_FD_81524 | JGI IMG/M metagenome (GOLD analysis project Ga0105248, IMG submission 81524) | Switchgrass rhizosphere microbial communities from Kellogg Biological Station, Michigan, USA - KBS S3-4 metaG | ecosystem: Host-associated > Plants > Roots > Rhizosphere > Soil | place...
ATGTTGATGCGGCGGAGGGCGCTAGCGGATTGACGTAATTTGCAGCTATTGCGCGGCAGTTCGCGGACAAAACGCGGACAGGCAACACAACGGCTTCGGCAAACCACGGCGGGTCTGGCATGGCCCAACGATCAGTCGACACGAGGCCGACAAGGCTGGAGTGATCCGTTGATGCCTCACAATCAGCCTCGACGGCACCTTGCTATCGTGTCGTCTGAGGAACACGACGAATATTGATCGCGTCGCCAATCTCGATCGTCATCAGATCTTCACCGAACTCAACCGAACCGGCGTAGTTCTGTCTCACAAGGGCGAGTGTCGCAGCCGGTTCCACGTTGAAATGAGAGAAGACGGCGAGCTTTGGTTTCACCCGTTCAAAGATTCGTCCGGCTTCGGTGCCATCGGTATGGTGATTCGCAATCGTCAGGATTTGACCACGAGTCGCGCGTGACCCAGGGACCAATTCGCCTGGAGGCCCAGCCAGTGCAGGATCGTTCTTCCACGGTCCGACTTCATGAATCAGCACATCCACACGCTGCGAAACCTTGATCAGGTTTTCGGAGGCTTTGGTGTCTCCAGACATCACGACGGAATGGCCGCGATAGTCGACGCGATAGCCAAATGCCGGTGTGATCGGCGCATGATCGACGAGGAACGCAGTCACCGTGACGCCGTTCGCCTCGTGTACGACGCCCTCGCGAATGTCAGTAGCGATGACCCGGATGCCTTCGGCCGGAAACCGTTCGTCTACGTCACGCCGAACGTGAATGTCGAATGAAAACGCTTCCTGCAGATGTTGGATCATCGACCGCGTGCCGTCCGGTCCCCAGACTTGCACAGGCTTGGCTCGTCCCAGCGACGCCCACGGGAACAGGTACAGTTCGGGGAACCCGACGATGTGATCGGAATGGAGATGTGTCAAAAACACCTTTGTCACATCGGCAGGGTTGACCGCCAGCCTGGCCATGCCGGTGGTCACGCTTCGACCGCAATCGAACAGCAGTTTCTCGGATCCCGCCAGCACCAGCGTGCTGATCCCGAGTCGTTGGGCGCTGACGGTCGGACCTCCCGAGGTCCCAAGCAGGACGACCTTCAGGTTGGTGTCGCTGCTTTCGCCGCCGGGCGCTTGCGGGGCGGCCCGGCCAGACGGAACAATCAGCAGTAGCAGGCTCGTCAGGACAGAAATGACCTTCACGCCGCGGAGAGTAACACGGCGGCACGAGGAGAGAGGACTCGCTGATTTTCTTAGGAGAATTGGCTCCTCAGCCTGGATTCGACCCAGGAACCCTCCGGTTAACAGGCGGAAAAAGAAACGTTAGCCGCCCTTTGCCGCTCGTTGCGAGAGCTTGCCGGATTCAGCGCTGTACCCAATGAAGACGAGCCGATTTCTGTCTTCGCCTTGTGTCGCGCGGGTCGTCTCGAGCTTCATTGGTGTGATGGTCAGGCACGTTCGCTTCGAGGCCAGACACTAGCTCGAGACCTCCACCGGCTTGGCGACGGACTTGACAAAGGTCTGCAATGCCTCGCCGATTTCTCCTGGAGAGTCTTCCTGCAAGAAATGTATTCCCTTGACGGTCATTTCGGTCTGGTTCGGCCAGGTTCGGCAGAATTCAAGCGCACGACCCTTCACAAGTGCTCCGGGGTCACCGACGATCAGGAGTTTTGGGAGCGGACTCCGGGACATCGCCTTGCCGTAGGCGTCGGCGATCGCGGTCACATCAGCAGGGTCACCCTCGATCGGGATTTGGCGCGGCCAGGTCAACGTGGGCAGGCGCGCCTCGCGTTCGAGAAACGGCGCGCGGTACTCCGCCATTTCCTGCTCTGTCAGCGCGCGGAACATGCTTCGAGGCAATATCGTCTCGACGAAGAAATTCTGGTCGAGGACCATTTGCTCACCTTGGACCGAGCGGAGGCCCCGGAACATGCCAGCGGCTTCGCCAAAGTCTTCCCATCGCAGTGGCATCGCCACCGCCTCCATATACGCGATCGCCTTGATCTGCTCGGGATAGCGCGCCGCGCGGTGGAAGCCCAACGCCGATCCCCAGTCATGGATAACCAGGGTCACGTTGTTCGTCAGGTTCAGCGCCTCAAACCAGGCATCGAGATAGCGCGCATGGTCGACGAACCTGTACGCGTTCGTAGGCGATTTGCCGGACTTGCCCATCCCCACAAGGTCGGGCGCAAGGCATCGGCCGTGATCGCTGAGATAGGGAATGATGTTTCGCCACAGGTACGACGACGTCGGATTTCCGTGGAGAAACACGATTGGATCCCCGTGGCCGGTGTCGACGTAGCTCATCTCCGTATCGAGCACGGTGATGCGCCGTCTGGGATGAGGATCGGTTGCGCCGAGCGCCATATTCGTCATGGTCTCAATCTTCCTTTGCTTTGACTTGGTCGCGAGTTTCGAACGACGGCTACGCTGTCAAGTCAAGGTCGTCGCTACGAGGTCACGATGCCAGTCGCGGATGCTCTGCGCGACGAGGTCTGGGTCATCGCACATGGGAAAATGATTGCCCTTCGGGACGGTGACTTGCCGCGCGGTCGGAAACAGCCGCTTCCATTGCGGCTGAAACCCGAGCGGATCGTTCTTCTCACCAAAGATGGTGAGGAGCGGCAGTGGACGGAACGGCCCTGTCAATGCCCGCGTGACCTCTGCGTAGAGGTCGTCGCTGAAGCGAGCCTCGCGCAAGTAGTCGTGAAAGGCTCCCAGTTCCTGCAACAGCCCGGCCCGATAGGCGCGGCGACTAGCGTCGTCCAAGTGCCGGCCGACGCCGAAACTCGTCGAGGTAATGCGCGCAATCGCGCCGGTCGCCAGGTCGAGCCGGCGAACGACGCCGCTGCCCATCACGGCGAGCATGCCGCGAAACGGACGCCCGGACGGCTTCCACCCAAATGAGTTCACCCCGACCAGACCGCGGACGCGTTCTGGCGTTCGGCCCGCGGCGGCGATCGCGGGTGGCGCGCCGGTGTCATGGACCACCAGCGTCAAGTCCTTCAGATCGAGGGCCTGAATGACAGCGCTGAGCGCCCGGGCGGAATTCTCGAGAGTCAGGGATGCGCGAGGGACCGGGGCGCTCATCCCGATTCCCGGCGGGTCCACCGCGATACAGCGAAAGTCGCCGGAAAGCCGTAGCATGACATCGCGCCAGACGAAGGCACCAATGCCGGTGTAGAACAGGAGCGTGGGTCCCTTTCCCGCGTCCGCGATCGCGATCGAGGACCCGTCTACGTCGAGCGCGGTCGTCTCGAATGGCCAGACGCTTGTCGGCAGCCATCGAGGCAGCGGCAGCGCAACTGGTGTTGCAGATGTGTTATACGGCGACCCGCGCCCGGGGATAACGTCGATACGCGATTTCGGCGCGACCTGCATGCTGCGTGTCGTCGGTAATTGTCCAGCCGCTTGCTTCATGAGTCTCTCCTTCTGAGCGTTGCTTCTTGTCTATCCCGGAGACACTGCATCGGTGGCTTGCACCCGATGTTGGGTCAGACCTCCAGGAGCAAATGACGTTCGATGCGCCCCGCGTCACCCGACTGCAGTAGATCACGCACAACGCCGTCGGAACGTTACAAGGCCGAGTCTCTGAAGACGAACGCGAGGAGCTGGCACGTTGAACGGGCCCTGGTCGATTTTGGCCCTCTATCGCAGGGTAACGACTCGGCCCGAGACAGCTTGGGCGCTTCGATGTAACGACCTGGCACTCTGAGACGTCTCTATTGGCAACTCTCAGTTGGTATCCTCCGCACTTTCAACCGGGTAGCGCCCGCCTTGCTCTATCTCGCACGACTCAGGGCGGCGACACCGGCGTTGGAGCACGTGCTATCGGCACTAACACTGTGGGTAAATCCAACGCTCAGGTCGGCTCGGCAGGGCGTCGAAGCGTCACATTTGCGCGGTCTCGTGAGACGGCGGCCTGGAACGTGGTGTTGAGTTGAGGACGCATGAGAGGTCGATCAGCGGCTGTCGTCATCGTAGGCGGCGGCCTACGTGGGATCGTCGCGGCTGTTCAACTCGGACGCGAAGGCGTACCAGTCATGCTCTTTGAGCACGCGCACGAGGTCGGCGGCCGCGCGCGCAGCCAGTCTCAGGCAGGATTTGACTTGAATGTCGGACCACAACGGCTATTTGAAAGCGGAGCCGCCGTCACGGGGTTGCGTCGCCTTGGCGTGTCGTTACCGACAGCGCCGCGGGGCCCGCACGGCGGATTCGCGATTTGGCGTGGGTCGAAATACACCTTTCCGACAGGTTGCTTTTCGCTGTTGGTCACCAGTCTGTTCGGATCTACTGCCAAGCTTGAGCTAGCCCGGTTTCTGACGCGCGTGCCCGCCGTCGACGTGTCGAACCTTCACGGCGTCCCCGTCACGGAATGGCTCCGTAGCCAAATTGAAGATCCGCGAGTCGTCGAGTTCGCGCTAGCCCTGGTCCGCTTCACGACGTATGCGAATGATCCGGATCGACAAAGCGCCGCCGGTGCCGTGGAGCAGCTCAAATTGAAGCTCAGTGGACCGATCGTGTACCTCCATTCCGGGTTGGCTACGGTTGTACAGACGTTGCGCGACGCGGCGGTGGCAGCGAACGCGACGTCGCCGCAAACGTCGAATGCTCAACACCCCGGCGAGAGCAAATACTGCCAGTGACGCAACGGACACGGCCAACCAGCCCAAGTCGGACACTGGTGTGTCGGACGTCATTCCTTAGATGACTCCGCGAGTCAAGTACGCGCCGGAGAGCACGACCAGGGCGATCGCGGCCGGGTACAGCCGTGGGAGCCCAGCGGACAATCGGATCCAGGCGTCATTGCCTCGTCGCTCCGCGACCCGCGCAGACGAAACACAGCGACCCCATCCAGGCCCAACGCCACGAAGAGGCCGAGCATGCCGACCACGTGCAGAAACAACACGTTGACAACAGATTCATCACCTGCCTCCGACAGCTATCGAGCCGCTCTTGTAAACGTGTGCGACTTGCTGAAGAACAGTTTATGACCGGTTACCTTGATCTGATCAGGACCGATGCAGATCAGATCTCCTGACGCCTGCATGCCGGAAGTCGGCACGACGACGGTTCCCTTGAATTGCCCTGCCTTGGTCTCAGACGCAAAGTCTCTGAGCATGATGAAACCCGGCTTCACGCCGCTGTCAGAAAACGACACAATGCGGCCAAACCAGTGGCCGTCCGACGGATACAATTCGATGCGCTGGAGGTTGTCATCGCGTACCCATTCGCCGGTCAGTTGGCACGGTGCGACCTCGGCGCCAATCACGCCGACGGACATCATCCATACCGTCGAAAGGGCGACAAGTGCGCGCACGGGAGGAAGTCTCATGATCTGACCTTTCAGCCGAACAACGGAGGCTCGTTACAATGGACGAGCGACAAGGAAACGCGTCTGATTCGTCACCATTCACCTCAGCGCGAGACGGAGGGCTGCCAGGCGCCCGCGATCCGCGCTGCACCACTGCTCTGCAGTCGTCGCCGGCGCTCGAGGACGATCGCGACAAGGCTGAGCGTGAGCATCACGACTTCTGGCCGCAGCAGCGCCAGGTTGTATGACGTCGCGCCATCGACGAGAAGCCCTTGGATCCGGGCTAGCGTCGCGGCGCCGATGACCGCGGTCACGAGGGACACGCCGATCAGCAGGCGCCTGGTCGAGATCAGACAGCCGAATAGAGCGATCGCGAACCCAAGGGGAAAGCCGCCGAATCCGACACGAAACACCGTGATCGCCGACGGTGAGGTCAGTTCGATGCCCATTTGCCGCGTCGCGCCGATCGGATCGCGCAAGTTGCCCAGCGCGATCATCGACATGATGAACGTCGCGGCCGCGACGATCAGTCGGCTAAACCACGTACTCCATGACAATCTTGTCATCGCTGGGCCTCCTTCGATCGCAGCCATGCCAGACGTGCGGGCGGTGTTCGATGCGTGAGCGTCGTCATGACACGCCTCCCAATAGCTGCACGGCGCGTGTTCGACTGCTCCGGAACACGTGGAGGAATACAGTGAGCAGGACGGTCACCGGCACGAGACTGACCCACTCGCCCTGAGCCACGTGCGCCCAGAGTGCGCCGATCATGATCGTGGCGAGAATGAGACTGCCAACCGGCGTGGTCCTCGGCACGAGGAGAAGGATGCCGCCGACAAGCTCGAATGTCCCGACGAGCATCAGAAACCAGTGCGGCAATCCGACCAGCGTGAACATGGCGACTTGGTGCGCCTCTCCGATGAGCTTCGTGATCCCCGAGATCGACATCACCACCCCAAGCACCATCGTGATGATCGACATGGTGCGACTTCCAGAACGTGCCATTCCCGCCTCCTGGGGTAGACACGCGCGCCGGGGCAAGAACGTTACAGTGCTCAAGTTGGAGCGATTGGTGCCCCGAACGTCGATGACCAACGCTCGACGCACGCACGGCAAGCCCACGGGCATTCGTAGGGTCAGAACGAGCCGGCGCCGAGACGGCGCGCGACACTGCTGCGAGCTTGAAGGGATTCGTGATCGCGCGCAGCCGATGAATCTGACCTGCCGCGTTTACATCGGCGGTCAGTACGAGTCTCGGCGCGCGACGCCCTCTCGTCGATGGTTCAAAATCAAACACCACCGCTGGAAAACCGTTGAGCATCCGGAAGGCCACCGCGATCGAGCCCGGCCGGGAGGCTGCCAGTCGCGTGAACAACCGCGCGACGCGCGCGGGACCCGTGCTGGGATGTCGCGTTGCGGTGAACTGCCCGCCGCCATCGGTGAGTGCGACGATGTCCCTCGCGAGCATCCGCTCGATACCGCGCACATCACCGGCGGTGGGCAACTTGAGGAAATCATGTAGTGCCTCCTGCGTCCGTTCGCGACTTGACGCAGTTGGCACGGCACGTTGCCCGTCGTAAGCGGCCATCGCTTTCCGTGCGCGGTGATGAACAATGCGGGCATTCCCAGCAGATATCCCGAGCGCCTTCGAGACCTCCGAAGCCGAATAGTCGAAGACATCGCGTAACAACAGCACTGCCCGCTGCGTTGGGGTCAGCGCTTCGAGCGCCTGCAGGAACGCCAGGGAGACGCTCTCCATGAGGTTGTAGCGCCCCTCCGACGTCTGGGCACCATCAATCAGCGGCTCGTACGAGGGCTGCGCGTCTTCCTCCGCGGTGTCGATGGGTGTCGGGAGCCATTGGCCCACGTACGCGCGGCGCTTTCGTCGACGCAGCAGGTCGCGCGCCGCATTGACCGCCACCCTCACGAGCCATGGACGCGGAGCTTCCAGCTTCGAGGGTGCATGGGCGATGGCCTTCATGAAGGTTTCCTGCACGACATCGTCGGCATCTGCCGCCGACCCGGTGATGCGATAGCACAGGCCCCACAGAAACCGTCGGTGTTCCTCGAACCACTGCGTCAGCAACCCATCTGGAGCGATCGCCTTCAACTGAAGGACTTCGGCAGCTCGCATAGTCGCCATTTACCACCCGCTGTCGTTATGGCGCCACTCGAGTGTCTGTAACGTTTGTGTCTCGGCAGGCGTGATCTCCTCCAGATGCCCGATCGCCCAAGCGGCACACAGTCACCTCCGCTTGAGAAATCAAATGACAGATCGCCTGACACAGGTGCGGTCATTCCGACCGCTGGCGGTTCGCTCACGAGTATCGGACGGAGAAGTCAGCCATGAAGCTCGCCATCGCAACGCTTATTGTCACCTCGTGTCTATTTGGGAGCACTCGCGTTTACGCGCAAGCCGGAGCGGCCGGCCCGGGTACCGTCGAAATCTCCCTTATTCCCGGGGGCGGTACGTTCTTTCCCGAGCGCGGCACCGAGACCAGCTTCGGCAACTACAATCTCGGCGGCTCAATCACCTACAACATCAATCCGTGGGTCGGCATAGAAGGCGAGGCAGGCGGTACCCTCGGAGTCTCTCAGAACCTCACCTTCGGGGCCGTGAGCGGGAGCGTGAAGACTCCCAACATGGCCACATACTCTGGCAACGTCGTGATCTCGGCAAGCCGGTCGTCGGTGGTCCCGTACGCGACCGGTGGAGTAGGCGGCCTCACGCTGCTCGAGACACCCGGTCTTGGCATCGGCGCGATGAAGACGTTCCTGACCGGCAACGTCGGAGGCGGCGTCAAGTGGTTCGCGAACAAACACTGGGGTCTGCGCGCCGACTACCGCTTCCTGCTCGTCCAATCGAAGGACGACGCGCCCGCATTTTTTGGGAGAGAGACACGCTACGGCCACCGCGTCTACGGAGCCATCGTCCTGAACGCCGGACGCTAGTTACATCACCGGCATCCTCAGGGTGCGGTCGTTGTGAATAAAGCCGGTTAGTCAGCCGCGCGTCATGGCCGTATGGGCGTCTTGTCGGCTCGAGGCACTCAGCGCGTTTGCTTTATCGACGACGAGGCCAGCCACGATGTCCGTATTGAAACCGATTGGCTCGACAGACGAGACCGAGCAGACCAAAGACATGTTCGCCGACTCCAGGCGTGAGTTCGACCGCGTGTTGAATATGGTGCGGCAGATGGCGCATTCACCCGCGCTCCTTCGCACCTATCTGCATTTTGCTCGAGCGGTGGATCAGACGACACTATCGGCACGCACGCGTGCCCTGATCGCCATCGCCGTTGCCGAGATCAATGCGTGCGACTATACGCTCTCGCTGGGAATGGCGCTGAGTCGTCGCCACGGCATCGAAGATGCCGAACTGGACGCTGCGCGGGAGGGACGCGGACTGGATGTCGGCACCGACGATACGCTCCGGTTCGCCACGAGGATTCTGCGGCGGGCCGGTCGCGTGCCGCATGCCGACGTCGAGCGCCTTCGCCACCAAGGCTCCACCGATCAGACGATCGTAGAAGTTGTCGCCACGGTCGCGCTGAACGTCTTCAGGGACTATTTCAACCTGGTTGCGGGGACCGACATCGACTTTCCCGTGGTCAGAACTCGTGGCGGTGCCCGGCTCGCCGAAATTCCATGACGCGAAGCTTGATCGGCGCGCATGACATGGCCTCGGTGATCCCCATCGTGAAAGATCGTTCCAGGCTCATCTCGACAGGCACGCACTCACGTGTACGTGTCGCCACACGTTACCTGCCACACCTTGTAACGATCTGACTGCCCTAAACGTGAATAGAGCGGGTGGTTCCATGGGTGTCTCGGCCGAGGTCGTGGTCGTGGTCGGCGGGGGGCTGGCCGGCCTGGTTGCGGCCGTGCAATTGGGACGTGATGGCTTGGCGGCCGTGCTCTTCCATGACACCGCCGAACTCGGTGGGCGCGCGCGCACCGAGCGGCGGGGAGGGTTTTACCTCAATTTTGGACCGCACCGCTTGTTTGAGCGTGGTGCGGCTGTCGTGGGTCTCCGCGCGCTCGACGTGGCCGTCGACAGCTCAACTCGCGGACCCAACGGCGGGCTCGCCATTCGCGGCGGCGTGAAACATACGCTCCCCGTCGGGTGTCTCTCTCTGATGACCACTGGCTTGCTGGGATTGTCGGGAAAACGTGAAATGGCGAGGTTCCTGACCGCCGTCCCCTCGATGGACCTGACGAGCCTTCAGAGCCTTTCTCTTGCGGAGTGGCTGCGAACCGCGGTGCACGATCCTTTGGTGTGTCAGCTCATCCTTGCGTTCATTCGGTTCACGACCTATTGCGACGATCCGGATCGCCAGAGCGCGGCGGCCGCCATCGATCAGTTGAAATTGAGTCTCACGGGCTCGGTCATGTATATCCATCAGGGATGGGGCACTTTGGTGGCCGCCTTGCGCGAGGCGGCGGTGTCACGTGGCGCAACCGTCGTCACGGAGCAATTGGTCACCGCGGTGAACCTGAACGCGAGACGCGCCACGAGCGTGACGCTGACCGATGGCACGGTCGTGCCGTGTCGGGCGGTGATCGTCGCGACAAGTCCACATCACGCCGCGCGTCTCCTGGGCTGCGTGATGCCGCAGCTCCGAGCTACGACTGCCGTTCGTGTTGCCGCACTCGATATCGCCCTTCGGCGCCTGCCATCCAAGCGGACGGTATTCGCGATGGGAGTGGACGACCCGGTGTGCTTCTCCGCGGACTCTGCGATTGCACGAGTCGCACCAGAAGCGAACGCTGTGGTGCATCTGGCGAAGTACCTCCGTACCGGCACCGAGGGTTCGGCAGACGATGAACGACACTTGGAGCGGACGCTCGATTTGCTGCAACCAGGATGGCGAGGGTTGGAGGTGCATCGGCGCTTCCTGCGCACTGTCGTAGTGAGCCACGCAATGGTGTCGGCCGAGTCGGGTGGCTTTTCTGGTCGGGCGAACGGTCGCATTCCAGATGTCGACAACGTCTTTTTGGCCGGCGATTGGGTAGGCCCAACGGGACAGTTGGCCGACGCATCCGTGGCGAGTGGAATGCGCGCCGCGCGTGCGGTCGAGCGCCTAGCATCGAGGTAAGGCACATGGCATTGGACGACAGCCTATTCACAAAATGGTTTGAGGACCATCGTCAATTTCTGTGGGGTTTGTCGTACCGCGTGACCGGTTCGGTCGCCGATGCCGACGACGTCGTGCAGGAGACGTTCATCCGGGCCCTCGAACATACGCCGACAGACTTGTCCGCACCGCGTCCCTGGCTCGTCAGGGTGGCGGTGAACGTCTCGCGCGACCTTCTCCGCAGTCGACGACGCCGATCGTACATCGGGCCCTGGTTGCCGGATCCCGTCGAGACTCCTGAAGGAGGCGCATTGCCATCATATGAGCCTGCCGTGGATGGCCAGCGAACCCTCGAGAGCCGGTATGACTTGATGGAGAGCGTGTCCATCGCATTCCTCCAGGCGCTCGAAGTCCTGACCCCAACCCAGCGGGCCGTGCTCCTGCTCCGCGACGTCTTCGACTATTCGGCTTCGGAGGTCTCGAAGGCCCTGGGAATGTCGGACGGCAATGTCCGCATCGTTCACCACCGGGCACGGCGCGCGATGGCGGCATACGATGGCCAGCGCTCCGTACCAACGATCGCCAATCGCGAGCGGACATCTCTCGCCCTCGAGCAGTTCCTTGAGTTGCTCGGCAAGGCTGACGTGAAGGGAATCGAGCAGATGCTGGCCGCCGATGTCCGCGCCGTCACAGACGGTGGCGGCGAGTTCAGTGCCTCTCCCTATCCGATTGTCGGGCGGACCGATGTCGCACGGTTCTTTGTCAGACTAGCCACATCGCGCGGGGCAAGCATGCGGATTCGTTTGGTGGATCTGAACGGCTTCGCCGCCGCGCTGTTCGACTTTGACGCCCCGATTGGTCGGCGCGCGCCGCGACTGGTTCTCGCCGCGAACGTGAACACAGAGGGATGCATTACCAGGCTGTGGGTGATTGCGAATCCTCGAAAACTAGCCTCAGTGTCATCACCCTAGCCGCCAACGCCGCGCAGACCATTTGAGATACGGATTGAAGCCGTCAGGCTGGCCCGGCGCTGCGACGTCGAACTGACCGGACAAGGTGCCGTCGGCATTCGCGGCATAGCGCAGGCGATACCGTGGCTCGTTCGGCTTCACGTCGCGGACGAACGTCACCTGTCCCGCGACCGGCGACTCGACCATATAGCGAATCACGTGGCCTTCGTTGTCGAAATAGTCGGCGCGAAGCGCGTCATGCTCGCATTCGCGATGACGTTTGGACTTGCGGTCTACTGGCGCTGGCCCGAGTATCACCGACGACTCATGTTGATGGCGTCCTGCGGCCTCTCGGTTGCAGCGTTCGCCCGGCTACCGCCTTCGTTGATGCCCGCAAACTCTTGGTATGTCGCCGTGGATGGGCTTGATCGTCATGGCCGCCACGCGTGACTCGCTTGCCAGACGCCGCGTGCATCCTGTCTACCGATATGGTTTGCCGCTGTTGGCCGTCGGACAGGCCCTCACCATGTGGATCTATTTGAGCGCTATGCCTGCTTGGATCGCCATCGCGAAAGCGTTGCTGCGATGATGTAATTGTCTCGCCATTGTCCTGTAGTCGCGGATTGCTGTCGGGCCGAGCTATGAGATCGCTTCGTGACTATTTCGCCGTACAACACGCACGATTCCGCTATTCGTTTTGGCGTTGCAGTTCGGCGGCGGTGATTTTCTTGATGGACCGGCCGTAAGCCGGTGAGTTCATGCCTCCCGAAGGGCACTCAGCGGGTTCACTCGCGTCGCGCGCCTGGCTGGAAGGTAGCTGGCTAGAACGGCAATGGCAAACAAAAGCAGAGGGACGATCAGAAACACAGCCGGATCATGGGGACGCACCCCATAGAGCACACTTGCCATCACGGATGCAAAGGATGCAGAAAAGACCAATCCGGCAATGACGCCCACGCCAGCAAGCGCGACCCCCTTGCGTAGGAACATTCTCTGAATGTCCTCCCGCCGCGCGCCCAGGGCCATACGGATACCGATCTCGCGCGATCTTTGGCCGACCATATACGCCAACAAGCCGTAAATTCCGATGAAGGCCAGAAGCACCGCCAGTCCAGCAAATCCGCCCACCAGATTGGCAGAAAAACGGCGCGAAGCCAATGACCGATCAAGCACGTCGTTCATTGAAGAAACACCAAATACCGGCAAACCGGGATCTATGCTCTGGATTTCATGCCGGATGTGTGGCTCGAGTGCGGTCGCGGACAGAGACGTCCGCAACACCACGCTCAGTCGCTTGTTGGAATCTTGATCGGTCGGAACGTAGATGTGGGGAACGCCATCAATGTCGAGACCGTCACTCTTGATGTCCTTCACAATACCGACGATCGTCGTCCATGGCTTGGTCGGGTCTCGTCTGAACCGCACTCGGCGGCCCAGCGGATCGCGGGTGGGCCAATACTTGCGCGCAGTGCTTTCATCGATGATGGCCACGAGGGGTTTGCCGTCTTCATCGCCCTCTGTGAATGCTCGGCCGCGCGTGAGCGAGGTCTGTAGCACCTGAAAATAATCGGGGCTGATCCGAATTCTCTCAGCGCGCAGACCCTGCGCGGACTCGTCCGGTCTATCCTCAATCGCAAAGCCTTCGTTCGCGATGCCACCGACCGCGTTGGGATTCGTATTGGTGCTGGGTAGAGCCGACGTGATGGCCGCACGTTCCACTCCCGGAATCGCCTTCATGCGCCGCAGCAACTCACGATTGAAGGTGGCTCTGTGAGGAACATCGCGATACGGATCCGCCTCCCGTTCGTTGGGATTTGGAAGCTGTATGTTTGCCGTGACGACCTGAGTGGGATTGAAGCCTGGGTTTTCTTGCAACAGATCCCGCAGCGTACGCAGCAGCAAGCCGGCTCCGACCATCAGGATGACGGCAAATGCCAATTCAGCGACGATGAGAACATCCCGCATTCGGCTCGTCTTCGTGCCGTAGCCGGAGCCTCGACCGCCTTCGCGAATGGCCGAGGACAGCGCGGCTTTCACCGAGTGAAGCGCTGGAGCAAGTCCGAACAGCAAGCCGGTGAGAACGGACATCAATAGAGCGAATGCCAGCACCACCCAGTCGATTCGTACTTCGTTGAGCCGGGGAATGTTCGGTGGCACGAAGCGCAGGATGAACCCCAAAGTCCCCACGGCGGTTGCGACTCCCGCGGCGCCGCCGATGAGCGACAGCAGCATCGACTCGGTCAGCATCTGGCGAATCAAGCGGCCGCGGCCAGCCCCAAGCGCCAGGCGCACCGCTATTTCGTGTTGTCGCGTCGATGCGCGCGCCAAGAGGAGATTGGCGATGTTCAACGAGACGATCAAGACGATCAGGATGACCGCGCCCAGCAACACCAGCAGCATGGGGCGAACATTTCCCACCAACATTTCTTGTAATGGTTGAATCTCGATGGTCCACTGCGCCTGCGGCGGGTAATCGCCGGGAAAGTCGCGGCGTAGTTGGGCCGCCATGGCCGTGAGCCGCGCTTGCGCCTGCGGCACTGTCAGGCCAGGCTTCAATCGTCCGATGCCATTTCCTAGAATCCGGGTACCACGCGCTGGCGTGGGAAACGGCTCGCCGGTGCCTCCGAAGGCCGCAAACACCTCAGCGTCGCCGGACACCGTCGGTCCCGGATGGCGAAATCCGGGTGGCAGAACGCCGATAATCGTCACGGGATCGTTGTCGAGCCGGAGGGTGCGGCCGACAACGTTTGGATCGGCGCCATAGGCGCGACGCCATAAGCCATCGCTGATCACGGCCTTGTCAGCAAAACCAGGCACGAAGTCCTGCGGACCGAACAACCGTCCCAATTGCGGCGTCACGCCCAGCATGGAAAAGTAGCTGAAACTGCCATTGACCCCGTCGACCCGCTCGGGCTGTCCGGCGCCGATCACATTCTCGCTACCTTCGAAGATCGGGCTGACATCTTCAAAGACATCCGATCGCGTCTTCAGATCATCCAGTTCGGGCTGGGAAAACCTCACGTCCCGCAAGCCGACGCCGGGCTCGTTGAAGAAGACTCGTACCAAACGATCAGGATCGCGGTAGGGTAGCGAACGCAGCAACACGGCATTCACGATGCTGAAAATGGCGGTGTTCGCGCCGACGCCCAGAGCCAGCGTCAGGACGGCCACGATTGCGACGGTGGGTTTCTTGACCATCATGCGCACGCCGTAGCGAAGATCCTGGCCAAGCTCCGACGCAAACCGCGAGATCCAAATCTCCCGCGACTCTTCGTGCTTCAATCCGACGTTGCCAAATCGGCGGCGCGCTTCAGCCAGCGCCGTCTCCCTCGTCAAACCGTCCGCTTCGAGTTCCGCGGCTGTTTCGCCAAGGTGGAACTCCATTTCTTCACGCAGCGCCGCGCTGCGTCTGGCGCTCGTCATCCAATACTTCAGGCGTCGCATCAACATGTCCGTCACGCGCCTCCCATCACACGGGCGATCGCCAGCGTGAGCCTGGAGTACTTTCGAGTTTCAACCGCCAGTTGTTTGCGGCCAGCCGCCGTGATCTTGTAGATCCTCGCCCGCCGATTGTTCGACGTCACGCCCCAGATACCGTCGATCCAGCCGTGTACCTCCAAACGCTGGAGGGC
>Ga0105248_10004799_pt1 | contig 14964 bp, 11 predicted proteins | sample KBSS34metaG_FD_81524 | JGI IMG/M metagenome (GOLD analysis project Ga0105248, IMG submission 81524) | Switchgrass rhizosphere microbial communities from Kellogg Biological Station, Michigan, USA - KBS S3-4 metaG | ecosystem: Host-associated > Plants > Roots > Rhizosphere > Soil | place...
CTACATCAGATACCGGAAGTGTCCGGCGCCATGGTGGTCGAAGACCCATGGACCGGGCGTGTGCTCGCGATGGTTGGCGGCTTTTCATTCGACCAAAGCCAGTTTAATCGTGCGACCCAGGCATTGCGCCAGCCGGGCTCGTCTTTCAAACCGTTCGTTTACGCCGCAGCGCTCGACAACGGGTACACGCCTTCGACCATCGTGCTCGATGCCCCGCTCGAGATCGACCAGGGGCCTGGCGTGGGCGTCTGGAGGCCCGAAAACTATGAAGGCAGTTTTGCCGGTCCTTCCACGCTGCGTTACGGCATCGAACATTCGCGCAACGTGATGACGGTGCGCCTGGCGCAGGACATCGGCATGCCGCTGATCGCTGAATATGCCAAGCGTTTCGGCGTCTACGATGACCTGCCGCCGTATCTGTCCTTCGCGCTGGGCGCCGGTGAGACGACGTTGCTGCGCATGACCACCGCTTATGCAATGTTCGACAATGGCGGCCGGAAAATCAAACCAACATTGATCGACCGCATCCAGGACCGTTACGGCCACACCGTCTACAAGCATGACGAGCGCGAATGCATCGGCTGCGCCGGCAAGAAATGGGACAATCAGCCTGAACCCTCGCTGGTCGATCGGCGCCAGCAAATTCTGGATCCGATGACCGCCTATCAGATCACCTCGATGATGGAGGGCGTGGTGCAACGCGGCACCGCGGCAGGCGCAGGCTTCCAGAAGGAAGTCGGCAAGCCGGTGGCCGGCAAGACCGGCACCACCAATGATGAAAAAGATGCATGGTTCATCGGCTTTACGCCTGACATCGTCGTTGGTGTTTACATGGGTTATGACAAACCGCGCCATCTTGGCCGTGGTGCGACCGGCGGTCACCTTTCTGCGCCGATCGTCAAGGAGTTCCTTAAGGTCGCGCTTGCTGACAAGCCATCCGTTCCGTTCCGTGTGCCTCCGGGCATCAAGCTCGTGCGTGTCGATCTGAAGAGCGGGATGCGTGCCGGGCCAGGCACCGAACGTGCGATCGTGGAAGCCTTCAAGCCCGGCACGGCACCGCCGGATAGTTATTCGGTGATGGGCAGCGGCGACGCGCCCGAGGGCGGACGGTCCTGGGGCGTTGGCGTTAGCCCTGATGCCGACCGCGCGGTGCGTTCGGGTACAGGTGGACTGTACTGACCAGGTCAGGCACCCGGCGAAATAAGAAAGCCCCGGCACAAAGGCCGGGGCTTTCGTTTGAATGACAAAGCTGTGCCGTCTCTACGTTTGCGTAGTGCTCGGCGATCGAAGTCAACCGGGAGTCCGCGGCCGTTTGTGTGGAGTAGTGAAGGGTTGCAGCGCGAGTTCAGGGGCGCTACATGCGGAACAAAGCAGGCAAGGAAGAATCGATGCGCGCGGAAACCCAGAATTTGGTCGAGGAAATCAAGCAGTCGGTGCGGCTGCTGAGGAGGCATCTTTGACGTCGACGCTGCGACGCGCCGCCTTGCCGAGCTGAACAAGGAATCAGAAGACCCCAATCTCTGGAACGATCAGGCCCGAGCGCAACGCGTCATGCGCGAGCGTGACGCGCTTGATGACCAGCTCAAGGCCATTGGCCGCATCGAGCAGGAGCTTGAGGACCAGCTTACGCTCATCGAACTCGGCGAGACGGAGAAAGACGACAAGACCGTCGCTGAAGCCGAGTCTGCGCTGAAACGGTTGAAAGTCGAGGTTGCCCGCCGCGAGCTGGAAGCACTTCTGTCGGGCGAAGCCGATGCCAACGATTGCTTTCTGGAGGTGCATGCCGGCGCCGGCGGCACCGAGAGTCAGGATTGGGCCAGCATGCTCATGCGCATGTACGTGCGCTGGGCCGATGCCCATGGCTACAAGGTTGACTGGATCGAGGAGAGTGAAGGCGAAGGGGCCGGCATCAAGTCGGCGACCGTCATGATCAAGGGCCACAATGCCTATGGCTGGCTCAAGAGCGAGAATGGCGTGCACCGGCTGGTTCGCATTTCGCCCTTCGATTCCAATGCGCGACGGCATACGTCGTTTGCCAGTGTCGTGGTGTTCCCGGTGGTCGATGACCGCATCAAGATCGACATCAATGAAAATGATGTTCGCACCGACGTCATGCGTTCCGGCGGCGCCGGCGGTCAGCACGTCAACAAGACAGAGTCGGCGGTACGCCTTACGCACATTCCGACCAATATCGTTGTGAAATGCCAGCAAGACCGCTCGCAGCATCGCAATCGAGCGATGGCCTGGGACATGTTGCGCGCCAAGCTTTTTGAAATGGAGATGAAGAAGCGCGAAGACAAGGCGGCAGCCGAGCAGGCCGCAAAGACCGATATCGGCTGGGGTCACCAGATTCGTTCGTACGTATTGCAGCCCTATCAAATGGTGAAGGATCTGCGCACCGGTGTTTCCACGTCAAACACCGCGGGAGTGCTCGATGGCGACCTCGACGAGTTCATGCAGGCGGCGTTGGCGCAAAAAGCGTTTGGCGGTGGACCGGAACAGGTCGAGGACGTGGAGTAATTCCCCTTCGGGGCGCTGATTGGCAATGTTCGCCGGTGTTGGACTTCAAATATTGCCCAGCCTTAGGCCCGCGCGCAGGAATTTTTGCGGATCGACCGCTTCGCCGTTGATCCTTGTTTCGTAGTGCAGGTGAGGGCCGGTGGAACGCCCGGTCGATCCGATCCTGCCTACGACCTCGCCAATGCGTACGACCTGGCCGATTTTCACGCTGATTTGCGACAAATGGCCGTAACGGGTGGCAAGACCGTTGCCATGATTGATTTCCACCATATTGCCGTATCCGCCCTCTCGACCGGCGATGGTCACGTGACCAGTGGCGGTCGCCCGCACGGGCTCGCCGGTTTCCCCACGCAGGTCGATGCCGGTATGAACGGCTGGCCGGCCTAAAAATGGATCCATGCGCATGCCGAAGGGCGAACTCATATCCACTTCGCCAATGACGGGTTTGCGGACCGGCACGGCGACGAGCGCGCGGGAGTAACGATCGATTTGCACGCGGGCGACATTGATGCGGTAGAGCTGACGCTCGAAGGCGCTGGCCCCGGATTGCGGCTGCCTCAGTGGGACAAATGGTCCGCCGATTGATCCTTCGGACGATGTGCGACCAAGATCGATTCCGAGATCGGCAAGCACGCCCTGCATCCGGCGAACCCTCGTGTCGATACGTTCTTCGAGATCGGTGAGCGTTGCCGCCTGCTTTTGCTCAACCTTGTCCAGCGACAATGAAACGCGCGCGAGCATTCCACCGAGGCCGCCGGCGGTCGTGCGCTCGGCAATACGTGTCGCAGCCGCCGGCAATTCGCGCGACTGCAGACGGGCTTCGCGGTCCGGCGGCGCAACGAAGATCACCGTGTCATTAATTTGCGAAGGCCGGATCGGTTTTTCGAGAGGCATTGTCGCCGGTGGAGCGATGCGTGCCGGCTTGACCCCGCCGGTCGAGGATGGATCGCCGGTGAGCGCGGACGTACGTTGTTCCAACGCGGTTTGGCGTTGGAGCAGGGTGTTGAGTTTTTTCTCGAACTGTTCCTGGTCGAGCAGCTGGCGACTCGTCGTGCGATCGACTTGAGCACGCAACTCGGCGATACGATCCTCGTAAGCAAATTGCATTTCGGCTTGTCGGCCGATCAGGCGCGTAAGGACATTGTCCCGAAATGCGAAGTAGGTACCCGTCGCGATCGACCACACCGCCATGATGACCAGTGTGCCGACCACGATCCAGAATGCGACCGGTCCAATCCGGACCTGGTGTCCGGCGTGCGTAAGGGTGTAGCCGTCGTGACTCCGGTGAAGATGCCGAGAGATCGAGCCGGCGGACTGCGCCCTGGGTTGTGCATGGCGGGCGATGTGATCGGCGGCCGGGTAGTACGAAGGGGACGAATGCGACATCAACGCTCCGCGCGGGTTCGGCCCTGGGGCGAGCCGCGGTCCGGCAACGCCGATATCAATCGGATATGGTTAAGAAACCCGTAATCCGGGTAGGGTATGGCTATGATTCACCAGCATTTGCCGGGCATTAGAGGTCGCGGGCGGCGGTCAGTACCTCGTCGGCATGTCCCGGCACCCGTACCTTCGGCCAGATCCGGATGATGCGGCCGGTCGCGTCAATGAGGAAGGTCTTGCGCATGACGCCCATAAATTTGCGACCGTACAGCGATTTCTCGCCCCATGCCCCGTAGGCCGCGAGCGTCTTTTTGGTTTCGTCGGATCCAAGGGGTATGGCGAGTTTATGTTTGGATTTGAATTTGTCCTGTGCGCTCACGGGGTCGGCCGAAACGCCGAGAATCGCCGTGCCCGTTTTTGCGAATTCGGAACGCAGGCGGGAGAACGCGAGGGCCTCCTTGGTACAACCGGGTGTGTCGGCCCTAGGGTAGAAGTAAAGGACGAGGTTGCGGCCTTTGAAATCCCGTAGCGAGACTTTACCGCCACCATCCCGCTGGAGCGTGAAGGCTGGAGCCTTCGCACCCGCAACAAGCTCCCGCGTCATATGCCTTCCTTTCGTCGTTTTCGAGCGCTCATGTCGCACATGCCATTTGCGTTGGGGCGGCGCAACGGGTTCCACAGATATGTGCCGTAAGCCGCGCCACCTGGGGGTCTGGCCGCAGGCGCGAAACACATCCTGTGTCAGACGAGGGGCGCGACATAGCGCATGACAGGTACCGAGCACGAGCACGGACACCGCGCCCACGCTGTCGCTGTGGGGCATGCACCGCATCTACGGCGCGCCCTCCTCAGGTTCGGTCAATGGCGGTGGAGCGGACTACGCCGCACGACCAACACTCTGCTTCGCTCCCGCCTTGCGCGACGGCTCTTCTTCGGCACTGTGATTTGCGTCATGGGCGCGACCCTTGCCGCGCTCGGGCTGTGGTGGCGGCTTTCCAGCGGGCCGATCGAACTGGACGTGGCGACGCCGTGGTTGAAGGCCGCTATCGAGGAGAACTTCGGCGGCAATCATACCGTGGTCGTCGGAGGTACGCAGCTCGAGCGCGATGAGCGCGGGCGCACTTCGTTGCGCTTGCGTGACATTGTTGTGCGGGACACCGATGGCACGATCGTTGCGAGTGCGCCGAAAGCCGAAGTTGGTCTTTCGGGGAGAAGTCTCCTGCTGGGCCGGTTGCGCGCTCAAAGCCTCAACCTCGTCGGGGCTGAGATGTCGGTGCGAATTGAGACCGACGGTCGGCTGACGGTTTTCGCCGGGGCCGACAGTCGGCCAATCGCAACGGCTGCACCGACCATAGCACCTCCGGCCGTCACCGGGCCCGATTCCGCTGCCGCACCCCAAAGCGTTCTGCGTGGACAGTTCGCAAATCTCGCAACACTCATGGCGCGGATCGATGCCGTTGGCGAAACAGGTCTTGACGGCCACGACCTGCGCGAACTTGGTCTTAAAAATGGAAATCTGGTTGTTGATGATCGGCGCAACGGCAAGCAATGGAAGTTTGACGGCATCAACGTGAGCCTGACGCGGCCGAGGCAGGGAGGCGTCGTTTTTCGGCTGGAGTCCGACAACCCGGAACGTCCCTGGGTGCTGAGTGCGGCGATGCGCCCGCTTGCTGGTGGCGTGCGCGCGTTAGGCATCGAGGCGCGGCAGGTTTCTATACGCGACATTCTGCTCGCCGCGCGCCTCAACCTCGGTAACTTCGATGTTGATCTGCCGCTTTCGGCAAGCGTTCGCGCCGAAATATCTCCGGAGGGGATCCCGCAACTGGTGCAAGGTCAGGTCGTTGCCGACGCCGGGACAATTGTCGATCGCGAATACGAAAAGGTCAGTCTGAACATCGATCACGCCGACTTCCGGTTCAATTGGGATGCGCGGCGGCACAGCCTGATCGTGCCATTTCAGGTTCAATCAGGCGGCAATCAGTTCACAATGCGCGCCACCCTCGAGGCGCCACCCGAACAGGATGGTGTCTGGCTGCTCGGCGTGACGCGAGGGGACTCCGTGATTGATCCCATCATCATTGCGCCGGGCGCATCATCAGATGACGAGGGAATAGCCATCAACCGCGTCGCCGTACGTGCACGCATAGATACGAATCGCAAACGTTTTGAGATTGAACAAGGAGACCTCAGCCGCGTCGATACGCGCCCCTCGCACAATCTCGGCATCGCGGTTACCGGAAGCCTGGACTTTGCAGGCGCCGAACCACACGCCGCCTTTGGTGTCGCGGGCACTCGCATGCCGGTGTCGGCGTTGAAGCGGCTCTGGCCGATATTTGCCGCGGTTGATGTCCGATCGTGGGTCGAGGAACATATTTCCGGAGGAATGGTTGAGCGCGTGGTGGTCGCGGGCAATGCGCCACTGGAAGATTTCAAGCACAATGGTCCGCCGACTCCAGAAGACGGGTTGTCCGTCGATATTGAGACCAGCGGAACAACTTTGCGGCCGATTGCGTCTTTGCCCGCAATCCGGGATGCCGACCTTACGGTCCGTATCACTGGCCGCAACGCTGTCGTCAATCTTGGTCGGGGTACTGTCGAGGTAGCGCCGGGGCGCAAGCTGAGTATTGCCGGAGGCGTGTTCGAGGTTGCTGACACTCATCCCAAACCGGCTTTGGCGCGCGCCAGCTTTCGGATCGACGGTGGAGTCCCGGCGGCCGCGGCGCTGCTTGCAAGCGATGGCTTGCGGGACACCGTAGGGATTACGCTTGATCCGGCGTCGACGCGTGGCACGGTTGCTGCCCAGGTCGCAGTCAAACTGGCGATCGCGAGGCCGATGCCCGAGGATGCCTCGAGCTACGTCATCAACGCAGACCTCACGAGCTTTTCCGCCGATAAAATGTTGCTCGGCCAAAAGGTCGAAGCGTCGACGCTCAAAGCGGTGGCATCAAGCGACGGTTTTCAAATCAAGGGCGACGTCAAAATCAACGGGACACCGGCGACGATCGACCTGCGCAAACAGAAAGGCGAGGCCGACGCTGAATTACACATGCAAGCGACAATTGACGAAGCAGCTCGTCGGCGATTCGGTATGGACCTTGGTTCCACCGTCACCGGTGCCATTCCTATCAAGGTTGTTGGCCGTGTCGGCGACAATGTGAGTGACGATGGCATGAGCGTGGAGGCCGATCTCACGCCAGTGAAAATCGACAATCTTTTGCCGGGATGGGTGAAGCCAGTGGGCAGGCCTGCGCGTGCAACTTACACAATGCTGAAAACCGGCAAGGCAGTTCGCTTCGACGATTTGAGCGTCGACGGTTCGGGTGCGACCGTCCGCGGTTCGGTTGAATTTGACAGTGCGAACGAACTTGTTTCGGCAAATTTTCCTGTTTTCGCTCTTTCCGACGGTGACAAGCTCACGTTGAAGGCTGATCGGGGCACTGACGGCGCGCTACGCGTCGCCCTGCGCGGCGACATTTACGACGGTCGGAATTTTGTGAAGTCGACGTTGGCGTCGACTGACAAGGCCAGGCAGAAGCAGGAGGACCTTGACCTCGACCTCAAGGTCGGCACTGTCGCCGGCCATAACGGCGAAACCCTGCGCGGACTCGATTTGAAACTGTCGCGCCGTGGTGGCCGCATCCGCACTTTCAATATGACGAGCAAAATCGGCCGCGATACGCCGCTCAACGGAGACTTGCGCGTGCGCGCGCGCGATAATCATCAGGTTATCTATTTCGAGACAGATGATGCCGGGGCGCTTTTCCGCTTCACGGACATGTATCCGCGCATGTTCGGCGGCCAGATGTGGGTCGCGATGGATCCACCGACTCAGGAGCAGTCACCCCAGGTCGGGACGCTTTTTATCCGCAGTTTCGCAGTGCGGGGAGAACCTGCGCTCGAGAGGGTGGTGTCAGGGGCGCCGGGTGCGGCCGGGATCGCCGGGGTGGATTTCAGCGAGATGCGCGCCGATTTCACGCGTTTTCCCGGCAAGATGGCAGTGCGCGATGGCGTCGTGCGCGGGCCGCTGGTGGGCGCGACCGTAGAGGGGAACATTGATTACACGCGCGATGACGTTCATTTGCGCGGGACCTTCGTGCCGTTCTACGGCCTCAACAACATGTTTGGGCAAATTCCAATCGTGGGACTGTTCCTTGGCGGAGGCAGCAAAGAGGGGCTGGTCGGAATCACCTATGAAGCGGTCGGACCGCCGGGCGCTCCGCGCATCACGGTCAATCCGGTCAGCGCCATAGCGCCGGGCCTGTTGCGCAAATTCATCCCGTCGCCGGGGACATTTGATCCCAATTTCCTCCCGCCGACGCGGTGAGCGACTATTTCCGCTTGAGCTGAAAATGACGTTTTTTGCCAAACGAGAGTATGTGCACGCCTTCAGGCGTTGCGTTGCCGCTTGTCAGCGTCATTTTCTCATCGACCACAACCACGCCGTTCAGTTTAATGCCGCCACTTTTGATCTGTCGGCGGGCTTCGCTTGTCGATGACACGGCGCCAGTTGCCACTGCAGCGTTGAGGACACCGACACCGTTATCGATTTCGACCGTTGGCAGGGTCTCGGCTGGCGCGCCTTCCTCGAAGGTCTTGCGCGCGGTCTCAGCGGCCTGGTCGGCTGCGCTACGGCCGTGAACGAGTGCGGTCGCTTCCGTGGCGAGCACTTTCTTCGCCTCGTTGATCTCGTTGCCCTTGAGTCCGGCCAGCCGCGCGATCTCATCGAGAGGCAGGACTGTAAACAATTTGAGGAAGCGCCCGACATCGCCGTCCTCTGTATTGCGCCAGTATTGCCAGTAGTCATAGGCGCTCACCAGATCGGCGTTGAGCCAGACTGCACCCGCGGCCGTCTTGCCCATTTTCGCGCCCGAAGAGGTCGTGATCAGCGGTGCCGTGAGCGCAAACAGTTGTGCGTTTGCCATGCGGCGCCCAAGATCGATGCCGTTGACGATATTGCCCCACTGATCGGAGCCGCCCATCTGCAGGATGCAGTTGTATCGTTTGCTTAGCTCTACGAAATCATAGGCTTGAAGCACCATGTAGTTGAATTCGAGGAACGATAGTTCCTGCTGGCGGTCGAGTCTCAGCTTCACCGAATCAAAAGACAGCATTCGGTTGACCGAGAAATGGCGGCCAACGTCGCGAAGAAAATCGATGTAGTTGAGCTTGTTGAGCCAGTCGGCGTTGTTGCTCATCACGGCATTGCCGCCCGCGCTCTCGAATTTCAGGAACTTCGAAAAAATCGCGCGGATGCCTTTAAGATTTTCATTGATGGCCTCGTCGGTGAGAACCCGGCGGCCTTCATCCTTGCCGGACGGGTCGCCAACGCGGGTTGTGCCGCCACCCATGAGCGCGATGGGGCGATGTCCCGTCTGCTGCAACCAGTACAGCATCATGATCGGCAACAGGGAGCCCACATGCAGCGAGGCTGCGGTGCAATCGAAGCCGATATAGGCGGTAATCGCGCCGGCCTTGGCCTGCGCATCAAGTGCATCAGGTTCCGAGATTTGGTGGATGAACCCGCGCTCGGCCAGAATATTGAGGAAATCGGATTTATAGACGCTCATTGTTGCGATCTCGGGCCGCGGCCTTGTCACTTCCGTCGGCGGGTGTGGTGTAACAGGTCCCGCGTCGGATTCAACCAACGCACCGAAGCCCCTGGCGGGAGGTGTCGTGGCGCGAGCTTTAAGACGCGCGATCCAGGGGGCGTCGCTTCCCCAAAAATGCCGCACAAAATCCGGCGTCGAATTCCCGGTAGTTGTTTGTGATCTCTTCGCCTTTACGGATTGTGCGACGGGCGACGATGTGGCCATTTCGCCAATGGGTGTTTGCGTTATCAGAGTGGTTCATGTGGTGGTCGTGGTCGCTGGTCAACAGAATCTCGCCGTCGACCCGGTACCCGTAGTTCCAGATGTAGTCACGCGCCGGCTTGGGCAATTTGGCAAATTGCGTCGGGGAGTACACCCTGTCGAAGCCATCGACGAAACGCCAGACCTTGGTGCCTTTGCGAATAACCTGGGACGCAAACACACCAAGGCCGTGAATGGAGCTTTTATCAAGGTAAGTTTTGACAAGAAGCATGGGTCATATGGCGGACGGCAATCCGCGTGTCGCCAATTCTAACGCCAGACGCACTTCAAGCGTTGCGGACCGGCGGGCCGGCAAATTCTACGCTGCCGGTTTGCGTTCGGTCTTGAGCCGCTTGTCGAGGTAGGCACTGATCGAAGTAAGCAGCGCTTCCACCTTGCCGTCAAAGAAATGGTTGGCGCCTTGCACAACCTTTTGCTCGATCACGATGCCCTTTTGGGTCTTGAGCTTGTCGACAAGCGTGGTGACGTCCTTGTGCGGTACCACGGCATCCTTGTCGCCATGAATGATCAAGCCCGAAGAAGGGCAAGGAGCCAGAAATGAGAAGTCATAAAGGTTGGCGGGTGGGCAGATCGAAATGAACCCTTCGATCTCGGGCCGACGCATCAATAACTGCATTCCGATCCAGGCACCGAACGAGAAGCCGGCGATCCAGCAACTCTTTGCCTCGGGATTGATGGTTTGCGCCCAGTCGAGTGCCGCCGCGGAGTCGGACAATTCGCCTTGGCCATGGTCGAAGGAGCCCTGACTGCGGCCGACGCCGCGGAAATTAAAGCGGAGCGCCGAAAATCCCCGATGCACGAAGGCGTAGTAGAGCTGATAGATGATCGGATGGTTCATCGTCCCGCCGAACTGGGGATGCGGGTGCAGGATGATGGCGATTGGCGCGTTTTTCTGCCGGGCGGGGTGATATCGCCCCTCAATGCGTCCGGCGGGACCGGTGAAGATAATTTCAGGCATCGCGATCGACCTCGAACCGGCTTGCCGCAGCCGACGGCGGCATCGGGGTGGGGTTGTGGCCTGGCGGACTGACCGGACCGGGCACTTAGTTTAGAATTATTCTAATTATATGGATTCCGCTTTTCCCAGCCTCAACACTCGTTATAAGGACCTGGCGATTTCGGGCTTCTAACACGATCCCTGGGGCAAAAAGCAAGCTTTTTGCGGCAAAACGGTATTTGGATATTGGCGGAAGTCATGGCTGAGCGCACCTATTTTGACTGGAATGCTACCGCTCCTCTGCGGGAGGAGGCGCGCATTGCCACAATCGCTGCGCTGAAAGTGGCCGGGAATGCCTCCTCGGTACACGCCGAAGGCCGTGCTGCCCGCAGTCTGGTCGAGCACGCGCGTGAACAGGTCGCCAACCTGGTCGGAGCCGATGCAAAGAACGTCACGTTTACCAGCGGCGCTACTGAAGCCAACATGTACGCGCTGACGCCGGCGATCGAGATTGGCGGGCGCAAGGAGCCGCGCGACCGGCTGTTCGTGTCGGCAATCGAGCATCCATCGGTGCGCAGCGGCGGCCGCTTCGCAGCCGAACAAGTCGAGGCCTTGCCAGTCACTGACGACGGCGTCGTCGATCTCGTTGCGCTCAAAACCGCTGTCGCCAGGGCCGTACGGCCGTTGGTGTCGATCATGCTCGCCAACAACGAAACAGGCGTGATCCAGCCCATCGCCCAAATTGCGGACACCGTGCACGCTGCGAACGGTGTGTTGCATGTGGACGCGGTGCAGGGCCCGGGCCGCATCGATTGCGATGTGGACGCGCTCGGTGCGGATCTGCTGTCAATCTCCTCACACAAGCTCGGCGGTCCTCAGGGCGCGGGCGCACTCGTTCGCCGCGGCGACATCCATATCGCCGAGCCGTTAATCAGAGGCGGCGGGCAGGAGCGTGGGCAGCGGGCGGGAACAGAAAACGTCGTCGCCATCGCTGGCTTCGGCGCTGCTGCCATCGCCGCAACGCAGGTGGACGTGAGGCGAATGGCGGCGCTGCGCGACCGGCTGGAATCAGATCTCAAGGCGGCAACGCCCCAGGCTGTGGTTTTCGGCGCGGGCGTCCCGCGCCTCCCCAATACGACATTGTTCGCGGTTCCCGGCCTGAAGGCAGAAACAGCGATAATCGCTTTCGATCTCAATGGGATAGCGGTTTCTTCCGGCTCCGCATGCTCGTCCGGCAAGGTACAGGCGTCGCATGTGCTGGCGGCGATGGGGGTGGATCCTTCACTTTCACGTGCTGCTGTCCGCGTCAGCCTTGGCTGGACCACCACCGAAGCCGATCTCGAAGCGCTGTTAACCGCTTGGAATAAGGTGGTTTCGTCATTACTTAACAAGCATGCAAATGCCGCCTGAGGCGGTGCAACGAGGAATGATCGCAACGCGAAAAGCGAACCGACCATAACCGACAAATCCAACCCGCGGTCCTTGCAACCGTGAGCGGAGGGAAGAATGCCGGCAGTACAAGAGACCGTCGAACAGGTCCGCCGTATCGACGTTGACCAATATAAATACGGGTTCGTCACCGATATCGAATCCGAGAAGGCGCCCAAGGGTCTTTCGGAAGATACCGTCCGATTCATTTCGGCCAAGAAGAACGAACCGGACTGGATGCTCTCCTGGCGGCTTGAAGCCTATCGCCGCTGGCTCACCATGCGTGAACCGACCTGGGCGCGCGTGGACTATCCAAAGATCGATTACCAGGACGCCTATTATTATTCGGCACCGAAGAAGAAGGCGCTGGCTTCGCTCGACGAGGTCGATCCCGAAATCCTCAAGACCTATGAGAAGCTTGGCATTCCGCTGCGCGAGCAGGAGATGCTTGCAGGCGTCGTGCGGCCGGAAGGCGAACGGCGCGTTGCGGTGGATGCCGTGTTCGATTCCGTGTCGGTTGCCACGACCTTCAAGGAAGAACTCAAGCGCGCTGGCGTGATCTTCATGCCAATGTCGGAGGCGATCCGCGAACACCCGGAGCTGGTGAAGAAATATCTCGGCTCCGTGGTGCCGACCTCGGACAACTTCTTCGCGACGCTGAATTCCGCGGTGTTCTCCGACGGGTCATTCGTCTATGTGCCCCCGGGAGTGCGCTGCCCGATGGAACTGTCCACCTATTTCCGCATCAACGAGGCGAACACCGGCCAGTTCGAGCGCACGCTGATCATCGCCGACAAGGGCGCTTACGTGAGCTATCTCGAAGGCTGCACGGCGCCGATGCGCGATGAGAATCAGTTACACGCGGCCGTGGTCGAATTGGTCGCGCACGACGATGCTGAGATCAAATACTCGACGGTACAGAATTGGTATCCAGGCGACGCCGATGGCAAAGGCGGCATCTTCAACTTCGTCACCAAGCGCGGTGACTGCCGCGGCACACGTTCGAAGATATCCTGGACGCAGGTCGAGACCGGCTCGGCCATTACCTGGAAATACCCGAGCTGCATTCTGCGCGGCGACAATTCACGCGGCGAGTTTTATTCGATTGCAATCTCGAACGGCCACCAGCAGGTCGATAGCGGGACCAAGATGCTGCACCTGGGCAAGAACACGACCAGCCGCATTATTTCCAAGGGAATCGCGGCCGGAAAATCCAACAACACCTATCGCGGCCTCGTTACCGCGCATCGCAAGGCGACCAACGCCCGCAACTTCACCAATTGCGATTCGCTGTTGATCGGTCACGACTGTGGCGCGCACACCGTGCCGTATATCGAGGCGAAGAATTCCTCCGCGGTGTTTGAACACGAGGCTACCACCTCGAAGATTTCAGAAGACATGCTCTTTTATTGCCGTCAACGCGGCATGTCGGCGGAAGAGGCGACCGCGCTCGTCGTCAACGGCTTCGTCAAGGATGTACTGCAGCAGCTTCCCATGGAATTCGCGGTGGAAGCTCAGAAATTGATCTCGATCAGTCTGGAAGGAAGCGTGGGTTAATCGAAATGGCGTTTCTTGAAGTCAAAAATCTGCATGTCGAGATCGAGGGCAAGAAGATCCTCAACGGTCTGAACCTGTCGGTCGAGAAGGGCAAAGTCGTAGCCATCATGGGCCCGAACGGCTCCGGCAAGTCCACGCTGGCCTATGTCCTGGCCGGCAAGGACGACTACAAAGTCACTGAGGGCGATGTGTTGCTCAATGGCGAAAGCATCCTCGAAATGGCGCCCGACGAGCGCGCCGCAAAAGGTGTGTTCCTCGCTTTCCAGTATCCGGTGGAAGTACCCGGCGTAGCCACGATGACCTTTCTGCGGACCGCCCTTAATGCGCAGCGCAAGACGCGCGGCGAGGCAGAGTTTTCGACGCCGGAGTTCATGAAACTGGTGCGCGATACTGCCACTCATCTCGGCATCAGCCAGGAGATGCTGCGCCGCGCCGTCAATGTCGGGTTCTCGGGCGGTGAGAAGAAGCGCAACGAGATTCTGCAGATGGCTGTGTTGCAGCCGCGCCTGGCAGTGCTCGACGAGACCGATTCCGGGCTCGACATCGATGCGCTCAAGATCGTGGCCGAAGGCGTCAATCGTCTGCGCTCGCCTGAACGCTCGATGATCGTGATCACGCACTATCAGCGATTGCTTGAATTCATCGTACCCGATGTCGTGCATGTGCTGGCAAAAGGCAAAGTCGTTAAGTCGGGCGGCAAGGAACTCGCGCTCGAACTCGAGGCGAAAGGTTATGCGCAATATGCCGGCGAGGCGGCGTGACGCCATGAACGCCGAAGTCCGCGCAATGAAGACACCGGCAGAGCAGGCGCTGAGTGCTGCCTATCAGGCCGCGCGCGGCAATTTGCCCGGCATGGGTGCGGTTGCAGCGTTGCGTGCGGATGCGTTCAAGCAGTTCGAGAGGGTGGGACTGCCGCACCGGCGCGTCGAGGAGTGGAAATACACAGACCTGCGCGCGCTGATGCGCGAGGCTTATCCCTTGGCCGCGCCGCCCGACGCTTCGGCCAAGGCGCACGCCAAATCGGCGGGCGATATTCTGTCCGGATTCGATTGTCGGCGGCTGGTGTTTGTCGATGGCGCCTTCGCGCCTGACCTGTCCGACCTCAAGCCCGAGCCGGGCCTGACCATTGGATCGATGGCTGAGGCTTTGACGAAGGGCAATGCTTTGGTCGCGCAGCACGTCGGCAAGACCTTCGCGACGGATGACGCGGCCGTTGCTCTCAACACCGCGCTGATGGGCGACGGAGTCGTGATCCGGATAGCCGCGGCCGCC
>Ga0105248_10004800_pt1 | contig 14961 bp, 10 predicted proteins | sample KBSS34metaG_FD_81524 | JGI IMG/M metagenome (GOLD analysis project Ga0105248, IMG submission 81524) | Switchgrass rhizosphere microbial communities from Kellogg Biological Station, Michigan, USA - KBS S3-4 metaG | ecosystem: Host-associated > Plants > Roots > Rhizosphere > Soil | place...
AAGCCTCTTCCGGCTCGCCCGCGATCAGCGCAGCGAGGATCGGCCGGTCGGGATGCATTTCCCGGAACAGGATGATCTCGCGCGCCACCCATGGCGAGGCCGCCGCATCGGGCGAACACAGAATGATAAGGCTGTCGGACACCGCCAGAGCAGCGCGCACCTCGGTGCTCAGATCGTCGGCGGCGGGCAGATCCTCCAGATCGCGAAAGATCGGCACGAGGCGGGATATGCCGGCCTCCCCACCTTCCCCGACCGGCAGCGCCCGGCGCGGAATACGGTAGGCCTCCAGCCGCCGGTGCACCCAGCGCGCCATCCTCGCATCGCGATGACTATAGCTGATGAAGGCGCGATAGCGCCGACCAGCACCGTCATCCCGGCCCCTGTCGCCATCTGCCCCCATCATATCTCCCATGTGTCAGAGCCAGCGACGCTCGACAACCGAAAGCGCAGCATATCAATATTGTTGCGTCAGCGTGACGACGATCACGCGCACGCGATTCCGGCCGCGCTAAAAGGGCATCGGACGACGGGGCGGCGCTACACCGCCATGCCCGCCGGCCGAACAGGGGACTCTCCGGATCCACCGGTGTGGGCGCCCCCCGCCACCGGTGGCCCTCCTCCGCATGTTGACGCGAAACCTCATGCGGAGGAGGGGCAAACCCCGCCCCGGGCCTGCGCCACATCCCGCACATCCGGCATGTAACGCCCCGATTTTACGTTTGTTAACTTCCCAACCGTCTGAATCCGCTATTTTACCTAGCCCGAATGTTGCATAGTGAACCATTGCGGAGACGAGCGGGGGCGGCATCGCATCATGATGAATATGTTGGGGGAGCTCTTTCGCACCAGCTATGCCCCCCATGGGTATTGCCTGCTCTGGCAGCCCTGGCTCATCTGGACCCACGCCATTTCCGACGGGCTTATCGCGCTCGCCTATTTCTCGATCCCGCTGGCGCTGATCGCTTTTGTCCGCAAGCGGCGGGATATCGTCTTCGGCGGCATTTTCTGGATGTTCGCGGTCTTCATCCTCGCTTGCGGCGCCACGCATATCCTGTCGATCTGGAACCTGTGGCATGGCGATTATGGCGCCGAGGCGCTGGTAAAGGCGGTTACGGCGGGCGCGTCCGTGCTCACCGCAATCCTCCTGTGGCGGCTGCTGCCGGAGGCCATCGCGCTGCCCTCGCCCGCCCGTCTGCGCCAGGCCAATGCCGAATTGAGCGCCCGGATTCGCGAGCGGGATTCGGCCCTTGCCGCCTTGCAGTTGGAAATCGCGGAACGCGAAAAGGCGGAGGCCGCCTTGCTGCAAGCGCGGAAGATGGAAGCCGTCGGCCAGTTGACCGGCGGGATCGCCCATGACTTCAACAATCTTCTGCAGATCGTCAGCGGCAGCCTTGATCTGATCGTATCGCGTACGTCGGAGGATGCGCGTCTGGTCCGGCTCGCCGATTCGGCGCTCAGTGCGGTTCAGCGGGGCAAACGCCTGACCAGCCAGTTGCTCGCCTTTTCCAAGATGCAGCGGCTCGAGCTGCAGCCGATCGACGTGCCGGCGCTGGTAAACGAGATGAGCGATCTGCTCGCCGGCGCCATCACTTCCGCCATCACGCTGAAAGTCGACGCGGAGCGCACCCCCTATATCGTGGTCGCGGACCCCGTTCAGCTGGAACTGGCCATTCTCCATCTGGTATTGAACGCCCGCGACGCGATGCCCTTTGGAGGAACGCTGACGGTCGGCGTCCACAACCAGCGACTCGAGGGCCGGGACGATCTCGAGGATGGCGATTTTCTCGCGATCAGCGTCACCGACACCGGTACCGGCATGTCGCCCGAAATCATCCAGCGCGTGTTCGAGCCGTTTTTCACCACCAAGGATGTCGGCAAGGGATCGGGCCTGGGGCTCAGCATGGTGTTCGGCATGACCCGCCAGAGCGGCGGGACAGTTATCGTCGAATCCAGCGAGGGCGTCGGTTCGACCATTACCATCTATCTGCGGCACGCATCGACCGCGTTCGAGGTTCCGGCCATCCCGAACGATGCGACACCACCCGAAGCTAAGACATTGGGGGGGCTCGATGTGCTGGTGGTCGACGATGAACCCGAGGTTCGCAAATTGATCGCCCTCATGCTGGAGGATCTGGGCTGTTCCGTCGTACAGGCCGAACATGGCCGGCAGGCTTTGCAGATCGTCGAAGAACATCAGCCTACGGCGATGGTGATCGACTTCATGATGCCGGGCATGACGGGCGCCGAAGTTGCCAAGGCCACCCGGTCGCGCTGGCCCGATATTCGCGTCGTCTTCGCGACCGGCTTCGCGCAGTCGGAAGCCATCACCTCGGCAATTGGCCAGGATGCCGTCGTGCTGCGCAAACCCTTCGCCCCGGTCGATCTCGCCAACGCGCTGACCCGCGCTTTGGCCTAAGCGAGCCTACCGGCGACCGTCCGCCTCACGGCCTGAGCGCTGGGGATGGGCGCTCATACCAGCCGCGTGAGCGCTTCACGATCGCGACCACCGACAACATCACGGGAACCTCCACCAGCACCCCGACCACCGTGGCGAGCGCCGCGCCGGAGCGAAGACCGAACAGCGAGATCGCCGCGGCGACCGCGAGTTCGAAGAAGTTGGACGCGCCAATCAACGCGGCTGGCGCTGCGACACACCATGCCACGCCGAATCTCCGGCTGAGCCAATAGGCCAGGCCGGCGTTGAAATAGACCTGGATCAGGATCGGCACGGCCAGCAGCGCGATCACCAGCGGCTGTTCGACGATTTGCTGCCCCTGAAAACCGAACAGGAGAATGAGCGTCGTCAGCAGCGCCACCAGCGAGACCGGGCCGAGCCGGCCGAGCAACGTATCGAGCGCCGGCTGTCCGCCGGCCCCCAGCATCAGGCGGCGCACCAGTTGCGCAAGGATGACGGGCACAACGATGTAGAGACCCACCGAGATCAGTAGCGTGTCCCATGGCACGGTCACCGACGCCACGCCCAGCAGCAGCGCGACCAGCGGCGCAAAGGCGAACACCATGATCAGATCGTTGAGGGCGACCTGTGACAGCGTATAATTGGGTTCGCCGTCGCACAGGTTGGACCAGACGAAGACCATCGCGGTGCAGGGCGCCGCGGCAAGAAGAATAAGGCCGGCGATATAAGAGGGGCCGCTTCCCGGCGGCAGCAAGGGAGCGAACAGCCAGCCGATGAACAAGGTGGCGAGCAGCGTCATCGAAAAGGGTTTCACCGCCCAGTTGATGAACAGGGTTACGCCGACGCCCTTCCAGTGCCGACGGACACTGCCGAGCGCGCCGAAGTCGATCTTGAGCAGCATCGGAACGATCATCAGCCAGATCAGCGCCGCCACCACCAGATTGACGTGCGCGATCTCCGCCGAAGCAATCGTAACGAACAGCGGCGGCATCAGTTGCCCGAGAACGATCCCGGCGACGATGCACAGCGCGACCCACAATGTCAGATAGCGCTCGAAGATGCTCATGACGTCACGCGCCGACCGGCATCATCGATGACCCGCTCTCCATCCTCCTTTACGAAAGCGCCGCGTTGCTTCGCCGGAAGCAGATCGAGCACTTCTTCCGAAGGACGGCAGAGCTTGACGCCCAGCGGAGACACGACCAGCGGGCGATTGATGAGAACAGGGTGCGCCATCATGGCATCGATCAGCGCTTCGTCCGACAGCGATGGATCATCGAGACCGAGCGCCGCATAGGGCGTTCCTTTCTTGCGCAGGAGGTCGCGCGGGCGCATCGCCGCACGCCCGATCAGTTGCTCCAGCAGGGCACGGGCCGGTGGCGTTTTCAGATATTCGATCACATGCGGTTCGATCCCGGCATTGCGGATCATCGCCAGCGTGTTGCGGGACGTGCCGCATTCGGGATTGTGGTAGATGACGATATCGACCGGCATCATGACGCTCTCCTCAGCAGCAGGCGGTAAGTTCGGCGATCAGCGGCGCGCACAGTTCGGCATTGCCCGCGCAGCAATCCTTCAGAAGGTAAAGAATCAGGTCGCGCAGTCCGTCGAGGTTGGCGCGATAGATGATGGAGCGGCTGTGTCGCTCGGAGGTTACCAGCCCGGAACGCTGCAAAATACCAAAGTGGCTCGACATCGTATTCATCGGCACGCCCAGTTCCCGCGCCACCTCCCCCGCAGGCAGTCCGGCGGGCTCATGCCGCACAAGCAGTCGAAATGTATCGAGACGAGTCGCCTGCGCGAGCGCGCTCAGTTTCAATAAAGCCAAATCATTTTCCATAATTCGAGAATAACAGAACTATTATCGGCTGTCGAATAGCGAAATAGCCCCTTCATCCTTAGCGCATCGGCCTTATGGTGACCGCGGATGCACCGGCCCGCTCTCTTGCTTCTCTGCCTGCTCGCGGGTTGCGACGACCGCGCCCGCGCGCCCGCGCCAAAGGACATGCTCATCCGCCTTGCCGACGATGAGGTGAAGAGCCTCGATCCGCAAAAAGCATCCGACCTCGGCACGATCCGTGTCGCTGCCGATCAATATGAAGGGCTTACGCGGATGGATGGCGAGGGCCATGCCGAGCCGGGACTGGCGACCGGCTGGCGGACATCACCCGACGGCCGCAGCTGGCGCTTCACGCTGGCTCCGCACCTGCGCTTTTCGGACGGTACGCCGATTGACGCCACGCTGTTCCCCGCCTTGCTGACGCGCCTGCGCGACAAGGCAACCGCCTCGCCGAGCGCCGCCCTGTTCCGCGATATCGACCGGATCACCGCCGATGGCGACACCGTCATCGTCCGGCTTCGCCAGCCAATGCCCACTCTGCCCGAATTGCTGGCCCTGCCCGCCATGGCGGCGCTCCCGCTGCACCGGATCGCGGCGAAGGGCGATCGCTGGACCGCCGACCGGCCGATGGTGACATCTGGACCCTACCGGCTTGCCGAATGGCGGCTGAACGAGCGCATCGACCTTGTCCGCAACCCGGCGTGGCATAGCGGTGCCGCGCCGATCGCCAACATCGAATGGCGTCCCGTCACCGACCGGCTGACGGCGATGCGGAGTTTCGCGAGCGGTGCGGCGGATACAACCAACGATTTCCCGCCCACTCGCATCGCCTGGCTGAACCGGCACATGCCCGGCGCGGTTCATCTCGCGCCGTATAATGGCAGCTACTATTTCGTGTTCAACACGATGAAGACGCCTTTTTCCGATGTTCGCGTGCGCCAGGCGCTCAATATCGCCGTCGACCGGTGCTGGATCGCCGAAAAACTGATCGGCCTCGGCACGATCCCGGCCTGGGGCGTCCTGCCGCCGGCAATCACCGGGCCCGTCGGCGCATATCGTCCGGTATGGGCGGACTGGCCGGTCGGGCGACGCCTGCGGGCCGCGCGGACCCTCCTGGCTTCCGCCGGCTATGGCCCCGACCATCCTTTGTCGTTCGACATCCGCTTCAACAGCGACACCGATCATCGCCGCGTGGCCGTTGCGCTAGCGGCGATGTGGCGGCCGCTGGGGGTCGAGGCGCATCTGCTCAACAGCGAAGCATCGCTCCATTTCGCCAGCCTGCGCGCCCATGATTTCGCGCTCGCACGGTCCGGCTGGATCGGCGACCTCGCAGCGCCCGAAAATTATCTCGCCATCCATCGGTCCGATGCGGGACCGCTCAACTATTCCGATTATCGCAGCGCGCGCTTCGACGCCGCGCTGGACAAGGCGATGACGGTCGTCGCGCCGGCGCCAAGGGCGGCCGCGATGCGCGATGCCGAAGCAATCCTGGTCGAGGATGCTCCGCTCATCCCGATCTATCATTATGTCAGCCGATCGCTGGTTGCTCCGCGTGTCGCGGGCTGGCACGACAATCCCGCCAACAGCCACCCCAGCCGGACGCTGACGATCCAGTGAAGATGCCGTTGCCCCTCGCCGCCCGAACGCTCGCTCTATCGGCTTTGCTGGTCGCGGGCGGTTGCGGCGGCGGCGCAGACGACGGGCGGGTTGTGGTCAGCGTGATCGGAACACAGCCGCGGTTGGTCAGCCCCACTCGAACCGATCCGGCACCCGCCGAAGCCGCCCTGCTCGGTGCGATGGCGCAGGGCCTCGTCCGGTTCGACGATCAGGCGCAGATCGTGCCAGGGCTGGCGATCCGCTGGGCGATTTCGGACGATGGCCTCTATTATACGTTCCGGCTCGACAGCGACGGACCGGATGCCGAACAGGTCGCCCGCGCGCTGCGCCTGGCTGCGCGGTCCGCCCGGTCGGGGCCGTTCAGCATCGCGGTCGACGGGATAGACGAGATCATGGCCGTGACGCCGGAAGTCGTCGAAATTCGTCTGTCGCGCCCCTGCCCCGGCCTGATAACCGCGCTCGCCAGCCCAGCCTTCGCGGTACTGATCGACGGCAAGGGCATGGGCCCGCTTGTGCCCGATGGAAAGATCGGCCGGTTGACCGTGCTGACAGCACCCCGCACGACCGCGTCGGCCGACGATGGAGCCGCGAGGCGCCGCATCCTGTTGCGGGGTGAGCGTGTCGGCGTCGCGGTGGCCCGGTTTGCGAGCGGCGAGGCGTCCCTCGTGACGGGGGGGAGCTTCACGGATATCGCTTATCCCCGTCTCGCCGGGATAGCCGAGGCGATGGTTCGCATCGATCCGGTCACCGGCCTGTTTGGCCTTCGCATCGTCCATGCCACGCCTTTGCTGATGTCGATCGACGTCCGCCAGGCACTGTCGATGGCGCTGGACCGGGATGCGATGGGAGCGGCGCTCGGTATCCCCGGCTGGCATAGCGCGGAGGCGATTCTACCCGGCGGCCTCACCGACCTTCCCCAACCCACCGCGCCCATCTGGGCGCAGGCTTTCTCGACGGTCGCGCGCAACGGACAGAGCCCACAGGCGCGCACGGACCTTGCCCGCAAAACCATAAGGGCGTGGATGCAACAGCACAAACAGACGCTGCCGCCGGTGATCCGCATCGCGATGCCCGACGGCCCGGGATCGGCCCGGCTGTTTCGCCTGATCGCAGCGCAGTGGAATGCTGTCGGCGTTGCCGTGCGGCGCATGGGCCATGGCGAAGCCGCCGACATGCGTCTTGTCGATGAGGTTGCTCCGGTCGATCAGGCCGACTGGTTCCTCGCGCATTTCACCTGTGCGGCCGGGCCACCGTGCGACACGCAGGCCGATCGGGCGCTCAACGCGGCGCTGTCTGCGACCAACCCGGCCGAACGCACGCTGGGGCTCGCCGATGCCGAACAACGTCTGACGGCGATCACGCCGTTCATTCCGGTCGCGCAGCCAATCCGCTGGTCGCTCGCCGCGCCGACGCTGGCGGGCTTCCGGACCAACCCCCGCGCCGCCCATCCCCTCCCCTTGCTGATTGCATCCGGCGGAACCAAATAGGGCGCTGATGCGATCAGTTGTCCTAGGCTGGAGACATGACGATGAAACGCCCGACCATGGACCATTTCGACAAGATTGCGGACACCATCCCCGGCATGGGCCGCGATGTCGTATCGGTGCGCCGCCGGATTGAAACCATGGAACATCTGCTGGAACGGATGTTCGTGATCCCGGGCATCAACAAGCCCGTCGGCCTGGACGTTATTCTGGATGCGGTGCCCGTGGTCGGCGACATCATCGGTGCGGCGCTCGGCAGCTGGCTGGTGTGGGAAGCCCGCAATCTCGGCATGTCGAAATGGCAAATGGCGCGCATGTTCGGCAATGTCGGTTTCGATATGCTGCTCGGCGCGATTCCGTTCATCGGCGCGATCCCCGATTTCTTCTTCCGGTCGAACAGCATCAACCTGAAGATGATCCGCAGGCATCTCGAGCGGCATCATCCGTCGGCTGCGACGATCGACGGGGATCTGATTTCTAAGCGGTGAGGGCTGCCCGCTTACAGCCCCAACCGCTTGTCCTGAGTAGCCATTGAAGGACTGAGCTTGTCGAAGGCCGAAATGGCGTATCGAAGGGCCTCGCGCGACCCTTCGATACGGGATTTCGACAAGCTCAATCCCCTACTCAGGATGAGCGGGGAGTGGGTCAAAACAAAGCCGTTGCTCAATCCACATCCTCGACATCGACCTTCTCGCCTGTCACGCGTTGCGACAGAGCCGCCGCCATGAAGCGATCGAGATCGCCGTCGAGCACATCGGCGGGAGCGGTCGAGGTGGTGCCGGTGCGCAGATCCTTCACCATCTGATAAGGCTGCAGCACATAGGAGCGGATCTGGTGGCCCCAGCCGATCTCGGTCTTGGCGGCGTAGCCGGCCATCGTCTCGGCCTCGCGCTTCTGCAACTCCTGCTCGTACAGGCGGGCTTTCAGCTGCTTCATCGCCTCGGCCTTATTCTTGTGCTGGGACCGCTGGTTCTGGCACGCGACGATGATGCCCGTCGGGATATGCGTGATGCGGACCGCCGAATCGGTGGTGTTGACGTGCTGACCGCCAGCCCCCGACGAACGGTAGGTGTCGATCTTCAGATCCTTCTCCAGCACCTCGATGTCGATATCATCGTCGACTTCCGGATAAACCCACACCGACGCAAAGCTGGTGTGGCGGCGGGCGGCGCTGTCATAAGGACTGATGCGGACGAGGCGATGGACGCCGCTTTCGGTCTTGGCATAGCCATAGGCGTTCTCGCCCTTCACCAGGATGGTGGCGGATTTGATGCCGGCCTGTTCGCCGCCGTGATAATCGATCAGCTCGACCTTGAGGCCGCGCCGTTCGGCCCAGCGCGTGTACATGCGCTGGAGCATGCCCGCCCAGTCCTGGCTCTCGGTGCCGCCGGCGCCGGCATTGACTTCGATATAGCTGTTATTGCCGTCGGCTTCGCCCGCCAGCAGCGCGGAGATCTTGTCCTTTTCGGCCCGTTCGGCGAGCGCGGCGAGCGCGGCGACTCCGTCGTCGACCAGCGCATTGTCGCCTTCGGCCTCCGCCATCTCCATCAACTCGACCGTATCGTCCAGTTCGCTCTGGATCGCCTTGACCGCATCCACCGCGCCTTCGAGCCGGCGGCGCTCGCGCATCACCTCCTGCGCGGCTTTGGCGTCGTCCCACAATTTCGGGTCCTCGACGCGGTTGTTGAGTTCGTCGAGGCGGCGAAGCGCACGATCCCAGTCCAGGAAACGGCGAACGAGCGCCAGCGCCTGGTTGATCTGCTCGACATGGGCCAGCGCTTCAGCGCGCATTGATAATCTCCGAATATAAATGCGCCGGATCATCGATCCGACAACCCGCTCATCCTGAGTAGTCATTGAGCTTGTCGAAATGACGTATCGAAGGCCCCTTCGATACGGGGCCTCGACTGCGCTCAGCCCCTACCCAGGGCAAACGGTTTGAGTTGAGAGGGGCTCTAGTAAATACCGCCCTGGCTTTGCAAGAACTCGCTGTCGCTTGCCGCAGCCGCCTTGGGCGCTTTGGCGGTGGTAGCGATCTCTTCGCGACGGATCGTGCGGCGTGGTTCGCTCTCGGGCTTGAAGGCTTCCCAGATAACCGGCGACAAGGGCGAACCATCCGGCCAGGCGCCGAACACGCGGCGGCCGGATTTGCGGTCGATCCGGATCATGCGGATACCGGCCGGCGCCTGGAACGGGACGACCGGCATATCCTTCATCGCTGTCTGCGCGAACTGGCGGAACACCGGCGCGGCGATCGTGCCGCCCTGCGCATAACCGCCCATCGGCTTGGGCGAATCATAACCCATATACAGGCCGCCGACCATGTCCGCCGATCCGCCGACGAACCAGACATTGGTCGGCCCGGTCGACGTTCCGGTCTTGCCGAACATCGGTCTGCCGAGATCGCGCAATATGGTGGCGGTGCCACGCTGGACGACGCCTTCCATGATGTGCAGCATCTGGTAGGCCGTCATCGCGTCGATGACCTGCTTCTGGCGGATCGCCGGGCGCGGCATCGGCTTGCCGTCCCAATCCTTCATGTTGCAGCCTTCGCAGGCGCGCTTGTCGGCGCGCCAGATCAGCTTGCCGTTGCGATCCTGCACATAGTCGATCAGCGTGGGCGTCAGCGCACGGCCCTGATTGGCGAACATCGAATAAGCGTTGACCATCTTTTCGACGGTCGTCTCGCCCGCGCCCAGCGCATAAGCCAGATAGGGCGGATATTTGCCGACGCCCATCACCTCGGCGGTGTGGACGACCTTGTCCATGCCGATCTGGCTGGCGGTGCGCACCGTCATCAGGTTGCGCGACTGCTCGACACCCCAGCGCATCGTTTGCTGGCCCGCGCTCTGTCCTGTGAAATTGCGGAAGCATTTCTGGCCGAGCCGCACCGATTGCAGGACGCAGAACGGCCCATCGATGACGATCGATGCGGGGGTCATGCCATTGTCGAGCGCGGCGGCATAGACGAACGGCTTGAAGGTGGACCCGGGCTGCCGTTCGGCCTGCACCGCGCGGTTGAACGAGCTGGCGCGCGAGTCGAAGCCGCCCTGCATCGCCAATATCTGCCCGGTATGCGGATTTTCAACCATCATGCCGCCGGAAATCTTCGGGATGCTCTTCAGAATCCAGGTGGCGCCATCACGGCGGACCACGATCGCGTCGCCGACCTTCAGGAAATCGAACGCACGACCGCCGATCCCGGCACGCGGCATCGCCGCGCCACTGGCGGGCAATATGCCCTTCGATCCATTTTCGAAGCCGATCTCGGCCTCGTTCCGGTTGCGGGACAACACCACGGCGGGTTGCCAATTGGCATAGCCGGGGCCGACATTGGCATTGGCCAGCGCCTGCGCCCAATTTCCCGTGATGTCGATTTTGGCGATCCGTCCGGTCCAGCCCTGCCCGGCTTCGAACCGGACCAGTCCGTCGCGCAACGCACCTTCGGCGGCATCCTGCACCTTGGGATCATAGGACGTCCGCACCCACAGGCCGCCGGCATAGACGCTGTTGGGACCGTCATCGCCATCCTCGCCATATTGGTCAATCAGCTGGCGGCGCACTTCTTCCATGAAGTAGCCGCCAACACTGGCCTTGGGCGCATAGCGTGGGACGATGCCCAGCGGGGCATTCGCGGCGGCGACATGCTGCGCGCTGGTGATATAGCCGTTGGCTTCCATCTGCCCGAGCACATAGTTGCGGCGCTCGATCGCGCGGTCGGCGCTGCGTTCGACGGTATAGTTGGATGGCGCCTTCGGCAGGATCGCCAGATAAGCGATTTCCGGCAGAGTCAAATCGCCGACATCCTTGGCGAAATAGGCGCGCGACGCGGATTGCACGCCATAGGCATTCCGGCCCAGGAATATCTGGTTGAGGTAGATTTCAAGGATCTGCTTCTTGGTCAGCGCGCCTTCGATGCGAAATGCCAGAATCGCCTCGCGAATCTTGCGCTTGATCGAATATTCATCGCCCACGATCAGATTTTTGGCGACCTGCTGCGTGATCGTCGATCCGCCGCGCGCGCGCCGGCCACTGCCCAGCTTGGTGGTGTAATCCCACACGGCATTGGCCAGACCGCCGATATCGACCCCGGGATGGCTAAAGAAGCTCTTGTCCTCGGCGGATATGAACGCCTGCACCAGCATGGGCGGGAATTCGTCATAGGGTAGTTGCACACGCCGTTCGCGGGAGAAATCGGCGACGGGTTCACCATCATAGCCGCGCACATTGGTGGGCAAAGACGGCTGATAAGCGAGCAGCGCGTCCGCCGTCGGCAGGCCCCGCGCGAACAGGAACCAGATCGCCAGCCACAGGAACAGGATCGTGAACAGGACATAGCCGGTCCAGCGCCAGCTGCGATGTTGCGCTGCTGCTCGAAAATTGTCGCGGAAATGCGGCAGTGACATATGCAGGGACGGAAGCTTCATACGCGCCAGCGTCTAGCAGCTTTGCCGGGCTTTGCCAGCGCGCCGCTTCATCAATCCCCCGTCAGCCGCCGGGCGAAATGCGTCTCGACCGCCTTGCGCACGCCGACCGCGATATCGTGCTGATATTCCTTCGAGAAGAGCAGCTCCAGATCGTCCGGGTTCGAAATATATCCGGTTTCGAGGAGAACCGAGGGTACGTCGGGCGCCTTCAGCACGATCAGCCCGGCGAACTTGTGGGCGCTGTCCTTGAAATGAACGCTCGGCGACATTTCGCGCTGCAGGAGATTCGCGAAAGTCGAAGAAATGTTCATCGTCTCGCGTTGCGCCAGATCGATCAGTATCGACGACACGTCGTTATTCTCGCCGCCCAGATCCACGCCGTTCAGAATGTCAGCGCGATTTTCCTTGGCCGCCAGCTGAGCCGCGACCCGATCCGACGAAACTTCGGACAATGTATAGATGCTGGCGCCACGCGCGGCGGGGTTGGGCGCGCTGTCGCAATGGACCGAGATGAAAAGATCGGCCTTCAGCCGCCGTGCTATTTCGCGCCGTTCGCCGAGCACGAGAAAGCGGTCGTCGCTCCGCGTCAGGGCAACGCGTACCCGGCCCGACGACGCCAGTTCGTCGCGGATGGCGCGCGCTATCGCGAGCGCCGCATCTTTTTCACGCTTCGAACCATCGGCGGACAGCGATCCCGGATCATGGCCGCCATGGCCGGCGTCGATCACCACCAACGGCCGCTTCGTACCGCGCGCGCCAGTCACCTGCGGCACCGGCAGCGGCGTCGCGGGATCGAGCGGCACGGTAATGCCGCCCCGTTGCACCGTCCTGTTTTCATTGTCCTTGCTGAGCCCGAACAACAGCCTGCCCTTCCGCACGGCGCGCGAAAACAGGCTTTCGGTGACCGGTTTCAGCGTCAACGTGAGTGCAAGATGATCGGGCGAGAATTCGGCGCCCGCCACGATGGCAGGTTCGGTCAGTTCGAACACGATTCGCGCCGTGCTGCCATCATATTGGCCGTGTCGGGTCGATGCGATCATGCCGCCCGAAGCCGCGATCCGCCCCATCTGGGCGCCCGGCACGTCGACGGCGATCCGGTTCGGCCCGTTGAGGACGAACGCCGATGCCGTGGTGACCGGCTTGTCGAACCGCACGACCACCTGATCCACGCCAATATCGATGCCGGCGATCGCCGCAGCCGCCCTGGCCGAGGCTGGGGAGAGCATCAGGATCATGGTCAGCACGATGAGGCGCAGCCCGGCCATCATTCGCGAGGCGATCGCGTATGGAAACGGCTTGAGGGATGGGAGCGCTCTTCCCAGGAAATTGGTCATCCCGGACGTGATCCAGGATCCCATTCCCGGATGACGCCAAGGCTCATGCGACGAGCCCGCCATCGCCCGGCTCCCGACGGGCGATACGTCTGGACGGTGGGACAGGCTGGTCTTCACGCTTTGCAACATCGTCCCAATATCATCGGCCGTACCAAATATGGCGACAGCATCTGCACTTAACCAAAGCTTGGGTGGCCTTGTCCAGCGCGGCGACGGCTTCCGAGCTTTTGGTTGCTACCATTGCAATGCGATGCTAGCACCGATCGTCCGGACGAAGGCCGATGTTTCATCATCGCGAAAATCCGTTCGGGCCTGTCGTCGGCGCCGATTTCGGCGGTCGACACCTTAGGTTGACGTTCGCATGAGTCATTTTTCGCCCTTTTCCCGTAGCGACCATGAAAGTGGCAGCGCGTGGAACGAGGCCTTTTTTCCGGTGCATCGTGCCGGAAGTGACTTCGCGACGGCTGCGCATAACCCTGTTTTAACCCAAATGACCATGCTGCCCGGCGCGAAGCGATGTGCTTCGCCGGCGGCACGGCCATTCCCTGCATATTGCGCGTCCCGCAGCGGCGACCACGCCGCGCCACGCGCCTGGAGAATATTGAATGACCACCCGCATGCTGATCGACGCGCGCCACCGGGAAGAAACCCGCGTGGCCGTCGTCAAGGGGAACCGGATCGAAGAGTTTGACTTTGAGTCTGCTGAACGCAAGCAGCTCAAGGGGAATATCTATCTAGCCAAGGTTACGCGCGTCGAACCGTCGCTGCAGGCGGCGTTCGTCGATTATGGCGGCAATCGCCATGGCTTCCTGGCGTTTTCGGAAATTCATCCCGATTATTACCAGATCCCGAAAGAGGATCGCGAAGCCCTGCTCCGCGAAGAGGCCGAACACGCCGCCGAGGAAGAAGCGTTGCGCCAGCGCGACGGCTATGACGAAGACGATCATGACGATGCCGACCATGATCATGACGCTCATGGTCAAGACCATGACGACGAGACCGCCCATGCCGACGGCGAAGAGGGCGAAGGCGAGGAAAAGCCCCGCGCCCGCCGCGAATCGGTTGGCGGATCGGATGATGTCGAAAATCTCCGCCAGAAGCGGATGAACCTGCGCCGCCGCTACAAGATTCAGGACGTTATCCGCCGCCGCCAGGTGCTGCTGGTGCAGGTCGTCAAGGAAGAGCGCGGCAATAAGGGTGCGGCGCTGACGACCTATCTCAGCCTGGCCGGCCGCTATTGCGTACTCATGCCGAATACCAGCCATGGCGGCGGCATCAGCCGCAAGATTTCGAACGTCGCCGATCGCAAGCGCCTGAAATCGATCATGGCCGACCTCAACCTGCCACGTACGATGGGCTGCATCGTCCGCACCGCGGGCCTCCAGCGCACCAAAGTCGAGATCAAGCGCGATTTCGATTATCTGGCGCGCCTGTGGGACGAGATTCGCGAAACCACGCTCAATTCGGCCGCGCCCGCCTTGGTCTATGGCGACAGCGACCTGATCAAGCGCGCGATCCGCGACATCTATAATCGCGACATCGACGAAGTGATCATCGAAGGCGAGGAGGGATATCGCCAGGCGCGATCCTTTATGCGCCTGCTGATGCCGAGCCACGCCAAGAAGGTGCAGTTCTACGCCGACGCCGTGCCCCTGTTCCAGCGCTTCGGCGTCGAGGATCAGCTGGCCGCGATGTACCAGCCATTGGTCCAGCTGAAATCCGGCGGCTATCTGGTCATCAACCCGACCGAGGCTTTGGTATCGATCGACATCAACTCGGGCCGCTCGACGCGCGAGCATAATATCGAGCAGACCGCGACCGCGACCAACCTCGAAGCCGCGCA
>Ga0105248_10004804_pt1 | contig 14954 bp, 10 predicted proteins | sample KBSS34metaG_FD_81524 | JGI IMG/M metagenome (GOLD analysis project Ga0105248, IMG submission 81524) | Switchgrass rhizosphere microbial communities from Kellogg Biological Station, Michigan, USA - KBS S3-4 metaG | ecosystem: Host-associated > Plants > Roots > Rhizosphere > Soil | place...
TGGCCACCTCGCATCCGGACCAGTCTCTGGCCCTGGAAGCCGGTGCCGACCTCTATTTGCCCAAACCTTTTGATATGCCGTCGCTACTGAACGAAGTCAGTTTGCTGCTGCGCTCACGTAGCTAAGATTAGCTCTGGGTCGGCTTCTACTTTGTCTGCAATTGTAATTGACCGAGGATCCATTCGGCGGCCTGGACAATGGAAGGCGCCAGATAGTCGGGTTCGACCGGCCACTGATATTCCCCACCCATGACCCGAGTGCCGTAGCCTGTCTCGACCAGGACTCCTTTTATATGACTATTTCTAGCCAGCTCGACATCGGTTGACTTGTCGCCGACGACAAAGGCCCTGGTCAGATCCAAGTAAGGCATTTCAGCCACCGCCTGTTCAATCATGCCGGGGCCGGGCTTGCGACAATTGCAGGCGACATTGTAAGGCTCGACGGTACCGCCCTCCTCCGGGCTCAGGTGCGGGCAATAGTAGATGGCGTCAAGCTTGGCCCCATGAGCGGCCAATAGGCCGGTCAGGCGGTCATGCAGGGCGTGGATATGAGCTTCAGGATAGTAGCCCCGGGCCGCACCGGTCTGGTTGGTGGTAAGGACGCAAACCACGCCTGCTTGATTGAGCCGGGCGATAGCGTCACCGGCACCCTCTATCAGGTTGAGATCCTCCAGGCGGCGGATATAACCGGCCTCAATATTGATTGTCCCGTCTCTGTCAAAAAAAACGACCGGACGCAAATGTTCTTTGGATGGAGACAATTGGGGACACACCTTTTAGATATGCAGAAATACGCTAAAACCACGACCGGCGGATATAAGCCGGTGAGAAATATTACTATTGTAAGTCACTGAATATGTTACGATTGACTGTAGTTTCTTTACCAGACTAGATAGCAAATGAGATTAAACGACGACAACGCCTCATTTAGGTTCAATCAAAAGGGTCTGCGCAAATTCCTGGGCGACCTGGAATGCGAAATCATGGAACTCGTTTGGAAGCTGGCCAACCCCACGGTGACAGTACGCGAGGTCTTCGATGCGCTGCGTCATGAACGCCAGATTGCCTACACAACCGTGATGACGACAATGGTCAGGCTTTCTGAAAAGGGCCTTTTGAAAATTGTCGACAAGGTCGGCCTGGCCAACTGCTACATGCCCGCTTATGACCGCGAAGAGTTTATCGCCACAGCCGTAAAAATGGTGCTGGAGATTTTCAGCAGCCAGTTCCCGCGTGAATCGCAGGAATTCTTTGAAGGCTATCAGGCCAAGCTAGCGCGCAAGGCCCAGCGCAAGAAGTAGCCTGGGACATTCGAGCCAATTAAAGTTCCTTTGGAAGAACCCGCTTACTACGGGTTCTTTTCGTTTGCGCACAAACTCAAACGGCCCAGAGATAAGTCGACGGTTATAGATGACCAAAGCAAAAGGGGTGGCTCGATGCCACCCCTTTTTTTGATTGATTCCTGACTCTCAGACGGTCAACAAATTAGCTTATTCGTTGTCCGGGATGGGAGCGCCTTCCGGCAGTGTGGGAGAGGTCTTTTGGTGACGCTCAGCACGACCGCTGGTGTAGTGACGTTCGTCCAGTACTGTCGGTTCAACTTGGAAGAGGTTAGTGTCACGAGGACCTTCAACACGACCAATTTCTTCCGGAAGTTTCAGCTGACCAGGTGTACCTGGGAGGATGATTTCCGGTCTGACAGCAACTACGAGTTCGCTTTCGTCCTTGGAGAAGGCCTTGGAACGGTACAGAGCACCGAGCACTGGAACTTCACCGAGGAGAGGAGTTTTGTTGAGCTGGCGACCGGTTGTAGCGGTCACGAGTCCAGCGATGAAGAGCTCTTGTCCGGGCTTCAGCTCAACAATGGTCTGGGTCTTTCTGGTTGTGAAACCAGGAATGGTGGCCGTACCGAAAGTGAAGTTGAGGTTAGGAGCAAGGATTCTTTCTTCAGGAGAGATTTCCAGGTTGATGGTGCCGTTTTCCTGCAGTACCGGAATCATATTCAGTCTGAGACCGAAAGGTTCGAAGGTTACTGAAGCAAGAGCGGTACCAGCTGTAGCGATCTGCTGAATGATTGGGATTTCTCCACCAGCGAGGAAAGCTGCACGCTCACCAGATATGGTGACCAGTGTCGGCTCTGCCAATACTCTGGCGCGGGAGTTGGCGATCAAACCAGCAATCTGAGGATTGAAGGAGATTGAACCTCTACCACCACCAAAGTTTGATGAACCGGTGAACAAGTTAGCCAACGCTGTAGAGAGAGTCGCACCACCTGGCGCGCCTAACAGAATCTGCTGAGCGAGGAGGGTGGGTGACTGCAGTACGGCAGCCTGACCGATGGAAGTGATACCAGTCGGATTGAGGAACGAAATTGGGTTGACCGTTGAACCGGTGAGGAACGAATTGGGAACAATTCTGGCGTTGGTCACCGGGTTGGTGTACACGTTGGAGTAGAGAGTCGGAGGCACGGCGGTGTTGGCCAGTGCTTGTTGATACGACTGTCCGCTCGATGCGTAGTAGCCGGAAGTATTACCAGTGGCCTGGGGAGCAAGACCGCCTACACCGAAGGAGAAGCTTCTGGTGGTGACGTTAACGCCCATCGATACTGCCAGTTCTCTTGTTGCAGCGGTGTTCATTTCCATGAACGTTACGTGCAAAGCAATGAGAGGCACTTTGCGAACTTTAACGAGACTGGTTACTCGTCCACCGTCCGAAACCATTACTTGCGACTTGCCGACGTTGCCGGCGAGGTTGCTAAAGAATGTGTAACGGTCGACTGAGTTGAGCTGAGCCAATTGTCCGGTGTTACCACCGCCGCCGGCATTAGTACCACCCTGTTCACCAAGACGGGCTGCAAGAATGCGTCCGTTGGCGACCTGGATGTTCATACCGCGGTCATCCATAAATACGTTGGATGCGGCGAAGGCTTTGATGATTGATTCGGGGTGATCGACATCACCGGTCAGAAGCACGCGGTCAGAACCACCGACGTTGAATGCTTTGACAATGATGCGGGGATCGATTTCGCGAAGTGTCGCTTGCAGCTGGGAATAGTCTTTGCTGACACGCAGGTCGACGCTGATGGAGTTACCGGCATCATCCCAGAGGAGCATGGTGCAGGTACCAGGTGCCTTACCGAGAAGGACCATCTGGTTTTCAGCAACTACGACCGGCTCGGCGATACCGGGGTCGGAAATAGAGGTACGAACAATTTTGTTCTTGAATTTGAAAGTGCGCGATTGCGAAACTTTCAAATCAATAGCGTTTGTTGTTTTGAATTCTTCAAGCTCAACAGTGCCGGTGACAACAGGAGGTATGGGCTGGGCGTTGACGTAGAAGCTCTGATCAGCTGCGGCTTGAGCGATGAGCGCTGGAGCCATTTGAGCAACTGCCGGCTTAACGGCACCAGTGACATGCCCTGAAGGAATCGCTGCAATCTGAGGGGCGGCTTCTTCAGCCGACTCAACTGCGGCAGCATCAACAGCGCTTAGCGGCAAACTTGGATGCAGCGTCAGGGCTGCTGCTGGAGCAGCGGCGCCGGCACCAATACTCTTGCCTTTGCCTGACAAGAAAAGCATCGCGTGACTATCATCTAAAGAACTTGTCTGCGTCACCGGTGACTTCTTGGCGATGGCGCCTTTTGTCACTCTCTGAGCCGGCTTCGACACAGCATTGCCGGAGCTGGCCATACGTTGCCAGATTGCTCCTTGCGGCTCTGCGGACTGTGCCGAGAGCAAATTAGCCTGGAGCAGCACTACAGATAGGCTCAAAGCTAAGCTCAACTGGGGCTTATTCATTCCACTCTCCCTCTACGAACTCCCGAACTGTCTTCCAATATGTCTAACCAATCTTTTTCGTGCATTGATTGTTGATTTGGGAGCACTAATAGTAATGGCGGTACAGGACCGACCAGTACAGAAGCTTAACACGACTGACCACACTATGCACGAATCTTTTTTAACACCATAACCACTTTCAACACACACTTAACATACATCTCTTTTCATCCCGTCAGTGGCAGCCCTTGACCCTTTTCGGGTACTCGAACAAGATTGACAAGAGCCCTTGATGACAACCACCGGTGGTGCACGATCTCTAGTAGTAAGAGATGCATGTCAAGCTCAAAAATCCGCACCATTTGGTCAACATAAAAGAAATTCAATCTCCACATTTTTCGCAAAGAAAAAGGAGCGACCGAGGCCGCTCCTTTCAATTTTCTTGATTTATCGATTAATCGACTCTGCTCAAGCCTTACTCGTTATCAGGCACTGGTGCGCCTTCAGGCAAGGTAGGAGATGTCTTTTGGTGACGCTCGTCGCGGCCAGAAGAGTAGTGTCTTTCATCAAGTACTGTGGGCTCAACTTGAAGCATGTTCAAGTCACGAGGTCCTTCCACACGGCCGATTTCCTCAGGCAACTTCAGCTGTCCAGGAGTACCGGGGAGAATGATCTCAGGTCTGACCGCCACTACCAATTCGCTTTCGTTTTTGGCGAAGGCTTTGGAGCGGTAGAGAGCGCCAAGCACAGGGACTTCACCGTATATAGGAGTCTTGGTCAGCTGTCTACCGGAGTTGGTGCTGACGAGACCGGAGATATACAGTTCTTGACCGGGTCTCATTTCGACGATGGTCTGAGTCTTTCTGGTAGTGAAACCAGGGACCGAACCACCACCAAGGTTGATGGCCAAGTTGTTGGCGAGGATACGCTCTTCAGGTGAGACTTCAAGGTTAATCGCGCCGTTTTCCATCAGGATGGGAATCATATTGATTCTCAGACCGAAGGGTTCGAAAACGATGGACTGTTGGGCAGCACCAGCAGCGGCCAGGGACTGAACGATGGGGATTTCACCACCGGCCAGGAAGGACGCTCTCTCACCAGATATGGTGACAAGTGTCGGTTCGGCGAGGATACGAGCGCGGCTCTCACCAATCGTTCCCTGGAAGGAAGGATTGAAAGAGACACCGGTCTTATTACCGAAATACGACGTACCGGTGAACATGTTGAAGTTGCTGGTAGGGTCAAATGAGGCACCACCAGGAGCTCCGAACAATACTGATTGACCGATCAAAGGTGAAGGACCATTAACGCCGCCCTGACCGATTCCCGATTGGTTCAAAGTTTGACCTACCCATGAAGCGAACTGCACGGGAGTGATACCGTATCCGAGCTGAATTGGTTGCGCAGCGTTGGGTAGGATACCAGGGGCAATCAACAAAGGCAGAACGTTGCCAGGGGTGATAGCGGCGTTAGTACTGTTGTACTGAGTGATACCAGGCACGCTGGTGAGGTTGGCTGCGGTAGCGCTGGCGCCTGATCTGATGTTGCCGCCGATACCGAATGAGAACTGTCTGTTGCTCATGCCGAAGCCGAGCTGGGTAGCAAGCTGTCTTGCTGATGTCGTATTCATTTCCATGAAGGTGACATGCAACACGATCAGCGGGCACTTGCGCACTTTAACCAGTGAGGTAACGCGGCCACCATCGGAAGCCATAACTTGCGCCTTGCCGATATTACCGGCCAGGTTGCTGAAGTATGTATAACGATCTACAGAACCGATTTGAGCGAGCTGACCGGATTGACCACCGCCAGCCGACGCACCACCGGTCTCACCGATTCTGGCGGCGAGGATGCGGCTGTTGGCGACCTGGATGTTCATTCCGCGGTCATCCATAAATACGTTCGAAGCTGCGAAAGCTTTGATGATCGATTCAGGGTGATCAACGTCACCAGTCAAGAGCACTCTGTCAGATCCACCGACCGAGAAAGCTTTGACGATGATACGAGGATCGATTTCACGCAATGTCGATTGCAGCTGAGCGTAGTCTTTGCTGACGCGCAGGTCGACTGCGATCGAGTTACCGGCGTCGTCCCAGAGTACCAGGGTAGCGGTACCAGGGGCTTTGCCCAGGAGTACCAGCTGGTTTTCTGCAACTACAACCGGTTCGGCAATGCCGGGATCGCTTATAGAGGTTCTAACGATTTTGTTTTTGAGCTTGAAAGTTCTCGATTGCGAAACTTTCAAATCAATAATATTGGTTGTCTTGTACTCTTCGAAATCGAGAGTACCCGTCACCACTGGCGGTATCGGCTGAGGAACGAGCGTTGAATGGTCCGCTTGAGCCAAAATCTGATCCGGTGCCAGCTGAGCAATTACTTGCTTAGACGCAGCGGTGGATGCAGCCGAAGAGGGAAGAGATGCAATCCGAGGAGTGGGTTCTACTTCCTGAATCTCACTGGCCGGTTCAACCGCCGCTACTTCCAGACTATCTAAAGGTAGGCTCGGGTGAAGAGTCAGGGCCGCTGCCGGCGCCGATGCTCCATTGGCCGCGCCAACTGCTTTGCTCTTTCCTGAGAGGAAAAGCATCGCGTGACTGTCGTCTAAATCGCTTGCCTGCACAACCCTCTTGACCGGGCTGGCGGCTTTCTTCACTCTCTGAGCTGACTTCGACACGCCCGATCCGCTCGTGCTGCCGGAGCTGGCCATACGTTGCCAGATTGCACCTTGCGGTTCTAAGGCCAATGCCGACAGCACATTAGCTTGGAGCAGCACTACTGATAGGCTCAAAGCTAAGCTCAACTGGGGCTTATTCATTCCACTCTCCCTCTCTGAACTCCCGTCCTGATTCCAATTTCTCTCTACAAATTTGCATCTTCGTTGAATTATCGATGTTTGCTTGGGAGCACTAATGGTAATGCCGGTACAGGACCGACCAGTACAGAAGCTTAACACGACTGTCCCGAGTATGCACGAATCTTTTCTGCCACCCTGGAGAGTTTCAACACACACTTAACACTAGTCTCTCGACAACCAGCGGAAGCCCGCCTACGCTTTGTTTGCGAGACTTTGATAAATTTGTATTTTTCATCAGTTGACAACCGCCGGTGGTGCACGATCGACGGTAGTAAACATGTATGTCAAGCACGGCTGCATGGCCATTGCATATCGAATGGCACCACAGGCGGGGACATGATTTTCTGTTTAGATTCACTTTTTAATTTATGAGACCGTCGCTGGGCTGCACCATACACGACATTGTCAAGGTAGTGACAAATTGTCACCGTACTAAATAGATCGCCAATTGGAGCCGGGAGGCTGCCAAGTACATCATTCTCCGCCGCACAATCAGAGGTCAGCTTGCCTTAGATAGTGGTATATTCTTTAATCATTTGTATGCCTGATCTCTCTTAGTAGTCAGTAAGGACTTAAATTTGTGGACAATTCTTCCGAACAGGAAAAGGTTCTAGTCGTTGACGATGAAGCCTCTATCCGACGCATTCTCGAAACACGCTTGAAACTTGCCGGATACAACGTAGCAACTGCTGCCGACGGTCAAGAAGCGTTAGAGCAATTCAATACATTTCAACCGGATCTCGTCATTCTCGACGTAATGCTTCCAAAAATGGATGGCTACGAAGTGTGCCGCGAAATCCGCAAAACATCTGACACCCCAATCATCATGTTGACTGCTGTGGCCGATGTACAAAACCGCATTCAGGGATTGGAGATAGGCGCCGACGACTACGTCGTCAAACCCTTCAGCCCATCCGAACTGGAAGCTCGTATCAAGGCTGTGCTCAGACGTACCGTCGAACGCCACCAGGAAGTAGGACAGAGCAAGAGCTCCAATGTCATCACCATAGGCAATCTCAAAATCGATTTGAACAAGCGTCAGGTAACAAGAAAGAATGAGCGCATTCGTCTTACCGGCATGGAATTCAGTCTGCTCGAACTGCTGGTGACAAACTCGGGCAAGCCCTACTCACGCGGTGAGATCCTGCAGCAGGTCTGGGCCTACCCGCCCGACCATCGCATCGATACTAGAGTAGTTGACGTGCACATTAGCCGCCTGCGCTCCAAGCTCGAAGAAGATTCATCCAATCCGGATCTAATCTTGACGGCACGTGGTATCGGCTACATGTTCCAAAAAATCAACTAAGGTCCATTTATAGAAAATCAGAAGGTCCGGGCTTACCACCCGGACCTTTTTCATTTCATGGCATTGGACTAGGAGCTGAAAGCAGCTTGAAGCCGAGTTATGTACCTGACTTCCAGGAATTCATATACTCGGTCATAGCTGGGGTCAACTTATCAATTTTGACGCCCATCGATTTCAGCTTGAGCGCGGCAATTTCCTGGTCAACTTCCACGGGCAAGGTCAACACTTTGTGCTCCAGCTTACCCTTGTGCTTGGCGAGATATTCAAGAGCCAGAGCCTGATTAGCGAAGCTCATGTCCATAACGGAGGCGGGGTGGCCTTCAGCACAGGACAAATTGACGAGTCTGCCTTCGGCCAAAACATAGATCTTGTTGCCGCTCTTCAGTTCGAATTCTTCCATCATTGGACGGACTTCTTTTTTGGACTTGGCCAATTTGTTGAGAGCAACGAGATTGAGTTCCAGATCGAAGTGACCGGAATTACAAATGATGGCACCATCTTTCATCGATTCAAAATGAGCGGCATCAATGACGTGGCGATTGCCGGTTACGGTAACAAAAATATCGCCTAATTTGGCGGCTTCTTCGATCGGCATCACTCTGAATCCGTCCATGACGGCTTCGATTGCTTTGATCGGATCAATTTCGGTGACGATAACGTTGGCGCCCATGCCTTTGGCACCTTTGGCGCAGCCTTTACCACACCAGCCGTAGCCCAGTACTACCATCGTGCGACCGGCGACCAAACGGTTGGTGGCGCGGACAATACCATCAAGAGTCGACTGACCGGTACCATAACGGTTATCAAACATATGCTTAGTTTGAGCATCATTTACGGCCATGGCAGGAAATTTCAAGACGCCGTCTTTTTCCATGGCGCGCAAGCGAGTGATACCAGTGGTGGTTTCTTCTGTTGTGCCAAGAATTTCACTTACTTGACCCTGTCTTTCTTGCAAAAGTGTGGCCACCAAGTCGGATCCGTCGTCAATGATGAAATGGGGTTTATGGTCGAGCGCGATATTTACGTGACGGTGATAGGTGGGAATGTCTTCGCCCTTGATGGCGAAAACGGAAAGGCCGTCGTCTTTAACGAGCGAAGCGGCTACGTCGTCCTGGGTGGAAAGCGGATTGGAAGCGATAAGCACGCAATCGGCGCCGCCTGCGACCAGAGCCTTAGCCAAATTGGCGGTTTCGCTGGTGACGTGTGCGCAAACCGAAACACGCATCCCTTTAAAGGGTTTTTCTTTCTCAAAGCGGTCACGAATCATTTTGAGCACGGGCATATCGCCGCCGGCCCATTCAATGCGTTGTTTGCCCAATGGGGCCAGGGCAATGTCCTTAATTTCTGAAGCCATAGCTGTTTTGTTACTCACGATCAACTCCCTCTGAGACAAGTGTGATCACCGGCTCAGAAAACTACTGGCGGACTCCCACCACTCTCGGGCCATGTTACCACCAGGCTAGACCAAGGCCGGAAAACCCTAAACCTTTCTTGACACTTGGCCGTTCTTTAGCGGTCAGCCCGCACTAAAGGAGGGCTTTTCTCCGCTTCTATTGTCAAGAGGAATTGTTAATATTTCATTGAGGCGCGGGTGCTGTGAATGAAGGTGCGATTCCAAGGGAACAATAAAAGTAGGAAGAATTGACCCTAGTGGATGACACCACCAGCGGGGACAAATCAAAAGTACAGGTGACCGGCGATGGCAACTCTCAAAACATTCTCCAAAACTACAATATTGGCGCTGTCCTTACTCTTTGTCAGCCAATCCGTAGCATCAGCAACAACGCTGAGCGGACGTGTGGAAGAGCGAAACGAGAACCAGACCCAGTCTCAGTCCAGCACCAATCCTACTGATGGTGTTTTTTCAGCGATTCAACCATCCGCCTCGGATCTCAATCCCAATACTTTCCCAAAAAGCTATCTGGGCGATTGGGCCTGCCAGACTAAAGTAACGGACTCCACTGTAGCCACAGTCAGCGCCGGCCAGACAATCGACAGCGAAGTCACTTTCTATGCCACCGCCGGTGGACGCGTGCAGGCACGCTGGAATCAGGCCGGTTGGGTGGAAACCCAAAACACGGCCAACAGCTACGGCAAAAATGAGGCCAAGTCCGACCGCACTACCTACTATTTCGGCGAAAATTCCCAGGGCTCCTGGGCGGCGCGCTCCAGGGACCAGTTTGCCCTGACCGATGCCGACACAATAAGCGCCACCAGCTATGTCGATCAATACATCGACGGTCAGTACGCCGGTCGCTACAGAACGGCGTCGGTTTTAAAGAGAATCTCTTCCAATCCGACAATCGCCAACCGTTAATAGTGCCTCTACCTATATATAGATTAGATTGCCATTAACTTGTGCGGTTATTTGCTGCTCTATTTACGAGCTGAGGCTAACTGCTTGGCAGCCGGTCTGTTCTGGGCGAAGGACATGGCGCCTCTGAATACGGCCTGTGCTCCCAGATCGTGTTCGATTCTCAGCAACTGATTGTATTTAGCGGTTCTTTCGGACCGACAGGGAGCACCAGTTTTGATCTGTGCAGTGGAAAGTGCCACCGCAAGATCGGCAATGGTGGCATCTTCAGTTTCACCAGAGCGATGCGAAAGCACGCTGCCATAGCCACTTTCACGCGCCATGCTGATGGCATCAATGGTCTCGGTCAAAGTACCGATTTGATTCGGCTTGATCAAGATGGCATTACCGACACCAAGTTCGATACCACGTTGCAGTCTAGTGGTATTAGTGACGAATAGATCATCGCCTACCAATTGCACCTTATTGCCCAGGGCTAAAGTCAATTCCTTCCAGCCATCCCAGTCTTCTTCAGCTAATCCATCTTCGATACTTACTATCGGATAATTGGAGACCAACTTCTCATATAGTTGAACCATCTCTTTGCTCGTAAGAGATCTATTTTCTGTAGCCAGGTTATATTTACCAGACTGATAAAACTCCGTCGAAGCAGGATCGAGCGCAATACCAACCTGCTGACCTGGCTTCAGATGAGCTTTTTCGATGGCTTCGACGATAAGTTCAAGAGCGGCCTCGTTTGTTTTCAAAGATGGTGCAAAACCACCCTCGTCACCAACCCCGGTGCTAAGTCCTTTTTTATGTAGCACCGCTTTTAGTGCCTGATAAATCTCAGCGCCCCAGCGAAGACACTCGGAGAAGCTCTCAGCACCTAGCGGGACGACCATAAATTCCTGGAAGTCGACACCGTCCTGCGCGTGCTTGCCGCCATTAATGATATTCATCATTGGCACCGGTAAGATATTGGCGCTGACACCACCGACATATCTAAAAAGAGGCAATCCTAGCGCGTCAGCCGCAGCCTTTGCAACGGCCAAACTGACACCCAGAGTGGCATTTGCGCCGAGATTGGATTTATTATCAGTACCATCCAAACGTATGAGTTCGCGGTCTATGCCTGTTTGATCTATAGCGTCCATACCGATGAGATTTTCCGCGATCACATCATGTATGTTTTCGATAGCTTTGAGTACGCCCTTGCCGTTAAAGCGGCTCTCGTCCTTATCTCTGAGCTCTACTGCTTCGAAACTACCTGTCGAGGCACCACTTGGTACCGCGGCTCTACCGATGGCACCACTGGTGAGGACAACAGTTACCTCAACCGTCGGATAACCGCGTGAATCCAGGATTTCCATAGCCGATATTTCTTCAATATGCGTCATTGCGTCGATACTCCTAATGCAAAGAACGAGAGAGCAAGCGTCCGCTTTTATCAGAATTTGTTTTTCCGATTTGCGAATTTCTTTGCTGCAAGTTACAAAGGTTCAAGTATAATCGTTTTTACGTTTCTGATATTTAGATAGACGACTCATTGATACAGCCCGAAATCATTTAGAAAAAATCGTCTAACTAAATCGTGTAATTGATATTAGTAATTGTTCTTTTCGAAGAACCTAGAGTTGGCGGACAAATATGGGCAACTTACATGGTGGAAGTTTCCAGGCTATCCAGGAATATTTCCAACAGAAAGAGTGCCGTTTCTGTTCTCATTCATTCACATCCGACGGCATCCAGCTATTGAGGGAAGAGCCCGGGGTTTTGGTGGTACGCGTCACCTGCAAAACTTGCGGTCACCCTCTCGGTGTAGCGATCGTCGGTACCACACCCAAGCCCGCACGCCCTCAGTCTCAACATCCAAGAGACTGGACAAAACGAGACAAAGAAAGATTGGTGGGACAGCCGCCGATCTCCTACGATGACGTAATTGCAGCCCACCAGTTCTTCAAAGATCTGGACACCGACTGGCATAAGCACCTCCCGAAAACCGGGCGGGCCAGCTAAAAAGCGCTTCTCCTGAGAGCCCTCTCATTACCCCCAGCCTAATCCAATGTTTTGGGGATCCGTTGTAGAAGACCGAGCACTAGTTGCCCGGTCTTTTATTTTGTCTATTAAGCAATACTCTTGGCAAAGACCATGCAACAAGGCCAGTGAGGGCTATAATGCCCGAGTAGCACAGACACATATGTATGTTTAAAGACGAAAAACGACTGGCCCCTCTCGTCCCCAAGGACGCCCCTGAAACGACTGTCGCCTGGTATTTCCCCAATACCTACGAGATAGGCATGTCGGGGCTGGGATATCAGCTTGTCTGGTGGCTCTTCGAACAAAACCAGGGCGTAGACGTAAAACGTGGCTTTATGGACACCAGCGAGAGCGGCATTGAAAGCTGCGATATGCTCGGCTTCACGGTTTCCTGGGAACTCGACTTCATCAATATTTTGAAAATTCTAGAGCGCCACAATATACCGGCAACGGTGAGCGAGCGCGGCGGCCTCGCTGAGCATCCCCTGGTTTTTGGCGGAGGGCCTGTACTGAGCGCCAACCCTGAGCCCTTTGCTCAATTTTTTGACGTCATATTGCTCGGTGACGCCGAAGCAATAGTGCCATCATTTATAGAGGCATGGGAAAAAGCGAAGCATTGCAAAAGCCGCTTGGAATGCCTGAAAGAGCTGGCCAAAACCCCGGGAATATATGCACCGTCTCTCTACGAGATCTCGTATGCACATGAGCGTGGACCGATTAAAGCCATAACATCGATCTACGAAGATGTACCAAACACAGTCGCCAAGCAGGTTTTTGCCGCACCGGATGACTATGCAGCCCATACTCAGATATTGAGTAGTGCCACCGCCTGGAGTGACACTTTTTTAATTGAGGTGGTGCGATCGTGTCCTCAAGAATGCAGATTTTGTTTAGCGAGTTATCTGACGCGTCCTTTCCGTGCCACCACCGTTGACACCATCATGGAAAAGATAGATACTGCCCTCAGGCACACAAAGCGGGTGGGCTTGCTTGGGCCGTCCGTCACTGAACATCCGCATTTTCACGATCTGGCCAAACGTCTTCTAGCGACACCGGATATCGACCTCACGGTGGCATCGGTACGCGCCGATAGTCTGACCGAAGATATTTTGTCGACGCTAAAAGAGCTGGGACAAAAATCGGTGACGATTGCAATCGAATCAGGCTCCGAAAGACTGCGCACGATCATGAAAAAGAATCTCAGCGAAGAAGAGATTTGTCGAGCAGTTGAGCTAATCGATAAAAGCGGCCTGGTGGGCGTCAAATTTTACGGCATTGTCGGACTGCCGCACGAGACCCAGGCAGACCTGGACGAAACAGTCAGACTGCTTACCATGCTCAAGAAAAAGCACCGCAGACTGAGATTTGTATTCGGGGTCTCCTCCTTTGTGCCTAAAGCCCAAACGCCATTTCAATGGAACGGCCGAGATAAAGGCTGCGCCAAAAAACTCGAGTACCTGCGCAAAAATCTGGCCAAAATCGGTATAGACGTGCGCCCGGAGAGCCTCAACTGGAGCGACATTCAGGCCATGATTTCACGCGGCGACCGCAGACTGGGGCCGCTCATGGCCGAAATCGCCACGGGTCCCGGCAACCTGGGAGCCTGGAAAAACTTATTCCGACATCTGCCCGCCCAGGCCCCGGATCTTGACTACTACGCCTTTCGCGACATTCCCTTTGATGAAACCTTGCCCTGGAGTCATCTGGTTGACAAAAATCGCACCGAATATCTGCAAAAGCATGACCAGACGGCTGCCCAGGAAGCTGTCACTATCGGCCAATGAACGTTGGCAAGCTAGGAAAAGCGGCCCAAAGCAGCTAAACTAGCTGTGGCCAGACCCGAGTAAAAAGCCCCGGGTAAAATGCCCTGTATAAAATGCCCCGGGTAAAATGATAACCGCGAAAGGCGAGGAGTTGTCATGGATAAATCAACCGCGCTTGATTCTCAAGTAAAGGTCCGCATCAATGACCTGATAAAGCCCATCGCCGACGACTTGCTGTCGGGCGCGGCGGAGATTGCCCTGCGGGCGATAACAATCTTTCAGTCGGTCATGTCCGACGCCGAAGGGGACCTCCCCTCTCCCGAGCAGAAGAAAGCCGCTCTGACCTATACCGCCAAAGGTCTCATTGACGCCCAGCCTGCTATGGCTCCGCTATTTCACCTGGGCAATGACCTGCTGCTGGCTATTGATCCGGCCAAGAGCAACGAAAGTGTCGTCCAGCTTGGCAATGATGCCCTGGCCAATTTCGAAAAAACCTTATGCGCTTCGGCTTCCACTATTGCCGACACCGCCTATGACCTGATTGATCCGGGCGAGCTTATTTTTGCCTATTCTTTTAGCTCCACTGTCGTCAGTTGCTTGCTCAATGCCCGGGCCCGCGGTCGCTTTTTCCGTGTCGTCTGCACCGAAGCCCGCCCCAGCCTGGAAGGACGCAAACTGGCTTCACGCCTGGCTTCCGGCGGCATCGAAGTGATTCACACATTCGACAATGCCATGGGCCTTGTCCTGGGCAACTGCAGCGCCGCCTTTATGGGCTGCGACTGTATCGCCCGCGCCGGTGTCGTCAATAAAGTCGGCTCATGGATGCTGGCTGTCGCCTGCCGCGAGCTGAAAGTGCCTCTCTATGCCCTTTCCGGCACAGAAAAATTTGTTACCGATGAACGCATGTTTGAATTCGAACGCCA
>Ga0105248_10004807_pt1 | contig 14950 bp, 13 predicted proteins | sample KBSS34metaG_FD_81524 | JGI IMG/M metagenome (GOLD analysis project Ga0105248, IMG submission 81524) | Switchgrass rhizosphere microbial communities from Kellogg Biological Station, Michigan, USA - KBS S3-4 metaG | ecosystem: Host-associated > Plants > Roots > Rhizosphere > Soil | place...
CGAGCAACACCTGCCGGGCAAGCCGGGCGGCCGTGGCGAGGAGATGGCCGCGATCGGCGAACTGCATCCGGTCGAGGCGGAGCAGGCGGATGGCGGCCTCATGCGCCAGCTCGGTCGGCTGGATCAGCATCCGGTCGGCCTCGCCGCTGACGAGACGATGGGCGATACGGCGGATCTCGTGATAGCAATCCGCGATCGCCTGCGCGCCGACCTGGCCTTCGCCGCCGATATGGATTCCGGTTTCCGTCATGGCCCTGGCCGGCAGCTCTCCTGCCGCCAGCATGGCGCAAGGAGGGTGGCGCCACAAGGCGAGGTGGCCCTGCCGACCGAGTTCACGCCGGTGTCGAGCCGGCTTCGCGTGCGTCATGTCCGGCATGACGACGCATTGCACCGCCGCTGCAGGGCGGGAAGGGATCGCTAGCCGTTCGAAGCCAACCCCAGCACCACTGCGCGATAGTTGCGCCCGACCGGCAGCACCGCGCCGTCCTTCAGCAGCACCTGGTAGCTGCCCGTCGGCCGCCGCCGGACGCCGACGATGGCGCCGCGTTCGACGACGCTGGAGCGGTGGATGCGAAGATAGCGTTCGGGTTCGAGCCGGGCGGCGATGGCGGTGAGCGAATCGCGGTGGAGATAATCCTCACCGGCGACGAAGAGGCGGACATAGTCGCGCTCGGCCTGGATCCGTTCGATCGCGCGCAGGTCGATGCGGACAGATCCGCCGCGGCGCTGGACCCAGAGGAAGTCCGATGGTTCGCTCTCGATCGTCCGGCGCAGCGCGGCAAGCTGGTCGGCGAGCGCCGCCACCCGGTCGGCGGCACCTGCCTGGTGGATCGCGGTGGCGACGCGGTCGACCGCTCTTTCCAGGCGAACGAGGCGGACCGGCTTGGTCAGGAAATCGAGCACGCCCGAATCGAACGCCATCGGCGCGTGATAGTCGTGCGCGGTCACCAGCACGACATGCGGCATTGCCCCACCGCGTCGGGCGAGCGCCTCGATCAGGTCGAAGCCATCCAGCTGCGGCATCTCGACATCGAGGAACAGGATGTCGATGCCGCCCGCAGTCAGTGGCTGGATCGCGTCACGCCCGCTGCCCGCAGTCGCCACGATCTCGACTGCCGGAATCCGTGCAAGCAGCCCGCACATCCGCTCGATCGCCAGCGGCTCGTCGTCGACCACCATCGCCCGGAGCGTCATGACGCGACTCCGGCCGCTGCGAACGTCATCGTCGTCGTCATCCCGGTCATCGCGCAACGAAGGGAATGCGGATGACCGCGGCGAAGCGGCCGTCGGCCTGCAGCCCGGCATCGAACGAGGATCGCTCGGCGAAGCGCGCGCGAAGGCGCTCGGCGACATTGGCGAGGCCGACGCTCATCCCGCGTCGCGGCCGGGCATCGGGCGGCACGTCGTTGGCGATGATCAGGTGGAGCTGGCCGTCGACCTTGCGTGCGACGATGTCGAGGCGGACCCGCGCCTCGCTGACCGCGACGGCGTGGCGCAGCACATTTTCGGTCAGCGGCTGGGTGATCAGGCTGGGCACCAGCGCATGGGTGGATTCGGGTGTGACGTCCATCGCGACGCGGAGGCGATCGGGGAAACGCCGCGCCTCGAGCGCGAGATAGAGCGCCTGCAACTCCAGCTCGCGCGCGAGCGACACGTCCTCATGCGGATCGACCGCGAGCGTCGCACGAAGGAAGTCCGCGAGGTCCTCGATCATCCGTTCGGCGGTCTCGGTGTCGCGGCGCGCGACCAGGGTAGCGATCGAGTTCAACGTGTTGAAGATGAAATGCGGATTGAGCTGGTAGCGCAACGCGCGGAGCTGCGCCTGATGCGCCATCCGGTCGAGCACCGCGATCTGCCGTGCCCGCTCCGCCGCGTCACGGCTGGCGTCGAGCGCAAAGACGATGCCGAGCAGCGCGGCATAGGTCCAGAACCAGCTGACCGTGTCGCGGAGGTAGACAGTGCCGTCGACCACCGGCCGCATCTCCGGTGCGAAGAAGTGGAAAATAACGTAATTGACGCTGGCCTGGAAGAAACCGCCGATCACCGCGAGCATCAGCAGCGCCAGGATTCCCCAGCCGCGCACCGATGATGACGGTGTCGGCCGCACCCGCGTGATGGCCGTCGACAGTCCAAAGCCGCTCAGGCTGATCAGCGCACGCGGCAGGTAGAAGATCGCGGTGTCCGCGGCGAGATGGTCGACCGTCGTGACGATCGCGTAGCGCGCGACCCAGAACAGCGCGAGCACGAGAATCGCCCAGTCGCCGGCGAGGCGATGGGCGAGGGGCGGGCGGGTCATGGCGCGGCATCATAGGGCCGGCGCGATGAGCCGGCCAATGCCGCGCGGGACGTTGATCGGCCGAGGCGGGACGTTGGTCGCAGCGACGAGGTGGAATTGGAGCCGGATCTACCGCCGATGCCTCAACCCTGCTTCGCCAGCTTCTCCGCCATTCCGGCATTGCAGGCGATCATCGCCGCGAAGAAGGTAGCCGAAGGGCCGAGCCCTGATGAATCCGGCGGCCGGAAGCGCGTCTCACAACCGGTCGTAGCTGAACAGCCAGAGTGCCGAAGCCTGATCCTTGCGGTCGCCGGTGCGTTGCAGCCGGCCGACCACGGTGTAGCGCGCGTCGGCCTTGATCGCGCCCGAGGGCATCAGCGGGGCGAGGCGCGGGGACACGTAGAGGATCACTGGCAGACCGTCGTCGGTGGTCATGCTGACTGCGCTGTAGCCGAGCTCGCCGCCGAGGATGCGGCCATTGACCTGGCCGATGCCCTCGGGCGGCTTGAGGCTGGTGATCCGCCCGCTCAGGCGGAGGAGGTTGCCGAGCGGCTGGTCCGTGTCGGGGTTGAACGGCCGCTTGCTCGCCATCCGCTCGGCATTGACCTTGTCGTAATGGTCGAGGAGTTCGCCCAACGTCTGGTATTCGATCGTCCATCTGGTGTGGCTGGCATTGGCCAGCGTCAGGCGGAAGATGTCGAACAGGTTGTCGGTCCAGGCCTTGCAGCCGTCGGCATCGTCGCAATAACGCCAGGCGGCGTCGATCCATTGCAGCAGCTGCGCCTTGGGGTTGGAGAACTCGGCCTCCTTCGCGAGACCGGGGCCGAAGGCAACCGCAGCCTGGCGCTGGTGCGGCGCCACCACCACCACCGCGCCGTTGCCGACGTCCAGCTTGCCGACGCGCAGCTGGCGCATCATCGCCCAGGCATAGTCCTCGGCCGACATGCCCTTCAGGTCATTGACGACGAGGAAGGTCATCTCGACGCCGACGTCCCTGGCGAGCGCGAAAAGCTTGTCCTGCATCGCCTTGACCCGCGCCGGATCCAGCTTGGCTGTCTCGTCGACGACGAAGCGGCCATATTTGAACGGGATCGATCCTGGCGCGGGCAGTGCGCGGGCAGGGATCGCCTCCGGAGCCGCGGTGGGCGGCGGGGTGGTCGGTGTGGCGGCCGGGTCGGCCTCGCCGCCGGCGCAGCCGGTGCCGCCCGATTGCTGGCAGGATTCGGTCCAGCCCTGGCGGATCGCCGCGGCACGGCTCTGCTTGTCGGGGTGGGTCGGGGTGCCGTGGCTGGTGCCGACGGTCAGGATCATCTGGGTCGCGGCGTCGAGCGGCGCGCCCATCTTCTGGAGAACGAAGCCGCTGAACTTGTCCGCCTCCAGTTCGATCTCGGGGCGGCTGCCGCCGGGCACGATGGTGTGGCCCGACAGATGGTGGGCGATCTCGTGCGCCATGATGCTGATCGGGCCCCAGGGATTGCCGCCGACCTTGCTGCGCGCCGCCGCCATGAAATCCGGGTTGAAGGCGATGATCCGCCGCGGGATCTTGTTCTGGTCGAGCAGGATCACCGCGGCGGCATTGTCGACGGGGCCGGCGACCACGACGAAATTGGCGGGCAGGCCGGTGAAGCCCATGATCCGCTTGACCGTCGTCGAGCACTCGTCGGGCACGTTGCCGGAAAGCGCGGCGGGGGCCGCCGTGACCGGCGATCCGTCATAGGAGCAGGCCTGGAGCGTGGAGGCGATCGCCTCCACCTTCTGCGATCCCGACATCTGCGGGCCGGAGAGCGCGGTCTCCGAGGATCCGCTCTTGCTGTCGCAGCCGGCCAGCGCCAGGGCGGCCGCGGTCGATGCCATCCATGCCCGTCGCATCCCATCTCCTCTCGATCGTTCTTCGTTTTCAGGCTCTAGCGGCTGACCAGCCACAGGATGGCGAATGCGTAGAGGCGCAGCAGCGCCCAACCGGCGACCGCGTAGATCAGGCAGGCCGACAGCAGCTTCGGCCAATCCGATTTCAGGTCGACCAGGAAGAACTGGCGATAGGCAGTGCCGACGATCAGCAGCTTGATCGCGAAGATGTAGTATTGCGACGCGGCCTTGTGCCAGAGGATGAAGCCGGGGCTGTGCCAGATGAGCGTCGGCAACAGGTTGACGATGATGACCGCGAGAATGACGTTCTGGCAGTAGACCGAGAGCACCGCATGCTCGATCGCGTTGTAGCCGAGCCGACGGCGAAACACCGTCCACGATCCCAGGAAGATCGCGAAGATGCCGAGCGAGAAGCTCCAATTGGCATAGGCCATCACCCGCTCGGCCATGCGGTCGACATCGCCGTTGCGCCCGGCAAAGGCATAGGTGCCGAAATAGCGGTTGGCGGCAAGCAGCAGGACGAGGATCGCGACGAGTGCGACCAGCAGCTTCAGCGGATGCATGTGCGCGCTGCGCCGGCCCATCACGAAGTCGCGGGCGATACGGCCGGGCGACAGCAACAGCCGCAGGACGGTGCGGAGCGAGATGATCTCGAACACCCGGATCCGATCCCAGGTCTCGCGGCCGATGTCGCGCCAGGCGAGGCGGGTCGCGGCCTTCTGGCCGCATTGCCCGCAATAGGGGGTCGGGCGTGGTGCGCCGCAATTGCGGCAGGTCGCGGCGTCGAACTAGCTTTCGTCGACGGCAATATCGGGGATGGCCGGCGCCGCCGTGCGGTCGAAGACGAGGTCGGTCGCGCGGCGAATGTTCAGCATCGGCTCCCCTTTTCTGGTTCGTCTCCAAGGGCGAAACGGGGACGGAGGGTGAGGGTTGCAAGCCTCATCTCCACACGAACGGTTTCCTGTTCCCGAGGCTCCAGCCGGGTTGGCATTCCCCGCCGCAGCGGGCATCGTCGTTCCTCGAATAACCGAGAGGGTTGCCTGTGGTGCGTCGTCATGGCCTGTTGCTGCTCGCTCTCTTCACCTCGCCTGCCCTGGCGCAGGCGCCGCAGGGCGATCTGGCAGTCACGATCTACAACGATATCGCGCTGGTGCAGGATGCGCGGACCCTGACCGTACCCGCCGGCCGGTCGCGGCAGGAGTTTCCCGACGTCTCGGCGCAGATTCGGCCGGCGACGGTGACGCTCGCCGGTGCGGGGATCGGCATCGTCGAGCAGAATTTCGACTACGACCTGCTCTCGCCCGCGACGATGATGGACAAGGCGGTCGGGCAGTTGGTCACGATCGTTCGCACCAACCCCGGCACCGGCGCGGAGACGCGCGAGCAGGCGAAGGTCCTCGCCGCCAATGACGGCGTCGTCCTCCAGATCGGCAACCGCATCGAGGTGCTGCGCGACGACGGGCTGCCGGTCCGGGTGATCTTCGACAAGGTCCCCGACAATCTCCGCGCGCGGCCGACCCTGTCGGTGACGATCGATGCCGAGAAGGCCGGGGCGGTGCCGGTGCGCCTGTCCTATCTGACGCCGGGACTCGGCTGGAGCGCCGACTACGTCGCCCTGTTCGACGAGGCGAAGGGCGCGATCGACGTGCAGGGCTGGGTGACGCTCACCAACAACACCGGCACCACCTTCGCCAATGCCGACACCCTGCTGGTCGCCGGCGCGGTCAACGGTGGCGGGCGATCCGCATCGCCAAGCTTCGTCCGCCCCGGCACCGAGAGCGGGTCGCGCGAGCGGCTGGGCGATTACTACCTCTATCCGCTGAAGGCGCGGACGACGATCGCCAACGCCCAGCAGAAGCAGGTCAGCTTCCTCGATGTGCGTGGCGCCACGGCGCGCAAGGCCTATCAGTTCGACAATGGCTGGCTGGTCAGCAACGACACGCCGCGCAGCGCGGTGACCGCGATCAAGTTCTCCTCCTCGCGGACGGGCGGGCTCGGCGATCAGCTGCCGGCGGGCACGATGCGCGTCTATCTGCGCGATGCGCGCGGCAACCCGCAGTTCGTCGGCGAGGACCGGATCGACCATACGCCGATGGGCTCGTCGATGGCGATCCGCACCGGCGACGCCTTCGACGTCAAGGGCAAGGCGGTGGTGGAGGAGCGGACCCGGCTCGCCAACCGCCGCTGGCGGACGCGGATGCGCTACACGCTCAGCAACGCCCGGCCCGACGCGGTCACCGTCGATCTCGCCCAGGACGGGCTGTGGGGCGACGTCCAGATCACCGAGCAGAGCCTTGCCGGCGAGCGGGTCTCGGCCGACCGGGTCGAATGGAAGGTGCCGGTGCCGGCCAACGGCACCACCGACGTGACCGCCACCTTCGACACGAAATACTGACGTCCGTGCGGGCGTTCGCCCCGATCCTGACGGCGGTCCTGGCGCTCGCCGTGGCGATGCCGGCGGCGGCGGGGATCGTCCATGCCGGGGAGGCGCGCGACGTCTCGCTCACCATCTACCGCGATCCGAACCGCGGCGAGGGGGCAGTGAATCGCTTCTGGCCGGGCGGCTATGCGCTGGTCAGCGAGACGCGCACCATCCATCTGCCGGCGGGCACCTCGGTGGTCCGGTTCGAAGGCGTCGCGCAAGGACTGTTGCCCGAAAGCGCGATCGTCACCGGCCTCCCCAATGGCGTGCGCGAGAAGAACCGCGATGCCCGGCTGATCTCGCCGGCGGGGCTGGTCGACGCCAATCTCAAGCGGCGCGTCACCCTCCGCCGCACCGATCGCGCGACCGGCAAGGTGACCGAGCAGGATGCGATCATCCAGGCCGGGCCGGACGCGGGCGTGATCGTCCAGACCGCCGAGGGCTACGAGGCGCTCGGCTGCGCGGGCCTGCCCGAGCGGATGATCTACGACGGCGTGCCCGACGATCTTTCGGCGCGGCCGACGCTGTCGGTGGTGACCGAGAGCGACCGCGAGACGACGGTCACCGTCCAGCTCAGCTACCTCGCCGAGGGCTTCGACTGGTCGGCGGACTACGTTGCCGAGCATGATCCGGGCGATGCCCGCAAGCTGTCGCTGTTCGCCTGGCTGACGATCGCGAACGGGGGCAGCGAGAGCTTCGCCGATGCGCGGCTGCAGGTCGTTGCCGGCCAGCCTAATCGCGAGGCGGCGGGCGACGGCCCGGAGCGGCAATCCGGTGCGCTGGAGTTGAGATGCTGGCCGATGGCGACGACCCGCAGTGGGTCGTCGGAGGCATTGGTGCCGCCACCCCCGCCGCCGCCGCCGCCGCCACCGGTGCCGATGGCGCAGGACATTGTCGTGACCGCGCAGCGGCGCGCCGAAAGCCTGATGGCGGTGCCGGCGGTGGTCGCCGAGCAGGAGGATCTCGGCGACCTCAAGCTCTACCGCGTGCCGATCCCGGTGACGGTCGCGGCGCAGGCGCAGAAGCAGGTGGCGCTGCTTAGCCAGCCGGAGGCCGATTTCGACCGCATCTACACCGCCGATGTCGGCGATGCCGCCGACGGCTTCGCGCCGATGGCACTGCTGCTGCGATCGAAGAACGTGAAGCCGCGGGGGCTCGGCCTGCCGCTGCCGGCGGGTGCGGTGGTGGTCTACGAGCCGGCGGCGGGTCGGACGATCCCGGTCGCCACCAGCGACCTTGCCGACCGCGCGGTGGGCGACGAGGTCGAACTGGCGATGGGCAGCAGCACCGACGTGCAATGGGCGCTGACCCGCTTGTCGCAGAAGGGCCTCCGCCAGCGTTGGCGGGTCGAGATCAGCAATGCGCGCGACGTACCGGCGGCGGTCGAGATCGTGATCCCCTACCAGCTGGAGCGCAGGGTTGCGGGGGTCACGCGGGGCAGGGGTGGCTGGGTGTGGAAGACGGTGGTGCCGGCGGCGGGCACGGCGCGGGTGGAATATGGGCTGAAGGTTCAGGTGATCGACCGACGTGAAAGTCCCTCTCCCCGCTACCGGCAGCGGAAACGCACATAAGCAGGGCGTTGGTTGGCTGCGGCTGTGGAAGGCGTTCCGAGCGGCTGCCCGGAGAGGCGGCGGTCAGCATGGTGTCTTTTGGAACGGCTTTGTCCGCAGGGAGCCGGCGATACCGGATAGAAAACGCCGCCGGTCAAGAAACCGGCGACGCTGTCTGCGGTCGGCGCGCCTCCGCTCAGCCGAAGATGAAGTCGGTCACGTCGATGTTCGTGGCCTGAAAGTTCTGGATGCGGATGCTTCCCACGAGGAAGTCTATAACCGTGTCGGCACCGTCCTGACTCGCGATGATATCGCTGAACGAGGCGATGTTCGATGCGGTAAAGCTGATCTTATCCTGGCCATTGGTGAAAACCGTGATGGTGTCATACCCGAAATCGGAGCTGTTTCCGGAGTAGGCGAACACGTCGGCGCCGGACCCGCCGACCAGCGTGTCGTTGCCCTGGCCACCTTCCAGCGTGTCGTTACCGGAGGCACCGTTCAGGCTGTCGTTTCCGTAACCCCCGAACAGGCCGTCGTTCGCCGTGCCACCGACGAGCGTGTCGTTGAAGCCGCTGCCGCGAAGCTGCTCGATGCCGACATAGGCGTCATTCAGCGCCTCGCCGGCCAGACCCCGGTTGGCTGTCAGGCTCGCCGATACGGCGCCGAAGGCATTGGTGTAGTCCGCCGTGTCGATACCGTCGCCACCGTCGAGCCGATCGGCACCGGTGCCACCCGCCAGGGTGTCTTCGCCGTCCGCCCCTTCGAGTGCGTTGGCGCCAACGCTGCCGGTGATCGCGTCGGCGCGCTGTGAACCGCCCAGATTCTCGATGCCGTAGATGCGGTCGTCATCGGCATAGCCGCCGGAGACCGTCTGCGTTGCCAGGTTGGCGACCAGGCCCACGTCGTTGGCGCGGAAGTAGGCCCAGTCCAGCCCGCCGCCGCCCATGATCGTGTACGCGCCCGTTCCATCGACGAACACGCGGTCATCGCCGGCACCGCCAGCGACCAGAGCCGCATCGCCTTTCGCGACGATGAGGTCGTTGCCATTGCCACCCGAGAGCGTGTCGCTCCCGCTGGACCCGCTGTCGATATAGTCGTTGTCTTCGCCGCCGTTCAGGTTGTCGCTCCCGGTTCCGCCGTAGAGCGTATCGTTGCCGCCGCCGCCGAACAGGGTATTGCCGTTGTCGTTGCCGTACAGCGTGTTCGAGATATAGTTTCCCGTTCCGACGGTCGCATCGCCGAGGAGCGCCAGGCTGTCCAGGGCGCCGGTCAGTTTGTAATTGCCGTATGACTGAATGAATTCGTAGCCAAAGCTATCGTAGATTGTCTCGATTCCGGCAATGACATAGGTGTTGTAACCCGACGCGCCGGAGATAGTCCCAGTCACTGTGCCAAGATGGGTGTCAAGGTAGTTGGTGCCGGATCCAAGATCAACGTTGCCGATTATCGTGCCCGTATTGATGACTCTGTCATTCGATCCGAAGAACTTGAGATCGCCGCTGATGGTTCCGGTGTTGGTGAGCCTATTGTCTCCCGCGTTGTTATTCGATTCGATGCCACCCTTGATGTATCCGGCATTGTCGAGTGTCAGATGGCCGTACACCTGTATCGCTCTTGGCGCGGCGATCAGTCCGGTCGGCAGGACGGTGACTGTCAGCGTGCCGACCCCGCTGTCGCGGATGCCGCCATATTCGCCGATGATCGACCCGGCCACGGTCAGGTGAGGCGTCATCACGCTCGAACCTGGCCCGAGAATAGCGAAGCCGTCGCTGGCGCTGGACTGGTAGTACGTGACGCCGGCCTTCAGAAGCGCGGAGGGGTCGGCGCTGGTGAACGTGAAAAGCGGACCAGCACCTTCCTTGTCGACGCTCAGAATTGACATCGTTCTCTCTCCTGCTCCCGCGAGACGATCGGATCTCGTTGAATGCGGGGGCTATGGCGCGAAGGGCCGCAACGCGCTGAAATTTAGACGAAAGTGCCGGATTCGTAGACGAACGGGGGTGCAGCATCGACTGAGGCCGATCCGGACCCGCATGTCACATGGCGCAGAGGATGCGGCCCACCATCCGCCGGTCACAAGTCCGGCCCGCCGTCGTTCCACCACACCGGCGCGCTCGCCCGGCGCGTGCGTCGGGTCGCGGTACGGCGTTGTCGCCGAGCGGGTTTCGCGGCAGTAATCCAGGCGCTAGCAAGTGGAGTGCGCGATGCGCCGCCTTTTCGCCGGATTGGTCTGCGTATTCCTTGTCTCGCCCGTGCCTCCGGTGGCGGCCGCGGCCACCGGGCCGGCTGATCCCGTCGCAATGCTCACCGAACTCGATGCTCGCCAGAAGGACATGGTGGCCCGCGCCGACTTGAACGGTCTGGCGGATCTCGCGCATCCTGATCTGCGCATCAACGCGCCGACCAATCGCGTGCTGACCCGCGATCAGTTTCTGGCGATGATGCGCAACGGCCAGATCGGCGCCGAGGCGTTCGAGCGCACGGCTGAGAGCGTCACGGTCTCCGGACACGTCGGCGTGGTCATGGGGAACGAGATTTTCACCCCGACCGCCGCCAGCGAACTCGGGAAAACCTATGGCGTGCGGCCGCTCACCCGGCGGTACACGAATGTCTATGTGCTCGACGGCGGCCGCTGGAAGTGGCTCGCTCGCCAGGCCAACGTCGTTCCGGACGCGGCGCCCAAGACAACGCCGTAGATCGGTCGTCGTCACGCCACTTCCGACCGACCCGCTTCCTCCACCGCGTCGCGCTGTCTCCATTCGACAAGGGCCATACCTCCAGATTGGTTCACCGGCTTGGCCTGTTCGTAGTCGGGCTGCTCCTGTTGCCGTTCCTGCCGCCCTGGCAACCTCTGTATCGCAGCTGCCGCCGATGCTGTCTCGCTAAACTCGAAGCCGCGCCGCGCCGCGTCAAGAAGCTCCTCGTTCCTTGCGGTTGCCCCCCGCACGCTCTTTCACGACGCCCGCAGAAGGAATGGCGCTGCCGCTGCTGGCCAATGCCGACGCCAGCCCCGCCGGGCGCCGTGAGATAGCCCCGTCGCGGACGCTACCTCTGCTCCGCTACCGCAGAGCCACACCACCACCCGGGACACAATCCTCGGCGCCCCAGGCTGGAAGCCCCACCCCTTATGTGATAGGCAATATTCTACAAGGAAAAACCCCTGCTTCCCGTCGAACGGCGCACCGGCGATGGTTCTGCTGGGAGGAATCGGGAGAGGGTCGGAATGAGTAGAGTGCCGGGTCAATCGGTCGCTGATACAAACGACAGACTCGTCTGGTCTGCGTTTCGCACCTTTCGGAAGCATGGTATTTCCAACACTAAAGTTAGCGATATATGCGCCGATGCTCGGGTAAGCCGAAAAACTCTCTACGAATACTACGAGAACAAATATGATCTTTTCCACGCCGTGATGTGCATGGAGGCGAAATTTTATCGTGAGGCTTTGGAGAAGATCGATCTAGAAACCGATCCGGAAGAGATCATTCGTTCCGTGTTCTATATTGTATTTGATGGATTTGGATCAGGATTCGGCTTCTTAATGTCGGAAATCAGCGTCAATCCGTCCATCAAGATACCTGAAGAGGCACGCGAAGCTGCTCGGATCTGCCTTGACCGTGTGGAGCACGCGATTGCTGCCGGTTCTTCCACCGGCCAGTTCAGGAAAAACCTGGATAGTCAATGCTACCTCGCCACAATGAATATCATGATAAACGGATTCTATTCATCATCGGGTGCCGTAGAGCAAATGTTCTCTCTCAACCTCAAAGATGATTTCAGCCTAAGGTTCTGGCGGGAGCATCTTGCCTCGGTGCTTATTTCCTCGCTTCATTGATGATTGTGTCGTCTATCGCCGTGGCTGCGTCGGTGCGGCCCGAAGCAGGGCCGCACCGTTCTGAAACACCGCCAACCTCAAAAACTAAGGCGTCGAAGGCAATTCCGGCGTCGCCGCCGCCGACCTGCTGCGGCCTCCCTTCCGCCGAGGTACGAGCGACAGAACCGAGAGCGGGCGAGTGCTTCATCTAGGCCTGCCATCCTTGTCGAGAATTGGCTCGATCTTGTAAAACATGACGTGGTCTTTCCCCGCGCCTTCCCCGGCGACCATGAGGCACAAGCGATAGGCATGGCGATAAAAGAGCCGTGCCAAAGCCTCATCCTCGTCCTGTCCGGCCAATTCCACAAAGGCTCGCAGCGTGCGATCAGCAGCGTCGGCATCGGGCAGGCTGCGGCCCGTCAACCGTTCGACGTCTGCCACGAACTCGCTATCGACCCAATCACCGTAATGCGCCCGCTGGAGGAGCATGGCAGGAATGTTCGCGAGATTGTCGCGCTGCCACTCCAGCAGCGCGGGAGACGTCGGAAGCAGTTTCAATTCCAGCATCAGCTTTTGCAGCCCGGAGTCTTCGATCGGCGTCGAACGGGGCGGGGGCAGCTTTATATCGTCATCAAAGGTAATTCCCATATAATCCGCGATCGCGTCGAGCGTGCGACGCATGATGAAGGCTCGGGCCGAGACTATTTCTGCCCAGTCCCCACCCACATGTGGTTCCTTGAGCGCCATGGTGTAGGCGGTCATACCCCAGCCGGAATAAACAACTGTTGCGTAGGCGATCGCCTTCCAGTCGAGAGGCTCGCCTGACACCTTTTCGTAATGCCGAAAAAGGGCGGGGATATCGCCGAAATTCTCGAGCGGGTGTCGACAGCGGAGGGGGGCGAAATCATTATAAGGATCCCCGATATGCGCCAGTTCGACGTCGATGATCGCCGTCATTTCCGCGCCGTTAGTCATGAATTGGCCACCGTCGCCAAGCACTATTGCCGGGCGCGTGCGGTGCTGCGGCACATAGCGGCGCATCCATCGAATGAAATATTCGGTTACGGCATCAACGGCATCACGCTCACAAATCAGTTTGTAGTAACGTTCGGCAAGATTAAGCGCGATCTCCTCGGGAGTCGCGGGTATCGTTGCCTCCGTATGTGCCATCTTTTCGACCGGCAGCCGGTGCAACTTTACCAGCCATTCCATGAACTCGTGGCAGACCTGCCAACGCTCGGGCGACATCTCCGAGCCGCCTTCATCTGTCTGCTGGACCAGGCCTGGGTCCTTCTCTCCCTCTACAAATTCCATGACGAAATTCAGCTCATCCAGCTTCCCCAACACATGGGGAACCGGAAAACCGTTCTCCTCAAGCATCTGCTGGCTCAGCATCTCGTGATCCAGGCTGAACGGAATAGCCTCGAAAGGCCGCATGCCCTTGATGATGAGCCCCGCTCCCCGTCCGTCCTTCTCGTATCGTACTCGCCAGATCGGGCGCCAGCGGCGCTCGCGTTCCAAGGATGTCACGCGACCATTCAGTTCCTCTTCTACCCATTTATGGATCTTTGCGCGGGCTTCGGCATCAACTGCCGCAAGATCCACATCCAAATTCGAAAACTGCATCCAACTCTCCTGTCATCGTTCGCGTTGCTCGGGAAACCATCGTCCGTCGTCCCGCCGGGAATCCTGCATCATCAAGAGTTTCGTGGCCCCTCGCCGGATCTTGTCCTATCGCAGGACATGCCGGCCACGCCCAACCCACGCTACTCGGGGCAGGGGTCGCCGGCAGAGGGCGGATCCTGATCGTACACGGGGCGGGGCGGCTCAATCTTCTCCATCACGTGTCATCGGTTCTGGCCGTCAGGGTCGGACGAGCGCTGGCAGGTTTTTTGCGGACCATCACGCGGAACAGGCGCCGCCAACACATAGGTCTCGCTGTAGGCATCGTCGACATCAACGTGGAACAGCGCGTCGCCAACCATATGCGTGGTCATGGAGTACGGCTCCAGATGAACCCAACCTGCGCGATGAATTCTTTGAAACCACCGCAACGCATGGCACCGTGATCTTCGATCGTATCGGGATGATAGAGGGATCTCAGCAGATCCGGATCACGTTTGTCGATTTCCCGGTAACCCCTGAGAATGAGGTCAAGTAGAGCCGGCTGGTCGGCCGTAGGGTCCTCTGTCGCCATGTCTCCCCTCCCGCGGTCCATCATCTAAGTGCCAAGGTCGGATACGGAAGAACCCTCGCGGACCGCGTGGGCAGTATCTGACTTCCCCGTATAGCCTCAAGGTCAGGCCCGCTGCGTCGGCCATGCTCTACGCGGCGTCTGCCTCCTCTCGAGACAAGAGTTCTTCGATCAGCTGCAGTCTGAGCTTCCACATTTCTCCGTGGGAATGGCAATTCCAAACCGACACCACCCGGCGAGGATCCGCTCAGTTGTCTATAGGAAGGAATTTCTTGACGCGCAGAGCCGGGTCGATCCGCTCGGGGCCGATCAAGCGATCGATCTCTTGATGGTAATTATGAATGATTTGCTCGCCGTTTTTGAGGACCATCGTGGGTGACGTGCCGTTATTGATATTGCGCTGGATGCCGGGGAGAAGCTGCCGATCCTCCTCGAGTATCTGATCTTGGTAGTTCTTGAATGCGTCCCAGTATTCCTGATTATCCTCTTGCGCGCTTCCCGGGAGCGCGAAGAAGAACGACCGGATCCGCGTGTTGTCATGTCCTACGGGCCAGAAGTGGAGGATGCTGACGCTCATCGCGTCGATCACGAAGTTTCCGTTGGGGAAGGGCGTCATGCCCTCGATGCTGTCTTCGAATCTATCCGAGATCCGCGCCGTTTCGTCCATTTCCCCGTTCAGCAGCGGCGCATTCTTGCGACGAAGCTTGGTTATCATGCGCCCGTGCCCGTTGGCATACCGAAGAGCTTGCGCTTGCTTGTTGTCGAGCTGATTGCCAACCGTTCGCGCATGCACGGTCGATACATGATAGCCTTCGAGGAAGTTATCGTACAC
>Ga0105248_10004808_pt1 | contig 14950 bp, 12 predicted proteins | sample KBSS34metaG_FD_81524 | JGI IMG/M metagenome (GOLD analysis project Ga0105248, IMG submission 81524) | Switchgrass rhizosphere microbial communities from Kellogg Biological Station, Michigan, USA - KBS S3-4 metaG | ecosystem: Host-associated > Plants > Roots > Rhizosphere > Soil | place...
CTTCGCTGCGTCCGCTGGACCCGCATGATGCGTCCCACAGGAGCGCGTTTTCCTGTCTGCGCCCGTGTTCTCATCACGTCGCTCGCAGCCAACAACATCCTGCCCTTCCGCATCGGCGACATCATGCGCGTCTTCACCTACGCGCCCGATCTCGGAGCCTCCCCTTCTGCGATTCTCTCGACCGTCATCCTTGAAAAGCTCCTGGACATCTTCGTCCTCGTACTTCTGTTCGTCGCCTTCATGGGCCGCAACGTCAATCCTCACTCGCGGCTAGTTGCAGAGGTTCTGCTGGCAATCTCCTCGGTCGGTCTACTGGTTCTCCTGCTCGGAGCGCGTACGCTCGAGCCCATCATCCGCAGACTCTTCGCCCCTCCCCACAAAAACCCAAAGATTGCCGCGAAGTTGCACAAGCTCGAACATTGGCTTCTGCTCGCACTCCAGTGCATCCGCGAGATAGGCATATTCGGATCGCTCCTGCTTCTCGTCCAGTCATTCATCATCTGGACCTGCGAAGGCATGATCTTTGTCTCCGCCGCTCGCCTCATCGGTCTCGCCACCGATCGTATAGGCCCCTGGCAAGCCGTCTCGGTTGCCAACCTCTCCTACCTCATCCCCAGTTCCCCCGGAGCAATCGGGACCTTCGAGTGGGCCGTCAAGACCTCGCTCGTCAGCCACGGCGCGGCCGAGCACCCAGCCGCGCTCTACGGTCTCGCCCTCCATGCCTGGCTGCTCATCTCGGTAACAGGAGCGGGCGGAATCGTCTTCCTCATCCACCGCGTCCGCATCCACAACCGCACGCCGCTGCTCGAAGAGATCGAAACTCTCCCCGCCGAGTTGCCGTAGTAGCCCGTCTGAACTTCGTTATCAGGAAGCCGCGCTCAGCTGCCGCAGAATCGTCGAGTGATCGAAGTAAACCTTCTCGCAAACCAGGTCGTCGCCCTCGAAGACAAAGATTAAGGCCGCCTCAACCTCCATCCTGTTTCCCGTTGGTGCGATCCCAGCCCATACGCCTTGGTGCGTGCCTCCGAACCGGCACTCGACGATCACCGCATCATCAGCGTGATAGAGCGCACTCTGTTCCAGGTAAAAATCGGGGAAGGCCGCTAGCAGGAAATCAACCAGTCCTTCGACAGCTTGCTCTCCATCCGCCACAGCCGCGAGAGCAGGAACCTCATAGCGAGGATGCCTGAAGGTTGCGAGCACAGCGGAGACATCATGATCCACGGCCTCCGCCTTGATGTGCGCCTGCACAACTGCTTCGCGGCGCGCACGCGTACTTTGCGTTATTGAAGTAGCCATTCGTCCTCCTCGGAAGGGAACAACCACAACTGCATTGGGGGAAGTCAGAGAATTCTACGCCGCTGCCGCCTCTAGTAGACTTGATGCAGTCCCAAAACCCTTCTCGATAGCGGTGAACCCCGAAGCATGTATCGCACAATCCAGCAGTCGCTTGTGGCCCGCATCCAGGCCATTCTTGCTCAGAAGTACTCAGTCACGCTCCCCTCGCTCGCTGTCGAGCAACCGCCGAACATCGCCCTCGGCGAACTCGCCCTGCCCGTCGCCTTTGAACTCGCGAAGCGTCTCCGTAAGGCCCCTCGCGCCATCGCCACTGAACTCGCAGCGGAGCTCTCCGTCGCGCTCCCCGAAGGCATCGCCTCCGTTGAGGCCGCAGGTGCCGGCTACCTCAACGTCCGCTTCGACCGCGCCTACGTCGCTCGTCACGTCGCGCAAGACAAGCACGCCGACATCGGAGGACCCGGTTTCCGCCTCGTTGAACACACCAGCATCAACCCAAACAAGGCCGCCCACATCGGCCACCTCCGCAACGCCATCCTGGGCGACACCTTTCAGCGCCTCCTCCGCCCCGATGCCTACAAGAGCGGCTACCAGGTTGGCGTGCAAAACTACATCGACAACACCGGAGTCCAGGTCGCCGACGTCGTCGTCGGCCTCATGCACCTCGAAAACCTCGGCCTCGACTCCACCCGCGCCTTGCTCGCCGATCTCACTGCCCACGGCAAGCGCATCGACTTTTACTGCTGGGACCTCTACGCCCGCGTCTCCCAGTGGTACACCGCCGATCCCGAACAAATCGCCGAGCGCAAGGCACTTCGCCTCGCCACGCTTCACGCCATCGAACATGGCGGCAACGAAGTTGCCGATGTGGCCGACCTCATCGCCACAGCCGTCCTCCGCCGCCATCTCGAAACCATGCAGCGCCTCTCCATCGAGTACGACTTTCTCCCGCGCGAGAGCGAGATCCTTCACCTGCACTTCTGGGACGCCGCCCGTCAGCTCATGATCGACCGAGGCGTTCTCTACCTCGAGACCGAGGGCAAGAATAGAGGCTGCTGGGTCATGCGCCGCGCCCCTCTACCCGGTGCAACTGCATCCGCAGAACCCGTCGACGAAGAGGGAATCGAAGCTGATGGCCCCGATGAAGACGCCAAGGTCATCGTCCGCTCCAACGGCACTGTCACCTACGTCGGCAAGGACATCGCATACCACCTCTGGAAGTTCGGCCTGCTCCCCGGCAAGGACTTCGGCTACAAAAAGTTCTATGAGTACCGGTCGCACACCTGTTGGATCTCGACCGACGGTCCCAGCGACCCCGGCCACCCCAGCTACGGCCACGCCGACGCCATCTACAACGTCATCGACTCCCGCCAAAACGACCCGCAGACGCAGGTCATCCAGGCCCTCCGCGGCATGGGCTTCACCGACGCCGCCGATCGCTACACCCACTTCTCTTACGAGATGGTTGCGCTCACTCCGCGCTGCGCCATGGACCTCGGCTACACCGTCAGCGAAGAGGACCAGAAGCGTGCCTACATCGAGGTCTCTGGCCGCAAGGGCTTCGGCGTCAAAGCCGACGATCTCCTCGACCGCCTCATCGCCGCCGCCCGCGCCGAGGTCGATACCCGCCACCCCGATCTCTCCGACAGTGAACGCGGCAACATCGCCAAACAAATCGCCATAGGCGCGCTCCGCTACTTCATGCTGCGCTTCACCCGCAACACCGTCATCGCCTTCGACTTCAAAGACGCGCTCAGCTTCGAGGGCGAAACCGGCCCCTACGTCCAGTACGCCATCGTCCGCGCCGCAAACATCTTCCGCAAGGGAAACACCACCGCCGAAGCCTCGCTCGCGGCCTTTGCCTCGCTCGATCTCTCCGGCATCCTCGATGGCGAAGAGGGAACCACGCTCTGGGAGACCTGGCTCCTCGTCTCACGCCTCTCCCAACTCATCGAGCAGGCCATCGCCACCTCCGAGCCCGCCTACCTCGCCAAGTACGCCTTCCAGCTCGCGCAGCAGTTCAACAACTTCTACCACCGCCACCACATCCTTCACGAGACCGACCCCAACCGCAAAGCCTTCTACTTCGCGACCGCCGCCGTGGCCCAGCGCGAGATGATCCGCGCCCTCGGCTACCTCGGCATCGAAGCCCCCGAGCGCATGTAGTCATCTCTAATCGTTTGCGTAAACATTACACTCTGGAATACCCGGTTCCAGAGTGATCTGAATTTGCTTCGTGACAATCCTTCCAGATAGTCCATAGCCGGGCGCAAGCGAGATCTCGTAACCCTCAAGTCTTCTCATGATCTCAGGTCAAAGATCACGTTCTGATGGTTGAAGTCATCAAGGTGAATCGTGACAATCTCATAGAGAAGAAAGCTGACAATGGCATGCTTCGTCCACGAAGAAGCAGTACCGACCTTCAGGACAGATGTCCCCACCCGGTTCAGTTTGAGGCTCAAAATCTCGGCGTCGTGAAATGACTGCCAAGCCCCAAACCAATCGATGAGGTCTGCGGCACCGGGAAATCGTAAGGGACGGGCACCGATCTCGTGCCTCCTGGGCTTACGCCTCGTATCCTCGTACCCACTCAATAATCGACCGCACGCCAATTCCGCTCGGACCCTTCGGCTGCCACGGCTTCACATCCTCGTTCCACGCACAGCCCGCAATATCCAGGTGCACCCACGGGGTATCTCCCGCAAACTCCTTTAGAAACATCGCCGCCGAAATCGCCCCACCCCACCGGCTTCCACCCGTGTTCATAATGTCCGCGATCTGGCTCTTGATCGTCTCCTTGTAGTCATCGGTGCAGGGAAGCCGCCAGAACTTCTCCCCGGAGATCCTCATCGCGTCCAAAAACTTCGTGAACGTCGTCTCATCGTTGCAGAACAGCCCGGCGTTGATCATTCCTAGCGCCACCACACACGCCCCCGTCAGCGTAGCCGCGTCGATCAGATGTGTGCACCCCAGCGTCTTCGCGTAGTGCAGACCGTCGGCAAGCACCAGCCGGCCTTCAGCATCGGTGTTCAGAATCTCGATCGTCTTTCCGGACATCGCCGTCACGACATCGCCGGGCTTGTACGCGCGACCGCTCGGCATGTTCTCCGCCGAGCAAACTACGCCGATTACCTTCACCAGCGGCTTCAACTGCGCAGTCGCCCGCATCGCTCCAATCATCGCTGCAGCACCGGCCATGTCGTATTTCATCTTGTCCATGCCGTCCGCCGGCTTGATCGAGATGCCGCCCGTATCGAACGTAATGCCTTTCCCCACAAGCCCAAGTACCGGAGCATCCTTCGCCAGTGTCTTGCCCTTCTCCAGCTTCGGCTCATACGTCATTACAATCAGCGCCGGCGCCTCAGCCGAGCCCTTCGCCACCGCATGGAACGCCCCCATTCCCAGCTCCAGCAGCTTCTCTGTCGAGTGGACCTCGCACTTCAGTCCCACCTCTTCGCACATCGCCGCCGCGCGTTTGCCCAGCTCCGTCGGAGTCAGGACGTTGCCCGGCTCGTTTATCAGCTCGCGAGCGAAGTTCTGCGCCTCTCCCACAATCTGGCCTTCCTCGAACCCGGCCTGGATCTCCTTCGCCGTCGACTCTTCCGACTCAGGCGCCACCACCGTCAAAGCCTGCACCGATCGGTCCTTACGATCGCTGCGATACGTGTCCCAGTCCGCCTCCGCGACGATCGCGCCCTCGACCAGTGCGCGGCACAGCAGCGTACATGGCAGGTTCTCCATGTGTTCATCATCCAGGGCATGATCCTCAGGAAAGGCAATGGCCATCTCGCGCAGACCGCGTGGCTTTGCCAAACGCACTGCCGTCCCTGCGCCCTTGCGAACCTCGTCTACTGAAAGAGTTTTCGCCTTGCCCAGGCCGACAATCAACAGCCGTTCCGCCTTTAGACCATTCGGAGCATGAAGCAGCAACTCCTCGCCCAGGGTGGCCTTAAACTCGCCTGAAGCAAGCGCTGCAGCCGCAGCGTTGCTCACTGCATCTGAAGTCGTCAGCAGCGCCACCAGCGGCTCCGCATCCTTGCCCGTGGCAATGTCAACTGCAAACACTGCGAGCATCGGCGTGGCAAAACCAGCCGCATCCTGAAACGCCAGCTTCATGTCCATGGCTCTATCCTAGCGCGAGCCACCGAACCTCTCCTACAGCAGATCAGTCAAAAACCGTGCCTATTCAGCTTCGTCTTAGGACATTTAGACTACCCCAACGCAAAGACGCTATCTTCGCTGGCCTCGCGCCATCGCTGCCCGAGCCTCTTTGTCGGCCTCGCGTCGCCGCTCTGTCTCCCGCTTGTCCCAGTCCTGCTTGCCCTTGGCCAGCGCAAGCTCGCACTTCACGCGGCCGTTGCGAAAGTAAAGCCGCGTCGGAATCAGTGTGAATCCCTTCTGCTTGGTCGCCGCCTCCAGCTTCCGCACCTCCTGCTTGTGTAGCAGCAGCTTACGCGTGCGCAGTGATTCATGATTCATTGTGTTTCCATGCGAGAACGGCCCAATATGCGCGTTCAGTAGAAAGCACTCGCCGTCCTTCAGCAGTCCGTACGAGTCCTTCAGATTCGCCTTGCCCTCGCGAATCGACTTCACCTCGGTGCCGCGCAGAGCCACCCCTGCCTCGAACCGGTCCGTCAGGAAGTAGTTATGACTCGCCGCACGATTCACCGCAGCATCCCGCGCTCCTGCAGCCACCGGATCACGGTCCTTCGGCTTGGCCGTAGTGGCCTTCGGCTGATAGGCGATCGTCGGGTTGGAGAGCGAACGAGGCATGAATCTTCTACTTTAACATGCGTTCGCCACCAGCCTGTCACGGAGCGGCACATAACACCATCGTGTCAATCTTCGGCCTCACTCATCTGGTATAGGCACGTCTAACCCCACAGCTATCAATCCCCAGCCCTGCAATAGCAGTGCAGAGACTCAAAAGCCGCACCCTCCGAAACAAAGGAAATCATTGCTCAAAATGCTATACTCACCCGAGCGCAACAGCCTGGAAGGCACGGCCCACACAGGCAGCGTCCTCCCCTACCGCAGCACAGGGGCAGGCGTGTACTCCGGCAGACGCCTCACTCTCAACGGTGTAAAGGACGCAGGCAAACGAAGAATGGGTCGCGGCAAGAAACTAGGTATCGTAAAGCTCTTCACGTGCGCCTCGCTGGCGCTCCCGGCTGTTCTTTTCTTTCTATCCGCCACTAGCGCCACCGCTCCCGCGCAGTCAGCCAAATCGTGGAATAAAAAAGGCCAGGACGCTGAGCTCCATCAGGATTGGGACACTGCCTACGAGGACTATCGCCAGGCGACCCTCAAAGACCCCAAGAACCTTCGCTACAAGGCCCACTACGAGAACGTACGCTTTCAGGCAGCGGTAAGCCACGTCGATCGCGGCCGCGTCCTTCGCCAGAACGGCGATCTCCAAGGAGCGCTTACCCAGTTCAACCGCGCCCTCGAGATCGACCCCAGTAACCAGACCGCGCAGCAGGAGATCGACGCTGTCAATCAGCAGCTCACCTCTCCCTCAACCTCGCTGCCCGCCCCCGGCATGCAGCAGATGGCCCCACAGGACTCCGTGGTCACCACCCTCGGTTCCGTCGCCAGCCCCATCGAGCTCAAGCCCGTCTCCGACGCCCCCCTCACGCTCCACATGGTAGAGGACGTCAAGAACATCTACATGGCCATCGGCAAGATGGCCGGCCTCAACGTCATCTTCGATCCCGACTACACCTCCAAGCGCATCCCCGTCGACCTTACCAATGTCTCGCTCTCCGATGCACTCCGCATTGTCGGCATCACCGCCGGAACCTTCTACAAGCCCGTCACTCCCAACACGATCTTCGTCGCGCAGAACAACCGCACCAAGCGCACCGACCTCGACGAGCTCGCCGTTCAGACCTTCTACCTCACAAACGCCGCCCAGCAGCAGGACGCCAACGAAGTCCTCACCGCTCTGCGCAATCTCCTCGATCCCAGCATCAAGATCACCCTGGTCCCCAGCCAGAACGCGATCATCCTCCGCGCCACGCCTGACCAGCTTCTCCTCGCGCAAAAACTCATGAACGACCTTGACCGCGCACGGCCTGAGGTCGTCGTCGATGTCGCCATCCTGCAGGTCAACCGCGACAAGCTGCGCAACCTCGGCATCACGCTGCCGCAGTCGATCACCATCACCCCTCAGGCGTCACCCTCCACCACCACCAGTTCCTCCTCCAGCTCCAACAGCAATGGCACCAGCACCTCGCCATCAAACTTCACCCTCAATACCCTGGCGAACATGAACGCCACCAACTTCGCCGTCAGCATCCCCCCGGCCACGCTCAACGCTCTGCTCACCTCATCGGACACACGCATCCTGCAGAACCCTCGCATCCGCGCCACCGACGGCCAGCGTGCCAACCTCAAGATCGGCCAGCGAATTCCCGTAGCCACCGGTTCGTATAACGCAGGCGTCTCCACGGGCGTTGCCAGCATCGGCGTTCAGACCCAGTTCACCTACCTCGACGTCGGTGTCACCATCGACATCACTCCAACGGTCCACTACGACCGCCAGGTCACACTCAAGGCCAAGATGGAGGTCTCCTCCCAGCAGGGCTCCGTCACCATCTCCGGTGTAACCGAGCCCATCATCGGGCAGAACGTCGTCGAGCAGGTCATTCAGCTCAAGGAAGGCGAGCCCAGCATCCTCGCCGGCCTCGTCACCAAGCAGGACAACCGCAGCGTCAGCGGAACCCCCGGCCTCGGCGAACTGCCATTCTTCAAATACTTCTTCGCCTCCAACTCGCGCGAAGTTCAGGAAAACGAGATCGTCTTCCTGCTCATCCCCCACGTCGTCCGCGAGTCCGTTCTCACGCGCCTCAACACCCGCGCCATCGACACCGGGACCGGCACCTCAATCGAGCTTCGCCGTGACGCAAATGCCGCCCAGGACCTTGGTGCTCTTACGCCCGCCCGTCCTGCCCAGATCGGAACGCCGACCTCAGCCGCCAACGCCGCCGCTGCAGCTGTCCAGCAGATGAAGCAGCAAGCCGCTCCCGTCGCGCCGCCTCCCGCGAACGGAGTTCTGCCAAACGCAGCCACTCCTCCCACAGATGCGCCCGCCCCACCCAGTTCGCCCATAAGCATGACGGTAGCGCCGCCCGCCGGCAACCAGGCCGTAGGCAGCACCTTCCAGGTCGCGATCACGGCAACCAACGCCCGCGACCTCTACGCCGTGCCGCTTCAGCTGCAGTTCAATCCAGCCGTCCTCCAGCTCGTCAATGTGGACGCAGGAGACCTGCTTGCGCGAGACGGACAGGCCGTCTCCATCGTCCATAGAGATGAGGGAAATGGCCTGGTAACCATCTCTACCTCGCGCCCGCCCAACGTCGCCGGCGTCACCGGGCAGGGAAGCGTTGCCACCCTGACCTTCAAGGCCGTCGCCGCGGGAGACTCGAACCTCTCCCTCGTCAAGGTCGGGGCACGCTCCAGCACCCAGGCCAACCTTCCGGCCGTCGGTTCGCAGGCCGTGGTGCATGTCAAGTGATCGCGTTGAACCAAGCCGCCTTCGTCACACCCATGACGACCTTCAGACCAAGAGGTGTCATCTCAACGGTGGCGGCGAAGCTGCGCAGTGGAGCGATATGGTTCTCGCCCCATACATCTAGCACCGTCACTAACCCCGAAGCCGGCCTCACCCTCGTCGAGCTCATCATCACCGTGGCAATCCTCTCCATCCTCGCCAGCGCCGCCTTCCCCATCGCGCGCTTTCAAGTGCGACGCGAAAAAGAGCGTGAGCTTCGCCGAGACCTGTGGGAGATGCGCGCCGCCATCGACCGCTACAAAGACGCCGCCGACAAAGGCGCCTTTCAGGTCAAAGCCGACTCCCTCGGCTACCCTCCTGACCTCCAGACTCTCGTCGACGGAGTTGACGTGCAGGGCAAAAAAGTCCGCTTCCTCCGTCGCATTCCCCTCGACCCTATGACCGGCAACAACGAGTGGGGTCTACGCTCCAATCAGGACGACCCCGACTCCGACTCTTTCGGCGGCCAAAACGTCTTTGATGTCCACTCCAAAAGCCAGTCCACAGCCCTCGACGGCACAAAGTACTCATCATGGTGAATCACTCCTCAACCCGGCCCAAAGATAGTGTCATCCTGGGCGACTGCGGCGCAGCCGCCGCAGTCGAAGGATCTGCGGTTCGCTCCGTCAAGCGTCGTCTTGAGGCAGGCTTCACCCTCATCGAGCTGATGATCGTCATGGTGATCATCGGCCTGCTCGCCGCCATCGCCGTCCCCATGTACATGCAGAGCGTCCGCCACGCCAAGGAAGCAGTTCTCAAAGAAGACCTCCGCACCCTCCGTTCCGCAATCGACTCCTACACCGTCGACAAGCAAAAGGCTCCCCAGACCCTCGAAGACCTGGTCCAGTCCGGCTATATCAAATCCATGCCCATCGACCCCTTCACCCACCGCTCCGACACTTGGATCCCTGCCCAGGACGACACCCTCATGAGCCTCGACCAGACCGACTCCGGCATCAACGACGTCCACTCCGGGGCCCCCGGAGCCGCCGCCGACGGCACCTCCTACTCATCCTGGTAAGCCCTTTATCTGCCGATGGTTGTCAAAGTTGTGTCATTTAGGCAGGGACGCATAGCGGGAAGTGGAGAAATCTGGCCGTCTACTTTGTATCGCCCCGCCAAACCATTCCCACACCACAACAAAAAGGCGCATACTACGTCTAACAGAGTGCCGAGCTGCGTCCGCCACACCAGTCTATTGACCTCCGGGGAAGCGGCTCCTCTCAGGAGACTTCCTATGCGCCCCGCAACTCGACTCAGCCTGGCCGCCATCCTCACGCTCTCGGTTGTCTCCTACGCGCAGATCCCCACTTCGACGCGCCCGCAGTCGCCTACTGCCTCGCCGTACCCGCAGAGCAGTCCCAACAATCCAAATAATCCCAACAACCCTAATAGTCCTCAAAACAACCCGCAGACGACGCAGCCTTCAGACCCCATGCCGCCCACGCCTGCAGGCGGCGAGAAGCCGATCCCCGGCTCCCCCACCGCCACCCCTGAGGAGAGCAAGGCAGCCAAGGATGTAGCCAAAGCCAAGAAGGACACTCTCCCGTCCCCCGGTGAGAACCTCGACCCGCACATCAAAGCCGGCAGTGAAGATGACGTCAACGCCATCGGCACGCGCAACATCGGCGGACGTGGCCTCGGCAACTGGTACTCCGTCGACTCCGAGATCCGCATGGGCAAGGGCTATGCCATGGAGATCGAAAAGTCCGCTCACATGGTCAACGATCCCGTCATCAACGAGTACGTCAACCGTGTCGGCCAGAACATCGTCAAGAACTCCGACTGCAAGGTCCCCTTCACCATCAAGATCATCGACTCTGACGAGATCAACGCCATGGCGCTCCCCGGCGGTTTCTTCTACGTCAACTCCGGCCTCATCCTGGCCGCTGACGAAGAGGCCGAGCTCGGCGGAGTCATGGCCCACGAGATCGCTCACGTCTGCGCTCATCACGCCGCCCGTCAGATGACCAAGATGAACTACGTGCAGATCGGCTCCATCCCGCTCATCATCTTCACCTCGGGCACATGGACCGGCTACGGCATCTACGAGGCAACGCAGCTCGCCATCCCCATCGCTTTCCTCAAGTTCTCCCGCATGGACGAGGCCGAGGCCGACTGGCTCGGCCTGCAGTACATGTACAAGTCCGGCTACGATCCGCAGGCCTTCATCCAGTTCTTTGAAAAGATCGACGCGCTCGAGAAGCACAAACCCGGTACGCTCGCCAAAGTCTTCGCTGATCACCCTCAGACGCCCGATCGCATCGCCCACTCTGAAGAAGAGATCGCGACCATCATGCCTGCGCGCCCCGACTACATCGTCTCCACCTCAGAATTCGACGATGTAAAGACCCGTCTCGCGCGCATCGAGAACAAGCGCAAGCTCAACGACAAGAAGGACGGCAACAAGCCCACCCTGCGTCGCACCAGCGGAAGCACCACCGATCCCAACGACCCAACCACTCCGCCTTCCAACTCGGACGACCGCCCAACGCTGGGCCGCCGCAACTAAGCACTCTCCTTCCACAAAAGCGATGGCCGCGATCTAGTCGCGGCCATTCTTCTTTGTGCGTGTGATTGTGGCTACTTCAGCATCGCCGCAAACGAGTGCCACGCCGCAGTCATTCCAATCGGCACTGCCGCCGCGTTCACCACAAACGTCAGTGGAGCAGCCCACATCGTGGCCCGATGAATCCTGTGCAGCGACACCAGGTCGTAAATGATTATCAGCAGAATCAGAATCCCAAGCCCCGTCAGCGCTCCCGCAGCCGGCGGCAATCCAAGCTTTGCCCATGGAAACCGTCCAAACGCCGCCTCCACCAGCCCTGCCGTAGCAATCAGGATCAGCCGCTTGTGCGCATCAGGCTGCCTCCGCGTCTTCCACGACGCATAGATAACAATCACAAATCCGATCAGCCCGATCGCCGGAATCGCAAACGAGGTCGCAGGATCCAGCGGCCCAATTTGCACGCCTCGCCGCAGAGCATCCACGGCAGCAATCACGCCTAGCACAATCATTATGGGCGGAAGGAAGAACGCCACTGTCCCCAGCTTGCGATGCAGCTTTACATTTCCCGCCGACACCAGCGCTGCCTGCACCGTGAATAGCAGCATCCAGAACGTGAACACCGCGCCATGCACATGCAGGATCGGACTAGGCAGGGGAGCCCGCAGCATCCCCGCCCCAAAGTACGTTGGCGAAAATCCAATGTAGACGCACACACACATCAAAACGGCCATGCCCAGATAAAAGGCCCGTTCCAATGTGCGATTCACTGGCCGGTAGACGGGCTTTCGCGATACAGGCGTAATAACAGCATCAGTTGCCATAGTTCTCCCTCAAACAGCCTTGGATAGGTTGCGACGTGCCGGAGATTGTGCCGGATTGCGGGACGATATCACGAGCCCTCTCGCTTCACAATATGGTCTTTGGTAACTACCTCCTTCAACCTCTTCTAGGTTGGGCATTTCCCGCGTAGTTACGGAATCTTTACGAAATCGGCTGTAGTATTCTGCGCTGGTGTCAGGGCCTCGAAAGGTATGGGCCAGTTACCGTATGTCGTTTTGGAAGTTGTTCCTGTCTATCTTGGTTACGCTGCTGCTTTATTGGGGCATGGTAACCGCCTTCCATCTCCTCAACTTACCAAGTGATCTTGCAGTTGTCGGAGGTCTGTGCCTGCTCTTTCTCATCGCAGCAGGTGGTTTCTTTGCGTTCAAAAAAGTCTGGAGACTCTAATGACTCTCTTCAATCAATTCAGCGGGGGCGAGCGCAAAATCGACGCTCAGAGCCCCGGCTTCGCTCGGTTCATCAAGACTGGGGTCGCGCTGTTTGCAGTTCTGATCGTCTGCCTTTTCGTCTTCAACTATCTCGTCTCAATCACCCGCATTGGTGCAGGCTACGTGGGCGTCGAAGTCGTCCTCAGTGGCTCGCAGCGTGGACCCGCGGAGATTCCCATCCGTACAGGCTGGGTCGTCTACAGCCCGCTCCACAGCCAGATCATTGAGTTTCCCACCTTCGTCCAGACCGTCAAATGGACCCACGATACCTCTGAAGGCCGCGCTACGAACGAGGAGATGAGCTTCAACTCAAAAGAGGGCATGGAGATCTACGCCGACGTATCGCTCAGCTATGCTATCGATTCCGGCCGCGTTCCCGACTTCTACGTGAAGTATCGCGTCAACGACCTCAGCATCTTCACCCACGGCATCCTGCGTGACGTTGTACGCAACTCTCTCAACGAAGTCGCCTCCACCTACAGCGTCGAGCAGATCTACGGTGAGCAAAAGACCGAGTTCCTCACCCGCGTCCAGGCGCTCGTGCAGAAACGCATGGAGCCTGTCGGAGTTGGTATCCAGCAGTTCGGCTTCATCGGAGCGCCGCGAGTCCCCGGTGTCATCGCAGCGGCAATCACTGCGAAGGCTCAGGCTATTCAGGATGCGGAGCGCGCCCGTAACGAGCTCGCCAAAACCCAGGCCGAAGCCGCCAAGACCGTTGCCGAAGCTGATGGCGAAGCGAAGGCAGCCGTCACCCGCGCCAACGGCGAAGCCGAAGCCAACCGCATCCGGCAGTCTTCGCTCACGCCGCAACTCCTTGAGCTGCGCAAGATCGAAAACCAGAAGGCTCTCATCGAGCGCTGGAATGGTCAGCTCCCATCTGTTCAGACAGGCAACGGGGGTCTGCTGATGGAGCTGCCCAAAATGCAGTAACACCCACCGGCGGAGGAGCTGTGCGAGCGGCTCCTCCATCTACTCACTTCTTCGCAAACGACCGCACCATCACAACCATGTTCCACACATCTGCATCTTTCGCTCGTCCCGCCTCCTCGGGCGGCATCTGGCCTCGACCATTCCTGATGATGTAAAAGATCTCACCGTCGGTCAGGTCTTTCAGAGCTGCCGGGTCCGTGTAGTCCTTCATCTTCAGCTTCATGTCGGCAACGACGTCGCCTTTACCGTCGCCCTTTTCTCCATGACACATGGCGCAGTCGTAGCCATAAACCTTCTTAGCGTGGGCCAACCCCTCAGGCGTCGGCTTCACCGGATTCACCATCTTAGCCGCCTCAGCGGGAATAACTGTCGGCGCGGACGGCGCCGGGGCCGGTTGTTGTGGTGATGCTGCGAGAAGAATGAACGTGGATGCAAGAAGCAGTAGCGTACAGCAGAAAAAAGGCCGCAACATTCGAGCCTCCTTGTTGCCGAGCGAAATCCTATGCCTCCGACGCTGTTATAGGAAGCTTTATCTTTATGCAGCGCGAATCTCGCCAGGTGCCTCATTCATTCCCAGCCCTTAAGCCTCCCTCAGCAACTCCGTCTTGTACTTCGGTGCCAGCGCAAACACCTTCTTCTTCATCTCCTCCGTAGCGGCTTCATCCAGCTTCTTGGGGGCATCGGTCCGCGTCCCAACTAACACCCCGACCTCCTCAAAGAACCTTTCCTGACCAGCCGGCGCGCAGATGCAGAGCATCCGCGCATCACCCTGAGATACGTTGTGAAACATATGCGGAGCATCCGCCGGAATATGTACCGTCTCGCCTGCCTTCGCCGTCATCTTCTTCCCGCGAAACGTAAACTCCAGCTCTCCGTCCAGCAGCGTAAACGTCTCCTCAAAGTCGTGACGATGCGGCGGCGGTCCTCCACCCGGAGGAACATGCATGTCGATCAGGCAGTATCGTCCCGCCGTGTCTTCGCCACGCAGCAGAATCGTGTACGTATCGCCCGCCACACCCAGATGCGGCGGCTCTTCAACCTTGCGAGTAACCAACGATCTGCTCGGATCATCCGCCGGTATTCCACTCTGCTGCCCTGTCGCATTCGCCATCGCCACTCTCCTCACACGTAGGATGCATGGGGTCCATCTTCGCGCCGGGTTCCGGGCGCCCCAGGTCCCGCTCTAAGACCAGGTTTTGCAGCCCAACGCGATAAAATAGACCTATGCCCAAGAAGGAAAAAGCCCCAAAAAAGACCACTGGCTACACCGACGATCACGCCGCCGCTGGCCTCGACCAGAAGTTCCCCGACATCGAGACCTGGCCCAATCAGTTCCCGGCCTACGAGATCCTCATCGACGACCCCGAATTCACCTCCGTCTGCCCCAAGACC
>Ga0105248_10004811_pt1 | contig 14945 bp, 12 predicted proteins | sample KBSS34metaG_FD_81524 | JGI IMG/M metagenome (GOLD analysis project Ga0105248, IMG submission 81524) | Switchgrass rhizosphere microbial communities from Kellogg Biological Station, Michigan, USA - KBS S3-4 metaG | ecosystem: Host-associated > Plants > Roots > Rhizosphere > Soil | place...
CGAGTCAGGGAATGCAGCCGCTGGCGCTGCTCGAGCCACCATTTGCCGCCGAACCGCGCCGTCCAGGCGTCCGCGAACGCGGTCGCCGTCGGCTCGGGGCCGGCGACGCCGGGAAGATTGAGATAGGTCTCGCGCAGGCTCGCGACGAGCGGCTCGATAGCCGCAGCCGGCAACGCGGTCACGCCGACCTGGTGTGGCGGCGTCCGGAACGCGCAACCAACCGGCGACGCGTCGTCCGCGCTGTTCGCGACCGCGTCGGCGTCCGTCGACCCTTCCTCGATCGTCGCCCAGTAAAGTGGCGCGCGATAGCGATGCGTGCCGCTGAGCACCTGGCACGCAATTCCGAGCAACAGCCCGTATCGCTGCTCGGCGCGCAGCAACCACGGCTCGGCGCGAGCGAGGAACGCGCGCACGTCAGGGTATGTTCGGACGCGGATCACGGCGGCAGTGTAAAGCCGAAGAGCGACGAGAGCGCAGGTCCTGCCCCGCCTCGCGCACGATCGTTATATGACGAACCGGGTCTACTTAGATTCTGCGTTCCCGCCATTGTTTGGAGCTACCGATAATAGGGCTCAGCGAATGCTCTGCGGCTGATCCGACATCCCCTGCTCATACGTGCTCCAGCCCGACGATATACCGTACGGCGCGCGGTGGAAGATCGCTTCGATCCTGCGGATCTTTCCGTCTTCGATCTTGAACAGCTCGCCGAGCTGCCAGGTCCAGTTGATGTTCTCGTGGTCGAAGAACGCGAACGCAAAAACGATGCCGCGCTCACGATCCACGGCGACGAAGCGGCGGTCGCGCACGCGCGACACGACGTTCTTCAGCGCCACCTCGAACTGCTTCTTGCAGCTCATTACTTCGGTGTCGCCGGTGACGGGATTGCGCATCGGTACGTTGGTCGAGTGGTTGCCGTTCTCGTAACGGTCGCAGTCGTCGGTGAACGGGTAGTAGCCTTTACCGTCGTTGCGCTGCAGGCCGCTGAAATAGTAGTTCGCCGTCTTGATGAGCTCCTCGCGCGATGGGCGCTTCGCTTCGGGGATCGCTTCGAGGAAGATCGGATTCGGCGAGCCCATCTTCTCGACGCGCTCGCCCGTCGACGACGGCCGCTCGGTGCGTGTTCCGTTGCTCGCGAGGCCGCCCTCGGGACGAATCACGAGTTGCTCGACTTCGGTTATACGATCGCCGACGATCTTCAGTCGCAGCACGAGCCCGTCGGTGAGATCCTCGTTGCGTTCCTTCTCGTGCACCGTGCCGAAAAACGCGACCTGCTGCGTCTCGACGTCCGGCACATAGAACTTGTATGTTCCTTTCCCCGAGATCCGGAACCACAAGCCTTCGCGGCCGAGCGGCAAACGCACCCCGTTCTCGGTGAACTTGGCGTCGCGCTCAAAGAGGTCATCACGCACGTTGTGCGCAACCATCGCGTCCAAGTAGCGATCGACGTAACCCTCGAGGCAGGCCCTTGCGCAGTGCTCGCTCTTCGCGGGTTGCCCGGCGGTCGGCAACGAAGCCATACCGATCAACAGACTGCAGGCAATCCCGACTTTTCTTGCTGTAGGCAAGGTGTCAGGAATACCCAATCGAATTCGGCTGCGCATCGTCCGTCCCCCTGCCTTTGAATTGGAGCTGGTTTTGTTCTACGGTCGCCCCCAGGCGGGCAGTGTAAACGGGGATATCCAATGAGTACGATCTCGCTACGCGTCAACGGCGCCACCCACGAGGTGGACGTCGAGCCGTCCACTCCTCTTCTATACGTGCTGCGCAACGACCTCGGGCTGCACGGCCCGCGCTTCGGCTGCGGCCTCGCGCAGTGCGGCGCGTGCACCGTGATCATCGACGGCGTCGCGATGCGCTCGTGCATCACGCCCACGTCCGCGGCGAGCGGCGAAATCACGACGCTCGAAGGGCTCGCGAAGGACGGCAAGCTGCATCCGCTGCAACAGGCGTGGATCGACGAGCAGGTGCCGCAGTGCGGCTACTGCCAGAACGGTCAGATCATGACGGCGAAGGCGATGCTCGACAAAAATCCGCATCCGACCGACGCCGAGATCCGCGACGGCATGGAAGGCATCCTGTGCCGCTGCATGACGTACTACCGGATTCAGGCCGCGATCAAGCGCGTCGCGCACGGCGCGACGGCGGCGACCGCGAAGGAAGGTGGCAAATGAGCACGTCGCTGCAACTGCCGAAAGCGATCGAGGACGCGCTGCGCCGCTCGAATCCCGCGATGTCGCGCCGCAGTTTCCTCGCGTCGTCGGGCGCGTTGGTCGTCACCGTCAGCATCGGCACGATTCCTGGCGGCCGCGCGCTCGCGCAGGTCGCGAACGGCGGCGCGGGACCCTACCCCGATCCCGACTTCCGTCAGCTCGATACCTGGATCGTGATCCACCCGGACAATACCGCCACCTTCTTCGTCGGCAAGACGGACGGCGGTCAAGGCACCGGCACCGCGTTCCGCCAGCTCATGAGCGACGAGCTCGACATCGCGTACGACATGACGCGGCTCGTGATGGGCCGCACCGATACGACGCCGGACCAAGGGGGCTCGGGCGGCTCCGACGCGATCGAGGTCGACGGCTGGCCCGCGCGCCGCGTCGCCGCCGAGGCGCGGCGCGTGTTGCTCGAGCTCGCGTCCGAGCGTCTGAAAGTGCCGGTCGATCAGCTCGCGGTGCACAACGCGACTGTCTCGCTGAAGGCGGACGCGAAGAAGTCGGTAACTTACGCCGAGCTCGTCGGCGGCAAGCGCTTCGACGTCGCCCTCACGGGGCGCAACGTCGACGCGACGACCGGCGCCGCGACCGTGAAGCCCGTGAGCGAGATGCGCGTGATCGGCAAGCCGATCGCGCGCTACGACATTCCGGCGAAGGTCGATGGGTCGCTCACATGGGCGGTGGACGCGAAAGTGCCCGGCATGCTGCACGCGCGCAACGTGAAGCCGCCGGTCGCAGGCGCGAAGCTGCGCAGCATCGACGAGTCGTCGGTCGCGAACGTGCCCGGGCTCGTGAAGGTCGTCAGCCGCGGCAACTACGTAGCGGTGGTGTGCGAGCGCGAGGAGCACGCGATCCAGGCGTCGCGGCAGCTGAAGTGCGATTGGGCGCCGCCGACCGAAGCGCCGTTCCCGTCGTCCGAGCGACTCTTCGACTACATCCGCGGCGCACAGCCGACTTCGAGCGGCGCGCCTGAGGTCACCGGCGATCCCGACGCCGGTCTCGCAGCCGCCGCGCGCGTGATCGAGGCGAGCTACGAGGTGCCGTTCCAAGGTCACACCGCGATCGGGCCCGCGCACGCGCTCGCCGACCAGTCGAACGACCAGCTCACCCTCTACACGAACGACATGAAGTCGTACGGGTTGCGTAACGGCGTCGCGAAATTCCTCGACCTGCCTCGCGAGAAAGTGCGCGTCGTCTACATGGACGGGCCGCAGGTGTACGGCCGCACGGCGGCCGACGACGTCGGCTTCGAGGCCGCGTTCCTCGCGCACGAGCTCGGCCGGCCGGTCCGCGTGCAGTGGATGCGTCACGAGGAGACCGCGTGGGACACGAAGGGTCCCGCGTACACGTTCAAGCTGCGCGGCGGTCTCGACGCGAAAGGCAACCTCGTCGCGCTCGATTACGACGCGCGCGCGATCGACTACAACCACGTCGGCTACAACGTGCCCGACACGGTGCTCATTGCGCAGCTCATGGGCAAACGGCTCGAGAAGCCGGACCCGGGCCGCGCGGAGACGCCGTCCGTGATGTACGCGATCCCGCATCGGCGCATGCAAGCGAGCGTCGTGAGCCTGCCGCTGATCTGGGAGACGCCGCTGCGCACCGGCAACTTGCGCGACCCGAACGGGCCGCAGGTGACGTTCGCGTTCGAGTCGTTCATCGACGAGCTCGCGGTGGCCGCGAAGGCCGACCCGGTGAAGTTCCGCCTCGACATGATCGCGGCGAGCGACGAGGACAAGTCGTTCCGGCGCGCGCGCTCGCTCGCGGTCGTGCGCGCCGCCGCCGACAAGTTCGGTTGGGACGCGCGGCCTTCGCCGTCGCGCGGCAAAGCCAAAGGCGCGCTACTGACCGGCCGCGGCATCGCGTACACATATCGCAACAACACGATCGTCGCGACGATCGCCGAAGTCGACGTGAACCGCGAGACGGGCCGCGTCTGGGTGAAGCGGCTCGTCTGCGCGCACGACTGTGGGCTCACGGTGAACCCGCTCGGCCTCCAGCGCACGATCGAGTGCGGCATGCTGCACGGCTTGAGCCGCGCGCTCTGGGAAGAGGTGCAGTTCGATGCCGAGAAGGTCACGAGCGTCGACTGGGCGACGCACCCGAGCCTGCGGCACTCGGACACACCGGAGCGGATCGACGTCGTGCTCGTGAACGGCGACCCGAACCCGTCGCGCCCCGATCTTCCGCACTACGGCGCGGGCGAGGCGAGCCACAAGCCGATGATCGCCGCGGTTGCGAACGCAATCCACGACGCGACGGGCGTGCGGCTGCGGCGCGCGCCGTTCCGCAAGGAGCGCGTGCTCGCGGCGCTGAACGGCGCGGCGAAGACCTAGGCGCTCGCTGCGCTATAGGCGCGAGTGACCGTGCTCAGGGCTGCCCGGACGCGAACTCGAGCAGCACGAGGTCACCGCCGGATTCCAGGGCGTCCGCCGAATACAGCAGCTCCCTGCCGTCCGGAGCAACCGTGAGACCGAAGCTCGTGCTGCGCGGCGCGGGCGCGATGTCGCGCGCGGCGCGGCTGGCGTAATCGAAGAAGCGAAACGCGCGCGGCCGCCCGTCCGCGCCGCAGCCGAGATAGAAGAATCCGTCGCTCACGGGCGCGATGCCGCCGAGTGACGGCACGTAGTCGTCGACGAGCCGCTCCTCGGGATTTTCGGCCGGCACGCCTGCGAGCGCGCGCGCAAAGACCCCGCGTTACGACGACTTCGAATAAAGCAGCTGGCGACCATCGACGCTCTCGATCGCCGAATCGCCCTCGAACAAGCGCTCCCTCACACCGTCCGCGACGCGTATGCGCAGCAGGTAATCGACGGTCCCTACGTCCATGGAATATACGTAGAGGCCGTCCGCGGACCAGCTTCCCGGGCAGCAGCCGCTCGCGAGCAGGACCGGACGGCCCTCAGCCACGTTCACGATATAGATCAGCCGCTCGCGGTTCGGCGCCGACGCGTGGAACGCGATCCGCTTACCATCCGGCGACCAACGCGGATAGCCGGTGACGTACGCGTCGAGTTCGGACAGCTGGCGTGGGCTCGAGCCGTCGGCATGCGCAACCCAGAGCGCGGTCTTGCCGCTCCGATTGCTGATGAAGGCGAGCTCCCCGCCGTCCGGGGAAAACCTCGGGTGCCGCTCGATCGAGGTCGACTTGGCGCGAGCAAGCGGTTGTCCGACCGCCGCGTGCGTCGCCGGATCGAGCGGCAGCGCCCAAATGTCGACGTCGGTCGGGCGATTCACGGCGACGGCGCGCGGCTTCCCGTCGTGCGCGCCGAGGGACACCGTCCTGCTCCCCGCTCCCGCCATGCTCGGCGGCAAGGTATAGACCACCCTGACGCTGCCGCCGACGTGCCATTCCTTGATCTGGCCCTCATCGATGAAATGCAGACGCTCGCCGTCCGCGGACCAGGCGAGAGAGTGAACCATCGCCGGTCCGACGCCCGGTAGCGGCGTCGCCGAGCCCTCCGGCGCGTAGCCGTTGCCGAGCGCCTGCAGCATCAGCGTCGGCAAGCGCTCACCGAGGTGGTAACGCGCGAACGCCAAGCGCCGTCCGTCGCGCGAGAACGCGGGCGAGGTGTCGTAGTCCCGAGCATCGCGTACCACGGGCCAGAGACGCACCGCGCCCGAATCGAGATCGAGGAGATGAAACGCGTAGCCCTGTCCGTCCTCGGACGTTTGCACTTGCGTCGTGAACAGCAGCGCCTTGCCATCGGGCGTCCACGCGAGCATCGGATAGCCGTCGACTGAAATCCAATACGCGAGCCCGGATGCGACCGTGCGCTCGGGACCGCCGAGCGCGGGAACGACGACGACGTCGAACCGAGACCGATCGAAGTTGCGGAGGAACGCGATTCGCTCGCCATCGGGAGACCAGACCGGATTGGAGTCGAGGCCTTCGGCTGCTCTCGTGAGCTCGAGTGGCGCCCCCGCGCTCACCTGCTGCACGTAAATGTCGCTGTGGCCTTGTCTCGTGTCCCAAGAGAACGCGACCCGCGAGCCGTCGGGCGATAGAGCCGGTGTTCCTTCGTCGCCGAGATAGGTGGTCACGGGCTGGATTCGGTCGACCTCGCCGAGCGCGGCGCCTCCCGTGCTCGAGTGATGGCCGAAGCCGAACGCACCGATCGCACCTGTCGCGAGGAGAGCCGCGCCGATGGCCATCACCCGCACGACCATCGAGCGCGGCTGTTCGTCCAGGCCGGGTACCGGATCGCTCGGTTTTGAAGCGCCGTCGTCTATGCGCTCAGCGTGGACCGGCGTCACGAACTGATAACCGCGGCCAGCCACGGTGACCACGTGGCCGCTGCCGATCGCGCGGCGCAAAGCGGCGATGGCCTGATTGAGATTGTTGTCCTCGACGACCGCGCGCGGCCAAACGGTCTCGATCAACGTGGCACGGTCGACGAGACTCCCGGCGTGCTCGACGAGGTAGACCAACGCGTCGAAGGCCTTCCCCGTGAGCTTCACGGGCTCGCCTCGCGCGTCGATCAGCAGCCGGCGCGAAGGCTCCAATTGGAACCCTGCGAAGGTGTAGCGCTCGCGAGAATCCGACCCGGGCATACCGGAGCCGCCGTCTCTATTTTCTTAGTGAGAATTCACGCCTTTTCATACAGGCGCCGTTCTTTTTCATGCGCTCGGCCGATTTATAGCAACAAAGGTCGGCTGGCAACAGCCTGCCTTCCGGACCACTCAACCAGGAGCAAACGAAAATGAGAACCTTCCCGCGAAAGAATGCCCCCGTGCTGGCCTACGCCTTGGGTTTCGGCTTTGTCGCGCTCGCCGGTCAGGCCAACGCGAGCTGTCTGAGCGGCCTCGTCCCGGGCGCGCACGCCGACAAGTCATCGACGCCCGCTGCCCCGGCCTCGACTTCGGTTCCACTGGTCCAGGCTGTCTATCGGCCAGGCCAAGAGGCGCCGCAACTCCTCCGCGTCGGCGATCGGGACGACAACAACGACGAGCCGATCGTCGGACTGTGGCAATTCGTGCTCAACGGCGGCATGGACTTCGGCACGCAGGCTTGGCACGCGGATGGAACTGAGCTCATGTTTTCCGCCGGGCGGGATCCGGCACAAGGCAACGTCTGCCAAGGGGTATGGCGGAAGATCGGTGCGCGGACTTACACGCTCAACCATATCGCGATGGGTTGGGACATGGGATTCGGCACCGGCCTTCCCCTCATACGGGTCCACCTGCACATGGTTGTGAAAGTCGACCGCTCCGGTAAGTCGTTCTCCGGAAGCGTGGATGGCATTGCGTGCCTCGAATATGACCTGACCACACCGTTTCTCGAAAGCGATCAGAATTGCCAGCACCTGCCGCCCGGTGGCGCTATCGTCGGTTCGTTGGTCCAGCCGGACTGACCGCCCGCTGCGCCGCCGCGCCCGTCGCGGCGGCGCAGCGATCGCGCGAGAAGACTACCGGCGGCTGTTCCTCGAGTAGCCGCGCTCCGCCGCGCTGCACGACGTGACGCCGAAGATTTCGCGCCGGGGCCTCACGTGCGCCAGGTGTCGCCGTTCCAGCCGTCGAGGTCGTAGTCGGCGAGGCAGCGGTCGACGAGCTCGATGCAGCTGTCGAGCGCGCCCGTGCGCCGCGCAAACTTCAACGCGTCCATTCGGACCTGCTCGTGGTTGCCCGCATAGTTGCGCTCGTAGAGCTCGTGCCGGCCGCCGAACTCCGTGCCGATCGCGTCCCAGACGAGCTTGAAGAGCTTGATTCGTTCGACCGCCGAGGCACCGCTGCCGCGGTAGTAACGATCGATCAGCGGGCGCAGCGCGGGACTCAAGAGGTCCTCGCGTCCAGATGGCGCGACGATCGGCGCGCCGCCGAGCACGTTCTCGAAGATATCCTTCACGGCCGGCCACGCGGTGGTCGAAAACACGCGGAGAGTCGCAGCGTAATCGGCGCGCGGGATTACCGAGCCCCCCGGCCCGGGCTGCGGCTCCGCCGCCATCGCGGTCGTCATCGTCCAGAGCAGCGTGCGCCACGCCACAACCTCGCCGAGCGCGGCCTGCACGCCGCGGAACTCGCTCGTGCCGTTCATCTCGAGCCCGCGCGCGAGGAGCCCGGTCATGAAGTCGAGCTTCACGGCGAGCCGAGTGCCGGCCTGCAAGTTGTAGCGGTTGAAGAATCCCGACGCGGGGTAGAACGCGTTCGCGCGTTCCACGTCGCGGTAGACGAGGAAGTTCTCCCACGGGATGAACGCCTGGTCGAACACGAGCACGGCGTCGTTTTCGTCGAAGCGGCTCGAGAGCGGATGATCGAATGGGCTGTGCGCGCTCTGTTCGTACGACGCGCGGCACAGGAGGCGGCTCCCGGGCGTGTCGAGCGGCGCGATGAACACGAGCGCGTAGTCCTCGGCCTTGCCTGCCTCGAGCGTGACGGAGCTGTTCTGCGCGACGAACGTCGCGTGCGTGAGGGCCGAGCCCGTCGCTAGCATCTTGGCGCCGCTCACGATCGCGCCCGCGTCCGTCTCGCGCACGACGTGCAGGTACACGTCCGCGACCTCGTGCACCGGCTTGTTGCGGTCGACCGGCGGATTCACGAGCACGTGGTTCAGGAACAGCGCCTTCGCGGCGTAGCGCCGATACCAGCGGCGCGCGTTCTCGTCGAACGGCGCGTAGAACTCCGGATTCGCGCCGAGCGTCGCCATGAACGCGGCCTTGTAATCCGGCGACCGGCCCATGAAGCCGTACGAAAGCCGGGCCCAGTGCGCGATCGCTTCGCGCGCCTCGAGCAACTCTGCCGCCGACCAGCTCGGCGCGAAGAATTTGTGCGTGCGGATGCCGAGACGGTCCACCGTCGTGAGCTGATCGCGCGCGGCAGGATCGTGCAGCGCGTCGTAGAGACGCGCAATCGAGCGCGCAGAGTTGCGGAACCCGGGATGCTCGGTGATGTCGACTACGCGCTCGCCGTAGAGATAGACCTCGCGGCCGTCTTTGAGGCTCGAGAGGTACTCTTCGCCCGTCAGGAGCTCGTCGGTGACGGCTCGCGGCTCGCTCATCGCTCTCTCCGTCGTGCAACAGCCGGCGGCTGCCGGCCCGTGCACGCGGCGAAGATCAAGGCCATGGCCGCGGCCGTCGTGAGCTTGCGCATCGTTCCCCCTCGGTCGCGCGATCTTTCTACGCCCTCGCTCGAGGAGGCGCAATCGGCGGCGCTGGCGGGCGGTGGGAAAGCGCCCGGCCGCGTGCGCTCCGCGGCCGGGCGTGAGGGCCGGAACTAGGCCGTCTTCAGCAGATTCTTGAACATTCCGGGCTGGTAGCTGCCGCCCTCGATTCGAAACGCGACGTTGAGCCGGTTGAAGCTGTTGATCGCGACCACCGCGAGCGTCAGCGCCACGAGCTCCTGCTCGCTGAAGTGCTCGCTGACCTCGGCGTACACTTCGTCGGGCACATGGCCGTCGGTCACGCGCGTGACCGCCTCGGTCCACGCGAGCGCGGCGCGCTCGCGGTCGCTGTACACCGACGTCTCACGCCACGCCTCGAGCATGTAGAGTCGCTGCTCCTTCTCCCCCGCCGCGCGCGCGTCCTTGCTGTGCATATCGAGGCAGAACGCGCAGCCGTTGATCTGCGACGCGCGCATCCTCACGAGGTCGAGCAGCGGGCGCTCGAGACCGGAGGTTTCGACGGGCGCGTTCAACGCGATCAGCGGGCGCAGGATTTGTGGGGACACTTTCGTGTAATCGATACGAGCTTTCATCACTCCTCCTTGTTTGCTTAGGTTCCACTACAAGACGAACGACGCGCACGCCGTGTGACAGCGTCGTTCAGCCCGACGAGTGCGAGCGCGAATCGCTCGGCTCGTGCGGGGGCAGGTCGGCGACCTTCACGTGGCGGAGCTTCTCGGGATTCAGCACGCTGTAGACGCCGAAGATCTGCGTTCCATCGGTGTGCAGAGAGACTACGGAGAACAGTCGGCCCGCGAAGAACAGCGCGACTCCAGGCTCTCGGTTGACAGTGATCCGGCGGAGCTCGAGCTGTGCGCCGGCCGGGCGCAGCACACCGAGTAGGAAGCGTGCGACGCTCGGGCCGCCGCGGACGACTTTGTGCGCAGCCTTCGCCTTGCCGCCGCCGTCCGAAGTGAGCGTCGCCTCGTTCGCGAACAACGCGACGAGCGCGTCCCGGTCGCGGAGCTCGACGGCGCGAATGAACGCATCGACGAGCCGCTCGCGAGCGGCGCGGCTTACCTGCGCGCGCGGCCGTTCGTCGCGCACCCGGCGGCGCGCACGACTCACGATCTGCCGGCACGCGTCCTCGCTCTTGTCGAGCGCGACCGCGATCTCTGCGTAGTCGGCCTCGAAGACGTCGTGCAGCAGGAACGCGGCGCGCTCCTCGGGCGCGAGCCGTTCGAGCAGCGCGAGGAACGCGACCGACAGGTCCGATGCGAGCTCGGTCGCGGCGTCCGCCGCGGGCTCCTCCTCGACGAGCGGCTCGGGCAGCCACGGGCCGACGTACGCGTCCCGCTCCGCGCGCCGCTGGCGCAGGCGGTCGATGCAGAGCCGCGTCGTCGTCGTCACGAGCCACGCCTGCGGCGCGCGCACGTCGTCGTTCGCCGCGGCGCCGTGCCAACGCAAGTACGCCTCCTGCACCATGTCGTCCGCGTCGGCTCGTGAGCCGAGCATCCGGTAAGCGACGCCCCAGAGGCGGCCGCGATGCTGCTCGAACGCCGCGCGGCGACCGGCTGGATCTGCGGTTTGCACGCTCATGCTCATTAGACGATCGGCCAATGAGGTTTGTGACAGCCGGACGCCGCGCATGTTTCCGCGGAAGCGTCGTGCATCGGCGCAACGCCGCACGACGAGGACGCGACGCCCCCAGAACGCGGGCCGTTGCTACGACGGATAGTGATTGAAGGTGTAGTCTGCGATCACGCGCTCCTCCACGCCGTCGACCGCGACGAGCCGCACGCGCTGGTGTGCGTGCTCGAGCGTCCGCAGGAACGCAACGCTCGGCACCATCGTCACACCGCCCGCCTCCGGATCGAACGCGATGTCGTTTACTCGCATCGAGCCGGCCACCGAGTCTTGCACCAGGAAATCGAGCCGCCGCACGTCGTGCAGCGGCGCGCGCATGTGTGCGACGACGAGGTCGTCGTCCGGCGTCACGGTGCAGTTCACGCTGCCGCCGGGCTCGAGGTTGTACTCGCGCACTCGCAGGCCCGACTCCTTGAGCCTCCGGATGAACGCCGCCGGCAGCACGAAGCCGAAATCGCCGCGCAGCAGCTCGTTGCGAATCGCGGCGCCGAGCTCGACGATGCTGCGCAGCCGCTCGCTACAAGCAGCGCACGCGAACAGATGCTCGTCGAGCCGCGACTCCGTGGCTTCATCGACCTCGTCGAGCCAGTACGCGAGGAGATCCTGGGTCGGCGTCGTGCACGCGGCGACTGTCACGCTTCGCCTCCCGCGGCTTCGAGGCAGCCGCGCAACCGCTCGAGGCCGCGATGACGAATCACACGCACGTTGCCGGCCGAGAGACCGAGCTCCGCCGCAACCGCGTCCGCCGAACGGTCGTCGTAGAACGTCAGCACCAGCACGGTTCGCTCGCGCTCGGGCAATGCCGAGAGACAACGGCCGAGCCGTTTCGTGTCGAGCGGCTCCGGCGCCTCCTCGTCCGCGGGCGTGAGGTCGACCGGGAACGCCTCGAGGATCTGGACACGCCGACGAGCGCCGCGCCGCCCGTCGATCACCATCTGTCGCGCAGTGCCGAGCACGAAGGACACGACCTGCTCCGGGTCGCGAACCGCGCCATCGCGCAGCTTTTGGAGCACCATCACGAGCACGTCCTGCATGAGATCGGCGGCCGCGGCCTCGTTGCGGAGGTGCTTTAGGCCATAGAGCCTTACCCTCGGACCCAGACGCCGGCAGATCTCCGCTTCCGCGCTCGCGTCGCGCGCGGGCGCGGAAGCCATGATCCGGCGCGCGAGCGCCGCGTCGTCGTCCGGCTCTGGAGCCTCGAAGCCCATGGGCGGAGCATACGAAATGGCGCGTTCGAGCGAAAACATGCTTGGAGGTGTAACGACCCGTCCGCTCGTTACACATCCAAGCACTTTCAACCTGGGAGGAGCTCATGATCACGAACCAACAGTCCGGCACCCGTATCGACGAGATCGCCTCGGGGATATATCGCATCAACACCCCGGTCGCGCTACCCGGCGACATGGGATTCAACTTCAATCAGTACCTGATCGTCGACGAGGCGCCGATGGTGTTCCACACCGGGCTCCGCGGCCTCTTTCCGCTCGTGAGCGAGGCGATCCGCGCCGTGATGCCGATCGAGAAGCTCCGGTACGTCGGACTCTCGCACTTCGAGGCGGACGAGTGCGGCGCGCTCAACGAGTTCCTCGCGGCGGCGCCGAACGCGGTGCCGGTCTGCAGTCAGCTCGCGGCGATGGTCTCCGTCGGCGACTTTGCGAACCGGGCGCCTCGCGGGCTCGCCGACGGCGAGGAGCTCTCGCTCGGCTCGCACAAGATTCGCTGGTTCGACACGCCGCACGTGCCGCACGCCTGGGAGTGCGGGCTCATGATGGACGTCACGACACGCACGTTCTTCTGCGGCGACTTGTTCACGCAGGGCGGCTCGGGCGAGACCGCGCTCACGGAGTCCGACATCCTCGGGCCGAGCGAGGCGTTCCGTAAGCCGATGGACTATTACGCACACGCGCCGCAGACGCGCGCGACACTCGAGCGCCTCGCGCGCGAGGCGCCGACCACGCTCGCGGTGATGCACGGCAGCGCGTGGTGCGGCGACGGTGCGCGGCTGCTGCGCGAGCTCGCTGCTGTCGTCAGCACGTCGGCGCGCGAGCTCGCCGCCTAAGAGCGCGAGGGCGTGGGGCGCTTGGGGCGGCGGACGGCTCGGACTTTGCCGCTGGTGCCGCCGCCGCAGTAGAAGCGGTCGGCGCCGTCGGATTCGAGGCCGGAGCACGCGGTGCCGGTCGGCATGTCCAGGCGCTCGAGCTCGTTGCCCGACCGGGGGTCGATACGCCGGAGCTCGCCCGCACCGTCGTCCCATACGCCGTGCCAGAGCTCACCGTCGACCCACGTCACTCCGGTGACGAATCGTTTCGACTCGATCGTGCGCAGAATCTTGCCCGTGTCTGGATCGATCTGGTGAATCTTACGAGCGCGATACTCGCCGACCCAGAGTGTGCCTTCGGCCCAGGCGAGACCCGAGTCCCCGCCGTGACCAGGAGCCGGAATCGTTGCGATCACGCGTCCGCTCTTCGGCTCGATCTTCTGAATCCGGTCTTCGCCGATCTGATAGAGGTACTGGCCGTCGAACGCGGTGCCCGCATGCGCGGCGACGTCTATCGAGCGGACCAACTCACCGGTGGTCGGGTCGAGCGCATGGAGCTTGTCTCCGGACGCGAACCAGACGTGAGCACCGTCGAACGTCACGCCGTTCACGCGCTCTACGCCGGGGAACGGTCCGTACTCGCGAACGATCTCCGCCGTGCCTTTCGTCATGACGGCATCCTAGTCGCCGGGTAGCGGACCGGGGAGTAACAATGTCGTCGCGATTCCCGGCATCGGCGGCGTGATCCAGCGGCGCGCGCGCCCCGACCCTATCGGCTGCGCCTTTCCCGACGTAGCGAGCGAATCGAGCGCGCGTTGCACGCTGCGCTGACTCGCCGCGAGCGCGACCGAGAGAGCGGAGCTCGACCACGATTCTCCGTCCGCTAGGAGCGCGAGCACGGCCGCATGTTTCTCCTCGACGGGTCGCGCGAGCACGAAGAGCTCGCGCGCGTGCCGCGGCGCCAGCTCGAAACCGCGCGACGTCGCGCTGACTTCGGCGAGCGGCCGTAGGGCTTTGCGCAAGCGCCCGATCTCGACACGGAGTCGCGCTCGGTACGACTCGTCGGCTCGCTTCGCGCGGAACACTCGCGCGACGAGCGCATCACGCGACAGGTCCGAGGGCCACGCCTCCGCGAGCGCGCGCGCAAGTGCGAAGAGCACCGGCCGCGTCGCGAGCGAGATTCGCGTGTGCGGGCCACGCACGACGTAGCGGCACGCGTCGACCACGAGCGCATCGGTCTCGAGCAGCGCCTCGACCTCATGGAGCCTGAGCAGGCGCTCTTCGCCGCGCGCGATCAGCCGCGCCGCCGGCGCCTGCAGGGCGAGAGCGGCGCTCTTCACCTCGGCCAGCAGCGCAGCGATGCCGGCGGCATCCGCCGCGCGCTCAGCCCGCGCGAGTGCCGCGCCCGCCTCCGCCGTTCGAAGCCTGTGCAGCGCGATACCCGCCACGACGAGCTCGTACGCGGCTCGTAACGCGGGCGCGAGCGACGCGGGCTCGAGCTCCTCGACTGCGCTCTCCGCCTCGTCGACGCGCCCGATCAACAGCCGTCGACGCACATCGAGAAGTCGAGCGTGTGCGGCGTTTGCGTGATCGCCGTGCTGCTCGAGTGTGGAGCGCGCCGCGTCGAGCGCCGTTGCGGGCCAGCCGAGATCGCGCGACACGAGCGCTATCTCGGCTTCTGCGACTACGCAGCGCGCTCGCGCCACCGCTTCTCGCGAGCCGAACGCCCGCGCCGCACGTTTCAGCAATGCCTTTGCTCGCGCGAGATCACCGAGCTGCGCCATCGCGATACCGCGCAGCGCCAGCGCGGGCGGATCGTGGCGCAATGCGACGCGCTTTAGCGCGCCGAGCGGATCACCGCCGGCGAGCGCGCGCGCCGCGGCTGTAATCAGCGAATCCATCGAAATCCCGACACACTTGTCACTCCCGCCGCTCGAGACACCGCCGCTAA
>Ga0105248_10004812_pt1 | contig 14944 bp, 11 predicted proteins | sample KBSS34metaG_FD_81524 | JGI IMG/M metagenome (GOLD analysis project Ga0105248, IMG submission 81524) | Switchgrass rhizosphere microbial communities from Kellogg Biological Station, Michigan, USA - KBS S3-4 metaG | ecosystem: Host-associated > Plants > Roots > Rhizosphere > Soil | place...
CCAGTGAAACCATCGCATTTTTGAAAATTGTCGCCTGTCGCATCAGCACTCCTCCGGGAAGACTGATTGAACTGGCCGAACACGTCAACGAAGAAGTGCGCGCTGCGGTAGCTGAGAACGCCAATCTTCCCAGCGAAGCTTTTCTGCAATTGGCCAAGGACAGTGTTTCAACAGTCAAACTGCGCCTGATAGACAATTCTAATTGTCCCACCGAAGTGCTGGGCACCTTGCAAAATGACAGCGACCCCTATGTCGCCTTTGAAGCACGCAACGCTCTCAAGCGCCTGGGCGCAGGCCTTTTAAAGGAACGCGAACAAAATCAATTCCGCGGTGGAAGTGGTGGCGGCCACGGGCATCACCCTACTTCTTAAGCGCCGGCGTCAATTTAGACACTGCTGCTAAAGATTCTTCAACGGCTTTGAGGAATTTATCGATTTGCTCGTAGCTGATAGTCAGCGGCGGCTCCACTCTCAAGACTCTGGCGTTGATGTAAGTGCCGGAGATCAATATGTTGCGCGAGAATAGTTCTTTAGCCACGGCATAGCCGGTCTCATTACCGGTAAATTCCATACCGAGCATCAGTCCGATACCGCGCGAGCCTTTCATGACGTCCGGATGGCGGGCAGCCAACTCATTCAGCTTAGGTATGATGTACTCGCCCTTAGCCGCAGCCTGAGCCGGCAAATCTTCATCGATCAAGACATTGATGTTGGCGATGGCCGCGGCACAGGCCAGCGGGTTGCCACCAAATGTGGTGGTATGCAACATCGGGTTGTCGATATATCTCTCCCAGGTGCGAGGTGTACCGACGCAGGCGCCGATAGGCATTACGCCGCCGCCAAAAGCTTTACCCAGGGCCAGAAGATCCGGCACGACGCCTTCGTAGTCACAGTAGAACATTTTGCCCGTGCGACCCATGCCGCTTTGAATTTCGTCGAATACAAGTACGGCTCCGTAACGGTCACAAATTTCGCGGGCAGCGCCAAGATAACCTTTGGGCGCAACGTTGATGCCGCCTTCACCCTGCACCGGTTCAATCACAAAGGCGGCAACTTTATCGCCCGAGAAGTCCGCGCATTTGAACACCGACTCCAACGCATCGATGTCGCCAAAAGGCACATGGGTCCAGTGACCAAGAGGCATAAATGGTTCGCGGAAAACAGCTTTGGATGTACCACCAAGCGAACCTAGAGTCTTGCCATGGAAGCCACCGATTGCGCCCACCATATGATGGCGCCCGGTTGTGAGCATAGCCATTTTGAGACAGGCTTCTACTGACTCAGTGCCGGAGTTGGAAAAGAACGCGTACTGAAGATCGCCGGGGGTGATGAGAGAAACGAGATGGGCAAGATAAGTGCGCAGCGGATCGATTAGCTCCTGCGAATGGATTGCTTGCTTCTCCAGCTGCTCACGCACGGCTTTTAAAACTACAGGGTGTCTGTGGCCGACGTTGTATACACCGTAGCCGCCGAGCACATCAATAAACTCCTGACCGTTGACGTCGCGAAAAACCGAACCGGAGTCGTCCCATTCCACAGCGGTGTAGTCGGTGCTGACAGATTTGCGATATTGCAGAAAACCAGGATTGACGTGGTCTGTCCAATAATTGACAGAATCTGCAATTACTTGCTTTCGCTCGCTGGCCGAAAGCTCCTTCTTCCCAATCAGCTCAAGTACTTGCTGAGATATAGCCTTGGCCGATTTGAGGTTCTGAGCCATTTTTTTCTACTCCATCAGGGGGCGCTCAGGCCGGAGTGACAGTCCAAAAGACTTATCCACCGGGCCAGGCAACGCCAATTGTACGCCTACAGAACCTAGCGCTACTTGAAAAGGTGTTTATAAATTTCAATTAATAGCAGAGACCGGCCAACCATGGCCTTTTCAGTCGAGGCAGCCTTACAAAAATTTGTACATTTTGACGCAACTGATCGAATGTCCTGAATTGAGCTGATGACGCCCCATACCGTCCGCCACATAGCCGGCAGCACGATAAAACTCCTCGGCATTGAGGGAGGAATTGAGATTAAGCCAACCCACACCTGCGGCCCGGGCTTCGTCTTCCAGGTCAGCCAGGATCTTGCGACCAATCCCCTGCCGGTTAAAGCGTGGATGCACATAGCAAGCGCGCAACTCGTTCAGAACAGGCACAACCGTGCCAAAGCCAACAATCACATCATTCTCGATGGCGACACGAGTAATCTCGTCATTTTTGCCGGAGCGATTGAGGAAAGATTGAATCCTTTCTTCATCTACAACAGGTGACCACTCATCCAATCGATCTTCGTCATAATAGTTGATGGGAGCAGCATGAACTGCCGCATAGTGGACGTCCAACATGCCCTTAGCATCCGCTTCAGTCCAATTTCTAATGGTCAGCACACGAATCTCCACGCTCCCTGCCGGTCTTCTATAATACTTTAAATATGCCTCGCACCGAATGCCCGAAAATCAGAACAGCGATCATAGTCACAGTCACTGGTCTCTGTATGAGCTTTATCTGCCCGGCACAACCGGGCAGCGCCGCCGATACAATGCGCACACTTACATTCCCCGAGGACCAGAGCTACGGCAGTATCTATGTCGCCCAGGACGGTTGGCGGCCCTACCGCATCGGCACGGCAATAACCAATGAGCGCTATCAGGCCCGCGGGACAATAAAAATTGAAAAAGGCAAGCGTCTATGGCTGGTTGGCAATTTCGCTCTTTCCGAGCACATGGAAATTTTAAAACAACTGCCGCCCGACGCCCTAACTAAGTTGGATCTAGGTCGACTGCCGATAGACGGCAAGAGTCTGGCCAACCTCAAGCACCTCACTTCCCTACAAATGCTCGATCTCGACCAAACCGATGTCGACGATCAGGGCATGCAATATATCAAGGGTCTAAAAAATCTGGAATTTCTATCTCTCAGCCGAGGCCTGATCACCGGAAAAACACTATCTGAAATCAGCACTCTGACGAAACTTAAGCGGCTACATATTGGACACTGCGAACTTATCCCGCAATCGCTGGCCGTATTGATCAAGCTTAAGGCGCTGCGCTATTTACATTTAGGATGCACCGGCTTAAACGACGCCACACTCGACTATGTGAAGCCTCTGGTCAATCTCGTTGACTTGACCGTGGACGGCAACAAGGGCATCACGGACAAAGGGCTGGCCAAGCTAAAACAGCTCAAACAACTAGTCTTCCTCGATCTAGTCGATGATCCAAAGGTGACCGAAGCCGGCCTCTTGGGCCTCAAAGGCGTACCGCTGATCACGTTAAAAGTACAAAAAACAGGGGTCAACCAGCTGGCATTGGACAAATTGAAAAAATGCTTTCCCGGCTGCTCAATTGAAATTGGTGGGACGGGAAAATATCCCTCCAACTTTTTTGCGCCGCTGCACTAGTCTTCTTGTAAATTCCTATGACAAGGAGCGGGCTAGACAAAAAAAATGAAGGTAAACTTTGGGACCGAGCGTTAGTAGAGGAGTGTTGGTAATGGACTATAAGAAACTGGGCGCAAGCAATGTCAACGTTTCGGTCATCACATATGGTGCCTGGGCAATCGGCGGCACAATGTGGGGCGGCTCGGATGAAGATGACGCGGTCAAATCCATACATGCCTCGATCGATGCCGGTATAACGTCAATCGATACCGCGCCTATTTACGGCTACGGCAAGAGTGAAGAATTGGTTGCCAGAGCCATTTCCGGCAAACGCGACAAAGTGCAGATTTTGACAAAATTTGGTCTGCGCTGGGATAGCGATGAGGGTGAATACTTTTTTGAATTGAATGAAGGCGGCAAGACCACAAAAATTTATCGCAACGCTAAAAAGAAAAGCATCATCGCCGAATGCGAAGCCAGTTTAAAGCGCCTGAAAACGGACCATATAGACCTCTACCAGTGCCACTGGAGAGACAATACAACGGATCTGAGTGAGACCATGGAAGCTCTGGCCCAACTTATGAAAGAAGGCAAAATCCTGGCCGCAGGTGTCAGCAATTTCACCGCCCAGGAAATAGAAGCCAGCAATAAAATCGTCCCCATCGCTTCCGATCAACCGCCCTACAGTATGGTGCTGCGCGATATAGAAAAAGATGTGCTGCCGTTTTGCCGCGATAACAATGTCGGAGTAATCGTCTACAGTCCTCTCCAGCGCGGCCTTTTGACTGGCAAGTTTAAGCCTGATCATAAATTTGCCCCGGGCGATCACCGAGCCAATCAACCTCATTTTCAACCAGCCTATATCAAACGAGTGAATGAATTTTTGGAACAGTTGAAACCAATTGCCACTGAGCATGACACCACTCTCGGTAATCTGGTCCTGGCCTGGACGATAGCCCAGCCGGGTGTGACGGCCGCTCTGGTGGGAGCAAGAGATGCCGCTCAGGCCAGTGAAAACGCCAGGGCCGCCAGTCTTAAACTGAGCGCCGCTAATATGCAAAAAATCGACAGTTTGCTCGACACACTATCTCCGGCACAAGCAGCAAAATAATTTCAAGTGGCCGCTGTGGCGCGTCTTCTGACATTGAAATATTTGGCCTCCGGGTGGACAACAACGATAGCAGAGGTGCTCTGCTCCGGCACCAATTGAAATTCTTCACTCAGCTCCACACCAATAGACTGAGGCTGCAGCAGCTCAAAAAGCTGGGCCTGATCCTCCAGATTAGGGCAGGCGGGATAGCCAAAGCTGTATCTGGTGCCGCTATAACCTTGCTGGAAAAATTTGCTGCGATCAGAGGCATCCAAATGAGCGAGTCCTAACTCCGCCCGAATACGCTTGTGCAATAACTCGGCCAGTGCCTCAGCCGATTCCACCGAAAGTCCATGAAAATACAAATAATCCGTATACTGATCGCTCTTGAACAAACTCTGGGCATAGGTGGTGGCATACTCACCCATAGTGACAATCTGTGCGGGAAATACATCGAAGCCTTCATCCACACTGGCATAAAAATCTGATATGCACAGACCCTTACCAAAATCCTGTCGCGGAAATTTGAACCGCACCCATTCTTCAGGCGTGCTCGCAGACGCGTCACAATTGGGCAAGCCGGCAAAGGGATGATAAACAATCAATTCATCCCCTTTCGACTGACAGGGGAAATAACCGTAAACAGCCTTGGGCCTGAGTAGATTTTCCTTTATTGAGCGCTCTTTCAATTGCTCCAACACCGGTCGCACTTTTTCATCCAGCATGCGCTGATACTCGGCATCGGGGGTGTCACCCTGACGCACACGGAACTGCCCCTTGATCAAAGCGTTTTCGTTTAAATACTGAAAGACTTCATTGAGGTCGAAGTCTTCTACGACCCGCGCGCCCCAAAACGGCGGGGTCGGTATTTTCAAACCACGGGCCACTTCCGAGCGACCAAATTTCGCCGGATTATTGCCATTACCGCCTGCCTCAAGATAGGCGTCGGCAGCCGCCCCTGAGCCGCGACCGGCAGCTTCATCTACGTCATCTGCATCGTCGGAGTCGTCTGCGTCATCGTCGTCATGTCCAACGTATGCAATTTCCGGCGCTGCCTTACCGAGCATTTTTGCAATCTGTCCCTCATCGCCGGTGGCCAGTGCTTCCATGATGTGCAGATCGTCAAAGGCATCCTGCCCGTAGAAAAGCAGTCCTTTATAAACGCGACGACAGTCGTCTTCCACATAGCGGCGGGTCAACGCTGCACCACCGAGGATGACTGGTACGGAAATTTCTCGCTGGTTCAAGATGTCGAGATTTTCTTTCATGATCACAGTCGACTTAACCAATAGTCCACTCATGCCGATGCAATCGGCGTTGTGCTCGAGCGCGGCGTTGATGATATTGTCGATGGGTTGCTTGATACCAAGATTGATTACACGGTAACCGTTATTGGTGAGAATGATATCGACAAGATTTTTGCCGATGTCGTGCACATCACCTTTGACAGTGGCAAGGATCATTGTGCCACGGGTGGAACCCTCGACTTTTTCCATGAGCGGCTCTAAATAAGCAACCGCGGCCTTCATGGTCTCGGCCGACTGCAGCACGAAAGGCAACTGCATCTTCCCCGACCCAAAGAGTTCGCCAACAACTCGCATACCGTCCAGCAAAAGCGTGTTGATAATCTCAAGCGGCTGATACTTCTCCAGAGCCTTGACCAGATCGACGTCCATACCGACACGTTCACCGTCGATAATGCGCTGCTTCAGCACTTCTTCAATAGAGGCATCGACTTTCTTGGCCTTGCTCTCGCCGCCTTTGCCTTTGCGATCTTTGTAGAGATCAAGCAGGGCAAACAGCGGATCATAATCCTTGGTGCGTTCGTCAAAAATAAGCTTACGATGATACTCTCTTTCTTCCTCGTCAATTTTATAAAGCGGCAGTATTTTCTGGGCGTTGACGATAGCCATGTCCAGCCCGGATTCCACCGCGTAATGCAAAAAGACGCTATTGAGAATGCGACGAATTTTCGGGTCGAAGCCAAAAGAAATATTGCTCACACCCAATATGGTTTTGACGCCGGGCAGATTTTTCTTGATCAGCTCAATGCCTTTGAGAGTCTCCAGACCGAGCTTACGGTCGTCTTCATTACCGGTTGAGAGAGTAAATGTAAGGGCGTCGAAGATCAAATCATAGGGTTCTAGACCAACACTGAGGGCCAGATCGTAAATACGCTTGGCCACTTCCAATTTTTTCTCGGCACCTTTGGCCATGCCTGCTTCATCGATAGTCAGAGCCACCGCCGAAGCGCCATAACGCTTTATCATGGCCGTCTTGGCCAGCATCTTATCGACACCGTCTTCCAGATTGATGGAGTTGACGATAGCCTTGCCGGCTACCAACTGCAAGGCACTCTCCAGCACCGGAAATTCGGTCGAGTCGAGCATCATCGGTATTTGTAATTCGGTGTTGAGCCTCTTCACAAAGGCATTCATATCGGCAACTTCATCGCGGCCGACATAGGCCGTGCAAACATCGAGGATGTGAGCGCCCTCGCGTTCCTGTTCGCGGGCCATAGAGACCATGCCGTCCAGATCGCCCTTTTGGAGGAGCTCTTTGAATTTCTTGCTGCCGTTTGTGTTTGTGCGCTCGCCCACGATCAGCGGCGGTTGATCAATATCAAGGGCTACCGACGTATAGATGCTGGCGACGGCGGGATTATAGAGCCCCTCTCTGGGTTTGGGCGCAAGTCGTCCCAACTTCTCCACCACTTTGGCCAGATGTGCCGGAGTAGTGCCGCAGCATCCGCCCACGATGTTAACGCCCTGTTCCCGGGCAAAGTAATCTAGCGAAGTCGCCAATTCATCGGGGGTGAGCTTATAAACGGTCTGACCACCTACGTTTTCAGGCAGTCCGGCATTAGGCAATACCGAGACATAACGCGGTGAATTTTGACAGAGGTAGTGGACAGCGTCCAACATTTCTCTGGGACCGGTGGCACAATTTATGCCTATCACATCGACGGGAAAAGCCATGAGTGTGGCCAGGGCAGCCGAAATATCGGTGCCTACCAACATCGTGCCGATAGGCGGCGCCTCAAGGGTTACCTGGGTGATGATGGGTAATTTGCGGCCAATCTTTTTAAAATACTCAAGCATCGCCACAACGGCGGCTTTGGCTTGCAATAAATCCTGACCCGTTTCAAACTGCAGCACATCAGCGCCGCCATCCACCAGTCCGCGCACCTGTTCATAGTAGGCGTCTTTCATAGCGGCAAAAGGAATGTGTCCCAATGAGGGCAACTTGGTCGTAGGACCAATCGATCCTGAAACATAGCGCTGCTGGCCACCGCCCGAATAAGCCTGGGCCACTTCGCGCGCCAGCTTAGCGGCCTTAAAATTGAGCTCGTAGGCGCGGTCGGCAATGCCAAACTCCGCCAGTACAATCGGAGATCCACCAAAAGAATCGGTCTCGATAGCATCGCAACCGACTTTCAAAAAAGACTCATGAATTTCGGCTATGACATCAGGTCTGGTGGCAGGCAAAATGTCGGTGCAATTCTCACAACCCAGATAATCATCAAGAGATAAATCATAGGTATGGATAGAGCTGCCCATGGCCCCATCAAATATCAATACTTTCTCTTGCAGTGCTTTTAAAAAATCCACCGTAGGGGTCTCCTGGTCTCAGTAAAGCGGCAAAAAGCCCAGCTTTTTGACGGCCACTTGTCCTTGAGCGGACTTACAATATTCTACGAATGATTTTGTCAGCTCTCCGCCATTGGCATCGCAATACATATAGAGCGGCCGAGAAAGCGGATAATCACTGCCGGTAACGGTGTCTTCTTTAGCGTCGTCATTGGCCTGGGCGTTGAGACGAACTGCCACCACTTTCACTTTCTTGCCGGCCGACTCCGCCTGTGAAATACCGACAAAACCGATTGCTCCGGCATTGTTCTCCACCGTATCGACCACTTCACTGGTCGAGGTCAAAAGCTTCACATTGGCGCCGTACTCCTGCCCGTTAAGCACTTCCTCGCGCAAAAATTCACCGGTGCCGCTGGAAATTTCGCGTCCCAGCACCATTATCGGAGCATCCACCTTCTTAGCGGGATAGCCTTTGATTTGATTCCAGTTTGTTATTGTGCCGGCATAAATGCCCTTAAGATCCGGCAGCGTAAGGGAAGCAATGGGATTGGCCGTACTGACAATGACCGCGACCGCATCTCGGGCCACCATCGTACGCATCAGTCGAACACCCTTATCGTGGGAGAGCATGCTCTCCGCCTCGGTCAGTTCGCGAGAAGCGGCAGCGACATTTATCTGGCGATCAATAAGAGCTCTGATACCGCTGCCGGTGTCACCGGAACGGACATTGATCTGCGCCTGGCCGTGAGCCTTCATATAATCCAGCGTCCAGGCCTGAACCAGCTTGGCCATCGTGTCGGAGCCCTGCACCGTGAGCTGGTTTCCGCTGGGACCATTACTGACGGCAGCGGTTGAACTTTTGGAACTGTTAGCACAGCCGACCAGAAAGAAGAGCGCCGCCAGAGCGAGGAATGCTCCAACACAGTTTCTTGCTGGAATCGAACAGGGCTGAAGTCTGGTCATAAAATTCATTCTCTTATTGTCGTGCCCAAGAGCGGCAAGCACAACAGAAACGGGGCAATATTTACCATTTAAGGGCAATATTTCACTAATTTGGCTCTCACTTTAGGCCGCTTGACAAGTCCGCCAGCATTTCAGAAGCTTTGCTGTAGCGCACGGTAAGGTCAAGGTTGGTGGCCCGGGCGATAATGGTGTCCAGTTTGTCCGAAATTTGCGCATTTATCTCCCGCGGGTGCGAAACACTCAAAGGTTCAGGGTCCTGACCGGTGAGCAGAAAAAAGAGAGTACCGCCCAGGGCATATAAATCGCTGGCTGGAGTCGGCCGACCACGAAACTGCTCCGGCGGGATATAAGCATGCTTACCGACCACGGTGCTGCCTGCTCCTGCTTCCAACTGCCGTGCCACATTGAAATCTACGACTTTGATTTCACCCGTGCTTGAGAGCATGACGTTGTCGGGACTGAGATCTCTGTGCACTATCGGTGGTTCAAATCCGTGCATATACTGAAGCACATCCAGGAGCTTCAAACCGACATCAACGACAAAACTCTCGGGCTGCGCGCCTTCATCGCCGACGAGCTGCTTGAGTGAACGTCCTTCGACATATTCAAGTACGAGGTAGCCGCGGTAATCGCTGACGAAATGATCCGAGACCTTAACTACTCTCGGATGATCAAGACGGGCAAGAAGATTAGCCTCCTCCGCCAATTTTTCGCTAAGATTGGCCAGTACAGCCGTACCACGATAAATGGGCATGATGTATTCTTTCAATACGACTTCTTCACTGCCTGCTGATGCCAAATAAGTATTGCCCTGACCTCCACCGCCTAAGACACCAAGAACCGTGTAGCTAAGCGCGCCTTGCAATGTATTACCGGCGACGAGCATGCCGGACTGCTTGCGCACCTGACTGGTACTAAATTGATGCAACCACAGTTCGGTTAGTCGTGCGCCCTTGTCTTTCTGCCGCTTCTGACCGTGCAGTTCAAAACTCAGTTCCTTCGCAGCCCACGGAGCCCAGGTACGCACCGAGTTGATGAAAGCTGCCTCCGAATTGTCGACCAACAAATCATCGATGGGAACGTAATGTTTGACGCCCAGTGCCGTAGAAATTTCTACCCGCGTTTCCAGTTCACTGGCACCGACCAGTTTTTTGTGAGTGAGCCTGACTTTTTCCACCGACTGCCAGGGAATTGTCAGCTCTGAAAAAAAACTCTCATTCAAATCAGTACGCAATACCATCATGTTGGGGAACAATTTCAAACGTTTAGGTCTTTGCGATAGCCAGAGCAAACCGGCCAGAAAAGCCAGCGCAACCGTCGCCAGTATCACGGCAGGTAAGAAACGGCCCACTGTCACCATGTCCAAAAAGGCCTCAAAGAGTTTGTCACCGCTGGAGGCAATTTGAAAAGTAAAGAAAAATACCACCATCGCACTCAAAAGCAAATTGAGTTTGAGCAAACTTGAAAGTACGGGCGAAGACTGCTGCACCGAACGGAAGAGACGAAAATTACCCAATGTTTGCTGTAACTCTGCGTGACCGGGGCCGACAAAAAAACTGTTTTCCAATTCAGAGCGTGTATAGAGAATAGATTTAAATTCTCGCCAGGCTCGGTCCGCTCGTGTCTTGGCCAGCTGAGCCTCGGCTGCGACAGCTTCACTCCGTTCAATCAACACTGGCGATTCGTTAACTTCAGCGTCCATCACTGATCGCTCCGCATAGAAGCAGCTGCTACAGGAAGTGGCGCCTTCAGCGCTTCAATGCGCCCTTTCAGCTCGGCACTTGTTTTTATTCGGCTTTCCAGCTCTTGCTCCGTCAAGTCTCTAATAATCTCGACCAGGCCTGTATAAATCAGCAGAGAATCATCGCTTATGTCATCCGGAATCTCGGGACTGAGCTTAGTCAGCGGTTCAGGGTCAGCAGCAGTAAGAGCAAAAGACATCGTGGCACCAAGCGAATATAGATCGCTTTGAGGGCCGGCCTTGCCTCTGAACTGCTCAGGAGAGATATAGGACTGTTTACCGACCAGAGTCCCGGTGGCAGTTCCAACAAGATTGTTGGCGGCGCCGAAATCAATCAAGCTGAGATGGCCATCGCGAGCCAACACTATATTGTCCGGTGTCACGTCTCTGTGCACCACCGGCGGTTCATGGGCATGCAAGTACATCAATATGTCGTTCATTTCGGAGAGCCAGCGCAGTACAACCTCCGCCGGTTGCGCTTCTTGTTCACGCACAAAGCGACGCAGGTCAATGCCTTCAATGTGTTCCAAGACAATATAGTGCCTGCCGTTGTCGACGAAATAATCCAGCACAGCGGCAACGCGTTCATGTTTGAGAGTGGCTAAAATAGCCGCTTCCCGCGCAAACATCGCCAGGGCTTTTTCTTTCAGACTTTGATCACAACCGAGAGGTAAAACAGCCTCTTTTAGAATCACCTGGGTGCCGTCTTTTTGTTCGGCCAGATAGACCGCGGACAGGCCACCGAAACAAAGCTGCCCCAACACCTTTACGCTCTCCTCCTGCAAGACGGCACCGGGCTCCAGCGGCACAAATATCGTCGAACCAAATCGTCCGGCCAATTCGTCTTCCCACAGTTGAGTGAACGATGGATGCAATGTAGCGCTCAGGCCTGCATCAAAGCCACTGACCAGTTCCAGTTCGAGTTCGACCAGAGCCGGATAAAACTCGGCCTGCGGTGCCAAAAGCTGAATCGCCTGAATCAGCTCCTTAACGTCATCGCGTTTCATCCCGGCAATACCAAGAGGCACCGAGGCACCACCATCAAAAACCAATGCCATATGCTGCGGCCGACTGTGGCTTCCGTCGCGATCGCGAAAGTCGACAATTCTCAGACTCTCCCAGGGACGACGCAGGCGACCGCGCAGTTCAAAAAGAAAACGTGAGGGTAATCTAATCGTCTCTCCGTCAAAAACCAGCTTGGAATCGCTGCAGACATAGACGGCGAAAATTCCCACACTGATCAAAAAGACGTAGAACGCCGCCATCAAATCGTAAAACTCGGGCACACCGTGGCCGTGACTGAGACTATTAAAAATTGACCAGATCAAACTGAGCGCCGCGCCAGTCGACCAGAGCAACCAGACCGGAGAGAGAGCCATGATAAATGCCAGCGCTAACGTCGAAGTGCGGGCCCGGTAGCTGAGCTTGCGCCCTCCGACCAGCGATAGCGACTGCGATACTTGAGTGAGATTTGCCTTATGGTCCTGCATTTTGGGGGTGAACCGATATCGGTTGAGCTTTTCTGCCTACTATTATTTGCATTTTGCCCCTGTCAGGCTCTTACCAACCCGAACTCCCGCGCCCTGGTAACAAATAGGGCCCCCCGACCGACGGGAGGCCCATTTTGCCAATTCACAGGTCGACTTATTCTTCGTCGAACTCTTCGTATTCTTCGTGCTCCTCTTCTTCACCGTCGGCCTGGGCGCTGGCGGCCAGGAGCAGTTCGGTGGTGACTTTGACAGCAGTGTCGGGAGAAACACCAACCGAAGTCAAGGTCTTAACCCAATGAACTACTTCATCGAGCAAAGCCGTGTCCATCACGGTGGGGGGAGTCGCTGTAGCTGATTGAGACATTGCTATTTCCTCTCAGGGTCCTGAATTATGCAGATATACGTAAAGAGGACGGCCAAAGTTCACGGCGAACCGGCTGCCAAAACTCTATAGACCTCAAATGCTACCAACTTGAAGTGGCTTCTGTACTCATCTTTTACTTAATTCTTCGCCAGGCAGGCTGGGAGGCAGAAACTGTCTGACTTTATAACTTTTTCTTGTCATATGCTTTGATCATCGATTGTGTTCCTAAGGCATCAGGCGCCGTATCGGCGGAAGCGGCCACCTCGGCGAAAAGCTCCACCGACAGGGCGGTACCGGGTAAAAATTGGCGCCTGGCAGGATCATCGTCATCTTCAATAGATGCAAATACCAGCCTCAAATCTTTGAGCATATTGCGCAGTGAAAAAGCCGGCTTCAGGTCGCCGTTCAATATTCGTTGGCCCAGATTAGCCAGAGCCCAGGAGCCGCCGGCGCCGTTTTGTAAAACATCGACAACGAGCGCACGCTCCAGTCCCAGCTTATCGGCCAGGGCAAAGGCCTCGCATACAGAAACCATGTTGACCGCGCACAGCACCTGATTACACAACTTCAGAGCCTGTCCGGCTCCGGCGCTGCCGCAATGGCGAATGTTTTTGCCAAGCAGTTCAAAAAGCGGCAGTACCGCGGCATAGTCATCCGCGTTCCCGCCTACCATTATTGTCAGTGTGGCATTTCTGGCCCCCACGTCACCGCCGGTGACTGGCGCATCCAGGAAGCCGAGCCCCGCATGAGCGAGCCTGTCGCTGACGATCCGGGCGGCTTCCGGGCCAATCGTACTGAAATCAACGACAATGGCCGCTTTTTTGGCACAGGCCAGAACTGAGGGAGCAGGACCAGTAAGACAGCTAACGACGTCATTCTCATCGCCCAGACAGGTAAAAATGACATCGGCATCGGCAATACAATCATCCAAACTGGCCACGACCTGGGCACCGGCCGCAGCAAGTTCGGCCAGGACGGGCCTTGACTGATTGCGATTCCAGACCCGGACGTCCTTGCCACCTTTAAGCAGGTTGAAGGCCATGGCCGAGCCCATGATGCCCATGCCTAGAAAACTAATACTGGTAATAGCAGTCAAAATCGGTCCCCTTATATCGATATCAAATTGAAAGTATGGCAATTGCCATCCTAAACTAAAGAGTTGCCCGGTTATTTTAATGTCGAGCCCCTTGGGGTATATGCCTCAGAGGAAAGTTTGACAAAGTCCTATGCGCGATATGAGCAGGAGCTAGCTTTGGAAATCTCGGTCAATCATTCTTGCGGCGACTCGGCGCTCAAATGCGTCGACTGTGATGGCCAGGTTTGTCCAAAATGTTTCGTCCAATGTGCCGTCGGCAATCGCTGCAAGAAATGCGCCAACCGCTTCACCAGCCATGTTTTAAAAACAACCCCGGCCGTTCTCATTCGTCTTGGCCTGGCCATGATCTTTTTGGGTGTTGCCTATGGATTTATTGGGCGCTCGGTGCCTATGGCCACCTTTGGCATTTACGGCTATTTCATCCAGTTCGCCATCTGGTTCGCCGTGGGCAAAGTAATGCACCGCGTGGCTTCCTACAAACAAGGTCCAAAAGTCCTGGCCACAGCCATTATCGGACTGCTTCTGGGCCTGATGGCGGGTCCGTTCAGAGACATTCTGATCACTTCCCTCTCCGCTCCACCCGATACAGAAGAGTTTGGATACCGAAGCTATGCCAGTGGCAATCAGCTAATCAGTGCTGCCATAATGGTCGTCGGCGTGCTCTGGCCCTTCGCCCGCCGCGGTTAGCATTCCCGCCGCAGTGGTAAAGATGATACACCTGGCCTGCTCTTTCTTATTGCGGCAATTTAGGTTACCCTATCGTTACCCGAGAGCTATATTGTTGGCGGCGTTCAACCTTTGCGGAAAGTCTGCTTAACCTGTAAAAAAGAATATTCCGACGACCGCGCTTCATGCCCGGATGACGGCGGAAACTTAATTCCATTGATGACGGATCCGCTTATCGGCACTGTTATTGCCGATAAATATGAGCTCTTATCGGTGCTCGGCGTGGGCGGCATGAGCACTATATACAAAGCCAAACACAAGTATATGGGTCGCATCACCGCGGTCAAACTTTTGCATCCGTATCTCATTGCGGATGCTTCTATGTTTCAGCGCTTCCAATATGAAGCAAAAGCAGCCAGCAATCTAAATCACCCCAATGTAGTCGGGGTTCAGGACTTTGGTATCACCGATGATGGCAAGGCTTATCTTGTCATGGACTATCTGGAAGGCGAAGACCTGTCCTCGATTCTGGAACGCGAATCTGTCTTGCCTGAAATTCAAGCTCGCGAAGTC
>Ga0105248_10004814_pt1 | contig 14943 bp, 23 predicted proteins | sample KBSS34metaG_FD_81524 | JGI IMG/M metagenome (GOLD analysis project Ga0105248, IMG submission 81524) | Switchgrass rhizosphere microbial communities from Kellogg Biological Station, Michigan, USA - KBS S3-4 metaG | ecosystem: Host-associated > Plants > Roots > Rhizosphere > Soil | place...
AGTCTATGAGACTGCCGACATGGTTTACTGTGAGTTTAGACATTAGTTGTATTGTCCGCCTGTTCCGACAAGACCTACGAAGGTAAGGCTTGCGCCTGTTCCACCCGCAATAGACTTGCGAGTAAGACGAAGGTCACTATTGGTTCCCAAGCCGTAGGCACCCTTGACCATATCTACCACAGTCATTTCACTAGTAGCCGTACCAAAGGTAGGATTACTTGGGTTCCTAAACTGAGAAGCTATGACGAGGTTACCAGCAAATACTTCAGTACTTGAGTAGGGAGTATTGCCGTTGCTACTGATTGTAATGTCAGCTGTGTCTGCCGCAAAGGTTGCTGTCTTGGTGAAAGAGTCCCCTGGGAGATACGTGGCAGGATTGTTCAGAGTAGCCAGAGTATCGATAGATCCGAGGGTTTTAGCCTCGAACTTAATACCAGTAGATGTTCCTGTGAACGCAATGGACTGGAAGCTTGCCTGAGCACCAGAACCGTTAGCAAGCAAGAAGCCTACAAGGTAATGAGGGTTACCCACGATATCAATGGCGTTATAACCAGGAGTACCATTCGTATTATGGATGATCTGGCCACGGACACCGACGTCAGCATGACACTGGCGAGACATCGTAAGAGTAATCGGTTCCGCTACTTTAGAAGCAAATGAACCGGCTCCGTTCAAGGTTAACACGTTGCCTAACTTGCTGACAACGTAAGAGTTAGCATAAAGACCTGTTCCTCTGATGACCATGCCAGGTTTAATGGCAGAAGCATCGGGGACTGTAACAGTTCCAGCACCTGATGTCCAAGTACCAGTTGTAGAAATGGCGTCGCCTGTACTGTCGATAGTGTACTTGACCCAGCTGTCGATGAAGATACGCCCGTCGAAAGCAGCAGACATATCGTTAAAGCCGATGCCTGCGGATGTACCGAAGATCAAGACGTTAGCGATAGACCCTGGGCTTGGGTTAACTACCCAGATTTCTCCGCCTTGACCAGTTGAGATCATGTCCTGAGTGCCATTAGTCATGTCGCATTTGAAACCAGCGATTGAATACTTGGCATCGAATGCAGCACCAAAACAATAGTTAGTCGTCGGGGCTATGATAACATTCTGTGGACTGGAGACATTGCCCTTAAAGAGAAGACCTGTAGCAGCAGTCTGGCCTACGATAGGACCAATGGGAGAGAGACCGTCATAGGTTCCATCCGCGACGTTCACAGTAACTGACTGTCCACTGAGGTCGTACTTACCTTGGAGCTCACTGTAAGCGTGTCCCAAGGAAGCCCAAGGAGCCGTAAGGGACCCTGTACCTGTGGTGTCACTGCCTGTGGTAGCTACGTAGAAGTTAGTCGGAGCGCTAAGCCGAAGTCGGGTGGGCAGGGTGCTCGGGTTGCTTTGGGTAAGGAAAGCAGAATAAAGAGGAATGGCGTAGACGTATATATCAGCAGTGGCTGCCGCGCCTTGTGGTGTAGTCAGCGAGAAATATATGGTAGTAAGATTTAACCTAGGAGAATTAGCACCTAAGGAAAGAAGACTTCCTGTCGTATTCAAGGAATTGGTTGTTAATGCCGAATAAACCTGCGTGTTAGGAATTAACTGAACGCCTGTCTTACCTGCACCTGTGTACATACCGCCAACAGCAGTCGTCAAGGACAGACTGGGATTAGTGACCAATACGCGGAATATGAGGTAATGATCAGGCATAGTAAGAGTAATAGCCTGGTCCGCGGTGCTGTTCATATTGGCACCCAGAAGAACACCTGCGAGGATCAATCCTTCGTTAGTCATGGCCTGCAGCTGATTGACGTGGAGGTCACTGGCATCTGCTGTGGATGAGGTGTTGTTGCCCTTTACTGTGAAAGCAGGAGACTGAGCAAGTTTGGAATTGGTGACGCTATGGTCAGTCAGGAGATTACCGATAGCGGTAGAAGTATCCTGCAGACGAACTACGTCGTTGGGGTATATAGGAGCTGGTAAATTCAGAATACGGTGTGAATTCATATCGAAGTCAGAATTCATCACATTAGGAGAAGTCCCGTCTCGGGAGACAGTGTTGTCGAAAGCTAGCTCGATGATGGCACTGTTAGTATTCATAGCGTTAACAGCAGTCGTTTCATTCTGCAGATTAACGATGTCAGTCAACGTTATTTTATTTGTCATAGGTTTCCTTAAAGAAAGGGGGCTGTTACACCCCCTTTAGTTAGCTCCAATTACCGATTACGATATTCGCAGCTGCACCAATCGGGTAGATTCTGAAGTGAGAACCTGCCTTGATGGTGACACCTGGAGTACCGGAAGCACCGGGACGGGCAGACGCAATGATCTGAGGTATAACTGTACCCCCGGCATTGACTGTCATGATACCGCTTCGTTTGATCACGACGTTTTCAGTCGCGGACGTAGAAGCAGCCGTCACAGTGATAGCTGTAGCAACAGCAGCAGGGATCTGGGAGACAGCTGTAAGAGCTGCACCAGTGCTGGTTGTCGCCTGAGCGAGGTAGGCAATACGTGTGAAGGTAGCGGTACCCCCAAACAAAACTGCCCAAGTATGTGAAGTCGTACCAGTGTTCGTAACCCAAACGAATTCGTCGAACTGATACGCCGTGCCTGCAACAAGGGTCACAGCACCAGTAGCCGCACCTGTGGCTGCAAACAGAGCCGTGTTAGATGCAATAGTAGCATCAACAAGGTCTGCATCCGCAGTCATGGTAAGGCGCTGTTCGGCAATGTCTAGTTGCCGTGTGCTGGCTACAGCGGTTTGATAGAAGACTTTTCCATCAAACTCCATAGAGCCTGCAGCAGGAGTAGTGAGGTTAGTGCCTGACGTAAACGTCAGGGGAGCTGCGGTAGCTGTGCCCGCAGGAAGGACGATGTCGCCTCCCGCAAGGTTGATCAGCGTGCCGGCAGCACCAGCTGTGGATGCGCCACCGTAGATACTTCCAATAACGAGGTCGTTACCGGAAAAATCAATTTTCTGAGCCATGATATTCCTTTCTGGAAAAAGGGGCCAAGGTATTTTTCACCCTCTGCCCCACTTCCATTACTGGGTGATCGCAACGTCCAGAGCATGATAGTACACGCGCAGGCGCATTTTGCCTGCAGAGTAGGTACCAGCCGCTGTAACGGTGAGATAATATGCATTGACCAGATCGGGAGCAACAGGTGTCTGAATTGCAGGAGCGGAGCCAATCAAACCACCGGCCTTGGAAGTGCCTGTGATGTAAGTGACGGCCTTACCGGCAGTGTCAAACGTAGCTGTGACTTCAGCGTTGATAAACGCCGTACCATAGTTCGTGGGAACTGTGGAACGATCGCTATCGACGAGACCGAAGCTGAATGTGGTACCACCGACGAGGGCGGTTTCGCAAACGGCTTCAACCTTTTCAATGAAGAGCTGACCAGACGCGAGGGCAGGGAAGAAGAGCACATCAGAGACAATGAGCGTGTTGCCCGAAGTCACCTGAGACAAATCAACCACACCTTCGATAACCCGGTTAGGTCCAAACATGACGTAATCGCCCCAGGGGGAGGTTGCAGTCTTGGTTGTACCAAACTTGAGGTAAAGGCCAGAGTTGGTTTTCATGGAGTTAGTAGTGGTGATAATAGCCATTAATAATCTCCTTACGCCGGAACCGCAGACTTCGAAGTCAAGACGGTGACGAAGTTCGCTTCACGGAAGAAACCGAGACCGAATTCGCAAATGGTGGCGTAATCCCACTGTTGAAGATCCATGTCGAATTTCGACTGGACTGTGGGCATCTGCCTCCAAGCACCAACCCAGGGCAGTGTATCGCCAGGGGTAGCATCGAAGAAGAAGTTGGCAACGCCTGTCGAACCGGACGAAACACCATTGATGGTTTCGTTAGCAACTGTCGGCAGGAAGTTCGACTCATAGATGTCGAAACCGTAGACGTTGAACCGGAACTTGAAACCAGACGTGATACCTTCGGTCGTGACGCTCTGCCAAGGGGCCATGGGCGACATGAGGTTGGTAACGTTAGCCTGCTGTTCAAGAGTGAAGGCAGTCGAGGGGTCCACAATCGCCACCGGCTTGCGGAGGTTGACGTTAGCCTTTGTAAGGGCGTAACGAGCCTTCGAGAAGTCGACGAAAGAGATTGCGGGAGTGGTACCGGAAGCAACCCAACGATGGGAAGCGCCGTTAATAGTATTGAGTGAGCTTGCAGTCTGACCGGCATTGCCAACGGCAAACACGCGTGTCTCATAGTATTCCATGATAGCACGGTGTTGACGCTGCGGGAAGAGTGCGAGAATCTGAGGCGAAAGCCAAGAATCCCGTTTAAACTTCTCCGTCATTGAGTTCGCCGAATACACGTAATCAGTGAAGTTAAAGGTAAAGTTACCTGTATCCATCTGCTGATACTTGAGAGCCTGACCTTCGTTGAAGGTCGCGATCTCAGCTTCACCAACAATCGGGAGATTGAAGTTAAAGCCATCGGGGAAATCATTGAGCGTTCGGACAAACCCCAGCGCGTTCAGATCGGCCAGGAGAAGCGAAGTAATATCCGAAGAAAATACTTGCGTCCTGATCATATTCTGATTCGTGGCGTCCATAAACGAAGCCATGAGGTCTCCTAATAATGATTAGTGTTAATAGAAAGTCTTCTGATTAAGAGCTTGGTGCCGCTTCAGAAAATCTGGGTGGTCCATGTCTTTCAATCGTTGTACTGATGTTCGTTCGCTGTAGTATTCCTTTGGATTTTCAGAACGAAGTTTTTCGTAAAAGACTGCGTCGCGGAGGTCTGTACTGGGCTTGAAGCTGTCACTTCTAGTATTAGACATCGGGGGGTTCTGATAAGCCTGTTGCTGCGAATTCAAACCGAGAGCGTTTATAGCTACCTCGGGTGATTTTCGAGCAAGGGCTTGAACGTCCTCTGCAGTTAATCCAAGGGTATTCATAGTATCCCTGAGGACTGATTTAGCACTTGCGCCAAATCTTTCCCGGAGACGGGACTCGACCGCAGCGAGATTGGCCTCGGCTTTCCTAGAGTCTTCAAGATCCTTTACGGCCTTGAGTGCTCTTTGGGCAGCACGTTCTTCAATCTTTTCTAGGTCGATAGGCTGGTTTTGGTTGCCAGTATCGGTGTTCACTGGTTCTTGTCTACGGCCCTCTATTCTGGTCAAGAGTTCCTGTAGCTTAGCCTCTGTAGTTGCGGCGTCATTCATATTGAGCTGTGATTCTTTCACTTTGAGAAAGTCTTCGCGAAGTTGGTCATGTTCTTGAAGTTTCAGCTCAAGAGTCTTGTCGCCGTGGTATTTTCCCTTAGCTATCGCCTGATACATCTCTGTTTCAGATTGATATTTGCTTCGGTCGAACTTACCACCTGGTTTGGTGAGTTCCTTGAGGTAGTCAATATCGTCGTCGTCTTGAAATAGGCTGTCAGCCATGTTTTTCCTTTTGGTCTAGGGTAAGAATTTTTTGAACGTCGCGAAGACAACGGCGGTAGCCATTACAGTCGGCCTGTTCATAGGCCCATGATGGGCTGTCGTAGGACTTTTGGGAGAGTTCTTCACTTGTAAGCTGCTTTTCCCACGAGTCTAAAATAGAAGAAAGCCTTTCAAGGAGCGTCCTGTTATTTTGGACGTACTTCTTAAAGCGTTCTTTTTCTTCGGGCTCTTTTAGATGATGAGTCCAATCAGGCTGCATTAGGAGCCTGTGGTTGCTGTTGCTGTTGCATCACGGACATATCTGCGTCTTCACCCAGACCTGTCGCTGTGCCCATCTCTTGATGGAGCTGTTCTTGCAATGCCTGAGCCATACGCTGCGCGTCTGCTTGTTCAGAGACGTTGACGTAAGGAGAGACAATACCATAGTCTTCGAGGTCGAAGATTTCTGAGTACATGTTAGCAAGCTTGACACTCGAGAAGTGAGGCGACACGAACTGCCATCCTGGACTGCCGAACAGTCCCTGAAGGTTCTGGATCGTCTCAGACTGTTCTGCGAAGTGCCTGGCACCCCGGACAACAATCTTGCCTGTTCCTGTGATGTCAGCGACAGACAGTTCTTGGAACTGTTGGACGCCGAATTCGTCATCAAAGACAGGTATAGTAATAGTCGAAGTCATGTTACGCCGCGCTAGTTCAAGCATGGCGTTAAGCATAGGCTCTAGAACGAATTCCTCAAATTGGTTAATCTTTTGTTGGAAGATGCGGGAAGCTGCACTCTCGAGCCGCTGTACTTCGTACTTAGTCTTTTCCCCTGGACTCCGGAAGCCCATTGCTTCTTTGGGGGCACCAGCCATCTCTTCCATCAAATTCATCAACATATTGATGTCTTCGACTAAAGCCTGAATGCTTATCTGGGGTTGGAGGAGTTCGACGTCCCCGTCCTCAGATGTAAAGATCTTTTCACCAGGTTGCCAGGTAAAGTCTTCGACGAAGCCTTTTACCTTCTGTACCGGGAAAGTAGACAAATCCATCAAGTCAGCCTTGAGATTCTCAAGGTGATCGAGGCGGTATTGCATACCGAGTAAGTTTTCGAGAGGTCCCATACCCCAGAGGTTATCTACACGCTTGAGCCAAGGTGCTTGGAAGATAGGAGGATAACCAAAGAAAGAAGAATTAGGTTTGTTGTCCATGATCTTGTGTCGATCAACGAACGTAATTACCCGGTTCTTTTCGAAGATATCGTGGTCGGCGTTATACCAGTCTCCGTAGAACGTAATGACCTCAACCGTGTTCGAAAGAAGATATTGCTGAAAGCTCCCAAATCCATCCATTTGGTAGATGGCATCACGTTCGACCCAGTCCCCGTAGAGGCCTCGGGCGCGTGTTCTGATTTCTTTGAGATAGTCGTATAAGTTTTGGTAGGCTTCTCGGTTGTCGTCGTTAGACATTCCTTGCAGGTAGTCCTTCAATTCACCCATACTCATTATGGTACGGTAGAACTTAGGAGCAGCTGTCCACTCGTCGGCTGTAGGATTAACTACGATATCGAGAGGGGAGATACGTTTCCAGATAGGACCGACGTAACCAACCTGTGTCTTGTCTCGCTGTTGAGCGCGCTGATCAAGCCAAGCTGGCATAGCTATGGCGTTGCCTTTGTGGACGTAGTCCTCTAACGAGCGGTACATACCTTGCTTGAACGAAGCATGCCTCATCATGTACTTAGCGAAGTTCGCAATTATCTTGCGCTTCTGCATCGAGTTGTCGTCGTCGTTACCACCGACGTAAAAGACGTATTTGTCCCTAGGGGCCAGTGTGAGGATGTAATTAGACAGCAAATTGTTGCTGATCTGACACAGCTTAGGAATAGTCGTCTTGTTCTTCCACGGAAGGACAGAGTTAGAAGTCGCAGTAGTGTCTGTGGCATAGACATACCTATTGACCTCTTCCATCAGCTTCTTCCACGGCATCCGCATGTTATTCCATTCCAAGTACGTTCTAGCGAACTCAGAGGCCATGCGATCTGGCTGGATTACGTCTCCGACTAGTTCAGTTACCTTACCCGTCAAACTACGCCACCAAATCTAGAGTTGAATTGAAATGCATTGGTATTTTCTTTTAGAATCCTGTAGGTGTTTAAAGGGGCTACTGCAAAATCTATGGCTGCAGCGAGAGCATCTTTGACGTCATCGTGCGCAGGGTTTGTGAAGACAAGTTCTTCTTCGAGGATCTGACAGTTACCTCCAGTGTAGTGCCAGATTTGTCTGTTCTGATACTTAGGCTCGAGTACGGCGAGGATTCTCTCTTCTTTGACACCTTGCCAACGAACTGGCCGAAATTCATCGACCGAAAGAGATAAACCATACTTCCGTATATAATTTTCTTGAAAGTCTCGTACGAGAGCAACCTGAGCAACGTTTACCTCAGCTCTGATCTTCCTAAATCCCCATTTTTCGTAGAGTTTGATGATACGTTTGAAGTACTCAGATGGAGTATCTGACCTAAAACGATCAATGTCTAGGACGTAGTAATTATTTCTGCCGTCTACTCCAACTATGACTATAGCGGTGTAGTCGGACTTCTTACCTACGGAGAAGGCGAAGTCGACGGCTGCGACGACGTTAAGGGGCTCTCGTTGGTAGTACCACTTGTAATCTCTTCGGGAGATGTGGTCTTGGTTGTAGTATTGGAAGTAGTCCCGCTTGATTGGCGTGGAGTCGACGTCGTTCGGATCGTTATAGTATTGCGCCCGGTACTGGACCATGTTGTTTGAGTATTCCGACCTCTTGACACCGAGAACTTGCGGATCGAATCCGTAGTACTTTCCGTCTGGGGCTTTACTTCTGGGCCAGATGTACTCGCCGGTTCCGTCTCCGACGTTTTCGACGGGCCATTCTTTGTGATCGTATAGGGGACGAGTATTGATGGGATTACCCAAAACATCGTAGTCTGATACCTCCATATCAATTAGATTTGAATAAAGATCGTTAGGGTGATACCTGGTTCCTACAACAAGTCTTTTGGAACCGATATGTCCTACCGAAGAAAGATAACCATATTGTTCAAGAACTTTTTCACGGCTTGTTTCGTTGTTAGCATTATTCGAGACGACAACGTCATCCATGACGATAAGATCTGCATGCATACCAACGATATTTGTAGTAAGACCAGCAGTAAAAACAGTAGGATCTCGAACATACGCTTCGCGGCGCCTAGGGTCATCTACCGAGATTTCTCTTTCAGTCCACTTCTCACGCTTGGCTTCTTCCTTGTTTACCATGTCAGGCCAATACTGGCGATAGACATCAGAAGTTAGAATATCCTTCATGAACTTCAGCTGTTTTGTAGCGAGGTTACTCGTAGAAGAAATATACAAGACCTTGATTGTGGGGTCTCTGGTAATTTCCCAAACAGTGAAAAGCGCTGCTAGCGCTGATTTCATGTGATCCCGGGGGAGAAGAAGCAAACGGTGGGTACTGGCATCAGAAGACGCCCACCATCTTAGAATATCTCTGTGGATGTTTCCTAGCCAACGCTTGGGTTGGACAAGCTTGATGAACTCCTCAGGATCGCTTTCGGCGACTCTGCGGCGTTCATCTTTGAGTTTTTCTACTTCTGTCTTAGGCTTACGGCCGCGTTTAGCGGGGACGATGGCCGCAGCGTCCAAATCCATTGAAGTTGCCAAAGTTCATGGTGTGATGACAGCGACTTTGTAAGACGAAGCAAGAGGAACAGCAAAGTATTCCGTCGAGTTAGCTGCCATCCTGGAAGAGGAGGCGCCTGCTGTGGGATTGGTTCCAAATTCGATACCACACGCGGTGTCTGTAAACAACCGGACGTATGTGGTGTTATTGGCTACAGCTGAGCTTTGGGTAGAACCAGCGCCGATGGCGACAGTCTGTTTGGCTACAGGAGGCTGTTTAGCCATTGCGAAGGAGTGGGAATTCACATCTTGGTAGGTGTCTGCGAATTCGGTGACGTATAGGGTGGCCATATTAGTTCCTTGTGCCTATTCTTGCTAGGGCGACTGAGATTGTTTCAAAACGGTGAAGATTTTCTTCGTGTCGTATCTGGTCCTTGGTTTCGTGTTCTTTCAACCAAGTCTGAGTATTTCCTGTAACGTACTTCAGGTCTTCTCTGAGTTTAGAAAAGCTATCTATTAACCACTTCAGGAATAACGTTTGAACAGAAATCAAACCAGTAATTACTGAAGCTACTATAGGACCTGTACCAGGATCAGTTAATTGATTAAGGATTGACGACATCGGGACTGATGATAGTAGGTTCTTTTAAAGAAAGACCAATTAACTTCATACTGTGGTCTAACAGTATACCCTGTAGCAAAAGACATTGAGGAAGGCTTAGCCTCTCTATAGCTTGCTTAATAGGTGCTGGTAAGTTTAGATCTTTAGACACTAGTAGCCTTTAACCTTCTTATCACGCTTCTTGTCTTTCTTGGAACCTTCTTTGATACCAAGACGTTTATCTCTTGCCATATCGACTTTCTTAGCTAAAGACATAGCCATCAACTGTTTCTCCCTACGGGATTCTTCTTGTGTTTACTGTTATAGATTTTAGCAGCTGAGGTCTTAGCTTGCTTGACTGTGTAGCCTTTCTTGAGGAAGGCATCTCTTATTGCTTCATACTGAGCAGGCATTACGAACCTTGTTGAGTATAGACGCAGATCGGCTGTTTAAGGCTTGGGTATTCATGGATACAGACGTGACAGTGGCTGTCTTGGCTGGGGTGGACTTGAATAGGAGTGAACGTATGTTCGTGGTATTGTACGAAACCTTTAGGGAGTTCGTGGACTTCGTCGCAAGGAACTGGGTAGCAATCGTGATTAGAACAACATGCAGGAGAATACCAGTCGTGGGCGTAAGCATTCGTACAGAAGGATAGTATCAACAAAAGACATAACAGGTAATACTTGTATGAACTTATAGTCCTTATGAGTTCTTGATAAGTAAATACTACGGCCACGGGAATTATAGTTGACATAGGTTCCTAAAGGTATTATGTTAAACGTACAATAGTATACATATACCTTAGGAGTATGTCAAGTGATATTTGATGAAGGCTTTAAAGACCTAAAGCATGATGAGAAGATAAAGAAATTATTAGACCACGGAGAGGTCGATGCAGAAGATCTGTTGCAAGCTTATGAAAGCTTGGTCGCTGAAGAAGCTGATAAACTTAAGAAAAAGATAAAGGAACACTATGTACAGAAACATGAATGCGAAGCAATTGGAGAGGGAGATGAAAGAACTCCTGGAATGGCGAAAATTACAACAAATGAAGAAAGTTACAAAACCTGATGCTCCATTGCCCGTAGATAGGCCCTAGGATTGAATTAGAAGCTCACTGGTGCGTTTAAATGACCTGCCCGCTACTACCCTACCTGCCGACAACAAATCGATCTCCTTGGCCTTCCTAGGAGCTTTGCTCCGTGACGTCGCTTTGCGACTAGAGGCTTGCAGTCACATACCGAGGATTTATGGAATTTATTTTAAATGGACAGTTTAGAACAGAGCAACCACTTGAAGGATACAGACAATGTGTCTTCGATGCTGTCTGCGAAAGATATAGAAAATCTAGAATGGGCATTGAACTTTCTGAAGAATTACGAAAGGAAACATAAATGATTATTTCAGACAGTGGTTGGATTACCGAAGAACTTGAAAATGGTAACGTCAGATTTTATAGAGATATTTTTTATAATCTATAAAAATTTTGTCGAGATATTTATTTCGTGTTAAAAAATCTGGTGAGATATTTTTTTGATGTACTTCAAGCGCGCTTTAGGCACCCCCCGACCCCCTTGGTACCCCCTTACCGGCGAGAGGGATTGCATCGGCCAGATGCAAATGATTCGCATGTGCAAGACCTAAGACTGTGATAATGCGTTCGTTATCCTATAGGATACCTATAGGTATCTATTAGTTATTAACGTTAGCTAATACACTTATCTACATAAGATATTCCTTAAGGTACGTAGGGAATACATTAGGAAATACGTTAGGAATATCAATGCTTTAGGGTATTCTGTAGCAATATCAATAACTTATGCATTCTTTTATAGAATGGATATCTCATTGATATCGTTGAGGATTTGCCTTGTTGCCAACGGTTCGCAACTGGCTCTCCAGCATACTCACGGTTTCGTGACTGAAAGTAACGCTCTCGTGATTGCGGTAGCCTCTGACTGTGATACACTCTTGAATGGTCGATTGAGTTGATATGACAACCCGACCTTCTACTTGATCCTTTGCCCCTCGTGGCTCTGATCGGATCATGGCTCTTTGACATCGTTAACCGCTACCTGTCTCTGCCTGCCCTCAGATTGAGAGCAAGCAATGAACAAGTCTATTCAAATCACTCTCACGTTTGAGATGGATGAAGCAACCGCGAGGCTGTTTCTCCAATCCTCAATCGAGAGGGTGATAAACACGTCTATCGCGTGTATCGAGCGGCCTAACCTCGAATGGCGCGACATCAACCTCGAAGACTGGGAGGAGTGGAAGCCAGTCGTGTGTAGCCTATGGAACGCTGTGCATGATGCTGTGTACCGCTCCAAGGCGTCGATGCCACCCTCTGATACGAAGTTCGCCCTGCGAAAGGGCGATATCGGAGGGTAAGCAAATGACAAACGCACAAGTACGCGAGGCTACGCATCGCGCCAAGCAAGACAAGGCTTGGTACATGCACGAGGTTGCAAGGTACCTTAAGATAACATCACGAGAGGCATACGACCTGTACTTCATTGGTCGATTGCCTCCCGCGTTTCCTTTGCCAGCGATCTATCGTGGTCCGCTGTATGCGAACTACTTCTACCTCGGATATGTCACCGCTGAAAACGGTTGGCATGTAGAGGATGTCTATCGTCATCTTGGTATCAACTAACTCTAGCAGAGGGCAGACACGGGCAGGTAGCAAGGTGAGTGCAAAACCTATCAAAATTTGCACACAACAACGGAGACTAACAATGTCTGATATGGATATCTCTGCGGTACGTGGTCACGCCCAAGCCCTGAAGTTCGTTGAAAAGGGCGGTGCGGAACTCTCAAACATCCTCGCATCGATTGCGACCGCAAAGGAAGCCGAACGTCGCGGTCCGCTTCAGGTGTTCGTGTTCCTCGCGGAACACTTCACCGATGCCGAAGGCGTTCATTCGATCCCTGTCCCCGGATCGAAGAAAGGGGAGACCGGAAACCTCCCGTATGACAAGTACACGACGAAGATCAAGACCAACGACGGCGAACGGTCCGTTCCGGGATCGTGGTACACGGACGTGATCAAGAACACTGCCGAATGCAAGGCCATTGACGAGCGTATCGCGCAATGCGCCGGCGGTGAAGGCGTTCCGGAGGACATCGCTCGCATGGGCGACGGCGAACGCAAGATGGAAGTGAAGCGGTTGCGGGACCGCATCAAGGACATGCGTACCGCACTGGTGAAGGGTGCCATGCTCTTCATCCATGCGGACGAAGTGTCCAAGATCAACCCGGAGCGCATCAAGGTCAAGATGCCCTTCAAGTCGGTCGGCGGCAAGATGAACGTATTCGCTAACACCATTCGGCTGCACGATCCCTTGGGCGAGTTCGAGGATAAGGTGCTCACGGTTTCGGAGTTCCTTCGGCTAGACCTGAAGAAACTCAAGGGACCGGGAGCGGACCAAACGATTGTGACCTTGGAGAATACCAAGGCACGGCCGCCCAAGACCGACAAGAACAAGGGCAAGGGCGCGCAGGACATCAAGGTCCCAACGACGGTTGAAGGGCTGTTGAACCTCTTCAATATCGCTGGCACCGCGATGGATCAGAGCACGGACGAAGGGATGAAGACCATGGCGAAACTGCTCGCCAAACTCTCCGCCCCCGGCAAGGAAGGTGACGACGCAATCGAGACCGTGGGCGATTTCATCTGCGCCCTTGACGACAACGTGTGGACGGTCATCAACGCGCGGTACAGCGCGATCAAGGTAGCCAAAGCCAAGGCCGTGAACCAAGCTGCTCACAACAAGTCGGCGGCCTAACCTACAACAACCATCCCCCGCGCCAGCAATGGCCGGGGGATTTCTTTTGCCTGCTCCATGCTGCACCGCAATATGCTGCGTTGCCGTTATGTTCTATTCGCATGAGCACATCACCTGTGCTGCACTGCAGCATGGGCCGAACCTGATAGGTCGCGACGATAGCGCACGGCGTAGGTCGCATTCGCCGATGTCAGTTGTTGTCTTCGGGTGGGGTGTTGGCCGATGGGCATCATGGATTACCCGACCCACAGTTGCGGTAAATCCCACCCGTGCTAGTATAGGGATACTGGAAAGGGATTTTCCAGATCAGAAGGGGAAAGACAATGATTGTTCTTACTGGAGAGAGACTTACCCAACGCAAGGTTGGGATGGGAGTCACCTCGGAATATGTTTTCCGAAAGCATAACTTCGTGTGTGTCGGTGAGGTCGAAGGCGTCCGCCATCTTGGGGACTTCGAAGACATTCACCTCAAGTCCGTTGCTGGTAGCTGCATTGCCTGCGGCCTGTCCACGAACATGATCTTCCCGCACTATGACGAAGATCAGGCTGACCGTTGGGTCGAGCATCCCCGTCGCTGCAACCACGCGTATGTGCCGTAGGGAGAAAATCAATGGACTACAAACTTTTGTTGCATAAATACATGCGACACGTCACTGCTTGCGAAGGTATATCCTTCGTCGACCATTCGCCGGTTTTTTCCGAGGTCTCTTTCTCCGAAGAAGAAAAGAAAGAACTCAGTGAGATAGAGACCGAAGTCTATGCGGAAGAATTTGGTCATGGAAGGACTCTGTGACATGACCGCATCACGTGGCTGTTACGATCAAGCCGAGCAGTTGATCTTGCTCGGCCGAGAACACCGTCTTGACATCGACGGTGATTGGTTGCGCGGAATGCGCATAGGCAGAAAGTGGTATTCTGATCCAATCAGTCTTACCGTTGCGCTGCTTTCAGCGTTCGACAAAGTCGGGATCAAAGTTCCCGATGAACTGCGTAAACGCCCTGCTGATTACGTCTGACGGAGGGCACATGACCGAATACAAAATCTATGGCTCAGATGCCAACGGCAATTGGTACCCCGAGGTACGGGGTGGCTACGTCGGATGTGTCCAACACGAGATTGATGCTTATCGTAAGAAGTATCCTCTCGTCTGCCATGTCGCTGTCGATCTCGCCTTCGACATGAAGACTGTTCCTTACAACCCTACCGTGAGGTAGCCATGTACTTCATTCAATGTCGTTTCAAGAAGACGAAGGACGGAGATAGCTTGCATGGGTACGCCGTGTGCTCCGACCCAGATACTCCAATCACGTTCATTCTGCCCAATGGGGAAGCCTATAACGGCGGCATCTGGACGTATCAACTTCTCCACCACATGCCGTGGGTGAGATTGAAAGGGGAGTAGTTCATGTATTACCGATTGAGGCCTCCGCCCAGTATCTATGGCCGGAGGCTGAAGGCGTGGTACCGCCGTTTGTGTGGGTATGACAACTTGCCCATCAACTGGTAC
>Ga0105248_10004815_pt1 | contig 14942 bp, 10 predicted proteins | sample KBSS34metaG_FD_81524 | JGI IMG/M metagenome (GOLD analysis project Ga0105248, IMG submission 81524) | Switchgrass rhizosphere microbial communities from Kellogg Biological Station, Michigan, USA - KBS S3-4 metaG | ecosystem: Host-associated > Plants > Roots > Rhizosphere > Soil | place...
AAGGCAACCAGCTCTCAGTGGCCCAACAACACGCCGGCGTCAGCATCAACGACCTCACCGACAACCAGGCGATCGACGCGCTCTGCGGCACCGCCGCCTTCAACGGCACACCCGTCGTCGTTGAAGCGTACCCGCTGTCCGCGAGCAAAGTTGTTAACAGCGCCGAAGGCGTGGCCATAACGTAGCCACGCCCTGCGGCACTCACGGCTTTACTGGTCGCGCTGCTGTTCGGGTTGCGGCGTGAACTCGCCCAGCCTGGCGCGGACTTGCTGCTCCTGCCCGTCGCGTTTGATCGTGAGCGTCACTTCACTTCCCGGCTGCGTGCCCGCTATCTGGTTGCGAAACGTGTTCGGATCGCTGATCGCCGTGCCGTTCAGCGCCGTGATAACGTCGCCCTTCTTTAATCCCGCGCGATCTGCTCCGCTGCCCGATTGCACGTCATAAACAACCACACCCGGTCCCTGCGTCACACCCAACTTCGTCGCTTCCTCCGACGGAATTTTCAACACCACCACTCCGAGCTGCCCGCGCCGAACCTTGCCCGAATTGATCAACTGTTCGACCACCGTGCGCGCCATGTTCGACGGCACCGCAAAACCCAAACCGATGCTACCGCCCGACGGCGAAAGGATCTGTGAATTGATCCCGATCAGCTCGCTATTCGTGCTGACCAGAGCGCCACCCGAGTTGCCGCGATTGATCGGCGCGTCCGTCTGCAGGAAATCTTCGAAGCTGCCGTTACTCAAACCGGTCTGTCGCCCCTTCGCGCTGATGATTCCCATCGTCACCGTCTGCCCAACGCCGAGCGGGTTTCCGATCGCCAGCACCACGTCGCCGACGCGCATGCGATCCGAGTCGCCCAACGTCAGCACCGGCAGATTCGTGGCGTCGACCTTCAACACCGCCAGATCGCTCGGCGGATCTGTGCCGACGAGCTTCGCATCCAGCGAACGATTGTCGTTGAGATCTACTTTGATCTGATCCGCGCCGTCGATCACGTGATGGTTCGTCAGGATGTAACCGTTCGCGTCGATGATCACGCCCGAGCCGAGTCCCTGGCGTTGCTGCTCCGCGGGTGGCTGCTGTTGCCGGTCACCGAAGAACTGGCGAAAGAACGGATCGTTCATGAAGGGAAACTGCTGCGGCTGGCGCACGCGCGATTGCGAATGAATCGTGACGACTGCGGGCGCTGCCCTGCTCACGACGTCGGCATACGAAACCGGTCCCATCGTGCCGCCGCTCGGAGCGCTACTAGTCGAAGCTGAGTTAGCGCCGCCGGCCGGCTGCGAACCCGTCAGTCGATAGCTTTCGTTCGTTCCGCGTCTACAACCTGCCAACAACACCGCGAGCAACGCGGCAGTAACGATCAATGTTTTCTTCGTCATCGTTTTTCCTTTGCTTTACTTCTCAGGCAAACGCATTTCGGCCAGTTCGCGATTCAATTGTTCGATGCGCTGGACCAGGTCGAGAATAACCGCCGCGCCCGCGAAGTTCACGCCGAGATCGCGCCGCAACCTTTGCATGCGGCGCAGCCGGACCACCACGCGTCGCGGCAAACGCGGTTCGTCCGTGCCTGCGTCAACCGTCTCGATCAGTCCGTGCTGGGCCAGTCGCATGACGAGGGAACGCTTTGCGCCGATGGTTTCGGCCACGACGTCGAACGTCAACGGTTCATCAAGATCAAAATCAGAGGTCCACATCATTTTAACTCCGGGGATTGAAGCGGGAAACGCGTTGCAACTCCTCATACAACCGGCGCTCTTCCGGACTGACCTGCTGCGGCACCGCAATCTTCAAGCGCACGTATTCATCGCCGCGGCCGCCCTTACGCTTGTTCAAGCCCTGCCCGCGAAGACGTAAACGCTGGCCGGTTTTCGTGCCGGCAGGAACACTCACTTCAACTTTGCCGTCGATGGTCGGGGCTTCGACCTTCGCGCCGAGCACCGCTTCCCACGGCGCGATCGACAATTCCGTTTCGAGGTCGTCGCCTTTCACGGTGAAGACGGGATGCGCGCGCAGCCGAATGTGCAGATAAAGATCGCCGGGTTCGCTGCCGTTGCTGCCCGCGCCGCCTTGCCCGGCAAGTCGAATCGTCGAGCCATCGCGCACGCCCGCGGGAATGTTTACTTCGATGTTCTTCGGCCGCAGCACTTGTCCCGCTCCGTCGCAAGTGGGACAGGTGTTGCCATCTTTCATGCCGGAACCGTTGCAGGTTGGACAAATCTCCGCGGCCTGCATTTGCAACGTTCGTCTGCCGCCGCGGTGCGCTTCTTCGAGTGTGAGCTCGAGCTCTGCTTCGACGTCACGACCGCGGCCGCTGCGTGGACCTCTTCCACGGGCGCCGCCGAAGAGATCTTCAAAGATGTCGAAGCGTCCACCGCCGCCGCTGAAGCCTCCCAAGTCGAAATCGCCGAAGTCGAATCCGCCGGCGCCGGGACGCGATCCGCGTTGGGCTTCGTCCCAACCCGGCGGTGGCGCGCCTTGCTGCGCTCCGGTCCATCCGGGCGGCGGCGGCCCAGCGCCGGCTTTAACCGCGCGCCAGTTTTCGCCGTACTGGTCGTAAAGCTTGCGGTTTTCCGCATTGGAGAGGACGTCGTACGCCTCCTGCAACCGCTTGAACTGCTCCTCGGCAGTTTTGTCTCCGGGATTCAGATCGGGGTGAAACTTGCGCGCGAGTTTGCGATAAGCCTTCTTGATTTCCTCGTCGGCTGCGTCGCGTTTAACGCCCAGCACCTCGTAATAATCTTTGTTTGCAGCGGCCATTACTCCAGCCTCTAGTTCTAACCGGAATCAGTTGTCTGGCTGTGGAAAAGATCTCAGTTTTTCGTGTTGATATTCATGGTATATTGACTTCACCTTGTTCTGCCAAGGCTGCCCCACAAATCGAGTACACGACCTCACCTGATTTCGGATCGCGACGGAGCCCATCTGCATGAAAACCAGCTTCCCCCGTTGTGCTGTAAATGGCTTTGCTTTACTGCTGTGCCTGCTCCTCGGCCACAGTTTTGCCCGTGCAGCCACCAACAAAAAACCGGTCCTGATCAGCCAGGCAACAAACACGCGCGCCGTCGCTTTTGAATCGGTGACGATGAAAGCCGAACCGTTCGCCTTAACCGCGAGCGTGCCTGCGTTCGGCGCCGATCCGCGCACGCGCATCTGCATCTTCGCGATGGATCTCGAACTGCTCCCCGGCGAAGGCGCAAACGCTTTCACCTCCGACGTGCAGGACGGAAACGGAAAAATCTATCCGCTGCGAGTTGAATATGCCGGCCAGGTGCCAAACTTCCCCGGCATCACGATGGTCATCGTCAGACTCGCGGATGATCTCACTAACGTCGGCGATGTCCTGTTGCGACTCAACCTGCACGGCATGTCGAGCAATCGCGTGCGCGTAGCGATCGGACAGACAGGCGGTGGACCAGCAGACGATCCCGGCGCTGTCGCAACGCCCGCTCCGCTCACGCCGCCCCCCGCGGATCCGCCACTCGTTCCGGATTCTTTCAATGGTCCGGCAACGGAAGCCGACACGGTGCGTTTTCTCGAACAAGCGAGTTGGGGACCGACACCGGCCGAAATCGCGCGCGTGAAGGCGATGGGCTTCATGGCCTATCTCAACGAGCAGTTCAACCTGCCGGCAACCAATGCAGCCAAAGGTTCAAACTATCCCGATCTGCTGTTTCCACTCGACGACTCGGCGCAGCAATGTCCGGTGAGCAATCCGGTGGATCCCAACTACAACCAGGCCGTTTGCATTCGCGATAACTACTCGATGTATCCGGTGCATCGCACGTTCTTTACAAACGCGCTCTACGGCAACGATCAGTTGCGCCAGCGCGTCGCTTTTGCCCTCCACCAGATTCTCGTGGTCTCCGCGAACAGCGAAGTGAACCGTCCGAGCTGGATGACTCCCTATCTCCAGGCGCTCGATCGCAACGCTTTCGGAAACTACCGCACGCTGCTGAACGAGATCACGCTGACCCCGGCGATGGGCGAGTATCTCGACATGCGTCTCAGCACGAGAACGAGCCCGAACGAGAACTTCGCGCGCGAGGTTTTGCAACTCTTCTCGATCGGCACCGACGTGCTCAATCCCGACGGCACCATCCAGCGCGACGCGCAAGGCAACACGATCCCCACCTACTCGCAAAACGACGTGAACGAGTTTACGCGTGTGTTTACGGGTTGGAACTTCGCTACGGCGCTCGGCGCGGGCATCACCAACTTCCGCGATCCGATGCTGCCGCGCGGCGGCCAGAATCATGATGCGGGCGCGAAGACATTGCTGAACGGCTTCAGCATCGCGGCCTGTTCGAGTCCGAGTAGCGCCGCGAACATCGCCTGCACGCAGTCAGACATGACCGCCGTGATGACTCATCTCGCGAATCATCCGAACGTTGGACCGTTTCTCGGCAAGCAGCTCATTCAGCATCTGGTGACGAGTAATCCGAGCCCGGCTTACGTCGAGCGCGTCGCGCGTGTCTTCAACAACGATTGCAGCGGGCTGTATCCCCAGGGGTGCGCGAACGTTCGCGGCAACCTCAAGCTCGTGGTCCAGGCCATCCTGCTCGATCCGGAAGCACGCGGCGACGTGAAGACCGATCCCAACTACGGCAAGCTGCGCGAACCGGCGCAGTACATCAACGGTTTCCTGCGCGCGTTTAATCCGAAGTCGTTCGACAAGACAACGACGAGCGACGGCGCTCTCGGTAATCGATCGACGACGGACTTTACCGGCAGCCTGGACCAGCCGATCTACCAACCCACGACCGTCTTTAGTTACTACCAGCCGGCTTACGAAGTGCCGGGCACAAAGATACTCGGGCCGGCCTTCGGCATTCTTTCGACGACGACCACACTGCGCCGCGCCAACAACATCAACACGCTGATCTTTAGCGGCGTCAGTCCCAACACTTCGCCGACCGCAGCGAGTCCGGATCGGCCGCGCGGAACGTCGATCGACCTGGCGAACCTCGAGGCGCTCGCCGGAAACCCGGTCGACGTTGTTAACGCCCTCGACGCGTTACTGCTGCACGGCACGATGAATGCCCAGATGCGGACGTCGATCGTCAATGCGCTAAACGCCATCAACGACGCCACCATCTCGACGCGCAACCAAAAGCGCGCGCGCACGGCTGTTTACCTCGTCGCAACTTCTTCCCAGTACGACATCCAGAGATAACAAACATGGCTATCAACCGCAGAGACTTCCTACGTTCCAGCGCCTGCGCCCTCGGCAGCATGGCGCTGGCTTCCAGTATCGACACTTTCGGCGTGGTCCACGCGCTTACGCCGCAGGCGGCGAGCGATTACAAAGCGCTCGTCTGCGTGTTTCTGAACGGCGGCAACGACGGCAACAACATGTTCGTTTCCCTCGATCAGTACAATGGACCAGCCGGCAGTCTCGTCGAAGGCTACTCGAACGTGCGCGCTGGTTCAGGTCTCGCCATCGCCCAGGCGAGCTTGTTGCCGGTGTCGCCGGTGAGCGGCGGCTCCTACGGTTTTCATCCGAACATGCCCGAGATGCAAAACCTCTTCAACCAGGGAAAGCTCGCGGTGCTTTGCAATAATGGACCTCTCGTCGAGCCGCTCACACGAACCACGTATCAGAACAACACCGGCAAGAAGCCGCTCCAGCTCTTCTCGCATTCAGATCAGGTCGGTCTGTTTCAAACCGCGATCGCCAACACGGTGAGTCAAACGGGCTGGGCCGGCCGGTTGGCCGACAGGACCCAGTCACTGAATGGCGCCGCGACCTTTCCGTGTAACATCTCCATCGCCGGTATCAACCTGTTTCTCAGCGGTGTCGACACACGCCAACTGGCCGTCGCCGACTCGAACACGACGCTCGCCAACGTTCTGCAACTGAACATGTCCGGCACGTCCAGCGAACAGGCGTCGCGCCTCGTTGCTTTCAACGAACTACGCACGCTCGATAACAATTTCAAACTCGTCAAAGCCGCGAGCGACACGCGCTCCAGCTCGATTCAAACCGACAATGCTTTGAGCAGTGTGAATCCGACTCTCGCGACCGTCTTTCCGAACACGTCGCTTGGCCGCCAACTCAAACAGGTGGCGTTGCTGATCAAAGCCTCGACCGATCCGACGGCGGGCATAAATATGAAACGCCAGATCTTCTTCACGCAGATCGGCGGCTTCGATACGCATTCGGCAGAGATCAATGGTCAGGGAAATCTGCTCGCGCAGGTGAGCCAGGCGATCAGCGCTTTTTACGCAGCCACGGTCGAGCTCGGCGTGCAGGATAAAGTCACGACGTTTACGATGTCTGACTTCGGACGTACGCTCCAGCCCGCGGGCAGCGGCGTCGCGACGGTTGGCACCGATCACGCGTGGGGTAATCACCAGTTGATCGCCGGCGGCGCGGTGCTGGGCCACACGCTTTACGGAGCGTATCCGACTTTACGACTCGGTGGACCAGACGACACTGACGGCGGCACAAACCCGCGCGGCCGCTGGATTCCGACGACGTCAGTCGAACAGTACGCGGCGACACTCGCAACGTGGTACGGCTTATCGTCCGCGGACTTGCCGGCGGTGTTTCCGTTAATCGGCCGTTTCCCGACCGCGAACCTGGGATTCCTTGCGTAAGTAAAAATGCTCGAACGGCTCCGCCTCATCGTATTACCGGCTCTGCTCGCCGCGTTCGTTGGATTTCTGTTAACACACGACTCGGGTACGCGTCGCGTGCACGCCTTCTCGGCTGGACCACCCGCGGGCTACACCGGCGCGCCGCAGGAAGAACCCGAAGCGTGCGCTGAGTGTCACGTGCCGCCCGACGCCGGCACCGGCAGGATCTCGATCACCGCGCCGCAGACTTACGTTCCCGGCCAAACCTATCCGATCACCGTCACGCACACGAACGCCGATCCCACGCGCTTGCGCTGGGGTTTCGAGCTCACCGTGCTCGACAACGCGTCTGACGAAAAAGCCGGCGAGCTGCAAAACCCGGACGGCCTGACACAGGTGCTGAATAACACTGGTCCAGGCTCGGCGCGCCAGTACATCGAGCACACAGCCGTGGGAACCTTCATCGGCCAGCACAACGGCGCGAGTTGGACGTTCAACTGGACGGCGCCCGCAACGGACGTTGGTCCAGTCACCTTCTACGCCGCGGGCAACCAGGCCAACAACGACGGCAATACGTCCGGCGATTACATTTACAAGACATTTGTGGCGTCCGCGCCCACTTCGACGACGCCGGATTTCGCGCTCAGCGTCAGTCCCGCATCGCGCAGCGTGACGCCCGGCGCGAGCGCGCTCTACACCGTGACTCTAACGCCGCTCGCAGGTTTCACCGGCCTGGTGAATCTCAGCACAGCGCCGCTGCCCGCGGGAGTCGCCGCCGTTTTTAATCCCGCTTCAATCAACGTCACCGACGCAAACTCCAAAACAGCGACGCTCACTTTGAGCACGAGCGCCGGCACGCCGCTTGGCAATCACACCTTCGACGTCAACGCGCAATCGGGCGCGACGAGTCACGCGGCGACCGCGAGCTTGAACGTCGTCAGCGCGTTGAGCGCTGACCTCGCGTTGACGAAGACCGCGTCGCCAAGTCCCGGGCAGGCCGGCATCAGTCTTTCGTATCGTCTGACCGTCACGAACAACGGCCCCGCAACCGCCACAAACGTGCGGATCATCGACACGCTGCCCGCCGGTGTCGCGTTTATTTCCGCGACGGCGACGCAGGGTAGTTGCAACGGCAGTGGCCCGGTTGACTGTAACCTCGGCAACCTGGCGGCCGGCAGCAGTGCGATCGTCACGATCGTAATCACGCCTTCGAATCCGGGGCAGATCGTCAACTCCGCGACCGTGAGCGCAGACGAAACCGACTTCGACACGAGTAATAACAGCGCCAGCGTCACCACGCTCATTCAACCGGCAGCCGCGACTCCGACGATTCTCGACGACAACCTGACCGTCGGGATCACCGTAGCCGGACTCGATCAACCGATCGGCATCGCGTTTCTTGGACCAAATGATTTTCTCGTCCTCGAAAGAGCGACGGGCAAGGTGAAGCGCATCGTCAACGGGGCGCTGCACAGCACGCCGCTCGATCTCCCAGTCAACAATGCTTCCGAGCGCGGCCTGCTCGGAATCGCGTTGCATCCGCACTTCGCGCAGAACGGTTTTGTTTACCTCTACTGGACCGAAAGCAGCACCGGCGCCGACACCGCGAACATCGATCAGATTCCGCTACTGGGAAACCGCGTCGATCGGTACGTGTGGAACGGCTCGACGCTCGCCTTTGATCGTAATCTGATCCGGTTGCGGGCGTTGCAACAGGACGCCGGCCAACCGTCGCGCGGGAATCACAACGGCGGCGTCGTGCGTTTCGGACCTGACGGCAAGGTCTACATCATCTTCGGCGATAACGGCCGGCGCGGATTCCTGCAAAACATCACGAGCGGCGGTCCGGTGCCCGACGATCAGTTTGGTGGACCACAGCCGGACGACGCGCACCTCACCGGAGTGATTCTGCGGCTCAACGACGACGGTTCCACGCCGGTAGATAATCCGTTCTTCAACGTCGCGCACAATCTCACCGGCGAAGCCGCGGCGAATATTCAAAAGGTCTTCGCTTACGGTGTTCGCAACAGCTTCGGGATGGATTTCGATCCCTTGAGCGGCGCGTTGTGGACGCAGGAAAACGGCGACGACGCGTTTGACGAGATCAATCGCGTCACGCCCGGTTTCAATGGCGGCTGGATCCAGACGATGGGACCGGTCAGTCGCGTCAATGAATTTCGATCGATCGAGATGACTTACGGCGCTGGAAACCTGCAACAGCTTCGCTGGCCGCCGTCGAATATCGCTACGACGCCACAGCAAGCGGTGACGCGGATGTTTATGCTTCCCGGCGCGCAATACATCGATCCGGAGTTTAGTTGGAAGTATGCGATTGCGCCCTCGCCCATCGGTTTTGTGAGAGGCCGGGGTTTGGGGCCGCAGTTTGAAGGCGATCTGTTCGTCGGCGCTTCGCGCACCACGCTGCTCAACGGGTTTCTGTTCCGGTTCAAGCTAACCGCCGACCGGCAACACTTTTCGTTTTCCGATCCGCGTCTGGCGGATCGTGTCGCGGACAACGTCGACAAGTTTGACCAGACCGAGAGCGAGAGTCTCGTGATCGGAAAAGACTTCGGCGTGACCACGGACATACAAACCGGACCGAACGGCAGCCTGTTTGTCGTGTCGCTTTCGAACGGCGCTGTTTACGAGATCAAGTCGAAGCCGAGTCTTTTGTTTACCGCGATGTTGAATGGTTCGCAGGAAACGCCGCCCAACAGCTCGACCGCTGCCGGACGCGCCGCGCTGCTGCTCAGCCCCGATGAAAAGAGCGCGCGGCTGTCGCTCGTTTTCAACGAGCTTTCGAGCGGACAGACTGACGCGCACATTCACGGACCAGCGCCGCCGGGTGTGAGCGCGCCGCCGGTCGTGCCGTTGCCGTTGGGCCAACTGAATGATCTCGCGATCACGCTAACCGCGTCGCAGGTGCAGGATCTGAAAAACGGATTGTTTTATGTCAACGTTCACAGTGCTAATTTCACGGCTGGAGAGATCAGAGGCCAGTTTGTTTCTTCATTATCGGCGACGAGCGTCCAGTTCAGCGCAACGAGCTACATCGTGAATGAAAACACGGAGAATGTGTTGGTTGCGGTAACTCGCACGGGTAATCTTACGAACGCCGTCACGATCGATTACGCGACGAGTAACGGCAGTGCTCAAGCCGGCAATGGGAGTGTGCCGGGCGACTTCGTTAGCACTTCGGGATCGCTTCAGTTTGCGCCGGGTGAGAGTGTGAAATTCGTAAGCGTGCCGATCGTTGACGATGCGCTCGTGGAGGGCACGGAAACTATTAAGTTGAGCTTGAGTTCCCCGTCGAATGGTGCGGTTGAAGGGAGTCCGTTTACGACTACGATTTCGGTTCTGGATGACGACAAGCCGCTGATCGTGACGGAGCAGAACACGCCGCGGGCTGCGGCTGTTGATTCCGTGTGGCTGTTGCGCAATCCGTTCTCGCTGGGAAGTCTGCAAAACTTCAGCGCGGACCATCACACGCGAATCATGTTTTTTGCGACGGGAGTGGATCTACTACCCGGCGAAAATCCTTCGGCGCTCGTGGTCCAGCTCGAAGACAACCAGAACCGCATCTATCCGCTCGTGGTTGAAGACGTGCGAAAAGTCCCGAACTTCGACTGGCTCTCGCAGATCGTCGTGCGCCTGCCTGACGCGATCGAGTCGGAAGGCGACTTCCGCATCAGCCTCACGCTGCGCGGTGTGACCGGCAACAAGCCGGTCGTCACTATCGTTCGTTAGTCAACACTCGTCGCCGCGGGCGCGGCATAAGATAGCCAGGCGCGGCGCCGCCCTGGGATTTCAAGAAAACGGATCGAGGCCGGAAGTACCGACGGAAACTAGTCGCGACTTTCCGGCAGCCGCAACGGCGACTCGACATTCGTGCGACACGGATCCGTGCGACCCGCAGACTGTCTTCGCGCGTTGCGCATCGCCGGCGATAACGTCCGTTCGTCGAGTCGCGCGAGACCACACTCGTCCTCCGCGAGACGAACCTGCAGCGCCTGGATCTGCAACTGCAACAACGACAGCTCCTGCGCACTCACGCCGCCACGCGACGTCGCCCCCGAAATTCGCGACTGCTGTTCGAGCGTGCGAATACTCGCCTCAATCCCGTATAGCCGCTGGTCCAACTGGTTAATGCGCGTTTCCAACCGGATCACTTCCTGTTGCGGCTCGACGGCATTCGCGGGCGCCGCCGCCGAACTCCTGAACACCACCAACAACCCCAGCCCTAAGACACACACCAACATCAGCACCTGCAACCGCAGGTCAATACCGCGACTCCTATCCTGCATGAGCTCACCTCTTGAAAAAATTAGGGAGAGTATTCGTCTTGGGTGCGAAGCACCATCCGCTTAATTCTTTTCCCGCAGGCCTGTAGCTTTGCGTCTCCTGCCAACTAGCGTCCACTACGCAATAACAACCGGTTGTCTCGACGCAAACTCCTTCACTTCCGTCAATACGCCTTTCTCGAGGTGGCGCTGCTCGGCTGCGAAACTCGCCGCGTGCGGATCGTGCGTCACCAGCATGATCGTCTTGTTCAACTCGTGATTCAGCGTCGAAAGTATCTGCATGATCTCCTCCCCCGAACGCGCGTCGAGATTTCCCGTCGGCTCGTCAGCCAGAATCAGATCCGGGTCGGTAACGATCGCGCGCGCGATCGCCACGCGCTGCTCCTGCCCGCCGGACAGTTGCTTCGGCTGATGATGCATGCGGTCGCTCAATCCGACGAGATCGAGCGCCGTCTCCACGTTGCGCCTGCGCTCCGCCTTCGACAACTTCGTCAACAGCAACGGCAGCTCGACATTCTCAAACGCCGTCAACACCGGCACGAGATTAAACGTCTGAAAGATGTAGCCGATGTGCGCGTTGCGCCACGTCGCCAGTTGACTCTCGCTCATCCTCGTCAACTGCGTTCCCATCACTTCGACTTCGCCCTCAGTGACGCGATCGATTCCCGCGAGCAGATTCAAAAGCGTCGACTTCCCGGAGCCACTTGGCCCCATCAACGCCATAAAATCTCCCTCGTACAATTCCAGATCGACCTGATCCAACGCGACGACCTCAAACCCGTCGCGAATGAAACGTTTGGTCACGTTGCGAACTCGCACAATCGGTTCAGACATAAGATTTGTCCTCAATAACTCTTATTGAACTTTCACGCGATCGCCGTCGCGCAATTTATCCACACCGCTGATCGCCACCGCTTCGTTGCCACTCAACCCCTCGAGCACGACGTAAGCGTCGCCTGATTCTTCCCCCGTGCGAATCGTTCGTTGCTCGACGTTGTTTCCCTTCACCACGAAAACAAACGAACTATTGTCCTGCTTCACCACCGCATTCTTCGGCACCAGCACCCGCCCGACGGACTGGTTGTCACTCGCCGCCGCCTTCTCGGAAAGAAAGTTGACGCGCGCATTCATCTCGGGCCGCAACTGCTCGTTCGGGTTCTCGACCTTGACCTTCACCTGCACCGTCGACTTCGCGCGGTTTGCTTCCGGCGCGATCTCTTCAATAAAACCCGTGAATTTCAAATTCGGGTACGCATCCGGAATGATCTCGGCGCGCTGCGACGGTTTCAGCCGCCCAAAATCCGTCTGGCTGATGTCGAGCTCAACCTGCAAGTCTGTCAGATCAGCAAGGTCAACCACCGACGTGCGCGCGCCTGAACCACCAAACGCCGACGGACTAACCATCTCGCCGCGCTCGACGATCCTCTCGATTACCGTTCCCGTAACGGGCGCTTTGATTTCGGTCGCAGCGAGCTGCGTATTCGCGTAATCGAGCGCCGCGCGCATCTGCTGCACTTCCGCTTGCGCCGCGCGAATCTCTTCCTTGCGTGGTCCAATATCAGTCATCTGGCTCGACTGCTTCGCCGCCTGGAGCAACGCTAACGCCGAGTCGCGTGCGGCCAACGCGCGGTCATACTCAGCCTTCGAAGCAACACCCGATTTATACAGCGTCTCGCTGCGCTGAAACTCCGCTTCCGCGTTTCGCAAATTCGCTTCGGCTTGCAACACCGCTGCCTTGTCTTTCAACTTCTCTTCCGGCCGCGATCCCGTGAGCAGACGATCGAGTCGCGCCTGCGACGCCGCGAGGTTCGCTTTCGCCTGGTTCACTTGCGCGCGAAACTCGCTGTCTTCGAGCCGGACGAGCACCTGTCCCTCCTGCACCCGGTCGCCCTTTTCGACTCCGATCCACGCGACACGGCCCATGACCTTCGCGCCGACAGCGATCTTGTGATGCGCCACGACGTAACCGGACGCCGTCAGCACGCTCTCACCCGCCGAAGCGCCGCCGGTTTCAACGCGAACCGAAGCAACCGAGATCGTCTTCGTACTCGAAAACAGAAACACGTAGCCGAGGGCGAGCAACGCCAGCACCGCCGCGATTCCGATGAGCAAAAGCTTCGGCGATCGATTGTTCGCGGCCGGCGACGGCGCTGGTCCACGATCGATCTTCAAGCTGCGCAGCCGTTTATTGAGATCTTCCTGATCTTCTTTTGACTTCGTACTCGTTACCATGTTGTATGTTCAAGACTCAGGCCCGCAAAGCATCCACGATCTTGAAGCGCGAAGCGCGAATGGACGGCAACAGCGAGCCGACCAGTCCGATGATGACGCCAAAAAGCAGAGCGAAGAGCATCAGGTTTGGGGTCACGCGGAAGTTGAACGCGATCTCGCTGAAGGTCACCCAGTTTGACGTTCCGGTCGAAATGAAGTTCAACGGCAGCGCGAGCACGATCCCGATCACCGCGCCAATCAACGCGATCGCTACCGACTCCAGCAGGAACGCCACGAGAATACTGAACCGGCTGAAACCCAGCACGCGCAACGTACCGATCTCTTTCGTGCGCCTCGCAACCGCCGCGTACATCGTGTTCATACCGGCGAACCCGGCGCCGACAGCCATAATGAACGAGATGAAAACAGCGAGTCCCTTCAACGCGCCCGAAGCAGTGCCTTGCTGATCTTCATAAAACACGCGCTCTGACACGGCTTTCAAATGAAGCTTCGGATCGTCAGTGATGCGCTTGCTCAAAGCGGTCAACGCGTTCTGATCTTTTGCGCGCATCAGCACCGACGAATAGGTCTCGCGCTTGGTCGTGCCGGCGAGCGAATTAACGTCGACCCAGATCTCCGACTCAAACGCCTTGCCCGCCGAATCGAACAAACCGACGACGGTGTAATCCGTGGTTTGAATGCGAAACCGGTCGCCGACATCGAGTCCCTGAAAACGTTCGGCGATCCTCTTCGAGACCACCGCTTCCGTCATGCCCGGCTGAAACACTCTCCCCGCGACCGTCTGAAATCCCGTGCGCAACTTGAACGACATCGGACCAACGCCGCGCACCGTCACGTTCGAGCCCTGGCTCATGCCCTTGCGCGGTTTGTAGATCAACGTGATGAGCTCGGCCGTCGCGAGCGGCTTGTCAGCTTCGCGCTCGACGCCGTCGAGATACATCAGATCGTTGAAGTTCTCGCGCGTCACAGAGCTGTTCAGCTCCGCCGTGCTGCCTTCGCGCAGCACGATCATGTTCAACGGTTCGCCACTGCTCGAGAGCGTCAGATCGATACCGCGCGCGAGCGCCATCACCATCAGGTAAACCGCCACGGTCAAACCGATGGTAAACGCGGTCGCGAGCGTGCTGCCCTTGCGGACCACGATGTTTCGAATGTTGTACTTGAGTGGTAGGGCCATTATTCAGTGCTCCGCAACGCTTCCGCGATCGTCAGTCCGGAAACCCGATAAGCCGAGTAGATCACACTGACAACTCCCACGAGCAGCGACAAAACAAATGCCGCCACCAGCGTCTGGCCCGTGGGAACAAACGAGATGAAATTCGGAATGTAGATACTCAGGTCCACCGAGTTGAAAAGCGCCGCCGCCGCGGCGATTCCGATTCCCGCGCCGATGCACGCGACCATCAAAGCCTCGCCGAGAAACAGCCACGTGATCGTACCTCGCTGAAATCCGATCGCTTTCAACGTGCCGACTTCCTTTGTTCGTTCGCGCACGGTCATCGCCATGGTGTTGCCCATCACGAGCAGCAACGAGAACGTGATCGCCGCCATGATCCCGTAGAGAAACTGTTTGACGCCGCCCATCATCGTTTGAAAACTGAGGGCAAACTCGCGCTCGCTCTCGGTCTTGGTCGGCGCGTCGCTGTTAGCGAAAATCGAGTCGATGGCCTGGCCCACGCGCGGCACGTCTTGCGCGCTGTTGGCCATGATGCTGAACGTGCTGACCTTGTCTTTGGCCCACGCGGGCAGCAGCTCGTTCAGGTAGTCGTAATGAAAGTAAAGCGTCTTTTCGTCGCTGCCGGTGTAAACACCACGAATGATGAA
>Ga0105248_10004816_pt1 | contig 14942 bp, 13 predicted proteins | sample KBSS34metaG_FD_81524 | JGI IMG/M metagenome (GOLD analysis project Ga0105248, IMG submission 81524) | Switchgrass rhizosphere microbial communities from Kellogg Biological Station, Michigan, USA - KBS S3-4 metaG | ecosystem: Host-associated > Plants > Roots > Rhizosphere > Soil | place...
ACGCGTCACGAGCAGCATCGGTGCAGCACTCTACCCGCGCGACGGCGAAGATATCTTCAGCTTGATTCAACGGGCGGACCGCGCGATGTATCGCGCGAAGGAACGAGGACGCAACACAGTTCAGTTCTATTCCCTGGATATGGACGCCCAGTCTGCGCAGAGCTGACATGGTCCTGGCCCGCCTGCGCGCGGTAGACTAGTGAAAACTGGTCGGGATCGTGACTATCACCTGCGCACGGAGCCTACTGCTTACTCGCCGTCGGCCAATTTACGCTAGATGACGCTAGCCCGCATCATCGCGATCGCGGTGCTGGCGCACATGGCGTTCGTGTCGGCGCGTATGACCGGCTCACTCTACGTGCTGGCAAACAAGGCTTCGACATTTACCGTCGGCGTGATGATGTCGCTGTTCGCGCTGGTGCCGATGTTGATCGCGGTACGTGCCGGCCGTTGGCTGGATGCGGTCGGCCCACGGCGGCCGACTCTCATCGGCCTTGGAATGATGGTCGGTGGGGTTTCGCTTCCGGCGATCTTCTCTTACGCGAATGCCGATGTCGCACCAATGCTGGTGGCGGCGGCTCTGATTGGAACCGGGTCGACGCTGGCACAGCTCTCCGTCCAACAGCTCGTGGGCGAGCGTGCGGATCCGAACCACCGAGCGGCCGCGTTCTCCTGGCTGGCGCTAGGTGCGTCCATCGCCGGATTGGTCGGCCCGGTGGTAAGTGGACTGCTGATCGATGCAGTCGGCCATCGAGCTACATTCGCAGTGCTGGTCGTGGTGGTGATCGCGGCACTCGCGTTGACCTGGGCCAACCGCGCGTTACTACCGGTGCGCGACGGCACTGTGACCGGACCGGAGCCTTTGCATCCATTCGAGTTGTTGAAGTACACAGAGTTGCGGCGCACGCTGACTGCCACCGTGCTGATCTCGATGTCGTGGGACCTGCAGACTTTCGTCGTCCCGGTGCATGGAACGCGAGTGGGTTTGTCGGCGTCCGAGATTGGTTTCGTCCTGGGCGCCTTCGCGGTTGCGACTTTCACGATTCGTCTCGCGATGCCGTGGCTGTCGCGCCGGTTCTCGGAATGGCAGGTACTGACCTATACCTTGTTCAACACCACGGTCGCGTTTCTGTTGTTCCCGTTCTTCTCGTCACTCGCGCCACTGATGGCGGTCGCGTTCCTGCTCGGTCTCGGTCTCGGTGCCGCTCAACCCAACGTGATGTCGTTGCTGCATGCTCGCTCGCCGGCGGGGCGGGTGGGTGAGGCACTTGGATTGCGCACGACGATCATGAACAGCAGTCACGTCGTGTTGCCACTGGTATTCGGCGCGTTCGGTTCGGTCTTGGGCGCGGCGGCAATGCTCTGGGCGATGGCGGCGGTAGTCTGCGGTGGCGGCACCGCTGCGCTACGATGGGGAAAACACCGGCGCTAGCGCCTTGCTGTGCTGCTTCCCGTTAACTCAACCTTGTAAGATACGGACAGCCTAGAGGTCGTCCCGCAATCGGCGTGCGGGTCTTGTTGTAGCATGCGATTTCATCGTTCCAACACGAAGAAAAATGGAGACGGGCGATGCGAATACTCCCCCTTCTTGCCACCATAGCGGTAGTCGCGCTCAGCGGCTGTGCCGAGGTGGCCGCTGTGACGCACGCCACCGCGCCCGAGGTGCCGGTTTCAGGCAAAGGTACGCTCCTTCCGGGCTCCGATATTCGAGCCTCGGGCTTCCTCGGCGACTATTCAGAGTTCAAACCGGTCCCCGATCAGAAGTACATGTGGCGATACATCAGACCGGGGGTGGACTGGAAGCAGTACGACAAGGTCTACGTCGAGCCTATGGAGGTTTGGCTCAACCCGGAAGCCGAACGGCCTGGTATTCAGCCGCAGCTCTTCAGCAAAGTCGACTCGCTGTTCAAGGGAATCGTCTCGAAAGAGTTCGGTTCGCACGGCTATGCACTGGTAGATAAGCCGGGACCGGGCGTGCTCGTTTTCCGCGGTGCCTTGACCGGGGTGACTCCTATCCATCAGGGGTTCGATCCTTCCGATGTGCTGCCGATCAAAGCCGTGGTCAATGTCGGCCGCTATGCTGCCGGGGCGGAACCTTATTACATCGTTCTCTCCGGCGAGATCGAGATGCTCGATGGCAAGACCGGCCAGCGCGTCTATGCCGCGATCGGCGCGCGTCGCAGCTTCCAGACGACGACGAAGGGAGACGAGATTTCCTGGACCGAGCTTAAGGACACGTTCGCGTGGGTGGCGCAGCGCTGGCGCGAGCAGTTGGACAAGGCCAGGGGAGCGAAAGGCTGACATAGTCTCGGACGCATGCACTGGCCTGGTGCGACGCCTTATTGGAGCTCCTCGCGTCCGGCGCTTTTTTCAGGCGAAGCGCGTTTGCATCGTACAATTGCCGTTGAGTAACTTTCTCTTCTCGATCGATTGACCTGCCGATGCCTCCGCCGCTTGCTACTGCCGCCAGCCTCCAAGCGGGACCGGCCGAGGGGGATGCCGCGGTCCTGCTGCTGTCCGGCCGGCTGGACGCCTATTCCGTGAGTTCATTATGGAACGAAGCGCTTGCTGCGCTCACGGCACGCGGCGCGGTGCCGGTCGTCATAGATGCCAGCGGGGTGGAGTATTGCGACGGCGCGGGTGTGGCGCTGCTGATCGATCTGCTGCGCCAGCCGCGTTCGAACGGCAAAGAGGTGCACGTTCGCAACCTACGCAGTCCGTTCGACCGTCTGTTCCGCCAATTCGATCCGAAGCGCTTCACGCCGCAGCCCCCGCCGCCTCCAGTGCTCGAGCCCTTCGCCGAGCGGATTGGGGAAGTGGCCGCACTCGTCATCCGCGAGGGCCGGGAGCGCATTACATTCCTCGGCGAAGCGGCCGCGGCGATTGCACGAACTCTTACTGGTCCGCAGCACGTTCGCTGGCAAGATGCGTTGTTGATTGCTCAGCGCCTGGGAGCGGATGCAGTGCCGATCGTGACGCTAATCGGTTTTTTGATCGGTGTGATATTGGCGTTTCAGACCGCCGTGGCGGTTCGTCAGTTCGGTGCCGACATCTATGTCGCCAACGCGGTGGCACTGGCCGTTCTACGCGAGTTGGGGCCATTGATGACGGCAATCATCCTCGCCGGGCGTTCCGGTTCGGCGTTCGCCGCCGAGATCGGTACCATGAAGGTAAACGAGGAGATCGATGCGCTCATCACCATGGGCCTATCGCCGGTACGCTTCCTGGTGGCGCCGCGATTGATCGCAGCATTTCTGCTATGTCCGCTGCTCACCGTAATCGCAGATCTTATGGGCCTGATCGGTGGCGCGATGGTAATGCGAGCCTTCGGCATCCCGATCACGACCTTCATTCATCAGGTACAAAGCATTGCCACTCAAGCCGATTTGTTCGGCGGTCTGTTGAAGGCATTTGCGTTCGGTCTGCTGGTGGCGGGCGTGGGTTGCATGTATGGCCTCAGGACAGGGGAGGGTGCCAGTTCGGTAGGTCAGTCCACTACGCACGCAGTAGTGTCAGGGATCATCCTGGTCGTCCTGGTGGACAGCGTGTTCGCCGTGATCTTCAACGTCCTGGGCATTTGATTCGCAAATCCGGGCATCCGCAATGACGCAAACGATCATTCGAGTCGAACACTTGACCATCGGCTACGCAGGACGGGCGTTGCTGAAGGACTTGAATTTCGAGGTGGAGCATGGAGAGGTGTTCGCAGTGCTCGGAGGATCGGGCAGTGGCAAGAGCACTTTGCTCAAGCACCTGATCGGATTGCATCCGCCCTTGAGCGGTCATATGTGGCTGGATAAGATCGACATCGCCACGGCGGAGGGCGACGAGCGTCTTTCGGCGCTGCGCCGTATTGGCGTTGCCTATCAGAGCGGGGCGTTGTTCGGCTCCATGACGCTGGCGCAGAACGTCCGCTTGCCGCTGGAGGAATACACTGCGCTGCCCGATGAAGCGATCGACCTGATTGCACAGATGAAACTAGAACTGGTGGGGCTGAAGGACTTTGCCGACAGCCTGCCGGCGGAAGTCAGCGGCGGCATGCAGAAGCGCGCAGCGATCGCGCGTGCGATGGCGCTCGACCCTGCCATCTTGTTCCTGGACGAGCCGTCCGCTGGTCTCGACCCGGTCACCTCGGCCGGACTCGACCAGCTCATCTTGCGTCTGACACGCGGTCTGGGGATTACTTTCGTGGTGGTAACGCATGAACTGCCGAGCGTGTTCACGATTGCCGATCGGGTAATCATGCTCGACAGGCGCGCGCGCGGCATCGTGGCACAAGGGCGCCCTCAGGAATTGAGGGACCACAGTGACGACCCCGTCGTGCGTCAGTTCTTCAATCGCCAACCTGCTGCGATGGAGGCACTGTGACGAGGGCGCCATTGCCTGGAGCGACAGCGTGAACGGAAACATGCGTTATTTCCGGCTCGGCGTCTTCATCCTGCTGGGGCTCGCCGCAACCGTCATCCTGGTTCTGGTGCTTGGCGCCGGGACGTTGTTCCGCAAACAGATGACGATGGAGACCTATTTCAACGAGTCGGTGCAAGGCCTGGAAGCCGGTTCGAAAGTGATGTTCCGTGGGGTCATGGTCGGCAACGTCTCGCTCGTCACTTTCACTTACGCGGAATACCAGCTGGACCGTCCGGTGGGGCAGCGGCTGCCACTGGTGCTGGTGAGGTTTCAAGTCCATCCAAAAGTACTGGGGAGCATGGCCAATCGCGAGGAGATCGAGCAGATCGTCGCCGCCGAAATCCGCAAAGGATTGCGGGTGCGGCAGGCGCCGATGGGTATCACCGGGCTTGCCTATCTGGAGATCGACTATGTCGATCCGAAAGCCAATCCGCCGCTCGCCATCGATTGGAAGCCCGAATACCTTTACATCCCTTCCACGGTGAGCACGGTGGGCCGCATCTTCAGCAACGCGCAGGAACTGATGGGTCATTTGGCCAAGATCGATCTGGAGGGATTGGTCGCCAATGTCAACTTGCTCGCGGTGACGCTCACTCGCAAAGCGGACGAGCTGGATCTTGCAACCGCTTCCAAGGAGGCTGTCGCGTTGCTCGCGGACGCGCGTCAGACCATTCAGCAGTTGCAGAAGCTCTTAGCGAACCCCGCGTGGAACGCGGTACCCGACAATATTGCCAGCGCATCCCGGGATGCTGCTACGGTTGGCCATGACGCGGCGGCCGCTGCTGCGCGCATTCGAAAAATCGCCGAGTCGGAAGAGTTCCAGAAGATCCTGCTGCAGTTGGACCGTTCGCTCAATCGCATCGATCGGCTGGTGGCCGGCCGCGAGAACGACGTGGCAGTGACGCTCAACAACCTGCGCCAGATCACCGACAATTTGCGCGAGCTCTCCGAAAACGCCAAGCGCTACCCCTCGGGTGTGATCTTCGGCGAGCCGCCGAAACGCGAGCAACCAAGGCGCTAACAGCTTGACTACACCAGGCACAAAAACATGAAGAAGCTGCTCGGTTCAGTGATGTTGTCGGTCGTGCTTCTGCTCACTGCAGGTTGCGTTGATCTATCACGGCCGGCTCTCGCCAAACATTACTACTTGTTGGATGCTGCGCCGAAGCCTGCAGATCCACCTCCTGGTCATGACGGTGCAATCCGTGTGACAGGTATCGAGGTCTCGGCGCCATTTTCGGAGCGCTCGCTGGTGTATCGCCTCGATCAGGAGCGCTACGAGTCGGATTTCTACAATGAGTACTTCGTGGCACCTCGAGCGATGATCAGCGCACAGTTGGTGGAATGGCTGACCGTCCGGCGCGTATTCGCCACGACCTTGCCGCCATCGAGCAGCCTGGACGCGCCGTACTCGCTCGAAGGTCAAGTCACCGCGATGTATGGGGACCTGCGCAACAAAGCTGAGACGGAGGCAGTATTCTCCATTCAGATATTCGTCACCGAGACGATCAACCCGGACCGTCGTATCGTGCTGCAGCGTAACTACAACCATAGAGTGCGCGTACCAGACCGCAGTGCCGAAGCAATCACGAAGGGCCTGAGCCAGGTGCTCCAACAATCCTTCGTGGGGTTGGAAACCGATCTGCGGGCGCTGAAGGTCAAGTGAGCGGCAGCGTCACCGGCTGCCGCTCACTCCGCTGCTGTTCACCAGGTTTCAGTTTTTCAGTACGTCCCGCGGAGCGTCATTCGGCATAGCCAATGTCGGGATCGGCTAACTACGCTCAGTAGAACCATCCCCATGCCATCCCCGACGGTGGCGTGTACTGATAATCGTCGCCTTGTTCTTCGACGCCGATCGCACCTCCCTGGCTGGCCCAGGCGCCGGGGCCGGGATAACCGTAGTAGGTGACGTCGGTACTCGTAGACATCACCCGAGAGTGGATGGCGCGGTAGATCGGTACGCTCGGCGGAATAGTGTAGATCTCCGGCGGCACTTTACTTGTGACGGTCCAGGGTCCGGTTGCCTCGGTGGCGTAGAACCAGACGCCGTTCTGCACGGCATACCAGTTGTTGATGTCGATCTGGATCACCGGAACCGAGGCGTTGGCAACGTAGTTCAGTTTAGTGCCGGGGATGGGCTCCATCACCGGATCACCGGTCATGTTCAGGCTAAGCGTGGCTGTCCTCGGATCCGCCGCCACTACGCTCATGTCACTGCTGGAAGGTACCGGTCCGCCAACAATGGACGCCTTCACAGAGCGCTTGGGACTGTCGTCCGGAATGGCGGTGAAGCCGGCAGGGAGGCTTGCTGTCGGCACATGCCACCAAGGTCCATTGATATCGGGCGCGCGGAACCAGAATCCATCGACGCGAACATAGACATCGCCCGAAGTGACATCGCGGAATAGATGCGCCGACGTGTTGATGGCGTACTGGAGCGTGGTACCGGCCACGGTGGTGTACCGGGGTGCGCCGTCCAGTACGATGAGGGCGGTAGGCTGCGTCACTACGATGATGTCGGGCAAGCGGTCGGCCACGAGGACGGGTGTGCGGCCTTGCGCATCGGCCTTCCCGAGGAGAAAGTTGGCCCGGCCAGTCTCACGAGCAGCTTGCTCCAACCCGCGCGTTTCCGGTGGACCCGGAGAAATCTCCCAGGGTCCATCCAATGAAGGGGCGCGCACCCATCCATTGTACAAATGCAGGAAGTAGTTGCCTTGGGTGTCCTTGAGCAGCAGCACCCGCGTGTTGAGCACCCCCATCATGCCCGTGCCCTTTACCGGCACATAGCGGGGTTCACCGTCGATATAGGCCAGGATTGCCGGCCGTGTGGACACGATGATGCGCGGCGCCGTCACCTCGGCGGCCGCAGCGGCATCCTGGCGCGCTTTAGCGATCTTCTGCCCCGATTCCAGCATGGCGACCGGAAGCGTTTTGATTTGCGGAGGCACGGCGAAGCGCAGGAATTCATGCCAGGCTTGCGTCTTGTCCGCTGCGGCAGGGAAGCTGACACCGAGGACTTCGGTATTTACCAGCGTTGCCAAGCCAGTGGCAGCATCCGCTTCCGTCAGTGCCTTTATCGTGACAGAACCGGGCACGGAGGGTCCTTTGTTCGCGGGCTGTGCCACCACCACACTGCGTGCCGTGAGTATGCCCTGGTTCCAACTTTCCACGACGGGTTCATGGAGTTGGAAGTTCGTGCCCTCGGAGGTCAGCACCACAGGCCACGCAGTGCCGCCAGAGGGCGTCGTGTTCTGCGTCGCAGAGTCGGTTGCCTTTGCCGTTTGCTTTGCTGCAGGCTTTGTAATCGCCTCGGGCGGGAACAGGTCGTGAGTGGGTCCAACGGGGCCCGTATCGGTGGCTGAACTCGGCTTTGGGTTTTTAGATCCGCAGGAAGCGAGCAAGAGCACGAGCAGTCCGAGCAGGCACACGCGCGCAAGTGTGGTTGGCATTTCGTATTCTTCTTTCGGATGAGAAACTGATCGGCCTGACCAGGATGGCCGTACCGGAGCGCAATAATACGCGGTACGTGGAGATGGTGTTTGTCGGACGCGTTACGGCGTCCGCTAGCCGCCGCGCCTGGACGGCCGCTACTCCTCCAGCGCTCGTATCGGACCGGTGCCACGCCCCGCGGGATAGAGCGGCCCTGCGCGGTGCGGCCCGACGGGTTTATAGACGAGGCTTTTTGCACAGTGCGAGCAGCGCTGCAGAGTCCATCGCGTCGACTTGTCGGCGTCGCCGGACGCGGCCATGCCATACGGACGTCGCGGCTGAGAGCGATAAGTCCACCGTAGCCTTGAAGCGTAGTTTCCTTTAGGCTTTGCCGGTCGGGTTTCCGCTTTGGGCCCATTAGGGGAACGCAATCGATGCCAGGCGCAAACATCTTTCTCAGCTATGCGAACGTGGATCGACCGCGCGTCGAGGTCCTGGTCAAAGCGCTCGAGGGCCAAGGCCTGGATTTGTGGTGGGATCGGGACATCCCCAGAGGCAAGAGTTTCAACCGCGTCATCGAAGATGCGCTCCAGCAGGCTAAATGCGCGATCGTGATCTGGTCGCGTGCCTCGATCGATTCCGAGTGGGTGTTCAACGAGGCATCCGCCGCGCGTAAGCGGGGAATGCTCGTTCCTGTTCTCATCGACGACGTCGAACCACCGCTCGAGTTTCGCCATCTGCAAGCCGCTAGACTGGTGGGCTGGCAGGGTGACGCGGCAGACGCCGAATTTATTGGCTTGCTGGATGCGGTGCGTGGGTTGTCACAGCAGCCCGGCAGCCCGCCGACAGTCCGTGCGATGTCTTCGACCGCGTCCGGCCAGCGCTGGTGGCAGACGCCGGGGGGGATGGGGCTTGGTTTGGGGGTGCTGCTGGCTGGCGTCGCGATCTTGCTTATGACGTTGAAACAGATTGGCCTGTTGGGTGGCGTCGTATCGAGTCCATCCACGCCGTCTCCGGTGCCTGCGTCGCCGCCGGTCGCACAGGCGCCCGCCACGTCGCCATCTCAGTCCATCACCGAACCTGCACCTGCCGTCCCAGTACCTGTTGCATCGACAGGGTCTGGACCGGTCAAAGCTGCCGGTGGAGCAACGCACACCAACCTCATCGATCCAGCAGAGGGCGGCAAACTCGTGATCGCGAACGAGGATGCCTGGCGTCAGGTAATGGATCCGAAGCTCCAGACCGCGATTATCGGAACGCACGGCTTTGCCGTGTTTGCTTTCCGCGATGAAAAGCACGCTGTCATCGACTCGGTCGGCGTGTATGTCGAATCGACTAACAGCAGCAACATGAAGGATCTTGCGATCTACGCATCCGATCAATCAGAGACCGGTCCGTTTCGCAAGATCACCGTCCTGACCGTCCCCAATTACCGAAACATGCGCGCCCCGGTGCACGAATTCAAGGTCGACCCGTTCACTGCGCGCTACGTCAAGATCGAATTAGTGTCGTGGCAAAGCGGGGACCGCTTGCCGAATGGCTACGTCGGCAACGTTCAGCTCTTTGGCACATTACGATAGAGAGGTGGAAACATGAAGCGAGCACTGGTGATCTTGACTCTGATCCAGACATCCTTGTCAGTGCAGGCGGCATTGCCCGGCGACAGCGCAGAGGGCAAGAAGCTGCACGATGCCAACTGCGTGAGCTGTCACAACGCCAGCGTCTATACGCGTCGCGACCGACAGGTCAACTCGCTCAGTGCGCTGAACCAGCAGGTCGACGGATGCGTGCACGGCGCACATCTTACACTGACCCCCGATCAGCAGCAGAGCCTGGTGAAGTATCTGAACGAGCAATTCTACAAGTTCAAGTGATCGGCACGCTCGACTGCGCCACCTTTACGCCTAATCGCTTCTCGACCTTCCATGTCCAACAAAAGTTTCGGACTTCCCGCACGCGTTTATGATTACATGCTCTCGGTCTCGCTGCGGGAGGCTCCGATTCTCGCGCGGCTGCGCACGGAAACGGCAAAGCTGCCGATGTCGATGATGCAGATCGCGCCAGAGCAAGGGCAGCTGCTATCGCTGTTGGTGCGGGCATTGCAGCCGACGCGATGTCTCGAAGTCGGGGTGTTCACCGGATACAGTTCGCTGGTTGTCGCACTTGCGTTGGCGCCGGAGGGCCGCATCACCGCATGTGATGTGAGTGAGGAGTGGACGGCGATCGCTCGGCGATACTGGCAGGAAGCCGGGGTCGCCCACAAGATCGATCTGCACCTTGGCCCAGCGCTGCAGACACTGGATCGTCTTATCGCTGATGGACGCGCCGCCTCTTACGATCTTGCGTTCATCGATGCCGACAAAGGCAACTACTGGGGCTACTTCGAGCGAGCGCTCATGCTGATGCGGCCTGGTGGCCTCATCGCCATCGACAACACGTTGTGGTCCGGCGCGCCGGCCGATCCCAAGGCCAAGGATGCGACGACGGAGGCGATCCGGGCCTTCAACCGTCGTCTGTTCGAAGACGATCGAGTGCATATCAGCCTGGTGCCGATAGGCGATGGGATGACGCTGGCTTTGAAGCGCCAAGACTAATCCGCCAAGCCAAGTCCCTCGTCGATGGACATCTTCATTTCGTATGCCTCCGAGCAGCGCGCAATTGCGGAGGAGATCGCCCTGGCGTTGCGCGAGGAGGGCCACGAGCCTTTCTTCGACCGTTCCGAACTCCCGGATGGGGATGCCTACAACGCCCGTATTCGCGAGGCCATCAGCGACAGCGATTTATTGGTGTTTCTGGTGAGCCCGGAGGCTGTCTCGGCTGGTCGATATACGCTCACCGAACTGCGATTCGCCGAGGATAAATGGCGCTCCCCAGCTGGTCGCGTCTTACCGGTGATGGTGCGCCCCACCGACTCGGCGCTCATGCCGGCCTATCTTCGCGCGGTCGTCGTTCTGCGGCCGGCTGGGAGCGCCTCTGCCGAAGTGGTCGCGGCGGTGGAGCGCCTCTCGCGACCGGCATGGATGCGGGTCGCTCGCCGCGTTGCTATCGGACTTATCGTGCTTGCGGTTATTGGCGGCGGGTTCGGTGCTTGGCGTGCGATCGAACACTCGCGCACCTGTGGTCAGGCGCTGCCTTTCATCCAGGAGGCCAAATTGCTCCAGGGTGCTCGAGACTTCTCCGCCGCGTGGGATAGCTACAACAGCGCGCTCGCGGCTTGTCCGAGCAGCGAGGAAGCCAGCGTCGGCAAAGAGCGCCTGGCGATGGACTGGCTCGAGCACATCCGTGTTACGGAAGGCAAAGAAACGTTTACCGATATCGTCAACAAGGTGCAGCCTGCACTGTCCACAGCCGCCGTGAGCAAGGACAACAAGCGCGCGGCCGACGCGCTTGCGCATTTGGGATGGTCGGACTTTTTGCGATCGCGCGATGGGCAGGGAGGGCTCGATCCAGTGCCCTACTACCAACAAGCGCTCAGCCGCGATCCTCAGAACCCCTATGCGCACGCGTTCTGGGGACACTATCTTATGGCGGAAGGCGGCGACCCGAAGCAAGCGAAGGAGCACTTCGACAAGGCGCTTGCGTCCAATGACGCGCGCCAGGTCGTCCGCTCACTGGAGATCGCCGCTTATCTCTGGCGTTCAGACCCTGAGCTGGAGAACGAAGCGATCCGCATCGTTAACGACATGCGGCTGAAAGGCGAGCCGTCCCCAGCCGTCGGTGCCGAGCATGTCACATCGCAGATCTGGAACATCTACTACTCTAGATTGGTGTGGGGACACGACAAGGCGGCCTTCCTCGAAGCGGTACCGGCGAAGGAGAACTTAGCCACGTTCCTGTGGCTGTTGACAGCGTACGACAATTCCTCGAATGGTCAACCGTACAGGTTCATGCTGGCGCAGCTGCAGGAGCAAAGCGGGGATCGCGCAGATGCCTTGAAGAATTACGAGAGTCTTGTGAGCTCGCCGCTGGCGCGGGGAGCCCGCCGAGGAAGTATGTACGATGTTGCGAAGCAGGCGGTGTTGAGGCTTCAAAAGCCGTGAAAAAGGCCGTGGCTCGTGACTCGTGATTCGTGATTGGTGGTAAGTCAAACGCGAGGCGGTCAGGCGGGAACTGCAATCCCACCTGACCGGTGCGCAATGCCATTTTCATGGCCGGATCTTTACGAGATCCTTGAGGACCCCGTCGAGGCCGCCGAACACGGAGATCTTGTCGATCTTCTCGGTAACCTTTTCGAGGGTTTCGAGCTCTTTCAGCCGCAGAGCGACGGGGTTGTCTTCCATCACCTTGGCAGTGTTCAGCAGGGAACGGGTTGCGGCCGTTTCTTCACGGCGGCGGATCACGTTGGCCTGCGCGGCCTTTTCAGCCTCCACTACCTTGGCCAGGATGGTCTTCATTTCACCTGGCAGGATGATGTCTTTCACCCCCACGCTTTCGACTTCCAGCCCGTAACCGACGACGCGGCGCTTGATGTGCTCGCCCACCACATCGTCGATCACAGTCTTGTTTTCCAGCAGCTCATCCAGCGTGCGAGTACCAACGGCTGCCCGCAGGCCGAACTGGAGTTCCTTGTACAGGTAGTCCACGGGCTTGGCCTGCCGGGAGAATGCCAGAAGCACATCGCTGACGCGGTAGCCGGCGGTCAAGTTGACCCGCAGGTTTACCTTGTCTTTGGTGAGAATTTCCTGACCGGCCACTTCGAGTACCTGCAGCCGAAGGTCGACGATATCCACACGCAGATCGCGGTTGAAGCGCCAGAAGGCGTGGCGCCCGGCTTCTAGCAAACCGTGCACCTTGCCGTCGACATACAACACGGCGACCTGATCCTGTGGAATCTGGATCGACAGCACGCCGTCGGAACCTACGACCTTGGAAACACGGGGACCGCTGGCCACAAGTTGCGTGACCAGGGGCGCAGACACCGCGAATTTCTCCGCGATGTCTACCGTCTCGAGTCGGATGTCGATGTAGCCCTTCCAGTACAGACGCCGAGTGCTCGGCGCCAGCACTTCGAGCAGCACGCCGTTCTCGAAGCGCAGACCAACCTCGGTGGGGCCAAGCTGTGCGACGTGGAACTCTCGTCCCACCATCTCAGGCTCGGCCTTGAGCAGGTAGTCTGCTAGACGGTGTTCGAACTGGGTCTTGGACAGCGGAAACACTTCCACCGACAACCGATGCAACGGGTCGAAGAAACGGTGCTCGCCAGCGCCAAGGACTCGAACAAAGTCCTTTCGGTCAAACAAGAGCGCTCGCTCGTCTTTCATGATGCGAAACTTCCGAAACACTTTGGATCACCTCCTTCAAGAAGATGGGGCCGACCAGCCGGCTGCCACGACGGGCCCCGTCGGGTACCGGCAGGAAGACAGCCGCGCCACCGACGATTTCGGCTCGTCCGTTCGATGACATCCGAACGGGGAGAACCTCCACCGCAATTGGCTGTTGCTGTTTCGACGCCGGCACGCCAGACGGCGCGCAAGCCGAGCAGGCGGTGCGGTCAACGCCAACTGAACGTCGACCGCCCTGGCCAGCCCCGGGTACTGCAGTTAAAAGCCGTTTAGGGCTTTGGGGTTCCAGCGGGATTTGAACCCGCTACATATCGATTAAGGTCGATTGCTCTACCAATTGAGCTATGGAACTGCGGTGTGAACGAGGGAATCGAACCCCCGGCCTCAAGCGTTGGCGCTTGTGCTCTACCACTGAGCTAGATCACCTGGTATCCGTCACGCCCACGCCGCGGCATACGCTCGACCGATTCTCAGGCCGGGCGCACCAGGGAGGACTCGAGAGCCTCGCCCGCTGACAACGCGTTTGCGACGAATTCTGGCGGGGCATACGGGATTCGAACCCGTGATCTCCGGCTCGACAAGCCGGCGAGAACTTCGGACTTCTCCAATGCCCCAAATCTTGTGTTCCTAATGGGATTCGAACCCGTCTCTTCACCTTGAAAGGGTGATGTCCTCACCGCTAGACGATAGGAACGTGTGCTGCAAATCACCTCGGAGCCGATTGACGCGCGTGCGCCAACCGATCCCAAGGGGATCCGAACTATTCATCCGTGTTGTTAAAGAGCAATCGGGGTCGCCCCGATTTGCTTGATCCGAACAGCTAGACTCGGGCTAGCCCGTGTCAGCAAATCCGCTGACCGATCAATCTTTCGCCCAGGCGACAAAAAACCCGGGGCCACTTTCGCGGCAACCCGGGTTTTTATGTAGAGGTACATGCGCGGAGTTAGGCCGGCTTTTCGCTCTCCCGTGTTGCCATACCCGAACTGGGCAGGTCCTGCTGATTCATATTTCGCGAACACGCCTCCGTCGCAGTGTCGACGTATCGCAGCACGCGCGTCTCGATCCGTTGCAATCGATGTAATCCGCGCGCGCCGGTGCCTGCGGAACAGGCCTCGAAAAGAAGTCGTGACATCGCTATTTGCATTGCACCCTCATTCCATTTCCATCTGATTGCCCGACTCCACCAGGCATGTGCGATTACGGCACACGCAGAGAGTCACGTTTTGCTTCTTGCGTCGGTAACAGCGCGCGTGCAAAACCAATACCTTTCCCGAGCGGGAGGATCGAACGACGGATTTGCCTGGGGTACTGCGATCCGGTCGACCTTTCCCGCCAACACCTGGCGGGGTCAACCGGCAGGTGGTCAGCTCAACGCGTCCCGCGAAGGATTTTCGGGGCGTGCGGCTGGGGGGAGGGACAAAGCGATGGCAAATTCGCAATCAAGTGTGCGCACGAGGCCCTCGCCGCCAAAACCTTGGCCGCGATAGACTGAAAGCGCTGTCCTCATGCAAGTTGCGATCACTTCGTTCTCCTGATTGCTCGATACGCCGGCTCCAAAGAAATACCGGCAGTCACCGAATGCGAGGCGCGCATTGAATACGAGTGCACTGATGATGTCAAGTGCATTTCTTAGAAATCCGATTCTGATCCCGAGTAGACCGAAGTTGGCTCGGCTTGCGGCCACGCGGTCATATGCTGGCCTTTGGGCTGTGTGGGGTGCCCGCGTCGAATCCCCCGATACAGCGTACTATCTGCCCTCAGGCCCGCAGTTGGCGCCTGGCGGACCAATTCCCTCGACCAAACACTGCCCTATAAAGAGACCAT
>Ga0105248_10004817_pt1 | contig 14936 bp, 9 predicted proteins | sample KBSS34metaG_FD_81524 | JGI IMG/M metagenome (GOLD analysis project Ga0105248, IMG submission 81524) | Switchgrass rhizosphere microbial communities from Kellogg Biological Station, Michigan, USA - KBS S3-4 metaG | ecosystem: Host-associated > Plants > Roots > Rhizosphere > Soil | place...
CAAGCCGGCGGTGCCGCCGGTGCTGTCCACCTCCCAGCCCGGCGAGAACATCGTCGAGCACCCGAGTGGAACGTGCGGGCCGGCCGGCTGCTGCGGCACCTGAAAACAGAGTGCGACGACGTCGCGTTCGGTTTCCCCTTTTGCTTCGCTCAGCGCGCGCGCTTCGATTGCGCTCAGCGCACGTTCGAGCTGTCGGGCCTTGCCGTTAACTGGCTTGAGGTGCTTCATCGCTCTCTCCCTCGAACCGGCGCAGGAACGCCGGGTTCTTCTCCGCTATTTCGGCGTAGATCGTGAGACAGGTATCGGTCCAGCCGCGAATCCAGTCGCAGTAATGCAGGTTCGGGCGCTCCGTCGTGCCGTAGCGTGTGTGCGCTTCGTGATAACAGCCGCCGGCGCAGAGCGGCCTGGCCCAGCACGCCTCACAGTCAGTCTTGTTCGCCACGTGATGCGAATCGAGAAACGCGCGCTGCACATCGCGATCGATGCCATCGCGTACGGTCCCGAACTTGTGGTCGTCCGAGCCCGCAAAGCGATGGCACAGGCCGACGTCGCCGCCGGTCGACACCCCCAGCAGACCAAAGCCGGCGCCGCAGGGCCACGCCTTGCTCGCGCCGCGATGAATCTCGCCAAGCGTCTCGCGAACATTGCCGAACCCATGATGCCGGCCGGCAATCGCGGCATCCCGAAAGTCGCCGGCCAGATCGCGGAACTGCGCCAGCACGCTCTCGAATCCGTCGTCGCCAAACGCATGCGGCCGCCCCGGCGCTGCCGTGACCGGGGCAAAGCCGACTTCGTGGAAGCCGACGTTGTTCGTCAGATGATCGTAGATGCGTCGTACCTGGAGCGTTTCGCGCGTGAGCGTGACACGCGCTCCGATCGGCCGCGATCGATGGCGTGCTATCAGATCCTTGATCTTCGGCTCGACCAGCGCGTAACTCCCGGCGCCGTTGTGAAAGACGCGGAACTTGTCTTGCAGGTCGGCCGGGCCGTCGATGGAAATCGTGACGCCGAAGTCGTTCTCGGCCAGGAACTCGATCGTCTCGGGCTTGAGCAGCGTGGCATTCGTCGTCAGGCTGAAGTCGATCAGCTTGCCCACTTCAGCCGCGCGCGACTTGGCGTAATTCACGGTCGTCTGCAGGACCTTGAAGTTCATCAGCGTCTCGCCGCCAAAGAACGTCAGGTGCGCGGTCCGGCCTGATTCGGCCAGCATGAAATCCACGCTGGCGCGCGCCGTTTCCTCGCTCATCCACTTGGGCTGCCGTCCGTTGTCGGTCTGGACGATCTTGTCCTCGCCGTACTCGTAGCAGTACGCGCAGGCCAGATTGCACTGATTCGTGACGTTCAGCACCATCGTGCTGAGCGGCAGGGGCGTGAGCGGCAGAATCTTTGGCACGCGCTTGGGCGCCTCGCTCACGGGACGAAGGGCGCGAATCTTCAGCAGGTCGTCGAACGACTCGTTGAGTTCCGAGACGGAAAACCTGGCACTCAGCTCGGCGACGACGTCCTCACGGGACCGGGGGCGATCCGCCAGCGCATCGAGCACGGCGGATGACACCTCATCCATCGCCATCACCGCCGCGCTTGGCGCGAGATACACGTGCCGGCGGCCGCCGGCCTCGAACACGTGGCAATCGCCGGGGTTGAGGGCGTTCATCGCGCGTTGATGGTGAAAAAGTCCCAGCGCATGTACAGCGGAACGGTGACCACGAGATGCGAGCGCGCACGAAGCGGCGTCGTGGCGCCGGCGGGCTGGTGCTCGGCGACGACATAGACATCGCCGACGTTGTTGCGGTTGCCGGACCGCGCCGGGTTCGGGCCGTCAACGGCCGGCGTGAAGTATCCCCGCGTGCGGTCCACTTCGCCGACGAACTTCACGTCATCGTCATCGAATGTCGCGGTGTATTCCTCCAGGCTCCACGCGGCGTCCACGGCGCCCAGATCGAGATCGTCTTTGGTGTCCGGCTTGCCGTCCGCGCCGTTGCTCCAGGCGATCGCCTCGAAGCGCGCCAGCATCTTGGGGAACACCACACCGCCGACGCGCGCCATATTCCAGCCAGGTGACACCTTCAGATAGTCGACGTTCTCGTAGACATTCACGGCGCCGCGCGTATTGACGCCCGCCACGAACAGATCGCGCGGACCAATCGGCGCCGTCGCGGCGACGTCCACGGTGAGCGTGATCACACCGGCCGCGGCAGCCGCGCGCGCGATTGTGACGCCCGGGCCGAGATCGAAATCCGCCGGCGCGGAGGTCGACGGCAGGTTTTCGCCGAAGATGCGAATCGTCTGACCGGCCGTTCCTCGCTTCAGGGCTTTCTTGTCGAGGTTCGAGACGATCGGCTCGCGCCCGACGCGCTTGAGCGAGATGTCCATGCCGAGCTCGTCATACGCACCCGTGAACCAGCGGCCCGCGATGGACTGCCAGTCGCGATCGACGTACATCACCTCCCGCAGCGACGTGTTGTCGTCGCTGCCAACCGTCGTCCGCCCGCGCCACTGGAAGCCCGTGTAGACGATGGCGCGTCCGGTGCGAGAGACGGTGCGGCCGCTCTTGAGGTAGGTGAACGAGACGTCGGTCGTAAACTCATCCGGTGACGCGCCTGCCGAGATCTTCACGCGACCCGCGACCGGCCCTTCGCCCGACTCATAGCCCGTCAGGGCCCAGACGCCGTCAATCCGCGGACTTCTCTTGGTCGCCGCCCACGCGGACCACTCGGGCGTCTTCAGCGGAAACGCCGACTTCAGGTGCGCGAGCGCCTTGTCCATCGGATGACGATTGTCCGGCGGCCGTCCGTCAGGACCGGGTGTCGAGCTCGGCGGGCCGAACCGTCGGAACACCTGCGTATCGACCAACGGATACCAGCCGCGATGCATCGCGACGAGCAGGTCCCAGTCCTCGCCCGTCCGCCGCTGGAGAATGACGCGGCCCATCGAATGACAGCTCGAACAGACACCGGCGGTATCGGCGTTGGCGGTGTAGGTGTAGTCAATCAGCCGGCGCTCGGATTCGAACGAGCCAGCCTTTGCCTCCTCCGGCGCCAGGCCAAGGTTATCGGCCAGGTACTTGACGATCTGCCGCGCCTCTGCCGGATCGATAAGCGCCTTGTTGAGGGTCACCATTCGTCGAATCGTCTCCTGCCAGCCCTCCGGCGTCGTCCGGCGGTAGGAGATGCGCGACATGCGGTTCTTGCTGTCGATCTTGTGACAGTCGCCGCAGACTGAACGAACGAGCGGGTTGTCGATCGGCGTGCCTTCGTCGGTATCGGCTGCGGCACGAACGGGCGTCTGGGAAGATGGCGGCGGGGCCGTCTGCTGACCGGCACTTTGGCTGTCGCTCGCGTTGCCCGCGGCCACGCCGCGGCCCGTGGGGCCTGCGGGACCCGCGGCTCCGTCCATGCGCCAGATCGTCACGGCGGACAACGCCAGTACGGCCACCCCAAGCGCTCGCTTCATAAGTAAGGTTGAGGTTGTATCACAGTTATCCTGGGCGTCCGCCTTTGCCAGGGCTCGCTTCATTGGTGGCTTGGGCAGACCGCCGTCGCCTTGCCGAAAGCGGCCGGCCGGACTCATTGAAACGCCGGTGGCCCCGCGCCTTCTCTTCGCTTCTTGGAGGCTCGCCCACGCGCAACGCGCAAACGCGGCCGCCCTTTACGCGTCGCTCGCGGGGACGCGGGGCCCGCCCCGTTCGTGCCTTCCACTTCGCGAGGCTCGCTCGTCCCCGCGCACCGCTCGGGCGCCCTCACTCGCGAATCTCGTTCGCTCGTCCCACCGCCCCGTTCGTGCCTTCACTCACGAGTCTTGTTCGCTCGTCCCAGCGCCCCGTTCGGGCGCCCTCAGTCGCGAATCTAGTCCGCTCGCCGCACCGCCCGGTTCGTGCCTCCACCCACGAGTCTCGCTCGCTCGTCCCACCGCCCTGTTCGTGCCTCCACCCACCCACGAGTCTCGCTCGTTGCTGGTGGCCTACCGGTGGCGGAGTGCTCCGTGGGCCAGCAGCACCGCCAACGCGCCCAGGACGTCAGGCAGCGCCACGTTCGGCGCCGCCGCCAGGCCGGCAGCGCAGATCTCGCCGACATCCCGATGCTGGGGAGCGATCTGCAACAGCTGCACGAGATCCACGTTGCGGATGTACCTGATTCCACGCGGCCAAGTGGGCGCGACGATGTGCGGTTCCATGACGATTTCCCGGCCACGTACCGCGGCGCGTGGCTCGACGCTGACGTCGCCTCCCATCGTCAGGCTGACCGATGGACGGGCGCGCAGATCGGCAAACGCCTGCTGCACGGCAGCGTCGGCGACCAAGGCATTCACGTCGGGCTCGATACCGTCGTCGACCGGCGACTCGGCGCGGGCCGTCCAGTAAGGATGTGCGATGCGCGCCGCGGCATTGGCGGCAAACCTGGCGGCCTGGCGTTGCGCCGCTGCGAACACGTCCCGCTCGCGTCGATTGAAGAACGCGTACGCCTCATCGGCCATCCCGGGCCGGACGAGCGCGGTGTGTGCCGCGACGGCGCCGAGCCACGCTGAGGCCAGGGCTTTTTTGACGCCGAACGACGACAGCGGATCGATCGCGGATCCAGCATCGCCGACAAGCAGAAACCCTGGGCCCGAGTAGTGTTGGGCCGAGTACACGGACGCATCGGCGCCCCACGGGCCGTCGACGAGCGCGGCCTGTGCAAGCATCGGAGCCAAGGGCCGTGCCTTGGCCACCTCGGCGAGATAGACCTCACGAGACGCGCCGCCGCGCGCGAGATTCGTGCGCGCCGGATCGACCATGACCGAAAACTGCCGCAGCCGGGGACCGACCGGCACGGACCAGGCCCATCCGTCCGCATACGACGCGACGAGCGTGTGCGAGTCATCGTCGATGCCCGGCCAGTCACTCGCGCTCCGCCAGGTTCCGGCCACGGCGATCGTTCGGGGTCCCGTGCCGTCCACGCGCAGACCTCGTCGACGCGCCAGCACACCCGCACGACCGGACGCGTCAATCACGATCGCCGCGGCCGCGGCGTCTTCGTCCGCCACGGGGCCCTGACGAATCTCCGCGCCGGCCTCGACGGCGAGTCGGCGAAGCACCTGGTCGAAGTCCCGGCGCAACACCTGGTATCCGACGGCTTGATCCGCGAACGTCTCCACACGTGCCGGTTCGTCGGCCCACCACACGGTGTTCCCGCGCCACGGCGGGAATCCGGCGGCACCGATCGCTTCCAAGGCGCCGATTTCGAGCAGGAGCTTGTCGACGCTCGGCGGAATCGATTCACCCAGGCGCTCGTTGTCACCGCCCGGACGATGAATGACGACGACCCGATGGCCCCACGTCGCCAGCAATTTCGCCGCGACTGCGCCGGCGGGACCGGCGCCGATGATCAGGATGAGGTCGTCCACCGGGACTTTAGGTTCTCGGAGTCTACTTCCTTTGAACTCGGTCTGGACCGAGTTCTCCGATACACACTAGACGCCTTCTCTCAACATCCGCCGCCCGTTTGCTAGGCGGCATCCATGCGCGGATAGGGCCGTCGTGTGCTTGCTCAACCAAACCGCCGAGGACGTGCCCCCGGACGCCATCCGCCGCGCGCACGCGAGGCAGCACTCACGCCGTGATAAGGCCGTCGCGTGCCTGCTCACCCAAGGCGCCGAGGACGTGCCGGGCGCCAAGAGCCGTACGCAGAAATTGCCACATCAACCGCACAGACGTTGCAAATCTTGCCCGTTGATCGTGCGCTGCGACGATGCCATCGTCGTCGTCGTCGTCTGCATGAGCGTTTGCATGAGTCGTTCCCAAGAAAGGAGCTGGTGATGATTGATGGAGTAAGGGTCACACTGACTGGAGAGGACCTGCGGCGACTGCTGGACAGCCGCGCGGCAGAACATCGCGCTGATGCCGCTGCCTGGGAGCGCAGGCGTGACCGAACTGCCGAGGATGCGACCGAAGAGGCGCTGCTGCCCGAGCAGGTATGCGAGAACGAAGCCGAGCGGGAAGAATGGCGCGCACGTCTTCTGACGTTTCTGCGCGATCACCTGGATCCGTCCGAAGTCTATCGACTGACCATGGACGATCTCGAAGCAGTCGACCTTCTTCCAGAGAAGCCCGACTGGCTCGAGCAGGACGAATTTGAACGGTCGCTGCACTCGCGCCTCGGACTCGGACCACACGCGAGGCGAATCTGCAGCAGTCCGGACATTGTTGTCATCACGAATCCGGACGCGCGACCGAAATGACCGTCGTGCAACTCGGCCCAGACCGTTGTAACTCGGTCCAGACCGAGTTGCGACTCGCTCCAGACCGAGTCCGTGTGGCACGAAACTCGAGCCATGCGAACTCTGCCATCGATCGTCGGCCGAACATCGAAGCGCTGAAAACCCTGGGGAGGTAATCAAACACAATGACTGTCACACAGATCCATCGTCTCTCTAATCGCGAGCTCCTAGCCTCCACTCGGCAGGCCGCGCAAGCCGAACGTCAGTCAACCGTGGAATTGCTGGCCTTGCTTGGCGAACTCGACGAACGCAGGCTCTATCTTGGCGAGGGCTGCTCTTCGCTTTTCACGTACTGCACACAAATCCTGCACCTATCGGAACATGCCGCTTACCATCGCATCGAGGTCGCACGCCTGGCGCGGCAGTTCCCGGTCGTTCTCGAGATACTGGCGCGAGGAGAACTCACGCTGACAAACGCTGCGCTGCTCAGGCCACATCTAACGACGGAGAATCACCTGACGGCCCTGGCCGGCGCTCGTCACAAGACCAAACGCGAGGTGGAGTATCAGATCGCGTGTCTTGCGCCGCGCACAGATACTCGACCGATCGTGCGACGAGTGGCCGAAAGACGGACGTCGGCGGCCAAGTCACCAGCGGCAGAGTCGACAGGCGCCGGGGCGACAGCCGCCGGGGCAACCGGCGCCGAGCCGGCAGGCGTCGTCGGGCCGACAATCGCCGGGGCGGCAAGCGCCGCGGCAACGGGCGCAGGGGCGACGGTCCATGGGCAGACATCTGGTCCTGGTCCTTTGATGTCGATGCCGACGCCGTCGTCGCGCCACGCACCCGCCGTTGTCGTACCAACGGCCCCGGATCGATACCTGCTGAAAACCACCATCACCGCCGAAGCACACGCGAAACTGCGGAAGGCACAAGACCTGTTGCGTCACTCGATTCCAAACGGCGATCCTGCCGCGATTATCGATAGGGCCCTGACGCTGCTGGTTGACCTGCTCGAACGAGCGAAGATCGCCAAGACGCAGCGGCCGCGCCGATCGCGGGCGGCGCGCGCCGCGCGGCCCCGTTCACGTCACATTCCAGCAGCGGTCAGGCGCACGGTCTGGCAGCGCGATGAAGGCCGATGCGCGTTCGTGGGCTCCCAAGGACGTTGTCGAGAAACAGGGCGCCTGGAGTTTCACCACATCGTTCCGTTCGCAGACGGCGGCGCCACGGCCGTGTCGAATCTGTCGCTCCGCTGCCAGGCACATAACGGATATGAGGACCAGCGCTGGGCAACGCCAAGTTGGAGTGATCATCTGGCCGAGGCGATCGGCATCGTGACTTGAGAGGCGCTCGGTCCGGACCGAGGAGGAGCTTGCCTCGCTTGGTTGAGGCACTCGGTCAAGGCCGCGGCCGCGTCGAACCGGACGCGCGTCCAGGAATACCGCGCGCCTCAGCGAGGAAGCGCAAACGCCACGATCGCGCTTCCCGACGGCGCGCCGTTCTTGCCGCCTCCGCAGACGATGACGACGTATTCGCGGCCGTTGAGTTGATAGACGGACGGCGTCGCGTTTCCCGCAGCCGGCAGCGTGGTCTCCCAGAGCAGCTTGCCCGTGAGCTTGTCGAAGGCGCGGAACTTCTTGTCGAAGTTGGTCGCCCCAATAAAGAGGAGACCTCCGGCGGTCACGACAGGACCGCCATAATTGTCGCTGCCCGTGTTCTTCAGGCCCTTCGCGGCGAGATCTGGAAACTCGCCGAGCGGGATCTTCCAGCGCATGGCGCCAGTATTGAGGTCGATCGCATTCAGCGTGCCCCAGGGCGGCGTTATCGCGGGGTATCCGTCGGGATCCAAAAAGATTGATTCGCCGTCGCTGCGGTACTTCAGGCGGCTCGGATCGTTCGCGACAGCCGGATCGGTCGCCTTGTCCTTTCCGGTGAAGAGGAATTCGACGAGGTCGCTGATGTTGCGCGCGCCCATGTCGGGGAACGCCGGCATGCGCCCCGTGCCCTGACGGATCAGCGCCGCGACCTGGTCGCGCGTGAACTTCGTGGCGACGTCGAGCAGCGACGGACCGGTGGCGCCGCCCCTGCGATCTTCGCGGTGGCAACTCGCGCACTTGCTCTTGTACAACGCCGTGTCGTTGTTCGGGATCAACTTGATGATCCACGGCATCTCATTCGAGTTCACATAGAGCAACCCAGAGTCGGCATCGAACGCTGCGCCGCCCCACTCGGCTCCGCCGTCGAACCCGGGGAACACGATCGTCCCTTCCAGGGTCGGCGGCGCAAAGAAACCCTTCGAATACTTTTTGAATCGCGCGAGCACCGCCGCGTGGGCTTCGGGCGTGCGGGTCGTGAGCATCTGTTCGGTCAGACCCTGCCGTGCGAAGGGTACCGGCAGGGCGGGCACCAGTTGCCTGGGCGACGCCTGCTCGCCGTCGATCTTCGATGCCGGCACGTCGACCCACTTCGTCGGAAACAGCGGCGTGCCAGTCTTTCGATCGAGCACCCAGACATATCCGTATTTCGTGATCTGGGCGACGGCCTCGACTGCCTTTCCCTCGCGCCGAACCGTGACGAGACTCGGCGCCGCCGGAAAATCCCAGTCCCAGATATCGTGACGGATCCCCTGAAAATGCCAAATGTACTTGCCCGTGCGCGCATCGAGGGCGAGCACACAATCTGCAAAGAGGTTGTCGCCGTGCCGCGTCACGCCGTAGAAATCAAATGACGCCGATCCCGTGGCCGCGAAGACGACGCCGGTCTTCTGATCGACCGTCACGCCGGCCCAGGCATTTGCGCCGCCTGCGAGCTTGTAGGCGTCAGCCGGCCACGTGTCGTAGCCCATCTCGCCGGGCTTCGGGATTGTGTGGAAGATCCAGCGCACCTTGCCGGTGTTCACGTCGAAGGCCCGAAGATGTCCGGGCGATCCAGGAAGCGTCTCGGGAACAGACGTGCCGAGAATCAGCAGGTCTTCGTATACCTGTCCCGGAGTACTCGCGCTGACGCTCAGGCCCTGCGCCGGCTGATCGAGCCCTTCGCGCAGATCGACACGGCCCGAAGCGCCGAAGGACGGAATCGGCTGCCCCGTCTTCCGGTCGAGCGCGTAGAGAAAACTCCGGTACGTCACGAAGACCCGGTCAGCATGCACCGTGACGCCACGGTGCCGGAATCGCGCCTGGCCAGCCGCCCCGCCGCCTGGGTCGAACTTCCAGACCTCCTGCCCAGTCGCCGCATCAATCGCGACCACCTTCAGTGTTGGGGTGGTGGCATACAGCACACCGTCGACGACGACGGGATTGCTCTGCATTTCAGATCCACGGGACGCATCGTGCGAGTCGTACGTCCATGCGACCTGCAGACGATTGACGTTGTCCGTGTTGATCTGCGCCAGCGAGGAGTACCGGATGTTGTCGATACCGCCGTTCACCGGCCACGGGACATCGGCCGGGGACGTCGCTTGAACGAACGCGAGCGCGTAGATCGCCGGGACAGCCAGAAATACGCTTCGACCCGCACGCATGGCTACAGACTCTAACGCAGCAGAATGAGCACGGTCGAATGGCGTGGTGGTTGCGAGCCGTCCCCGTCAGCGCGCGAGATCGCCCTCACGCCCGCAGGTGATCCGCTTCCCAGTCCCTGATCATCTGTTTGATCGCCGCGCGATCGTGGACGTTGTCGCGCAAGACTTTTTCGGCGAGTTCGGCGAGCTCGGCGTCGCCGGCGAACCGGAGCGCGACGAGCTGGCCCCTGGTGAACTCCCGGATGCGCGGTTGCAGTGCGGCGGGAAGCAGTTCCTTGAGCCGCAGGCGCATCTCGAGTCGAATCACGCGGTCCTGCACGGTCAACGCAAAGACGCGCGCGTAGAACGCCAGAACAATGAGCGCGACCGCCGTCAGGACGGCGAGAGCCAGTCCGAATGACGGCGCTTGAACGAAACGGTACCCGGCCCACACAAAGTCGGCCGCGAAGACTGCGTACACGAGCCAGTAGAACGGACGGTTGCGGCGATGACTGGCGTAGCTCTGGGAAGTCGGAGGCATCTTCAGACACTAGCATGCGCCGGAGGCCAGCAACATACGGCACGAGTCATCACACCGGACGACGGCGCTGTCTCATTCATACACCGGCACGACGCCGCGGCCTCCTTCACTTTCCGGCACGACGCCACAGTCTCCGTAACTTCACGGCACGACGCCGCAGTCTCCGTAACGTCCCGGCACGACAGTGCTGTCTCCGCCATTCGCGCGGCGCCGCCATTGCTGGGGCACCAGGCACAGCGCTAGCTCTTGAGTGTCTCGACGGGATCGAGCCGCAGCAGTTTCAACGCGGGCAGCAGGCTGGCCGCGGCCGCGACGACCAGCAGCACGACGCCGACACCCGCGTACGTGATCGGATCGCCGGCATCGACGCGCCAGAGAAACGCGCGCACGAGCGACGTGGCCGGAATCGACAGCGCGAGTCCCGCCGCGGCGCCGACGGCGACCAGACCGATCCCGCTCAGAGTCACCGCGCGTACGGCGGCGCCCGCCGTCGATCCCAACGCGATCCGAATACCGAATTCGCGCCGCCGCTCGGCCACTGAATGGGCGATCACGCCGTACACGCCAATCGCGGCCAGAAACAGCGCCGCGCCGGCCAGCGCGCCGACGAGCGCCATGAGCAATCGCTGCAACGTCATCGCCGCGGCCATCACCTCGGCCATGCTTCGGACACTGGACACGGGCAACTGGGGATCGACAGCGGCGATGGCCTGCCGGACCGCGAGCGCCGCCATCCCCGGATCGCGCGCGCGCACGATGAACGCCGGCGAAAACCACGTGTGCGCGGACCTGAAATAGCCGTCCGAACTCTGCGCGGCCGGAATCACGACAAGCGGCAATGAAACGACTGGCGCGCCAGACACGCCCTCGATGTTGAAGCTGGGGCGCTGCTCGATGTCGCCCATCACGCCGACGATCTCACGATCGGCGCCGCCGAGCCGGATGCGACGCCCGAGCGCCGGCCGATCCTTTGAATAGACGCGCGCGAACGTTTCGTTGACCACCGCCACCAACGGGGCGCCGACCCGGTCTCCCTCGGAAATCGCTCGGCCTTGCGTCAGTGGAATCCTCAGCGTGACGAAAAACCCCGGCGTGACGTAGGCGGCGTTGGTCGTCCTCGACGAGGCAGTCGGATCGTCCAGAAACCGCATGCCGTTGTTGAGCAACCGTTCGTACGGCAGCTGCAGCGAGACCGCCGCGGACTCGATGCCGCTCGTGGCCTGCAGCCGCTGCAGCGTGTCGTCGAACAGGCGATTGACGCTGACCGCATCGCGATAGCGGGCATCCTGAAGCGACACGGTCGCGGTCACGACGCCGTTGGGATCGAAACCGGGCGCGAGCGCGCGCACGTTGATGAACGTGCGGACGAGCAGGCCCGTGCTCACGAGTAACACCACACCAAGGGCGACTTCAACGGCGACCAGCGCGCGACGCGTCCAGGTGGACGATCGTCCCGACGCCGTGCGCGTTCCGCCCTGGGTCAGCGCCCACGCGATATCCATGCGCGTGGCTTGAAGGGCCGGCGCCAGGCCAAAGGCGACGCTCGTCAGCATCGTCAAGCCGAACGCCGCCAGGAGCACACGCAGATCGATGGCCGCGCGACGCCACTCCTCGAAGCGATCGCCGCCCAGGGCTTGCAATCCGGTGACACCCAGTTGCGCGACGAGCACGCCGATGACTCCGCCGGCAAGCGCGAGCACCACAGCCTCCACCATGAGCTGACGCACCACGACACCACGGCCACCGCCGAGCGCCATGCGAGTGGCGATCTCCCTCGCGCGGCTGCCGCCACGCGCGAGCATGAGCGCCGCCAGATTCACGCACGCGATCAGCAACACGGCGCCGACCGCCCATCCGAGCAGGACCACCGGTTCGCGCATGCCTCCTGCCAGAGCATCGCGCAGGGGCTGCAGCTTCAACTCGCGCACCATGCCGGCGCGGGGCTCAAAGAGCCGGAAGCCCGCCGCGCTGGCCGCCAGAACTTCGCCGGTCGCCTGCGCCCAGGTGACGCCGGGCTTCACGCGCGCGATCACTTGATAGTTCGTGCCCGCGCCTTCGCCGGTGGGCGACGGGCGAAGCGGCGTCCAGACATCGGCGGCCGCTGTCCCGATGAAACCCGGGGGCATGACGCCGACGACTTGATGCGGCTCGCCTTTCAGGAGAATCGACCGGCCGACGATGTCGCCGGCGCCGCCGAAGGCGCGGCGCCACAATCCGTCGCTCAACACCGCCACGGCTGGCCCTCCCGCGCGATCGGCATCAGGGCCAAACCACGTGCCGCGTGCGGGCGCGACGCCAAGGACGCGGCTGTAGCCTTCCGATACGCGCTGCTGACTCACGTACAGCGCCGTGCCGTTCACGAATAAATTGGCGCCGCCGCTCAGACCGGCCACGGCCGTCTCGAGGGACGGCGCCCGATCGCGCACGGCTTCCCACATCGCGCCGTCTGTCGATTGCGACTCGTCGTCTCCGTCGGGCCCATGCTGCGTGTAGACGAGTTGCGCGAGGCGATCCGGCTCGGGATATGGCAGCGGCCGCAGCAACAGCGTGTCGGCCAGACTGAACACGGACGTGTTCGCGCCGATCGCCAGCGCCAGCGTGAGGACGGCTGTCAGTGAGAAGACCGGCGTGGCGCGTAACGAGCGACACGCGTGCCGCGTGTCCTGCCAGAGCGCATCGAGCATCGGCAAACGTTGCATGTCGGCGACCTCCTCGAGTTTTGCGCGCGCGTTTCCGAAACGCAGGCGGGCCTCGCGCGCTGCGTCGTCCGCCGCGACGCCGCGGGCGAGCAGTTCGTCCCGATACAAGTCGAGGTGCGATTGCATCTCGGCTTCGCGATCGCGCAAGCGCGCCGCGCGGCGCCATGGCCACCGGCGAGCCATCTACGTGGACCTCAGCACGCGCTTGATCGCGCGGGCCAGTTGCGTGAACCGTGTCTCTTCCGCCAGCAGCTGCCGGCGCCCTGCTGGCGTCAGTGAATAGAACTTCGCCTTGCGATTGGCGTCCGACGCACCCCACTCCGCCTCAATCCATCCGCGATCCTCGAGCCGATGCAGTGCCGGATACAGCGATCCCTGTTCGACCAACAGCACGTCGTCCGACCGCCGCTCGATGCTCTGCGCGATCTCGAGCCCGTGCGCGCGACCGGCCTGCAGCACGCGCAGGATTAGGAGATCCAACGTGCCGGCAAGGAGATCCCGATCGCTGGTTTTTCGTCGTCGCATGGTCCTCTTGTAGCAGGACTCACCTAGAAGTTCAAGGTGAGACTCCGGACCGTTGGACGCGCGGGGACCGCGCCGGATGGGCCTGGACGGCCGACCGTCTACATACCTAGAATGTCTAAGCTTCAGGCCATGGGGATTGGTTCGCGGATTCGGGCGCGGCTGCGGGGACTGGTTCGGCGGAATGTCGTCGCCGGCGAGATCCGCGAGGAGTTGGAGTTCCACGTTCGGATGCGCGCCGAGGACTACGAGCGCGCCGGTCTCCCCGCGCCGGCCGCCAACGCGCAGGCGCGGCGGCGCTTCGGCAATCTCGCCGTCTGGCAGGATCACGGCTACGACATTCGAGGAGGGGGCCTGATGGAAACCGTATGGCAGGACGCCCGTTACGCGGTCCGGCTCCTCAGACGACAGCCGGGTTTTTCGCTGGTCGCGATCCTCACGCTCGCGCTCGGAATCGGCATGACGACGGCGATTGCCAGTGCGATCGACGCGGCCATGCTGCATCCATTCCCGTACGCCCATCCAGAGCAACTGGCCCATCTGACATTGGAGTTTCCGCGTCCGGATCGGCCACGGCCTTCGCAGTACGCGCCGTCCGCTGCCGACTTGCAAGCCATCCGCGCGACGGATACGCCCGTTACGGTTACAAGCTGGCGCAATGTGACGTCCCCAATCACTGACGGCCCTGAACCGGAGCGACTGTCCGCACTGGCCATCGACGCGCACTATCTCGACGTACTCGGCGTCGCACCCCTCCGCGGCCGCGGCTTCCAGTCTCAGGACACCCAGGACGGCGCGCCACCGGTCGTGCTGCTCGGCTACGGATACTGGCAGCGCCGCTTCGGCGGCAAGGACGATGCGGTCGGACAGCGATTGAGGCTCGACAACGAGTCCGCGGAAATCGTCGGTGTGCTGCCGCGAGGGTTTGAGGCCACAACCTCCGTCTGGCTGCCAATCAAGGTGTCGGCGAACGCAGCGGGGATGCGAGGAGCCGGTGGCTCGACCTACGCGCGATTGAGTCCGGGAGCCAGCGTCGAACAGGTCCAACGCCGGCTGACGGACATTCTGTCCGGGCTTCCAGCCGGTGGCCTCAACCTCACGCCCGGCTGGCACGTGCGCCTCGATCCCCTGCTCGAATACGAAACCCGCGGCTATTGGACGACGGCGAATATCCTGCTCGGCGCCGTCGTCCTCATCATGCTCATCGCGTGCGTCAACGTCGCCGGGTTGCTGCTGGCGCGAGGCGCCGGCCGGCGGCATGAAGTGGCCATCCGCGCATCGATCGGCGCGGGACGTGGCCGCCTCATCCGACAACTGCTGACCGAAAGCATTCTGCTCGCCCTCGCCGGGTGCGTGATTGGCATTACGGTGGCTTGGTGGACGCTGGATTCGCTGGTTGCCAACATTCCGCTGCCGTTGTCCTCGAACGTCCCGCCCACGCTCAACTGGCGCGTGCTTCTGTTCAGCCTTGCGGTGGCGC
>Ga0105248_10004818_pt1 | contig 14935 bp, 16 predicted proteins | sample KBSS34metaG_FD_81524 | JGI IMG/M metagenome (GOLD analysis project Ga0105248, IMG submission 81524) | Switchgrass rhizosphere microbial communities from Kellogg Biological Station, Michigan, USA - KBS S3-4 metaG | ecosystem: Host-associated > Plants > Roots > Rhizosphere > Soil | place...
GAAATCGCAGGCGATCGCGAGCTGAACCGCTCCGACCGCGCCGTCGCGCGATAAGTCCCCTCGCTTCCTGGCGCTTCGCGTGATAGGGTTGCGGCATTGCTTCTATGGGTTGCGCCTCTGGCCTGGCAGCCCTCTTGTACAGTCCATACCAGCATAAGCCACAGATCGAAGTGAGAGATGGAGGCTACTATGCTCGATGGACTCGAAGTGTCCGGCGGCGTCGAACTCGACAAGGTGCATGCGATCGCCGAGACCGGCGTGGATTACATCTCGATCGGCGGACTGACGAAGCACGTTCAGGCGATCGACCTGTCGCTGCGCTTCGGTGCGCCACCGGAACGCGCGTAGGCCTTCCACGGGCCTGAGGAACGGCTCTCCGGGTCAGGTGCTCAGCAGGAACCACGCGGCGATCGCCGCAATCACGACCACCCCGACCACGAGGCCGATCAGCTTGCCGCTGCCGCGGCTACCGGACGCGCCGGCGCTGGTCGCATCGAGTTTGCGCGTAGCCGCGACTTCCTGCCCGGGCGCGACGAGCATGAAACGCACCGCATCGAGGCGCAATTCGTCGCCGGGTTTCATGAAGCCTTTCTGGGTGCGCTGGCCGTTGATGTAGGTGCCGTTCGCCGACCCGAGGTCCTCGACCGATACGCCGTCCGCAACCGGCTTGAGTTCGACATGGCGACGCGAGATTTCGTCCACGGTCACCGGGATGCCGCATTCGGGCGCGCGGCCGATCACGGTTGGGCCGGTCACCGGGTAGATTTTCCCGAACACCGGCCCGGACACCCCGCGCAACAGGAACTTGGGCACCGCCGCGCGCATGCGCGTCGCACCGCTGTCGTCGCCCTGCCCCGGATCGAATGAGCCCGCACCGCCACCGATGGGGACTGCGCGCGGCGCATCCATCGCGGCAAAACGCATCATGATGCCGCCCACGCCGATGGTATCGCCCGCGCGCAACGCGATCATCTCGCGCACGGGCTTGTCGTTGACCAGCACCGCGCCAACGCCATGCGGAACCTGGAGGTTCACGCCGATGCCGCTCACATAGATCTCGCAATTCAATGGCGCGACGCTGGGACGGTCCAGCACGACGGTATTGTCCGGTGCCGACCCAATCCGATTGATGCCCGGATTCAGCAGCACCTGCGGATGCTCGCCGTTCGGAAATACCAGTTTCATGCCATATCCCCTTGATCTGTCCCGGATGGATCCACTCCCGGGCCCCAACGTAGCCTACCCACTGCAGCCAAAGATAACGCAATCAGCGTTCGAAAACGGGTCGCTGCCGATCGTCGGCGCCACCATCCGGACCCGCCACCGATTCCACCGTCCCGCAATTCCCCGTCCCGCAATCCTACTTGACGATACGCAAATGCGCTCCACGTCGGGCATGGTCCCCGGCGGGAGGCGTCGCATCGGGCGGGCCATCCGGATCGTCCTGCTCCGCATTCTTCTGCAGTGGCGGAACCGCGCGGCCGGCCGCTTCCTCTGGCAATGCCATGCCCTGCCCGCTTTCCTGCGCGTACACGGCCTGCACCGCGGCAACCGGCACGCGCACCGACTGGCTGACGCCGCCAAAGCGCGCGAGGAAATGGATTTCCTGGTCGCCGAGGCTGAGCTGGGTCACCGCGCGCGCGGCGACGTTGAGCACGATGCGTCCGTCCTTGATCGCCTGCGTCGGCACGACCACGCCCGGGAAGGCGGCGTCCACGAGCAGGTACGGGGTCATGCCGTTGTCGTTGATCCACTCGTACATCGCCCGGATCAGGTACGGGCGATTGGAAGTCATCGTCGGCGCGTCGGTGCTCACTTGCGCAGGATAGCGCGATGCGTCACAGCGCGATCTCGCGCAGCACGCGCTCCTCGGGCGTCAGGCTGCGCAGGAAACCGGGGTTGCGGAAGATGCGCATGCCGTAGTCCTCGATCGGCTTGCATTCCTTCGGCAACACGATACCGAGCGACGGCAGCCGCCAGACGATCGGAGCCATCGCGCAGTCGGCGAGGCTCATCTCGGGATTGAGGAAGAACTTGCTGGCCTTGAACAACGGCAGCGCCGCGATCACCAGTTCGCGCAGGCGCTTGCGCGCAGCCTCGGCCTGCACCTTGGTGCCGTGCTGGATCGACTGCACGTGCGGCACCCATTCGTGCTCCATGCGCAGCATCGCCAGCCGCAGGCGCGCGCGCGACAGCGGGTCGACCGGCATCAGCGGCGGATGCGGGTAACGCTCGTCGAGGTATTCGGTGACCACCGAAGCCGCGTACAGCACGAGGTCGCGGTCCACCAGGGTCGGCACGGTGTGGTACGGATTGAGGTCGACCAGGTCCTCGGGGGGATTCGCCGGGTCGACCGTGATCAAGTCGTAGGTGACGCCTTTTGCCGCGAGTACCAGCCGCACCCGGTGGCAGACCACGCAATCGCGTGCGGAGAACAAGGTCAGTGCGTTACGCATACGCGGACTCGCAGCCATGGTGCTTCCCCCGACCGACCGCATGCCGGTCACCGACTCCGTTGGCGCATTGCCTCGGGTCATCGTCGCCTCAGTGTACGTCGCGCCAGTACTCATGCTTGAGCAGATAGGCAAGGAGACTGAATACGACCAGGAACAGTATCACCCAGACGCCCCAGGTTTCGCGCTGCATGGCGGCCGGTTCGGCGACATATTGCAGGAACGCGCTGATGTCGCGCGCGGCCTGGTCGTACTGTTCGGGATCAAGGCTACCCTTTTCGGCCAGGACCAGGCTCTCTACGGCGGGCTGGCCGTCGGCGCCCTTGCCCATCACCGGGCGCTGCAGGCCCTGCAGTTGCCACAGCACGTTCGGCATCGAGGCATTCGGGAACAGGGTGTTATTCCAGCCCATCGGCCGCCCTTCGTCGACATAGAACGACTTCAGGTAGGTATAGATCCAGTCCGGCCCACGCGCGCGGCCTTCCAGCGAGAGGTCGGGCGGGGTCTTGCCGAGCCATGCGGCGGCCTGCGCCGGGTTCATCGCGACGTTGATGTGCTCGCCGGGCTTGACGCCGGTGAAGATGAAATTCTTCGCGACCTCGTCTTCGCTCAGGCCGAGGTCCTCGCTCAACCGCGAGTACCGCATGTATTTCAGCGAATGGCAGCCCGAGCAGTAGTTCATGAACAGGGTCGCGCCGCGCTGCAGCGAGGCCTGGTCGTTCAGGTGGGTATTCGCCTCGAGCGTTTCCGGGCCTTCCGAGGCGAACGCCGCCAGCGGCAGGGCCGCGGCGAACACGAGGGCGATGATGGACAGTCGCTTAGTCATGCATGGTCACCCGCTCGGGCACAGCCTTGGTCGTGCCCATGCGCGACCAGATCGGCATGAGGAGGAAAAAGCCGAAGTAGAAGAAGGTCAGGATCTGCGCGGTCAGCTTCTGCATGTCCGAACCGGCCTGCGAACCGAGCCAGCCGAGGACCACGAACGCGATCACGAACAGCCCGATCATCAGCTTGGACAGCATGGGCCGGTAGCGGATCGACTTGACCTCGCTCTTATCGAGCCACGGCACCAGGAACATGATCAGCACCGCGCCGCCCATCACCATCACGCCGGCGAGCTTGTTCGGGATCGCGCGCAACATCGCGTAGTACGGCGTGAAGTACCAGACCGGCTTGATGTGGTCGGGCGTCGCCAGCTGGTTTGCCGGGAAGAAGTTGTCGTGTTCGAGGAACACGCCGCCGGCGGTGGGCTCGAAGAAGATGATGAAGGCGGCGATCGTCACGAACACCGCGGCGCCGAACATGTCCTTCACCGTGTAGTACGGATGGAAGGGAATGCCGTCGAGCGGGATGCCACGCGCGTCCTTCTTCTTCTTGATGTCCACGCCGTCGGGATTGTTCGAGCCGACTTCGTGCAGAGCGCCCAGGTGCAACACCACGAGCAGCAGCAACACCAGCGGCAGCGCGACCACGTGCAGCGCGAAGAAACGATTCAACGTCGCGTCGGCGACCACGAAGTCGCCGCGGATCCACTCGGTCAACGCGGTGCCCACGTACGGGATCGCGCCGAACAGGTTGATGATCACCTGCGCGCCCCAGTAGCTCATGTTGCCCCACGGCAGCACGTAGCCCATGAACGCTTCGGCCATCAGGGTCAGGAAGATCACCATGCCGAGCAGCCACACGAGTTCGCGCGGCTTCTTGCCGGATCCGTAGATCAACCCGCGGAACATGTGCAGGTACACCACGATGAAGAACAGCGATGCGCCAGTCGAATGCATGTAGCGGATCAGCCAGCCGCCCGGCACGTCGCGCATGATGTATTCGATCGACGCGAACGCCTCGGTCGCGCTCGGCTTGTAATGCATCGTCAGGAAGATGCCGGTGACGATCTGGTTGACCAGTGCGAGCAGCGCGAGCGAACCGAAGTAGTACCAGACGTTGAAGTTCTTCGGCGCGTAGTACTCGGTCATGTGCTTGCGGTAGGCAGGCATCAGGCCGGGTGCGCGTTCGTTGACCCAGTCCATCGCGCCATTCGCGGCCCGGACCAAAATGTTGTCGGACATCAGGCGGCTCCTGCCGGGGGCGTGCCCACGATCAGATGGTGGTCGTCGACGAACTTGTACGGCGGCACCTCGAGGTTGGCCGGCGCGGGCACGCCCTGGAACACGCGCCCGGCAAGGTCGTAGCGCGAGTTGTGGCAGGGGCAGAAGAATCCGCCCTTCCATTCCGGATCGAACGGCTGCGGCTGCACTTCGGGCTTGTGCAGCGGCACGCAACCCAGGTGGGTGCAGATGCCGACGAGCACGCCGAGTTCGGGCTTGATCGAACGGTGTTCGTTCTTCGCGAACGCCGGGGTCTGGTCGGCGTTGTCGGAGTTCGGATCGCGCAGGCGGTTATCCAGGCCAGGCAGCAAGGCGAGTTGCTCGGGCGTGCGCTTGTAGAGGAATACCGGCTTGCCGCGCCACATCACGCGCATGAACATGCCCGGCTCGTTGTCCAGCTTGCTGATGTCGACATCGACCGGGGCGCCTGCCAGCAGGGCCTCGGCGCTGGGCAACCACGAACGTGCAAAAGGAATAGCCACGCCGACCACGCCGACCGCACCGACCACCGCGGTGGTGACGGTCAGGAAACGGCGTCGGCCGGTGTTGACCTCTTGGTTAGCCATCCGGCTCTCCGCAGGAATTCAAATGATGGATCGCGCACAGGCCCCCGGCCCGGCGCGGACAGCGAAGTGTAACGGAACGGCCAAGTGCGCCACAACGCCGAGGACGCCAAAAATGCATTCATGGCGATCGTTTCTGCATTGCCTCGTGGCGTTTGCGGGCTATTTCGCGCCGCGATAACGCTCTGCCAGCGTCCCGACGCGATCGACATAGCGCTGGGTCTCGGCGAACGGCGGCACCCCGCCATAGCGATCCACGTTGCCTTCGCCGGCGTTGTAGGCCGCGGCCACGAGCCGCACATCGCCGTTGTAGCGCTTCGACAGGAACGACAGGTACTGCACGCCGCCATTGATGTTGTCGGCGGCGGCGAACGGGTTTTGCACGCCAAAACGGGTCGCCGTGCCCGGCATCAGTTGCATCAGGCCCTGCGCGCCCTTGTAGGAGACAGCGTTCGGGTTGTAATCGGATTCGGCGTGGATGATCGCCCGAACCAGCGCCTCGTCGACGCCATAGGCGTGCGCTGCGGTGGCAATCTCGATCGCGTAGGCACTGGTGTTCAGCGCGAGCTTGCCGAAATTGACGCCGGGGAGCGCGCTGCACGCGTAGCAGGTTTCGATGTAGGTGAAGAGCACTTTCGCGCCGACGCTGCCCGGTGGCGGGACGTTGGTATAGGTGTTGATGCCGTCGTGGGTGTACTTGTACATCGCGCCACGGGTGACCCGCGCCTGCACGCCGGCCGGGATCACCGGCGCGACCAATGGCCCGGCTGCGTCCGAGGTGGGAAACACCACATGCGACGCCCCGCCGCCAGAACCTGACTGCGCGGGCGCAGCGCCAATTTTCGCGATCGCCGAAGACCCGGCTACGGCCGGGATTGCGACGGAGCCAGCCAATGCCGGATTTGCAGCGGCAGGTGCCGCCACGGTGGTCGCGAATCCATTCGGCGCCGAGCTGGTTCCGTCAGCGCCGACAGCTCCCGCCGCACCCGATCCGAACGCAATCGGCGAATGCCCGCGCGTCGAACCGCCGCCCTTGTAGCCGATCGTCTTGCAGGACATGCCCGGAACCGGACGGCTCGTATAGTTGGTCGCCTGGTCCGCACCGCCGACGCACTTGTACAACGTCCCCGCAGCCGCGGGGGCGCTCAGCAGGAGCGCCAGGATCGTTGCCCACAAGATTCGGTCGCGTCGGATCATCGCCCTGCCTGTGTCGACATGCTGTCTGGCGGCGCTCCGTGCCGATTCGCTTCCTGTCCGGCCTGCCCTTATGGATCCTGCCGTGCCAGATCAAGGGCTTGGCGCGGTTACCCGCAGGCTACAATAGTCGCTTCCCTTGCAAGATGCACCCCCATGGCCGGCAAGCTCCACATCACCACCCACGGTTGCCAGATGAACGTGTACGACTCGGCCAAGATGGCCGACGTGCTGGCGGCCGAACACGGCCTGGAGCTGACCGACGACGTGGCCCTGGCCGATGTGGTCCTGGTCAACACCTGCTCGATCCGCGAAAAGGCGCAGGAGAAGGTGTTTTCCCAGCTCGGCCGCTGGAAGAAGCTCAAGCAGGCCAACCCGGACGTGCTGATCGGCGTCGGCGGCTGCGTGGCCTCGCAGGAAGGCGCCGCGATCCTCGACCGCGCGCCCTACGTCGACCTCGTGTTCGGCCCGCAGACCCTGCACCGGCTGCCGGCGATGATCGACGCTCGTCGTGGAAGCGGCCGGCCACAGGTCGACATCAGCTTCCCCGAGGTCGAAAAGTTCGACCGCCTGCCCGAACCGCGCGCCGAAGGCCCGACCGCGTTCGTTTCGATCATGGAAGGCTGTTCGAAGTACTGCTCGTTCTGTGTGGTGCCGTACACGCGCGGCGAGGAAGTCAGCCGTCCGTTCGATGACGTGCTCGCCGAAGTCGCCCAGCTCGCCGCGCAGGGCGTGCGCGAGGTCAATCTGCTCGGGCAGAACGTCAACGCCTATCGCGGGCCGATGTTCGAGTCGACCGAACTGGCGGACCTTGCGCTGCTGATCCGCGCGATCGCGCAAATCGAAGGCATCGGCCGCATCCGCTACACGACCTCGCACCCGCTGGAATTCTCCGACGCGTTGATCGCCGCGCACCGCGACGTGCCGCAGCTCGCGAAGTTCCTGCACCTGCCCGTGCAGTCCGGCTCCGACCGCATCCTCGCCGCGATGAAACGCAATCACACCGCGCTCGAATACAAGGCCAAGCTGCGCCGCCTGCGCGAGGCCGTGCCCGGCATCTGCATCAGTTCGGACTTCATCGTCGGCTTCCCCGGCGAGACCGATGCTGATTTCGAGCAGACCATGAAGCTGATCCACGACGTCGGCTTCGACCAGTCGTATTCCTTCATCTACTCCGCGCGCCCCGGCACGCCCGCCGCGAACCTGCCGGACGACACGACGCAAGCCGAAAAACACGCGCGCCTCGAACGCCTGCAGGCGACGATCACCGCGAACGCGAAAAGCATTTCCGAAGCGATGCTCGGCAGCGTGCAATCGGTCCTCGTCGAAGGCCCGTCGAAGAAGAACCCGAACGAACTCAAGGGCCGCACCGAGAACATGCGCTACGTGAATTTCGCGGGCGACGCGCGGCTGATTGGCCAGTTCGTGGATGTGCAGATTACGCAGGTGATGAGCAATTCGCTGCGCGGGCGGGTGGTGATGTCGGAAGAGCAGGCGGCGTGAAAGAATTTCTGTTCGCATGCCTCGCTGGGTGCTTCGTGTGCACGGTAGCGCGCGCAGGACCCACATGCGTGCCGCAGGATCAGATCGCCACGCACGGCGTGCGGCTCGGCGACAGCGAGGCGAACGTGCGCAGGCTGCTCGGGAAACCTCGGAAGACCGCCAGCGGCACCGCGGAAGACGACGGCGGCAAGTATCCGACAACGACTCTGGACTATGGGTCATTGATCGCGATTTTGGGGCGCGACCATGTCGAATCCATCGTTATCGCGGGCAGTCATCGCCCGATTGCCGCCGGGCTGTCCATCGGAGGTTCGCCGGATCGGCTGCAATCAAAAGCCCTCGTCGACAACACCGATCTGGCTCACGGTGCAGCATTCAACATCCGCTTTTGCGGAGCCGAGAAAATGGACAATGCCGGGCTGTCGATCTTCGTCGACCATGGTCGCGTGACCAAGGCCGTGCTTTACGCCTATGGTCCCTAACTTCAATCCAGCCGCTTGCGAAACCGCAAGATCGCCAGCGTCATCATCACGAACGTGAAGGCCAGCAACGCCGCCACGTCCGGCCCCAGCTCCCACAGGCTGCCACCGCGCAGCATCACGCCTCGGATCAGGCGCAGGAAATGGGTGAGCGGCAGCACCTCGGCGATGTACTGCACGACCTTCGGCATGCCAGCGAACGGGAACATGAAACCCGACAGCAGGATCGATGGCAGGAACACGAAGAACGACATCTGCATCGCCTGGAATTGCGACTGCGCGCGCGTCGAGATCAGCAGTCCCAACGAGAGATTGGCGAGGATCAGCATGCCGGCCGCGAGATAGACATCGAACAAACTGCCAAGGATCGGCACCTTGAACAGGAAGATGCCGAGCGCGAGCACCACGCTGGTCTGGATGAATCCGATCGCGATATACGGCAGTACCTTGCCGATCATCAGTTCGGCGCTGGTCAGCGGCGTCGCGATCAGCAGTTCCATGTTGCCGCGTTCGCGTTCGCGCACGATCGCGATGCCGGTGAACAGCACCATCGTCATCGTCAGGATCACGCCGATCAATCCCGGCACGATGTTCACCGCCGAGCGTCGCTCGGGATTGTAGAAACTCACGACGCTGACCTGCCCCGTCGGCGGCGTGCTCGTCGCCGGCGCACGCAAGTCCGGCGCGCCGCTGTTGACCGGCGCCTGCGCAAGCTGGATCACCGCGTTCTGCACCGCCGTGTCGCTGCCGTCGACGAGGACCTGCACCGCTTCGCGGCCCTCGAAGCGGCGGCGCTCGAAGTCCGGCGGGATCGCGATGCCGACGCTGATCTTGCCGCGACGGATCATGTCCATGAGTTGCTGCGGCGTCTCGACCTTCGCGACGGGTTCGACCACGTCGGTCGCAAGCATGTCCATGATCAGCGCGCGCGAACCGGCGGTGTTGGCCTGGTCTGCGATGCCCGCATGCAGCCCGCGCACGTTGGTGTTGATCGCGTAACCGAACAGCGTGAGCTGGATCACCGGGATGCCGATGATCATCGCCGCCGAAATGCGGTCGCGGCGCAACTGGCGCAGTTCCTTGACCACGATCGCCCACAGGCGGCGGAACTTCATGCGGCACGCTCCACGCTTTTGTCACCATCTCCGCGCGTCCTGTCGCTGCGCGTGGCGGCCACGAACACGTCCTCGAGGTTCGGCGGCGTCAGCGCGACCTCGGCTTTCTGTCCCGCTTTCGCGAGCGCATCGTCGATGCGTTGCCGTGTCGCCGCCGCATGGTCCGCACTCGCGTCGGTCGCAGCGATCAATACGCGCAACGCGGTGCCGACCTGGGCGACGCCGAGCACGCCGGGCACCGCGACGAGGGTGCGCTGCACGCGGCGCGGATCGGGTGCCTCCACGAGCAACGTGCAACCTTCGAGCTTGCCGGTCAGCTCATCCGGCGTGCCGTTGGCGACGATCTTGCCGAAGTCGAGGATCGCCAGGTTGTGGCAACGCTCGGCTTCGTCCATCAAGTGCGTGGACACCAGCAGGGTCGTGCCGATATCCGCGAGGTCGAACAACTTCTCCCAGAAATCACGGCGCGATTCGGGATCGACCGCACTGGTCGGTTCGTCGAGGAACAGCAATTCCGGTTCGTGGATCACCGCGCATGCGAGCGCGAGGCGCTGTTTCTGGCCACCGCTGAGCGTTCCCGCTAGCTGCTTCTGGCGATCCTTGAAATGGAACTGGTCGACGAGCTCGTCGATGCGGCCTTTCGTGCGCGATTTCTCCACGCCCTGGATCGCGGCGAGGAACTCGAGGTTCTCGCGCACGGTGAGGTCCTCGAACAGCGAGAACTTCTGCGTCATGTAGCCGATGTGGCGGCGAAGTTCTTCCGCCTGTTCCGGTATGCGCAGGCCGAGCACTTCGATCTCACCCTCGCTCGGCGTCAGCAGCCCGCAGAGCATGCGGATGGTCGTGGATTTCCCCGATCCATTCGGGCCGAGGAATCCGTAGACGCGCTTGCTTGGCACTTCGAGATCGACATGGTCGACCGCCACCAGGTCGCCGAACTTTTTCGTCAAACCGTGGGCGCGGATCGCGACGCCATCCGTTGCCCCGGCACGCCCATGTCCCTCGCCGCCGGCGGCTGGCGCGTTCATTTCGCCGAATCGCCCGCGAATTCGACACGCACCGGCAAACCTGCCGGCAACGATGCCGAGTTCTTGTCGAGTTCGATTTCCGCCAGGTACGACAGCCGTGCCACGTCCTCGCCATTCAACGCGTAGTACGGCGTGAAACTCGGTTCGCTGTGGATCATGCGAACGCGGCCGTTGACGGCATCCTTGCGATCGGCGACATAGACGCGCGCGGACTGCCCGATATGCACATCCGCACGCCGCGGCTCGGGCACGTAGACGCGCGCATACGGCGCGTCGCCGACCAGCAGGATCGCCAACGGGGCGCCGATCGGTGGCTGGTCGCCAAGCTTGTACGGGATGCTGTCGATGCGCCCGCCGCGCGGTGCGCTGATGCGGACGCGCTGTACGTCCACCGTGATCGAATCCACCTGCGCCTGCGCGGAGGCGACCGCCGCTTCGGCTTGTGCGATGTCCTGCGGACGCGTGCCGTTTTCGAGTGTCGCAAGCGCGGCCTGCGCAGCGTTGACGGCGGCATCGGCGTTATTCGCGTCCGCGCGTGATTTGTCGAGTTCGGAGCGCGCGAGCGCCTGCTTCGCAACAAGTGCCTGCACGCGATCAAGCTGCTGGTGCGCATTCGTCGCAACACTCTGCGCGCCGGCAAGTTTCGCGCGGGCCTGGTCGATGTCTTCCTGGCGCGGGCCGACGCGCAGTTCGTCGAGCGCTTTCTGCAGGCGTTGCACGTCAGCCTTCGCCGCATCCAGGCGCGCGCGCGTTCGCACCGATTCGAGCACCAGCAAGGTGTCGCCGGCGACGACGACCTGTCCTTCGCGCGCGGGGATCTCGGCGATGCGTTCGGACACTGGCGCGGGCAGCGTGATGCGGTCCCATTCGAGCGTTCCGAGCACCTGCGGCGTCTTGTGCGCGCACGACGCGAGCATCGCCATCGCGCCCAGCACACCGATCTTCCATGCCATGCGATTCATCGAAATCCTCCTTGCGCACGCATCCATCCACGCCGATACCGGATAGTGTCTCAGTTTGACGGTGAATCGTTCGCGGCGGTCTCCTAGAACCTGATAGCCAGGCAATCAACCCAGCCTGCCCGATAGGCTGTCGATGGATGACTGCAATTGTCGCGCGCGCTACCCTGTGGTCGCAATGAACGGCCAGCGCGATTTCCTCCTCGAACCCGACGACGTCGAACGCCTGGCCAACCTGTGCGGGCCGTTCGACGAACACCTGCGCCAGATCGAACTACGCCTCGGCGTGGAGATCGCGAATCGCGGCAATGTCTTCCGCGTCACCGGCCCCGAAGCGATGGCCGCGCGCGCGGAACGCTTCGTCCGCCAGCTCTATGACGCGCTCGACGATCACCCTCTGGACTCGCACGAGTTGCACCTGCTGCTGTCGGATGTCGTCAACGATGCGGACGATGCCACGACGCCGCGCCAGCGCGCCGGCGCCGACGACATCGAACCGCAGGAAGTCGTGATCCGCGTCCGCCGCGGCAGCGTGCGCGGGCGCGGGGCGAACCAGGCGAAATACCTGCACGCGATCGCGATCCACGACGTGAATTTCGGCATCGGCCCGGCCGGCACCGGCAAGACCTTCCTGGGCGTCGCGAGCGCGGTCGAAGCGCTCAACACCGGTCGCGTGCAACGGCTCGTGCTGGTGCGCCCGGCGGTCGAAGCGGGCGAGAAACTCGGTTTCCTGCCGGGCGACCTGAGCCAGAAGGTCGATCCGTACTTGCGTCCGCTGTACGACGCGCTGTACGAAATGCTCGGAGTCGAAAAAGTCGTCAAGCTGCTCGAACGCAGCGTGATCGAGATCGCGCCGCTCGCCTACATGCGCGGGCGCACGCTCAACGACGCCTTCGTGATCCTCGACGAGGCGCAGAACACCAGCATCGAGCAGATGAAGATGTTCCTGACCCGCATCGGTTTCGGTTCCACCGCCGTGGTCACTGGCGACCTGACCCAGATCGACCTGCCGAAAAACCAGAAGTCCGGCCTGCGCGATGCGGTCGAGGTGCTGCGCGGAATCGAGGGCATCTCGTTCACCTTTTTCACCGCGCGCGACGTGGTGCGGCACCCGCTGGTACAACGGATCGTGCAGGCCTACGATGCACGCGACGGTGATGGCCGAACGGCGGCCGACGTTTCAACGGAATGACGTCCATGAGCAACCTTTATCGCCAAGCACGATCCGCATGACGCGCGGACCGATCCAGCTCGATGTTGCGGTCAGCTACGCAGTGCCGCGCAAGGGCTTGCCGGCATCGGCGAGCTTCAAGCGATGGGTTGCGGCGGCGCTGGAAGGGCGCATCCTGCGCGCCGACCTCGCGCTGCGGCTGGTCGACGAACGCGAAGGCCGCGCGTTGAACCGGCACTATCGCGGCAAGCCGCACCCGACCAACGTGTTGAGCTTCCCCGCCGACCTGCCGAAAGGCGTGAAGCTCCCGCTGCTCGGCGACATCGTGCTGTGCGCGCCGGTCATCGCGCGCGAGGCGCGCGAACAGCGCAAGCCGCTCACCGCCCACTACGCCCACCTGACCATCCACGGCGTGCTGCACCTGCTCGGCTTCGACCACGACGACGACCGCGACGCCGAGGCGATGGAGGCGATCGAGCGCGAGATCCTCGCGGGGCTCGGATTGCCCGATCCGTACGCGTAAGGAGCTACGCCGGCAAGCCGTCACGCGCTTGCGGTACACTCGCCCTCCCGCCCTCGTGGCGCGTTTTGCCGAACCATGTCAGACGACCCAAATAGTCGTACGCCCGAGCATCCCGCGCCGGATCGCCGCTCGTGGCTCGAACGCCTCAGCCAGGCGTTTTCCGGCGAACCGCGCAGCCGCGAAGACCTGGTCGAGATCCTGCGCGACGCCCAGGACAACGGGCTGATCGCGGCCGACACGCTGAAGATGATGGAAGGCGCGCTGGGCGTGGCCGAGCGCACGGTCGGCGACGTGATGGTGCCGCGCGCTCAGATGGTCGTGCTGCCGGTGGGTTCGCGTTTCTTCGACATCATGAAGATGGTGGTGGAGTCGGGCCACTCGCGCTTCCCGGTGCACGGCGACGACAAGGACGAGATCCTCGGTATCCTGCTGGCGAAGGACCTGCTGCGCGGCGTGGTCAGCGACGGCGGCCCGTCGACCATCCGTGAACTGCTGCGGCCGGCGGTGCTGATCCCCGAATCCAAGCGGTTGAATGTCCTGCTCAAGGAATTCCGGTTGTCGCGCAACCACATGGCGATCGTCGTGGACGAGTACGGCGGCGTCGCCGGCCTAGTCACCATCGAGGACGTGCTCGAGGAGATCGTCGGCGAAATCGACGACGAGCACGATGACGCGGTGGACCCGTCCGCGCAGATCGCCGCGCAGGCGAACGGCCAGTTCGTCGTCGATGCGCTGACGCCGATCGACGACTTCAACGAGCGCTTCGGCGCGAATTTCCCCGACGACGAATACGACACGGTCGGCGGACTGGTGACCGATGCGATCGGGCACCTGCCCGAATCCGGCGAGGAACTGGCGATGGGGCGCTTCCATTTCCGCGTCGCGCGGGCCGATGCGCGTCGCGTGCATGCGTTGATCGTGAGCGTACAGGCCGATGCTTGATGGAAAAGGGGCTGGAGGCTTGGGGCTTGGGATTGGAAAGCAATTCCTGCTGGCCGTTGTTGCACTTCTGCTGATCTCACCTGCGGGCATCGCCGCGCCGCGCGTGGGCGTGGTCACGATGGGACCCGGCGAGGAGTACTGGGCGCGCTTCGGGCACGATGCGATCCTGATCGACGACCGCGAGGACGATCCGGCCAGCGAGCCGATCCTCTACAACTTCGGCTACTTCGACCTCGACGAGCCGGGGTTCATGCTGCATTTCGTGCAGGGCCATGCGAACTACCGCCTCATCGCGGAGCCCGCCAGGCTCGATCTCGAGCAGTACGCGAGCGCGGGCCGCGGCGCGAGCGTGCAATGGCTCGACTTCACGACCGCGCAGGCGGCGCGGCTCAAGCAGCGACTCGAATGGACCGCACGGCCCGAGAACTCGCGCTACCCCTACGACTACTTCACCCAGGACTGCACGACGCGCGTGCGCGATGCGCTCGACGATGCGCTCGGCGGGCTGTTGAAGGCGCAGCTCAGCGCGCCTTCGCACGGCCTGACGTATCGCTACGAAGCGGTGCGGCTGGGATCGCCCGAGCCCTGGCTTGGCCTCGGCATGCATTTCGCGCTCGGCCCCTACGGTGATCGCCCGCTCTCCCTGTGGGACGAAGCCTTCATCCCGGAGCGCCTGCAGGCGAGCCTGCGCACGATCCACACCGCCGCCGGCACGCCGCTGGTGACGAAGGAAGCGGACCTGTTGCCGCAACTCCTGCCGCCTGCGCCGGCCGACTTCCCGCATTGGCGGATCTGGTTCGTGCTGGCGGGACTCGGACTGGCGACGCTCGCACTGGTCGGTAGTCGCTACGCGCCGCGCACGACCGCGGCGTTCGCAGGCCTGTACTGGCTCAAATGCGC
>Ga0105248_10004823_pt1 | contig 14929 bp, 14 predicted proteins | sample KBSS34metaG_FD_81524 | JGI IMG/M metagenome (GOLD analysis project Ga0105248, IMG submission 81524) | Switchgrass rhizosphere microbial communities from Kellogg Biological Station, Michigan, USA - KBS S3-4 metaG | ecosystem: Host-associated > Plants > Roots > Rhizosphere > Soil | place...
CCGCCGTCGAGCAGGTCCTGCGTCGGCATCTCGGAGTGCACGACGCCCGAGCCCGCCGTCATCCACTGCGTCGCGCCGTCGGTGATCACCCCGCCGCCACCGTGTGAGTCGAGGTGGCGAAGCCGCCCGTCGAGCATGTAGGTCACCGTCTCGAACCCACGGTGCGGGTGGTCGGGCGCGCCCTTGGCCTCGCCCGGCGCGTACTCGACCGCGCCCATGTGATCCAGGAGCAGGAACGGATCGGCCCACGACAGGTCGAGGCCGGCGGTGGCGCGGCGGACCTTGAAGCCCTCGCCCTCGAGGAACGACGGCGCGTCGACGATCTCGACGACGCCGCGCGTCTGGGCGTCCTCGGCGGCGTCGAGCCGGCGAAGGACGGTGGCGTCTGCTGGTGTGATCGCGGGCATGGCTCAAGCAACGGGGACGGGCTCGTCGCTATTCCCTCGTCGGTCGCGCACCAGCAGGACCACGCACCCCACGACCGCGATGGTCGCGAACGAGAACCACTGGATCGCGTAGGACAGGTGCGGCCCATCATCGAAGCCCGGCGGCGCCACGATCTCGGGTTGCGCTTGCGCCGGCTGCTGGTCTTGCAGCAAGACGTAGACCGGGAGCAGGCCGTACGGCAGGTCGCCCCGCCCGAGGTCGATCCGGGTCACGAGCGCGGGCGAGGGGTTCACCGGGGGATCCGAGACCTGGTCCGGTGGAAGCGCGAGCCCGCTGACCGTCACCGTTCCGGTGGGCGCCGCGGCGGCGCCGCCGACGGGGGGCGTCTGCGTCTCGAGCGGTACCCAGCCCCGGTCGACGATCACGGCGGTGCCGTCTCCGAGCACGAGGGGCGTGAGCACCAGGTTGCCGGGATCCCCTTGCTGGCTCGTCCGTCCCGACAGGATCTGCTCGTGCGACGGGTCGTAGGTGCCCGTGGCCGTGACGTGCCGGTACGGCATCGCCCCGGGTTGCAGCGACGTGATGGGGGCCGGCGTTTGGGCGCCGCGCGCCTCGAGCATCGCGTTGACGTCGCGGCGCCCGTGCAATCGGTTGAGCTGCCAGAACCCGAGCCGCACGCACGTGAACGCGACGATCGCCGCGATCGCGATGAGGATGATGTGACGCTTCCGCACCGACACGGTCGGAGGATAGCGACGGGGGATACGGTCCCGGCCGATGGCAGGGCGGATCGCTCGGCGGACGTTCCTCCTCGGCGCGGGCGGCGTCGGCGCCGTGGCGCTCGCCGCCGCGGCCGGTGTGCGGAGCGGACGCATCCCGGCGCGCACGATCTGGAACGACCTGACCGGCGCGTGTGGCGACCCCGGTCCCATCCCGCCGAGCCCGGGATGGCCCGTCGTGCAGGGATCGTTCCCATCGGCAACGGTGGTGGGGCCGGTTGGGTACGCCGTCGTGACGCCTCCGGCTCTGGCGCGGCGCGACGCCCCGGTGGCCGTGCTCCTTCCCGGCCGAAGCGGCTCGGCCGAGGACACCGTGACGTCGACCTGCTTCCCCGGCTTCCTCGCCGAGGCCATGGCGTCGGGAGCGGTCGCCCCGTTCGCGCTGGCATCGGTCGACGGTGGCGCCTCGTACTGGCACCGGCGCGTGAGCGGTGAGGACCGCATGGCGATGCTGGTGCGCGACTTCCTCCCGATGCTCGCCCGGCGGTACGGGCTCGCGCGCGGCCCCGTGGCGCTCGTCGGCTGGTCGATGGGCGGCTACGGGGCGTTGCTCGCGGCGGAAGAACATCCGACGAGGTTCGCCGCGGTCGCGGCGGCGAGCCCAGCGATCTTCCAGAGCTACGACGACATGCGTGCCGGACCGGGTGACGCGTTCGACTCGGCGGACGATTTCGCGGCGCACGACGTGATCGCGGGGGCCACGCGGCTCGCGCAGATCCCGGTCCGCGTGGATTGCGGAACCGCCGACCCGTTCTACGCGAACGATCGCGCGTTCGCGGCCGCCCTGCCGAGCCCGCCGGAGGGGTCGTGGTTCCGTGGCTGCCACGACGGGGATTCGTGGCGAGTCGTCGCGCCGGCGCAGATCGCCTTCCTCGGGCGCGCGCTCGCCGCTAGCTCTTGATCTCCTGGATGGTGTTGCCGCCGTCGACCACGATCGTCGCACCGGTGAGGTAGCTCGCGCGGGCGCTCGCGACGAACGCGATCACTTCCGCGACCTCATCGGGGGTCCCCGATCGGCCGAGCGGTGTATGCACCCCGGCCTCGGCCTCGTCGGGCAGCTGCGACCCGGTCGCGATCCATCCGGGTTGCACCGAGTTGACGGTCACACCCGCGGATGCGACCTCGGTCGCGAGCGCGCGCATCAGCCCGTCCATGCCCGCCTTCGCGGCGCTGTAGGCCGCCGAACCCGGCGCGCTCACGAGCGGCCCGGTGACCGACGACACCATCACGATCCGTCCCCACCTCTGCGCGACCATCGACGGCGCGACCGCGCGGGTGACGTTGAACGCGGTCCCGAGGGTTCGGTCGAGCTGGCCGTCCCACCGTTCGGCCTCGAGCGTGGCGAACGGGACCTCGTCCTCGTCGGCGTCGCCCACCGACACCATGCCGGCGTTGTTGACCAGGATGTCGATCCGCCCGAACCGATCGAGCACCGCCGTCACCATCGCGCCGACCGCTCGCCGGTCCGTGAGGTCGGCGGGGAACCCCTCCGCGACCGAGCCGGCCGCCCGGAGCTCGCGGGCGCGTTCGTGGATCCGATCGGTCGTCGAGCCGAGGGCGAGCGTCGCGCCTTCTCGGGCGAGCACACGCGCTGCGGCGTAGCCGATCCCGGAGGGCGAGCCCGCACCAGTGACCAGGGCGATCCGACCCTCCGCCTCGCCTCGCATCGGCGGGAGCCTATCGGGGCGCTCAAGCCGGATGACGCCCGCGGCCGATGTTCATGGTAAGACGGCGCGGTGGGGTCGCTCGCCCCGTGAGACGGGCGATCCCCTCAGCCGGCTCGGGGGATGGAGGTGATGGTGGTGCAGCGTGTTCGCGCGCGTATCCGCGACGTGCTGGCCCTGCTGGGTGACGACCGTGGGGCCACGGCGATCGAGTACGCACTGATGCTGGCGCTGATCGCGATGGTCGTGTTCGTTGCGGTGCAGTTCCTTGGGCAGTCGACGAGCAGCGCTTTCAACAGCATGTCGTTCTCGCCGTAGGTCGTTGCGGTCGCCCGAGGCGCATGCCAGGGTTCCCTCGGACCTTCTCGGAAGGGGGAACGAGGATGCTCCTCGCTCAAGAGACCACGACGTCGAGCGGTGCCGGCGTCGGGACGTTGATCTACTTCGTCGTCCTGTGGGTGATCATCGGCCTGCCCACGTACTTCATCTTCAAGAAGGCGGGGCCGAACGGCGACCCGGCATGGGGCGCGTTCGTGCCGATCTACGGCTTCTACATCCTGCTGAAGGTTGTGGGCCGGCCGGGGTGGTGGCTGATCTGGATCTTCATCCCGATCGCGAACATCATCGTCTACATCATCGTGCTCAACGAGCTGTCGAAGAGCTTCGGGCATGGTGTCGGGTTCACGTTGGGGCTGATCTTCCTCAGCTGGATCTTCCTCGCGATCTTGGCCTGGGGAAGCTCGACCTACCGCGGCCCGTCTGCGCCGAACGCGGGCGGCATGGTTGCGGCGCCACCGCCACCGCCGCCGGTCGCGACGTAACAACCGCTGTCGCCGCCCCCATCGGCTAGGCTTGCCCGCCGATGGGGGCGACGGCACATCTGCTCGAGCTGCAACAGCTCGACACCACGATCGATCGCCTCCGGGCTCGCATCGCGACGCTCACCGCCGGCTCCGACCTCGCTGCTGCCGTCCGCGACGCGGACGCCGCGGAGGCCCGGCTGGGTGAGATCAAGCTTCAGCTCGATGCCTTGGACCGGGACACCAGCAAGCTCGAGCACGACGTCGACTCGCTCCAGCAGAAGGCGGCCGCCGAGGAACAACGGATGGCGAGCGGTGCGGTCGCCAACGCACGCGAGCTGGAGGCGATCGGCCACGAGGTCACGAACCTCCGGCGGCGGATCGCCGATCGCGAGGACGAGGAACTCGCGATCATGGAGCGTCGCGAGACGCTCGCGGCGGCCGAGAAGGACGCGTCCGAGACGGCCACGAACCTCCGCGAGGCCGCCGACCGGCTCCGGGCCGCCGCCGGAGACGAGCTGACGACCGCCGAGGCCGACCTCGCTGCCCGCGAGGCGGAACGTCCGGCCGCGGTGGCGACCGTCGACCCCGAGGTCCTCGAGCTGTACGAGGAGCTGCGTCCGCAGAAGAAGGGCATCGGCGCCGCGGCCCTCGTCGACGGCGTGTGCCAGGGCTGCCACGAGCAGCTGTCGGCGGTCGAGCTCTCGCGGGTCCGGTCCACCGACGCGATCCCGCGCTGTGAGCACTGCCGCAGGATCTTGGTCCTGTGACCGGCTCGCCGGTTCGCGTCATCGTGAACACCGACGGGGCCGCCCGGGGCAATCCCGGTCCCGCCGGCGCGGGCGCGATCGTGGTCGACCCTCGTGGCGAGGTGCTGGCTGAGGTCGCCGAAGGGCTGGGGGAGACCACCAACAACGTGGCGGAGTACACCGCCGCCATCCGCGGCCTCGAGGCGGCCGAGGCGATCGGTGCGCGCGAAGTCGTCCTGCGATCGGACAGCCTGTTGTTGGTCCAACAACTGACCGGCCGCTACCGGGTCAAGACCGAACATCTCAAGCCGCTGCACCGCCAGGTGGTGCAGCTGTCGACACACTTCGACCGGGTGATCTACGAGCACGTCCCGCGCGAGCGGAACGCCGAGGCCGACCGCCTCGCGAACCTCGGTGTCGACACCTGGCTGGCCGACCAGGGCCGCACCCGGTAGCGTTTCGCGCCGGAGGAGCCGGCCGGGCGGCCGCGGGCGCTCCGGCGCTCGAGGAAAGTCCGGACTCCACAGGGCAGGACGCTGGCGTGAGCCAGGCGGGGGCGACCTCGCGAAGGGGCAACAGAAAGGACACCGCCGCGCGCGGCGACGCGCGCGGTAAGGGTGCAACGGTGGGGTAAGAGCCCACCAGCGCGGCGGGCGACCGCCGCGGCTCGGCAACCCCCGTCCGGAGCAAGGTCGAGCAGGAAGCGTTCGAGGGTGGCCCGCCCGAGCTTCCGGGTGGACCGCAGCGGTTCGGCGAACGAGCCGCCGCCGGCGCGATGCGCCGGCGAGACAGATGGTCGCCGGCGGGGCAACCCGCGCACAGGATCCGGCTTACAGGCCGGCTCCTCCAACGCCCAACGCGGCCGTGGACGCGTGCCGGCCCGTGCCGCCTGGGCCGGGGAGGGAACTACGCGCCGGCGCTCGCGAGCCGGCCGGCCTCGACCGCGCGGCGCAGTTGCTTCCCGGCGTGGTAGCTCGAGCGCACGAGCGGGCCGGCCTCGACGTGTGCGAGCCCGAGCGCCTCGCCTGCGGCGGCGTGGGCGTCGAACTCCTCCGGTGTGACCCATCGGTCAACGGGAAGGTGCGCCGGTGTCGGCTGCAGGTACTGACCCATCGTCACGATGTCGACGCCGGCGGCATGGAGGTCGGCGAGCGCGGGCACGACCTCGTCAGGGCGCTCGCCCATGCCGAGGATCAGGTTCGACTTCGTGATCTGCCCCGGGCGGCGCCGCTTCGCGAAGCGCAGCACGTCGAGCGAGCGCTCGTAGCCGAACGCCGGCCGGATCTTCGTGTGCAGACGCGGGACCGTCTCGAGGTTGTGGGCGAAGACGGTGGGCCCGGCGTCGAGCACCGTCGCGAGGTCGCGCTCGCCGCCCTTGAAGTCGCTCGGCAGCACCTCGACGTCGATGCCCGGCACCGCGGTCGCACACGCCCGGATGGTGTCGGCCCAGACGCCGGCGCCGCCGTCGGAGAGGTCGTCGCGCGCGACGCCGGTGATCACCACGTAGCGCAGCCCCATCCGCGCCGCGGTGGCCGCGATCCGCGCGGGCTCGTCTTCATCCACCGCGTCTGGCTTCGCGGTCATCACGTCACAGAACCCGCAGCGGCGCGTGCACTTCATCCCGAGCAACAGGAAGGTGGCCTCGCGCGCCTCCCAGCACTCGCCGATGTTCGGACACATCGCCTCTTCGCAGACGGTGTGCAGATCGGCGTCGCGCATCAGATGCTGCAACTCGCGGTAGATCGGACCGCCCGGGAGCTTCACCTTCAACCAGGGCGGCTTGCGGACACCGGGTTGGTTCACGCCCGGACCGTTCGTGACGCCGACGATCGGCAGATGCAGCCGGCGGCCCGTCGGGTTGTGTGCACGTTCGGCCATCGGGTCGAGTGTACGCTCGGCCGATGCGTGGAGCGCGCTGCCTCGCTGCGGCCTGTGTCCTGCTCGCGGCGTGCAGCCGTTCGTCCGCGGCGGACCACACCGAGCTCTGCCAAGATCTCGTCAACCTCCAGGCGACCGTGCAGTTCCTCGCGGCGCCCGATCCGGCCACCACGGTTGGAGAGGTGCGCGGCGCGCTCGACAAGCTCGACCCGACGTTCCAAGCCGTTCACGACGACGACGCCGTGCCGGACGACGAGGACGATGCGCTTCTCGATGCGCAGGACGATTACCGCGACCAGATCGCGGACCTCGGCGACGACACCCCGTTCGCGCCGACCCTTGCCGCCACGTCCTCGATCGGGCAGGCGATGCTGCACGACTACGAAGTGGTGCGTCAGCGCCTGGCGTGCCCCTCGAACCTCGAGCCGGGGTAGCGGCTAGCCGGCGTCGGCCTGCGGCGCGATCGGGGACCTCTCGGCGTCGCGTTCGAACTCGGCGTGTTCGGGCACCTTGCCGGGGATCACCACGTGGAACGCGGCACCTCCACCCTCGCGCTCGTCGACCCACGCGCGACCCCCGTGCAGCTCGGCGAACCGCGCGACGAGCGAGAGCCCGATCCCGGTGCCGGGGGAGTGCGGCGACCGCGTCGGGCCTTGCCGGAACGGTTCGAAGATCGCCGCCCGGATGTCGGCCGGGACCCCGGGGCCGTCGTCTTCGACCGTGATCCGCACACCGCCGTCGTGCGGTGCGACGATCAGCCAGATCCTGCGATCGGCGTCGGTGTGCCGCGACGCGTTCATCAAGAGGTTCTCGACGATCCGCTCGATCTTGGGTGGGTCGACCGGGATCACCACCGGGTCCGTCTGCACGATCACCTCGCGGCCCGCCAGCGCATCGAGATGCTCGACGGTCCGGCGCGCGATCGCGGCGACGTCGGTGACCCGATACTGGGGCTCGACGATCCCACGGTTGAGGCGGTCGATGTCGAGCAGATCCTTCAGCAGTCGATCGAGCTTCTTCGCGTTGGCCGCGAGGCGCGACAAGAGGTCGTCCCGGTCTTGCCCCTGGATGTCGGGCGCGCGCTCCAAGGTCAGCGCCAGGCCGAGGATCGACGTCAGCGGGCTCCGCAGCTCGTGGGACACCGCGGCGAGGAAGGTGTTCTTCATCTCGTCGACGGCCCGGAGTCGCTCGGCCGCTTCGCGCTCGCGTTGTTCGCTGTCACGCAGGGCCTGCTCTGCGAGCTTGCGCTCCGTGATGTCGAACATCACGCCCTGCACGAGAGCCGGCTCGCCGTGCTCGTCCGTGAGGAACGTCGTCTCGTCGTGGATCCACACGGTGCGGCCGTCGGGCGTGCGCACCCGGTACTCGGCTCGCCAGTTCTCGCCCGCCTCGACCGCCGCGAGGAACGCCGCGAGGGTGCGGTCCCGATCCTCCGGGACCACGAGGCGGTACCACAGGTCGGGATCGGCGATCCATGCCTCGGGCGGGACACCGACGATGTCGGCGACCTGGGGGCTCATGTAGACGGTCTCCATCGCCTCGGTCGGGCTGTGCAGATAGATCGCCGCGGGGATGTGCTCGACGATCGCCCGGTACCGCTGCTCCGCGTCGGCGAGTCGCTCCTCGGCGAGCTTGCGCTCCGTGACGTCGAACATGATGCCCTGGCTGAACAGCGGGGCGCCGTCGTCGTCGCGGATGATCACGGCCTGGTCGCGGAGCCACCGGACGTTCCCATCCTTGTCGTGGACGCGGAGCTCGATGTCGAGCGGCTCGCCGCTCCCGTAGTGCGCGGCGTCCGCGGCCGCGGCCCGCTCCTGGTCCTCGGGGTCCACCAGGGTCCCCCACAGCGTCGGGTCGGCGAGCCACTCCTCCGGCGTGAGGCCGAGGATCCGCTCGATCTGCGGGCTGATGTAACGCGTCGGCCAGGGCTCGCCGGCCGGCGCGGACTCGGAGAGGTAGCTGATCGCCGGCATCTCCTCGACCAGGAGGCGGTACCGCTCCTCGGCTCGGCGGAGCTGCTGCTCGGCTTCCTTCTCGGCCGTGATATCGAACAGCACACCTTGCCAGTACCGCTCGGTCCCGTCGGCGTTGCGAACGAGATAGGCCTCGTCGCGCACCCACACGATGTCGCCGGACTTCCGCCGGAGCCGGTATTCGCACCGGAAGGGGGTCCCGTCCTCCGTCGATGTGTCGTCCCGCGCGAGGGCACGCTCGCGGTCGTCGGGATGCACGGTGTCCAGCCACTGATCGAAGGTGCCCCACTCGTCGTCGCTGTAGCCGAGGAACGAATGCACCTGCGGGCTCATGTAGATGTTGTCGCCGGTGACCGGATCTTCGATATAGGTCACGGCGGGGAGGTGCTCGATCAAGGAGCGGTACAGGGTTTCCGCCTCGTCGAGCCGGCCGACGGCGAGCTCACGTTCGATCGCCGCGCCGAGCGTGCTGGCGGTAACCGTCAGCGCCTCGATCTCGGTGTCGAAGGCGTCGTGCGCGCTGGTGTGGTCGAAGGCGATGTAGCCCCACCACACGTCGTCCGCCACGATCGGCACCGCGATCAACGACCGGATCGGGAATGGCTCGCTCGTGAGCCGCTCCTGCTCGGAGACGGGGAAGGTCTCGACGTTCCCGTGGATCGGCCGCCCGGCGCCGAGCTCCTCGGCCCACCGCTCGAAACCGAGACCCTGCCACGGGAAGGGCTCGCGCTGCTCATCGGGGACCATGCCCGCGAGGTCCCAACACTCGACCATCGCGACACCCGGTGACCCGTCCGGCATCTCGACGTTCCGGTACACGCTGCATCGCTGCGCCTCGCCCGCGCGGCCGAGGCGCTCGAGCACCTCCGCCAGGTGCGTCTCCCACGCCGGGGAGCGCAGGAACCGCGCGGCCGCGACGCTCGTGGCCTCCAAGATGGCGTCCCGGCGCGACACCGCCTCCGCAGCGAGGTGCGCCTCGGTGACGTCCTGCAGGACGCCGTGCCAGCGGCCGCGCCCCTCGGCGTCGATGACCTGCATCGCGTGGTCGTGCAGCCAGACGATGTGTCCGTCGGCCGCGACGATCCGGTACTCGACGTCGAAGGGTTCCCCCGTGGCGTTGGTCGCGTCGGACTCGGCGAGCACGCGCGCACGGTCGTCGGGATGCAGCATGTGGACCCACAGCTCGGGGTCGAGCAACCGTTGCTCGGGGGTGTATCCGGTCAGGGCCTCGTACTGGGGGCTGATGTACAGCGCGGTGGCGATCTCGTCGACGGCGTCGGTGTAGATCGCGACGGGCAGCTGTTCGACGAGCGTCCGGTAGCGCTCCTCGGCGTCGCGGAGGCGTTCCTCGGCGATCTTGCGTTCGGTGATGTCGTAGACGGCACCGAGCCAGTACAACGGCGCACCGTCGGCATCCCGGATCAGACGGGCCTCGTTGTGCACCCACAACATCCGGTCGTCTCGGGTGAAGGACCGGTAGTCGATGCTCCAGACGTCGCCCTCGTCTCGCTCGTTCGAGGCGACGACCCAGTCATGATCGTCGGGGTGCAAGCGGGTCTCCCACAGATGCGGGTCCGCGCTCCATTCCTCCGCGGTGTAGCCGTACATCGTCTCGAGCTGTGGGCTCACGTAGATGTCCTCGCCGGTGATGGCGTCCTCGATGAAGGTGATCGCCGGGAGCTGCTCCACCAGCGTGCGGAACCGGCTCTCTGCCTCCGTGAGCGCCGCCTCGGCCTCGCGCCAGGCGGTGATGTCGACGAACGCGCCCTCGACGACACGCACGCCGTCGCGGATCGTGCACGTGGCCCGGTCGTGCACCCACACCACATGCCCGTCGCGGTGGACCATCCGGTACTGCCGGTCGAACGGTTCGACCCCGTCCTTCATCTCTTGCCACGCGGCAAGGACGACCGCCCGGTCGTCGGCGTGGATCGCCGCGTCCCAGGCGTCCACGTCGGCGAGCCAGTCGTCGACGGTGATGCCGAACAGCCGCTCGACGCCGGCGGCGACCCAGCGGTCCGCCACCTCGCCGGCATCGTCGACGGAGATCTGATACGCCACGAGCGGCAGGTGCTCGAGCAGCAATCGCCACCGCTCCTCGGCGCCGCGCACGGACTCTTCGGCGAGGTGCCGCTCCGTGATGTCGACGATCACGCCCTGGTAGAGGTCCCCGCCGCCCGATCCCGGGCGGATGGGGTTCGCCTCGTCGCGCACCCAGAGCCAGTCACCGCTCGTGGTGCGCAGCCGATACTCGGCCGAGAACGGTGCGCCCGCCTCCGTCGCTGCGCTCCACGCGGCGGTCACCCACGGCTCGTCGTCGGGGTGCGCGTGTGCGGACCACGCCATCGGGTCCTCGAGCCACGACGCCGCCGAGACGCCGAGCAGCTGTTCGATCTGCGGGCTGATGTACAGGGCGGGAACGCTGCCTTGCGCGAACGAGGAGTCCCACGCGTAGGAGATCGCGGGCACCCGCTCGACGAGGGTCCGATAGCGCTCCTCCGCTGCGGCGGCCCGATCCTCCGCCTCTTTCCGATCGGTGATGTCGAACATGACGCCCTGCGCGAGCTGCGGCCGGCCTTCGTCATCGAGGTCGTAATACGTCGATTCATCGTGGATCCACCGGATCTCGCCGTCGGGCCTGACGATCCGGTACTCGGCGAGATACGTGGTCCCGTCACGGTCGGCGATCCGTGAGATCTCTGCCACCCGCGCACGATCCTCGGGGTGGATCTGCGCCGACCAATCCTGGCTGTGCGCATCGGCGGGCACCCCGAACAAGGTCTGGATCTGCGGGCTGATGTACCGGTAGCGGTGCTCCTGGGGCAGCCAGGTGAACGACACGACGGGCGACTCCGCGATCAGCGCGCGGATCTGTTCATCGGTTTCTTCGCGGAGCGCCGCCTCGCGCGCCGCGCGGCGTGTGCCGCGCACGGCGAGCACCGCGATACCGGCGGCGGCGATGAGGAAGGCGGCGATCAGCTCGTCGCCGATGTCGGCCCGGGCGATCAACGGCTCCAGGCGGTCGAACGACTTCGTGAGCGCCCCGACCGAGAACACCACGATGCAGGCCGCCGCGACGACGAGCGCGTCGCGACGGCCCGGTCGGCTCGTTGGCCCACGGGTCTGCGCTGGTTCCCCCACGTGTCTTCCTTGTATCGGAACCGGTTCGACGGTCTGAACTCACCCGGGGTCGCTCCGCGCCCGGCCGGGTGACGAGGGGTCAGAACCGCGCGAGGTCCCGCATCGCCCGGTAGATGTGGTCGGGCTCGGGCTCGGTGTAGAAGTGTTCCAGCGCAGCGGCATACGGCATGGCAGGGATGTCGGGACCGCCGATCCGTACGAGCGGCGCGTCGAGGTCGAACATCGCCTCCTCGGCGATCGTCGCCGCGATCTCGGCACCCGCGCCGTAGGTGCGATTGTCTTCGTAGACGACCATCGCGCGCGAGGTCTTCCGCACCGACCCGAGCACCGTGCCGACGTCGAGCGGGGCCAGCGAACGGACGTCGACCACCTCGGCTTGGACCCCTTCGTCCTCGGCGAGCCGGTCGGCCGCCTCGACGCATCGGTGTCGCTCGTAGCCGTAGGTGGCGACGGTCAGGTCGGTGCCCGGTCTCGCGACGACCGCGGTGCCGATCGGCTCGACGTGATCCCCGGCGGGGACCTCGCCGGTGATCGCCCGGTAGCACCGCTTGTGCTCGAGGAACAGCACCGGATCGGGGTCGCGGATCGAGGCACGCAGGAGCCCGGCGGCGTCGGCCGGCGTGGAGGGCATGACCACTTTCAAGCCCGGGATATGCGCGTAGAACGCTTCGATCGACTGCGAGTGGTAGAGCGCACCGTGGATCCCGCCGCCGCAGGGTGCACGGATCACCATCGGGCACGTCCAGTCGGCGTTCGTCCGGTACCGCATCCGGGCGGCCTCCGACAGGATCTGATCGAACGCGGGATGGATGAAGTCGGCGAACTCGATCTCTGCGATCGGACGCATCCCGTGCAGCGCCATGCCGATCGCGACCCCGACGAGGCCGGACTCCGCCAGCGGCGTGTCGATCACGCGATGCTCCCCGAACTCGTCGAGGAATCCTTGCGAGACCTTGAACACCCCGCCGCGCACGCCGACGTCCTCGCCGAGCAAGACCAGGCGGTCGTCGGCCACCATCTCGTCATGCAGCGTGTCACGGATCGCGGTGACGAGGTTGGTCTCGGTCACGGTGGGGTCGGGTCGTCCTCGTCGGCGAACACGTGTCGCATCGCCGTCGCCGGATCGGGGTCGGGCGCGTCCCAGGCAGCGGTGATCGCGGCCTCGACCTCGGCGACGACCTCCGCCTGCAGCGCCTCGAGGGCCGCCGCGTCGGTGAGCTGATGCTCGAGGAGGTAGGCGGCGAACCGGTCGATCGGGTCGGAGTGCCGGTGCTCGTCCACCTCGCTCCGGGGCCGGTACGTCTTGTCGTCGTCGTCGGAGGTGTGCGGCAGGTACCGGTAGGTCTTGCACTCGATCAGGGTCGGACCCTCGCCGGCGAGCGCCCGCTCGCGCGCCGACCGCATCGCCGCGTAGCACGCGAGCACGTCGCTGCCGTCCACCACCTCGCCGGGCATCCCATAGCCTTCGGCGCGGCTCGCGACGTCGCGCACCGCCATCTGCTTATCCTGCCGAACGCTGATCGCGTACTCGTTGTTCTCACAGACGAACAGCACGGGGAGCTTGTGGATCGCCGCGAAGTTCAGCCCCTCGTGCCAGTCGCCCTCGCTGGTCGCCCCCTCGCCGAACCAGCAGCCCACCGCCGCCTGCTCCTCGCGGTACCGCATCGCGTACGCGATCCCGGTCGCGTGCGGCACCTGGGTCGCGATCGGCGACGAGTGGCTGACGATGCCGAGGCGGCGGGCGCTCCAGTGGCTCGGCATCTGCCGGCCGCCGGAGGACGGGTCGTCGGCCTTCGAGAACACGCCGAGGAACACCTCGTAGGGGGTGAGGCCGGCGACCAGCACGACCCCGAGATCTCGGTAGTACGGCACCCAGACGTCGACGCCGGGGACCATCGCGGCCGCCGTCCCGATCTGGCACCCCTCGTGGCCCGACACCGGCACGACGAAGGGCGCACGGCCCATCCGGTTCTGTCGGAGCGACGCCTCGTCGATCAGACGGGCGGTCACCATCGAGCGGTGCATCCGGAGCAGGTGGTCGGGCATGAGCCCGAGGAGCTCGTGCGGCGCCTGGGTCACTTGCGTGGACACGACCACCTTCCTCGCACCTGTCGCGAGTGTACCCATCGTGCCCGTTCCCAACACGACCACCACCTATACCCCCTAGGGGTATGCTATGGGCCATGGCGATCGATCCGGTGTGCGGCATGGAGGTGGATCCGGCAACGGCGTCCGGCGCGTGGCCCTACGGAGGCACCACGTACTTCTTCTGCTCCGTGGGGTGCTTAGAGCGGTTCAAGGCCGACCCCGCCGGCGTGCTCGCGGTCGCACCGGAAGAGCGAACGATGGACCCCGGCACGGGAGGCTGACCATGTACGGCTACGCATCGAAGAAGGACGACCTGCAGTCTCGGCTTCGGAAGATCGAGGGGCAGGTGCGGGGTCTGCAGCGGATGGTGGACGAGGACAAGTACTGCATCGACATCCTCACGCAGGTGAATTCTGTGACCGCCGCCTTGCGCGCCGTGGGGATGGGCCTGCTCGACGACCACGTCCGGCATTGCGTCGCGGACAGCATCGCGACCGGCGACGGCGACGAGAAGATCGAAGAGTTGATGGCGGCCGTCGGACGGTTCGCCGGACGGTGACCGAGACCGCCGAGCTCGTCCTCGACATCGAGGGGATGACCTGCGCCTCGTGCGCCGGGAAGGTGGAGCGTGCGCTCGACCACGTCCCGGGCGTGGACGCGGTCGCGGTCAACCTCGCCACCCGGACCGCGACGGTACACGGGCGGATCGAGGGGCCCGACGCGTTGGTCGGAGCGGTGGCGGGCGCGGGCTACGGGGCGCGCCCACACGACGATCACCGTGACCCGGCCGAGGAGGAGAGGTCGTGGCGGCGCCGGCTGCTCGTCGCCGTTCCGTGCACCGTGGCCACGCTCGTGTTCGCGCTCGGTTCCCCCGGCTCGACGTGGGCGGTGGTCGCGGCGTGGATCCTCGCGACGCCCGTGGTGTTCTGGGCCGGAGCGCCGTTCTTCGTGCACGCGATCCGGGCCGCTCGGCACGGGACCACGTCGATGGACACGCTGGTCGCGCTCGGCGCGTCCGCTGCGTACGGCTACTCGGTGTGGCAGGTGCTGTCCGCCCCGGCGGGGGCCGTGCCCGCCGCCTACTTCGACACGGCGGCCGTGATCGTGACCTTGATCCTGGTCGGCAAGACGATCGAGGCGCGAGCGCGGTCGACCGCGGGCGACGCCTCCCGCAGGTTGCTCGAGCGCATGCCGGCCGACGTGGTGATCGTGGACGACGGAGGGGAGCGCCGGATCGCGTTCGAGGATCTCCGACCCGGGATGCGGACGGTCGTCTTTCCCGGCGCGACGATCCCGGCCGACGGCGTGGTTCTGGAGGGGTCGTCGTCGGTCGACCTCTCCCTCCTCACGGGGGAGTCGATCCCCGTCGATGTGGGCCCCGGCAGCGAGGTCGTCGGCGCGTCGGTGAACGGCCACGGCCGGCTCCTGGTGTTCGTCTCCACCGTCGGGGGGCAGACGCGGTTCGGGGCG
>Ga0105248_10004825_pt1 | contig 14926 bp, 12 predicted proteins | sample KBSS34metaG_FD_81524 | JGI IMG/M metagenome (GOLD analysis project Ga0105248, IMG submission 81524) | Switchgrass rhizosphere microbial communities from Kellogg Biological Station, Michigan, USA - KBS S3-4 metaG | ecosystem: Host-associated > Plants > Roots > Rhizosphere > Soil | place...
CTGTATCCGGGCGCAAAGCTGACCTTCTATCTTCCCGAGGACCGTCTCGCGGCCCACTTCTTCGCAGACGACTCGGGCACCAAGAGCGTTGCAGTGCCGATCGTACGAGACCAAGTTGCGACGCTGGCGGCGCTAGAGCTGCCCGCGACGGGCAGCTCCCTGCCACTGCTCGGGTGGTTTGCCGTGTCGTTGATATTCATCGCTACGGGTGTGACGGTGTATCGCATGCTGCGATGAGTATCGCCGCGGCGCTGCGGACCTTTGTGGTGAGTTAGCCGTTGATGAGTCATGCGCGCGAACGTTGAGGTCCTGGTCGTCGACGATTCAGACAATGAGGCCGCGCTGACGCTCGACTCGCTGCGTCACGCTGCTCCCGACGTAACCGTGCTGCGATTGACCGACGGCGAGCAGGCAGTGCATTTCCTTTGCGCTACTGATGGCTTCGTGGGCCGTCCCGGTGGGCTGCCGAAACTCGTGTTATTGGATCTGCACATGCCCGGCATGGACGGCATCGAGGTCGTGCAGGCGCTGCGAGCGAGGCCGGAGATGCAGGAACTGTCCGTCGTGCTGTGGACCTCCAGCAGCAATCCGCTGTCCATCGAGCGGGCCCTGCAAGCGGGCGCAAATGGCTATCGCATCAAACCACCGTCGCTCGACGTCTATCGCGCCGAGATCAGCATGATCGTGCAGCGCTGGCTGCAGGACGGTGCGATTGACATCAGCGCGGCTGCTGCGAAGCGCAGCGCCTGAGCCCTTTCAGAATCGATACCCCGCGCCGACGAATACTTCCTCCTGCAGCGTTCGCTTCCCGGCCCCTTCGGTCAGATCGAACTCGAACCAGCGCATTCCGCCGAAGGCTGTGAGGCGCGGCGCGATGTTCATTTCGACGCGCGCACTCAGATCAGTGAGGCTGTCCGCTGAGCCGAACGTCAGGATGTCCGGTCCGTAGAATGCCTGTCCGGACACTGCGAGCCCGAGGCGGCGATTCAGCAGCAGGCGCAGCTCGGTTCCCAGCGCGAGCGACATCACGTCGCTATTCTCGTCCTCGAGCAGTGCAGCGTAAGCCTGTGGGCCAATGAGGATGCTGAGTGCGCCGATGCCCACGTCGATGTCAGCAGGAAACAGCAGCGCTCCGCTGAGCACGACGTCGCGCTGCTCGCTGAGGAAGAACGTCCCGGCCATGCGGCTGCCCTCGACCCCCGTCGCCCTGGCGCCGCCGAGATAGCGAAGCTGCATGGTGTCGTTGCTCAGCGCGGCCTCGACCCGGGCTCCGTTTGACTCGTCAACTTGCTGGGCGAAGGCGTTAGCCGTCGAGAGGATGAGCACTGCAAACGCAGTACGAACAGTATTCGGTGACATGGCGAACTCCCTACTAATACGCTGCCGGCACTTGCGTTCGACACCTTGCGTGGCGCCATCAGAGTGTGCCGACCCCTGATCAATGAGTGTGGGACTGTTCGGTTCCGTACCAACTCGTAGCGCTTGAAGTATCTGCGGAACTGGATGATGTCGCGACGGGTTGATGGTCACGCCAGATCAGGAAAGGACCATGTCCACACGCAAGTCGATCCGCAAGACTGCTCCGCGCTCTCGCCGTGATGCGATCAGCCTGCTCAAGGCCGATCATCGACAGGTCGCGAGCTGGTTCTCCTCCTTCGGGAAGACGAGGAGCGAGGTGCGCAAGCAGCAGCTCGCCAGCAGGATCTGCAGCGCGCTCAAGGTCCACACCCGCATTGAGGAAGAAATCTTCTATCCGGCCTTCCTGGAGCAGACGCAAGCGCAAGCCATGCATCACGAAGCTGTCGTCGAGCATGACGCGGCCAAGAAACTCATCGCAGAGATCGAAGCCGCAAGGCCGACAGACGAATACTACGACGCCAAGGTCACAGTCCTGTCCGAGATGATCAAGCATCACGTGAAGGAGGAAGAGCAGCCGGGCGGCATGTTTGCCAAAGCGAGAAAGAGCGACATGGATCTGGCTGAGTTGGGCCGGCGCCTGGCCGCGCGCAAGAAGCAGCTCATGAACTCTTCTGGATCATCCACGCCGCGACGCTCGCGTGCAGAGCGCGGCACCGGCCGTGCCGAAGGGCGCGTCTGACTCAGAGCCGACATCACTGACGTCTGAGCTTGCGAGCTGCAGATGTTGAATATTGTCGCTGCCGTCCTTGCAACCTCGCTGGTCGGCGTCGCCGCCTTGTGGATCGGCGCGAATCTATCGACGGCAGAGAAGCGCCTGCTATATCGACCGAAACGCCTCTATGCCAGTGGCGATCCGGACTTTCGCCGCGCACTCGGCATTCTGCTCGGCCCGCCGCTCGTCTCCGGCAATCGCATCACGACGCTCATCAATGGGGATCGAATCTTTCCGCCGATGCTCGCGGCGATTCGCGCCGCCAGGACCAGCGTCACCTTCGAAACATTCGTCTTTCGCGACCAGATCGGCTGTGAGTTCTGCGAGGCGCTTGCCGCTGCGGCCCAGCGAGGTGTGAGCGTCTGCATCCTGCTCGATTGGATGGGCTCACGCGGGATGGACGCCAATCTCCTGGAGGCTACTCGCAAAGCCGGCTGCAACCTGCAGCTCTATCATCCACCTACGTGGTTTCATCTCGGACGGCTGAACAATCGAACTCACCGCAAAGTCCTGATCGTGGATGGTGCAATCGGCTTCACCGGTGGGGTCGGCATGGGCAACGAGTGGCTCGGCGATGCCCAGGATGAAGCCCATTGGCGCGAGAGCCACTACCAGGTCGAGGGTCCTGTGGTGGCGCAGATGCAGGCGGTCTTCATCGACAACTGGATCAAGGCCACGGGCCGAGTGCTGCACGGTCCGCAGTTCTTCCCTGCCACTCATGCGAACGCCGGCGACATGGATGCGCAGATGTTCGGCAGTTCTCCTGTGGGAGGCTCGGAGAGCATGCACCTGATGATCCTGCTTGCTCTCACCGCGGCACAGAAGTCGATTGACATCGAAAATGCCTACTTCGTACCGGACAAGCTCACCACCGACGCGTTGGCGGTCGCGGCGCGGCGCGGCGTTCGGGTGCGAATCGTAGTCCCCGGAAAATACACCGACGCACGCGTCGGCCGTTGGGCAGCGCACGCGCTCTACGGTGATCTGCTCGACGCCGGCGTCGAGCTCTACGAATATCAACCGACGATGATCCACTGCAAGGTGCTGGTGGTGGATGGCATCTGGACTTCGGTTGGGTCGGCGAACTTCGATGATCGATCGTTCCGCTTGAACGATGAGGCCAACCTCAACGTGTTCAGCAGCGAACTGGCCGCAGAGCAGATTCGCTACATCGAAGCGGACATTCTGAGCTCGAAGCGGATGGTGCCGCGGCGCTGGGCACGTCGCTCCAGCACGCGCCGCATCTACGAAAGCCTCGCACTCTTGGTTCGTTCTCAGCTCTGAGCGCAGCAGTCGACGGCGCGGAACATAGCGGCCGACTCGACGTTGCGTTCCGTACTCACTCGCATTCCCATCGTTGAAGAGCGCCAGGATCGAGGAGCACGCCCACCCCACGGTCGCGTGACGAGCACCGCTGTCAATCGAAGAACCCGTCCAGGAGCTTTCAATGAGTAACCGAACGATCACTGCCATGTTTGATTCAGCCGACGCCGCGAATGTTGCGCGTCAGCGTCTGCTGGAACTTGGACTGGCATCCGACGATGTCCAGGTGATCAGTCAGGATGCGCGCGACGAGCACGCGGCTGCCGCTCACAAGGGCCTGTGGGAGAGCATCAAGGACTTCTTCACGGACAACGACGAGCGCGCGACATATGAAGAGGGAGTGCGACGCGGTGGGCAGCTGCTGACGGCCCGCGTCCAGGACGAAGACGCCGACGACGTGCTGGCCGTCCTCGAAAGTTCGGACGCCGTGGATCTGGACCAGCGTGCGCAGGAGTGGCGATCGACGGGTTGGACCGGCACAGCCGCTACCGGCACTGCCGCTTTCGAGCCCATGGCCGAAGAAGTTATCGTGGGCGATTTCGAGGGACAGCGCATCGAAGGCGTTAGCGACACCGTGCGTCGCACCGAAGTGCAGCTTGAAGAGACGCGCGACGACGAGGAAGCACGTGACGACAGTCTTGTGCCGGGCGCAGAGTCCAGCAATCGCGAGCCCGATACTCGACCGGGGCGCCCGACTCGTCAGTGAAGCCTCCACGCAGGAGGTTCTTGGCGTAGCTGTTCGGAGGGCAGAGTTGCGGCAGCAGCAGCCGGCACGCGAGCCATCCAAAAATGTTTGGTCAGTTCGGCGCGCTGGCGCTGGAAATCGCCGCACCTTCCGCCGCATAAACGATCGGCTGCGCGCCCGTCAGGCACTGACCAATCGTGGTGCCCTGTACCTTGAACTCGATCTGATACGTGGTCCCGACTGACACCGTAACTTGACGCTCGAATCGGCCATTCACTCGCGTTGCCGATCGGCGCGATGCGCTACCGGTTCTGGATGCTATCGCCAAGGACGCCCGCGTCCGGTCCGTTGCGACTACTGCACGATCCGAGGGCTAGGCTGTCGCCTCGATCGCTACGCCCGAGGACCGCTGCGGGGCGCCATGAATTCCGGGCCGACAGGATCTGTGATTGTTGAGCTCAGGATGCAATCCATCCCGCGTCGAGTCGCGGCATCGAGTGACCGCGCTCGAGCGCAGGCCTGCGACGGCGCGGCCCACGATCCTTTCCGAAATGCCGAAGCCGTACACCGGCGCGGTATCGATCAGGCTGATGCCCTGGTAGAGGGCGTCCCGGATCGTCGCGATGGCGGCGTGCTCGTCGGTCCCGCCCCACACTCCAGCCGCCGATTGCCCAGGTTCCCAACGCCACACGCGACACTGGCCGCGCGATCCCGGGAATGGTGATGAAATATGTATTGACGTTGTCGTGCAGGGACTGGCTCGACTCCCGCATGAGGGGATCTCCTGTGTTGGCACCGCTGCAGCTTCCGCTGCGGCGATTGCCCGGCGGTTTCAGCGGCACACGCTCGCGTTTCAGTTGCAACCGAGTACCGTCGCTACTTGACGCTGTAGCCACGCGCATCCAGGCATGCGGCCTGCGCTCGCAGATAGTCGGCGCGTTTGCTGGACGCCATCGCCACTGCTACGCCTCCGCCGGCTTGCGTGGGGTCATAGCCAGTCGCGTCCTCAGCGGAGCGATGACATTCGTAACGATCTGTCGACTGCTGCTGTGCCGACTGGCCGTTGCGCGGATAGATGAAGATGGAATCCGTCACAGGCGCCTGCGTGGTGCCGCCGGTCTCGATACCGGTCGGAGGCATCACTACCTGGTATTCGTCTGCCTGCGGCACCCACGCGTAGTACGTGTCGTTCGCGTAGTAGTACGGCACTCCGCTCCACCACACGGTGGAATACAACGGCGGTAGCACGGGCACGTAGGCACCGATGGGCGCCGCGATCACCACCGAAACTCCGCCGTCGCGGCGATACCATTCGCCTCCGTGATAGAGGAACGCGCCGCCGCCGTAGTGAACGGTGTATGCGCCTCTTGGGACGCCCGGCACTGAGTAGCCGTGCTCGTGATAGAAGTGGTCGTGATCGAACCGATCGTCGAAATGCATTTGCGCGGGGCCGTCACGCCCAAGGTCATCGCGATACGCGGCGCTCACTTGCGACGTGGTACCAATCACAACCGCCGCGACGCACGCCAGCGTGATCCGCTTAGTCACCGTTTCTTTCGTGAACATACGCGTTACCTCACTCATCTGACGCTGTAGCCGCGCCCTTCCAGGCATGCACCGATCGCGCGGCGGAACTCCGCTGCTTTGGTTTCCATCACGGCCGTCTGCGCCTCGCTCAGATCGGCATGAGCCTTCAGACGATTGAGTTCTTGGTCATGCTCGGCGGCGACGATTCCGCCGACAGCGGCGCCCGCCAAACCGCCGATCAGTGCTCCGCTTTCCCCATGCCATGGATCCACAACTGCGCCGAGCGCTGCTCCCGTCACTACGGCGCCGCCGACCACCGCGCCGCTCGGCGGCGACTGATCGACGATCTGCATGCGCTGATGCGGTGGCACTTCCGGCGCACTTGGATCGAAGCCGCTCTGCCCTACTGCCCAGGTATTGCACTCGTACTTGTCGCGGTCCTGTTGCGTGACTGGAACGCTGCGACCCTGCGACGGATAGAAATAGACGTTGGTGTCGGGCGGCTCGGGCTGCTGCGCCATCGGAACTTCCAACGGCTCGGACACGCAACCGCACAGAGCGCAGGTCGCGACCAGCAGTAGCGCAGACGTATTCATATTCATGGCAGATCACCTTGCCGAGCATCTTGCTCGTGGAGCCAAGTAGATCCGACTGCCATTGATCGAGAGTGTCACCGGCGTGGAGCGCCATTGCAGATGAAACCTCGCCTGCAACACTCGTCGATGCTATAGAGTCGCGCGTGGCGCGACGTTCTTCGTCAGGCAAAGTCCTCTATGCTGCCCTTCTGGGCAATGTCCTGATTGCAACAACTAAGTTCGCCGCGGCGGCCTGGACGGGCAGTTCCGCGATGTTGAGCGAAGCGGTGCACTCGCTCGTGGACACAATCAACGAACTGCTCCTGCTGTATGGATTGCATCGCTCCAGGCGGCCGCCGGACAGATCCCATCCGTTGGGTCACGGACGCGAACTGTATTTCTGGAGCTTCATCGTCGCACTGATGGTGTTCGGCCTGGGCGCAGGCGTCGCTCTGTTCGAGGGCATCAGTCACGTCCTCCATCCTCTGCCGATCGAGAATCCCACGGTCAATTACGTCGTGCTCGGCGTGTCGTTCGTTTTCGAGTTCGGTTCCTGGTGGGTGGCATTGAAGGCATTTCGTGCGGCGAAAGGTGGACGCGGGTATCTGGAGGCCATCGGCGTTGCAAAGGACCCGACTACTTTCACCGTGCTGTTCGAAGACTCCGCCGCGCTTGCAGGTCTGCTGATCGCACTCGGGGGCATATGGGCCGCGCAGGTCTTTGACATGCCAGAGCTCGACGGCCTCGCGTCGCTGGGTATCGCGCTCGTGCTGGCTGCGGCGGGTGCAGCTCTCGCACGCAGAACCAAGCAGCTCCTGATCGGCGAAGTGGCACAGCCGGAGTTACAGCGCTCGATCCTCGAGATCGCCGGTCGTCACGCCGGCATCGCCAGGGCCAACGGCGTCCTCACCTCACAGCTGGGTGCTGATCAAGTCGTGGCAGCATTGAGCGCGGAATTCGACGATCGGCTCACGACGCCCGAGATCGAGGACTGCGTCAGGAGCCTGGAAGAGGAAATCCGCGCGGCGCATCCCGAAGTCTCGCTGCTCTTCGTGAAGCCGCAGACGGCAGCGACTTGGGAATCGAGGCGCAGGGCGATCGAAGCAGGGGGAACTGATTCGGACTAGCCATCACTGCACCTTCTCGAACTGCCACGTCCATCGCTCGTCCTGCTCCGAGTCGATGATTGAATAGCCATCGGCGATCGTGGTCGCGCCGAACCCAATGGGCCACGGGATGGGTTCGGTCTCGAACCACTTTGTGTGGAAGAACTCGTTGTCATTGACGAACGTCAGGGTGCCGCTGGAACTCGTGCATACGGTGGTGACCGTGATCGTGAGCGGCGGCTGCAGCGAATCTTCACCCCCGGTGAATTGGAGAGTGTTTCCGCCCAACCATAACAGCGCGAAATGCCCATGATCCTTCGCGTCATAGCTCTTGGTCGCCGTCTCGACGCATGTACCGTCCTCGTACGGGAAGGAGTCGTTGATGTGCACGGTGATCGTGCCCTCGATCGCTCGCCAGATACCCAGGGGGTTGGTCAAATCGGGGCGGAATCGCAGACTCTCGCCCTCGGCACTGGTGATGAAGCCCGACGTTGCCGCGTTGTTCTGACGATACGTCGTGCTGCCGGTCCAGTCGCTGCACGGCGTGGCGGAATAGATGAGTTGAAAGCCCTGGTCGTGTATTCGCAGATTCGCGGGCTGGAAGCCGCGATTCGCAACGACGAGGATGACCTCCTCCACGTCCTCATCGCTGTTGTCACGACAGAAGAAGCGCTCTTTCTTCTGCGACCAGTCTTCCGCTTCACGCCACGGCTGGTTGCGGATCTTGACGATCGCGCGGATGCTCGCATTTGGATCGTCGCCCGCGCTGGTGATCTGGAAGAGGATGCCGCGGATATTCGGATCCTTCGTGAAGTCCCACCGCTGGTAGTCCGCCGATAGAATCGGCAGGTCGTAGCCGAGCGGCAGCGCGCGCCAGCCTTCTCCATCGAGTCGTGCCTCGAATTCGTGCTGACTGGCCTTGTGGCTGAGGCCGTCCCACTCGTAGTACTTGTGATACGGCGCTTCGCGATTCCAGTTGTCGAGGGCAAACTTCGGCCACTGGTCCTCAAAGCCGCCAAACCCGGACGCCCGCAGTACGCCGTCGATCCCTTCGAGCCCGGTGTCGTCAAGGGCCGATTCCCACATCGCGCGCACGATGCTCGGATCGTTCCCCTGACCAGCGAGCCTGAAGAACCACAGGTACGCGCCGTACTGGTGGCCCCGTGGACCGCGTTCATATTTGTTGAGGGGCGCATCGGTCTCACGCAAGAACCACGGAGCAGCTCCCTGCTCCCGGCCTTGGTTCGCGGGCGGGTAGACATAGTGCTGCGCCCACTGCGCAGTTGCTTCGTGCATCCACAACTTCCCGTCCTGATTGCACGCTGCCAGTGTGAAGTTCAGATCGAGCAGCGCGTGGGTAAGCTCATGTGCAAGGGTCACGGCGTCGTGTTGCCGCAGACGAATGCGTGCCGTCGCGCAGTCGATACTCGCGTCTTCGCCAGTGGGCCCCGGAGCGTCATCGAGCAGGATGAGAATCCGACCGCCGATCAGAGGGCCGAGGGCCCTCGTCAGTTTCGGCCATATCACCGAACGGAACTCCGCTTCCAGAGCGCGGGCGTGCTGCTCGAGCACGATGGCCAGAGGTGAGTTGTCGTCCCAGCCCATTCGCACCCTGCCGGGCACCAGCTCGAGCACCCTGTAGCTCGGACTTTCTGTGACCGGTGTACTGTTCACGACGGCCGCGCGCGCAACCGAGCGCCGTCCTGCCGGCGCCGACAAGGTGCTCAAGGGCAGAGCAAAGAGATCCGGAAACTCGAAGAACGGTGCAAGGATCGCGCGCGTTGCGGGCGAGAAGCTATTGAGATGCCTCGCCGCATACATGGTCGCGACTCCTTCAAAGAACGGGTCGCTTCGCCCCACGTACAGTTGAGGCAGCCGCGGGTCCTCGAACTCGGCAAACACCTTGTAGAGGAGCGCAGTCTCATCGTCGATCGCGCCACTTGCGAGCGCAGCGTCTATCAACTCGAAAGTCGTCGGCGCACCGGCGTCGTCGTTGACGATCTCGACGATTCCTTCCGCGTCGCCAATGGTCGCGTTGACCGCGTTCGACAACCTGACCGACAAAGTCTCGTCGGCTTCGGCGCGCGTGTCGCCGTTGATTGTCACGCTGATCGCGGTGCTCGTGCTGCCCGCCTCTATATGCGCAGTTCCGGAAGCTGCCGCGTAGTCCTCAGGTGAACTGGCATCGGCATCGGCAGTCGCATAGTTCACGGACGTCCCATTCGCTGACGGCGCAGACAACCTGATGACGAGCGCGACGTTGGTCGTGCCCGCGTCGCCTTCCACAACTCTCACGTCATCGATCGAGAGGAAGGGCAACTCAGGCGGCGCGATGCCGGTGACGTCAAGCGCAAACGCCTCCGCAGCGGTGTTGCCACTCGAGTCGCTCACCTGCACCGTGAAGTTGAACGTGCCGTGCTCCGTCGCAGTCCCCGAGAGAGTCGTGGATGGCGTCCCGCTCGCTCTCAACGTCAATCCAGCGGGGAGCGCACCCGAGACGACCGTCCACGCGTACCCTGCCCCAGTTCCTCCGGAGGCCGTGATAGTGGCGTCGTATGGTTCGCCCTCGACAGCGTTCGGCAGCGTCGCGCCGAAGATATCCAATGACTCCTGTGACTGCCCATCCACACTGACGGTGAACGCTCGCGTGGCGGTCCCGCCGACGCTGTCTGTCACCTGCACGGTGAAGCCAAACGTGCCGCCAACAGTTGGCGTGCCCGCAATGGTGGTCTCAGGCGTACCGCTCGAAGCAATGCTCAGCCCCGCCGGCAGCGCGCCGGATACGATGCGCCACGTGTAGTCCGTGCCGCTGCCGCCGACAGCGTGAACCCTGACGCTGGCGGGTGCTGTTCGAACAAGACGAGGCAGCTCCGACTCCGTTGTGATCGCAAGGGGCGCCAAGGCGGAAACCACCGCAGTGTCCGGTTCGCTCTCGGCGACACCGTCGCTCACGATCAACTGCACGATGTAGAGGCCTGGTGCATCGGCGGTCAGCGTCGGTGCGATCGCGTTTGCATCAGAGAGCAACGCCGTGCTGCCATCCGGTCGTGACAGGATCGACCATGTGAACCCCAGCGCATCGCCGTCCGGATCGACCGATGCGGAGCCGTCGAAATGCGCTGTGGTGTTCAATTGCACCGTCTGATCCGCACCGGCAACAGCAGTCGGCCGGCTGTTGACTGTGGAGACCGAAACCGTATCGGGATCGCTGTCGAGCTGACCGTCACGCACGATCAGCTGTGCGACGTAGGTGCCTGGCTTGTCGATCGTCAGTGTCGGCGCCGAGGTCATCGCGCCCTGGAGGTCGGCGGCGCTGTTCGGCGGCCGTGTGTTGAGGGACCAGCGGTACGTCAGCGGATCGCCGTCCACATCGCTTGATGCGGACCCATCGAGCTGAGCGGTGTCACCCACACGTGCGGACCGATCCGCGCCCGCGTCAGCGACCGGCGCGGTATTCGAACGCGCCGTATCGATCATCATCGTATCGGGCGCGCTCGAGACAGTCCCATCATCCACGATCAGCTCGATGAGATACTGGCCGACCAGGTCCGGTGTGAAACTGGCATGCACGTCTGAAGGGTTGACGATTCCAGCCGTGCTGCCGGTCGGACGCGAGGCGACAGCCCAGGCGTAGGTCAGCGAGTCACCATCGACGTCACTCGACGCGCTGCCGTCCAGCGCGACGGGCTTGCCGACAACGGCCGTGCTGTCCCGCCCGGCGTTGGCCACCGGCGCGCTGTTCAGCGTGCTGACCTGCACTGTGTCCGGCGCGCTCGTGAGGCGGCCGTCCGTGACGAGCAGCCGCAACACATAATCGCCTTCACGATCTGGCGTGAAGGATGGATTCACGCTCGTCGCACCACTCAGTGACGCCGCGCTGCCAGGTGGCCGTGAGACGAAGGACCATGCGTACGTGAGGGGCTGTCCATCCGGGTCGGAAGAGGCGCTGCCATCGAGCGTCACGAGCTGGGCTACATACACGGTCTGATCCGCCCCCGCACTCGCCACCGGCGGTCGGTTCGCTCCGCAGTCGGCGCAGCTCACCGTCCACACGAGCGATTCGTGAAGCGACGTAAGGAGTTGCAGCAGCTGGCGCAAGTCGCGATGCGGAGGAAGAATCACCCGCAACTGGAACGTGTCGCGGCTCATCGTGGGTTTCCACTGCGGCGTGCGTGGAACGTCACCAAAGCTCACGTCGCCATCAAGCACGATGAAGTTGGACGACGTGCTGACGAGGTGCGCCTTCACATCTAGCGCGCGATCACCGACATTGACCACGCCTACACGCGAGGTGACATCGAGCGCGCGCGGGTTGCCGGGGACGGGTTGCAGCTGCGTCAGCTGATAGCTGAGCGGCGAGATCTGGAGTTGCGGTGCTGCCTGGGCGAGTGTGGCGGCCGAGGCCAACGCCAGCGCGGCCAACAACCCCAGCAGTCGAGTGGCTGTCGTCATTGTTTGCGCTCCCCGCTTTGACGCATCTGCATGAAGGCAGCAGCAGTCTGCGTGTTCTAGACAAAAGGCCGCGGGCACGGCAGCCGTGAGCAGGGATTGTTTTTCAGTCCGAGTTGTGAACGGCGCTACGCGATCGCGACCGATAAGACGCGCGCATCGTCCACAGGCATCCTCCAACATCCGCGTTCAGCAACGAATGCGCTATTCGACCGCGCGATCAGGCGGCAGCATTAAGGCTGTCTTCAATCACGCGAATACACAAACAGTGGAAGGCAGACACCTCGAAGGGGCCGCGCATGAAAGGTCTTCTGGCACTCATCACGATCTTTGCGTTTGGGCCGCTCGCGTCCGCGCAGTCCACGTTTCACGGCGACAACGCGCGCACCGGCGTGTACGCAGGCGCCGGCCCGGTGAAGCTCACTGGCGTGAAGTGGGCTTTCAAGTCGGAGGGCCCTATCGTCACATCGCCGACCCTCGCCGGTGGCGTGGTCTACATCGCAAGTCTCAGCGGTCACCTGTTTGCAGTCGATGAGGAGACGGGCAAGGAGAAGTGGAACTTCAAATCCCGCATGCCCATCGCCTCCTCGCCCGCCGTAGCCGACGGCGTCGTGTACTTCGTTTCGTCCTCCGGGTCGCTCGCGGCCATCGATGCGAGCAATGGTCAGCCCAAATGGGTGTACGCCGTCGAGTACGAGAAGAAGTTCGAGGCCAAGAACCTGCACGGCTATCCTTCACCGGCGCAGACGGTCCCAGACGCCTGGGATGTCTACACGTCCTCGCCCGCAGTGGCGAATGCCAAGGTGTTCTTCGGCAGCGGCGATGGGAACGTGTACGCAATCGATACCCGTACCGGCCAGTTGCAATGGAAATTCGCGACGAGAGACGTCGTACATGCGTCCCCCGCCGTCGCCGGCAACGCCGTCTTCATCGGCAGCTGGGACGGCAACTTCTATGCAATCGATGCGCAGACGGGGCAACAGAAGTGGGTGTTCAATGCGGGGCAGGACGACTCGATCCACAACCAGGTTGGCTTTCAGTCATCGGCAGCGGTAGTCGACGGAGTCGTGTACGTCGGTTGTCGTGATGCCCATGTCTATGCCCTTGACGCGGCAACCGGCCGGAAGAGATGGGACTATCCCACGAGCAAGTCCTGGGTAAATGGCACGCCGGCGGTGCGCGATGGGCTGGTGTACGTCGGGACTTCCGACAGTTCCCGCTTCATGGCACTCGATGCCAGAACCGGGCGACTGCGATTCAATTTCGATGCAAAGGGCTATGTGTTCTCCTCCGCGGCGCTGGCCGGAGGTCTGGCTTATTTCGGGAGCCACAACGGCCGCCTGTACGCGGTGGACTCGAAGACGGGCACGCTCGCCTGGGCCTTTCAAACCGATGCGTCGAAGAGCGATCCGATGAAAGTGCTCAATGCTGACGGGAGCTTCAACCGCGACGCATTCGCGCCGGTATTTCGGGATTTCCAGGACATGTACATCGATGTCTACCGATTCGTCTCCATCGGCGGAATCATGTCCTCGCCGGCGGTCGACCGAGGGGTCGTCTATTTCGGCAGTCTGGATGGAAATCTCTACGCGCTGCACTGAGGCGCTAACGTTGCGACGGAGTCGATACCTCCGTGATACCCCAACGACTCGCGCGCTCTGGCGAAGCGACTCCTCAAACACCTCTTCGCGCTCCGCGGACGAAGGAATTCCTCATTCACCACCGCGTCGGCGGCGATTCAACTGCAGAAGCTCGCCAGATAGATGTAACGGCCTAACGGTCAGGCACCAGCATAGCTGGGCCACCTTGCCCGCCGTATCACGGTCCGCTGCAACTGCTCGTTAGGCGTCACCACGGCCCTCGAGCGTCAAGAGCTGCTTGCCACCCACCCCGCAGGGTAGATCTCGGACTGGGTCAGCAGCCAGATCTTCTCGGCGACCTCCAGTGGCCACTTTCACTCTGCAATTCCGATTATGCAGGGTGAAGTCAGCTCGCGTGACATGCGAGGAGTGGCCGCGGCCTCGCTCCTCACCGTAGCGTTGTCTAAATTCCGTCGGGGAGCTGGATGAGTATCGAACCCCCTGAGACACCAGAGCCGCGGCGAACTGGCCATCGCGACTGGGACTTGCTCGCCAGCTTTGTTGCAATCACGATCTCAGCGGCCTCGCTCTACACGGCCTACCACACCAGCCATTCGATGGAGAGGTTGGTACACGCCAGTTCGTGGCCCGCTTTGCAGCTGGATACTTCAAACGAAACCGCAGAAGGCGAGGCCACTCTCACGTTCGACATTCACAACACCGGCGTGGGGCCTGCTCAAATACATGACTTCAAGATCCTCGTTGACGGCCAGCCTGTGTCTTCTCAGGGTTGGCTGATCGACAACCTGACCAAGTCCTGCTGCAACGAAGCTCGTACAGAGGCTCTCGCGGCAGCAAGTGGCAACCGGCAAGCCATGCTGGGCCCTGATACCACGAATCCGGTTGCGTCCAGATCGTTGGCGCCGAATGAACGGATTTCTGCTCTGCGTTGGCCGAAGACGGACAGCAACGCCGTGCTATGGCGACAGGTCGATCTTGCTCGGCAGAGTGGCAGAATCCAGATGCACGCCTGCTATTGTTCGGTTTTCGACGAATGCTGGACGGCGAATTCGCACCAGTTCCCTCAACAGCCAGTGCCAAGTTGCAACTGAGCGGGAGTCGCTCGGAGGTGACTACCTCTGCCTGGGCACAATCGTAACGATCACCCAGGCGTAGCGAGTGAGCGGCGGACCTCCTTTGTCAGCCTCCCCGCATGTTTGCACATGCAGGGAGGCTGGCACGAAACGTCGATGCCTCGTCTAGTGGAACGGCGGCGCGAGCGGTTGTCGCGGCGTTCCTCCTCCGCCGACGCTGGTCGGGCTGTTGTTGTTCACAACCTGCAACAACGGCCGAATGATCTGCAGGTCGTACGACCAATCCGAGTTTTCCCCATGCGCCACTCGCGCGCCCATTTTCATGTTGTAGTCCGCGAGGAACTCGTCGGGCTTGGACCCGTGGAAACCCTCTTCAGCGGATGATGTTCGTGAGCTCGCCGATCCCTGTAGCATTCTCCGCAGACCTGTTGCTGGAGTAGGAAGACCGATGAAATC